>Ga0209058_1002135_pt1 | contig 16487 bp, 16 predicted proteins | sample GraSoiAngelo_147_FD_185904 | JGI IMG/M metagenome (GOLD analysis project Ga0209058, IMG submission 185904) | Grasslands soil microbial communities from the Angelo Coastal Reserve, California, USA - 14_1009_05_40cm (SPAdes) (version 2) | ecosystem: Environmental > Terrestrial > Soil > Grasslands ... | reverse complement strand
ACCTCTACCGCAAGGTCGGCAAGCATCGGGCCGTCGTCGTTGACGATCAGACCGCATATGGCAAGGGGCTGGCGGACCTGTTCGCGAGCGCCTTTGCCGCCGTTGGCGGCACCGTCGTCGCGCGCCCCACTGTGAAGGTCGGGGACCGCGACTTCCAGGCCCTCCTCCGGGAGTTGCCCAAGGACTTCGACGTCCTCTTCTTCGGGGGGATCGCGGAGGCGGCCTATGTGCTCAAGCAGATGCGAGAGTTCGGCCTGAACCAGCTCTTTGCCTGTGGCGATGGGTGCTGGAACGTCAAGGGGTTCATCCAGCCAGCAGCGGGCGCCGCGACCCAGGGGCAAGGAGTCCTCGTGCTCTCGGCTGCGCCGGCCGTCGGGCGGGTGCCGGGCTCCGCCGAGTTTGCGGAGCGGTACACGAAGGCGTACGGGCCGATCGCAAACTACGCGGCCAATTCCTACGACTCAGCCCGGCTCCTGCTACGCGCCATTGAGCAGGCCGCGAAGGCGGCGCACGGAACGCCGAGTCGGGCCGACGTCGCGGCCGCGATGCGCGGCCTTCGGTTCCAAGGTATCGCGTACGCCCGGCCGGTCGAATGGGACACCAAGGGCGACAACAGGGCCGCGGTGATCTTCTTGAACGTGGTGGAGGGCGAGCGGTTCAAGGAGATCGGCGAGATCACCCGAGACGACGTGTCGAAGTAGGCCCTCGCTATCTTGGGCAGATCCAGCCGGCTCCGCTGGGGTTGGGGAAACAGCCGACCGATTGCGGCAGCAGCTGCTTCGGCAGCCACAGCACCACATCGGGAAACAGCGCGGTGAAGGCGATGGTGAAAAAGAACACGATGTAGAGAGGGAGCGACCGGAGTATCGCGCGAGAGAACGGCACGCCGACGAATTTCGACGCGATCAGCAACGACAGCCCGTAGGGCGGCGTGATCAATCCGAACACCAGCGTAGTGATGATGACCACGCCCATGTGCACCGGATTGATGTGACCCACCTGCGTCAGTTTATTGATGATGGGCATGAAGATGATGATGGCCGGGATCGCGTCGATGAAGTCGCCGAGGATCACGAACAGCACGACCAGGAAGAGCATGATCATCTTCGGGTCGGTGCCCGCGTAGTAGCTGATGTATTCGGCCACCGTGTCGGGGCCGCGCAGGTAGGCGAGCATCCAGCCGAAGGCCGAGGCGGCGGCCACCGCCGCCAGCGGCAGCGAGTACAGCAGGCCGGTGTACATGAAGTCGCCCGGCAGGCGGCGGATGTGGCGCGGATTCAGCACCGGGATGAGCACGAGCAGGATGTAGGCGGCCGCGGCCATGCCGGCCTCGGTCGGCGTGAACCAGCCCGTCAGGATGCCGCCCATGATGATGACCGGGATCACCATCGGCAGGGCCGAGCCGCGCGCCGCCACGAAGACGTCCACGAGGCCCGCGCGCTTCTTCATGGTGCCGACGGGGCCGAAAAAGTAGCTGTAGATCATCAGCCCGATGCCGATCATCACCCCCGGCACTACGCCGGCCAGGAACAATCCGCCGATCGACACGTTGCCGGTGGCGCCGTAGACCACCGCCATGATCGACGGCGGGATCAGGTTGGCCATGGTCGAGGCCGAGGCGATCAGCGCCGCGGTGAAGGCGCGGTCGTAGCGCTCCTTGTCCATCTCGGGCGCCACGGTGCGGGTCAGCACCGCGACGTCGGCGGCCGAGGAGCCCGAAATGCCGGCGAAGAACATGCTGAACAGGGTGACGACCTGGGCCAGCCCCCCGCGCAGGTGCCCCACCAGAGTCTGCGCGAGAGCGATCATGCGATAGACCACGTTCGCCGACGACATCAGCTCGCCGACGAGGAGGAAGAAGGGGATGGCCAGCATCGTCTCTGAGTCGATGCCGTGGAACAGCTGGCCGATCATCGACTGGAAGCTGACCGGTGTGAACGCCGTCGCCACCAGCACGCCCGCTATGATCGCGAACGCCACCGGCACACCCATGTACCCCAACAGCAGGAACAAGCCTCCCATCACGACCAGCAGCATGCCGGAGCTCATTCCACGGGCTCCGGCAGGAACTCATCGTCCTCGGGACCCTCGAAGCCGTTCAGCCATCCATTGACCATCTGCTCGACGCAAAAGAGCATCACCAGGGCGCCCGAGATGGGCACGACGCCGGTATAGACGGTCAGGGGAATGAGCCAGGGCATGCGGAAGCTGCCGAGGTCGAGCATCGCGTTCTTGTAGCCGAACCAGACCATGAATCCGGCGACGACCAGCACGACCAGCCGGTTGAAGGTCTCGATCGCCCAGCGCCTGGTGCCGGTCATGCGCTTGGTGATCTCGGCCAGGTAGATGTGGTCGTTGCGCCGCGTGGCCGCGGCGATGCCGACGAACACCCCCCAGGCGAAGAATGCGGTGGTCGCCTGTTGCAGCCACAGCCAGGGATGGCCGATCGTACGGGTCACGACGTCGAGGAAGACGCACAGGGTAAAGCCGCCGATGCAGACCCCGCAGAGGACCATCAACCCGGCCTCCAGCGGGTCCAGTCGTTTCCATTTCAGGTGGCGGTGGCGCTGGAGGATCGGCGCTCTATTTGCGGCAAAATCGGTAACGCCTGCCACGTGCGCCGCCGCCTCGCGTCACATCGGTGGGACTACTTCACCGCGCGGACGAGACCCAGGATCTTGACCGCATGGGGCCCGAGCTCCTTGGCCAACTCGTCCTGGATGGGCGCGGCGGCCTTCATGAAGCCGGACTTGTCGACATTGGAGTTGATCTTCACGCCGATCTTCTTAAGCTTCGTGGCCGAATCGGCCTCGAGCTTGAAGGCCATGGCGGGCTCGCGCCGACTCACCTCGTCGGCCGCCTCCTGGACCCACTTCTTCTCGTCGGCGCTGAAGCTGTTCCAGGCCTTGTCGCTGACCCAGAGGCAGTTGTTGTTGGCTTCGTGCTGGGTCATGTTCAGCACCGGCGCCACTTCGTAGTGCTTATTCTGCTCGTACACGTTGACGCCGTTCTCGGCCACGTTCACCACGCCGGTCTGGAGCGACGTGTAGACCTCGCCGAAAGGCATGTGCACGGTCTGCGCGCCATAGGCCGGGAAGTGCGTGTCCTCGGTCTTGGTCGCCTGCACGCGCACCTTCAAGCCCTTGATGTCGTCCACCTTGCTGATCTCCTTCTTGCTGTACATGTTGCGGAAGCCCATCGTGATCAGGCCGATGACCTGGGCGCCCTGCGTCGAGTCCTTGATCATGGCGCGGAACGCGTCGGACACGGCCTTGTCGGCCAGCGCCCGGGCCAGATGGTCCTCGTCGCGGAAGATGAAGTGCAGCGAGAACACGCCGGCTTGCGGCGCCACGCTGGCTGCGTTTGCGGTTGCCGTGATGACGAAGTCGATGTCACCCGCGCGCAGCTTCTGCAGCGTCTGCGGCTCGGTCCCCAATTGCGCGCCGGGGAACTGATTGATGCTGAGCTTGCCGCCACTCAACGCCTTCAGCTTTTCGTCGAATATGTTGGCAGCGATGCCGTAGGCCGTCGTCACCGGCTGGTCGTAGGCGAAGCTGAGCTTGCGTTGCGCCGAGGCATCGCTCGACAGCCCCAGCGTCAGGAAGCCCGCGGCAAGGGCCACGAGCCCAAATTGTCTCATGGCGAATTTCATCGCGTTTCCCTCCCGGCAGGACCCGAACTGGATGTTGGGCTTGTATAGGACCAACGCATGCTCGCCGATCCGCCGCGCGCCGTCAAGGCGACGAGGCTCAACGCGCCGGGATCACGACTTGTATAGCCAGCGGGAGACGAGCGCCTTGGTATCGTCGCCGAAGATCTCCCGCGAGCCTTCCGACAGCACCGTGCCGGTTCGCATGACGTAAACATAGTCGGCGATCTCAAGCGCCCGTTTGATGTTCTGGTCCACCAACAGGACCGCCTTGCCCTGCGCCGCCAGGCTTTTGATCGTCTCGTAGATGACGGCCGCGACGCGTGGCTCGACGCCAGCGGTGGGCTCGTCGATGAGCAGGACGGCGGGATCGTGCATCAGGCTGCGGGCGATCTCAAGCTGGCGCTGCTGTCCGCCGCTCAGCGTGCCAGCAGGTTGCCGGCGCCGGTCACGCAGCACCGGGAATTGTTCGCAGGCTCGGCTTACCAGCTCGTCAACGCGTCGGCGCTCGCCGCGGTAGCGCCAGGCGCCCAGCCGCAAGTTCACCTCGACGCTGAGATACGGAAAGATGCTCGGGCGCTGCGGCAGATAGACGACGCGGTGCCGCCCCATCTCGTGCGCCCCGACGGACCGCAACGGTTGCCCGTCCAAACGGATCTCTCCGTCCCGCGGCGGCAGAAAGCCGAAGAGCACCTTCAGTAACGTCGATTTGCCGGTGCCATTGGGGCCGAGCACGCATCGCACCTGCCCGCGCGGCGCCTCGACCGAGACGCCCCGGAGAATGTCGACGCCCCGCAGGTAGCCCGCCACCAGGCCTCGCGCGACGAGCCGGGAGGCCGTGGTGAGGGGCTCGCTCGTCATGTCAGAGCCCCGCATAGGCGGCCAGCACGGCCTGATCCGCCCGCACCGCGTCCGGCTCACCGTCGGCGATCTTGCTCCCGCGCGCCATGACGACGAGGCGCCGCGAGATGCGCAAGATGGACTCCATGTCGTGATCGACGACGACGAACGTCCGGCCGCCCTGGTGGAGCTCGCGAATCCGGTCGAGGAGCTTGTCACGCAGCCGCGGATGCACGCCCGCGAACGGCTCGTCCAGGAACAACACTGCGGGCTCCAGCATCAGGCAGCGCCCGAGCTCCAGCAGCTTCTGTTGCCCGCCCGAGAGGTTCTTCGCCGGCAGCTGCTCGACGTCGGAGAGCGACAGGAAGTCTAGGTAGCGGCGCGCGCGCCGGGCGACCTCGTCCCAGGTCGAATGCGAACGCGCCAGGCCCGGGACGAGCATGTTCTCGAGCACGGTCATGCGGCCGAAGAGTTGTGTCTGCTGGAACGTCCGCGCGACGCCCATCGCGGCATAGACGTTCGGTGGGCGGCCGCTCATCCGCTGCCCGCGGACGAGCACGTCTCCGCCATCGGGCTCGAGATGGCCGGTCAGCATATTGATGAGCGTCGTCTTGCCGGAGCCATTCGGGCCGATCAGCCCGAGGAGGTCACCCTCGGCGACGACGAAGTCCACGGCGTCGTTGGCGACGATGCCCCCGAACCGCTTGACGAGGCCCACGCCCCGCACGAGCTCGGCGCGCCCGCTCACGTGCCGGATTCCTTGTCCGGCACGGTGGGCGCGGCGGACAGCGGACTGACGCGCGCCTCCCCCAGCCGGAGGAACTGCAGCCAGAAGGGCGTGACGAGGCCATTGCGGGCGAAGCGCATGGTGAGCAGGAGGACGATGCCGAAGACCGGCAGCCGCCACTGGCCGTACTCGCGGAGCCACTCCAGCAGGAACTCCACGACGAAGGCGCCGCCGACCGCCGTCGGCAGGCGCTCCATGCCGCCGATCACGGTCATGACGAGCAGCTTGGCCATCTCGTCGAGGTCGCCGACGCTCGGGGTCATGATGCCGATGTAGTGCGCGTAGAAACCGCCGGCGAGCCCGGCGAAGCCGCTCGCGACCGCGAAGGCGACGATGCGGCAGCGCGCCACGGCCACGCCCGAGGCGGCGGCCGCCTGCTCGTCCTCGCGGATGGCACGGAAGAAGAGCCCCCAGCGCGAGCGCACGAGCAGGCCCATGAGCAACAGTGACAGAGCGAGCAGCGCGAAGGCGACATAGAGATAGGGCAGCCGCGTGGCGCTCGCGAGGAGCGAGTGGGTGTGCAGCCCGGCCATCCCCGCGGTCACCTCGTCCTCGGTCGAGATCGTGATGCGGACGATCTCCGAGAACCCGAGCGTGAAGATCGCCAGGTAGGGGCCGCTCATGCGCAGGCAAACCCAGCCGATGGCGCCGCCGAGTGCGCAGCACATGACGACACCGGCGACTATGCCCAGGGGAATCGGAAGACGGAACCACTGGATCAGCAAGGCCGAGGTGTAGCCGCCGATCGACGCGAACGCCATGTGGCTCAGCGAAAACAGACCGACATAGCCGGCCAGCAACGACCAGCTCGCGGCGAGGATCCCGTAATACATCGCGATGATGGCGACGTGCGTCCAGTACGGGTTGAGCCGGCCCGCATTGGCCAGCGCCAGCGCGGCGGCGGCGAGCACGATGGCGATCGGCAGCCCCCGCACGCGGCTCACTCCATTCGCAGATGGCGACGACCGAAGAGGCCCTGCGGCCGGAAGATCAGGAACACCATCAACACCAACACGCCGAACGCGTTCGTGTAGGCGAACGCTCGTGTCGGATCCGGGAAGAAGGCCGTGAAGAGATTCTCGGACTCGCCGAGCAGGAGGCCCGCGATGATGCTGCCGCCCACCGAGCCCATGCCGCCGAGGATCACGATGACGTAGGCATGGATGTTCGGCAGCACGCCCATGTCGGGCGCCAGCGAGAAAATTGGCGCCACGAGGGCGCCGGCGGCGGCGGCGAGCGCCGCCCCGAAGCCGAAGGCGAACGAGTTGAACCGCTGCGCGTTGATGCCGACGATCGCCGCGGCATCCCGCGATTGGCTGACCGCATCCAGCGCCTGTCCCCAGATCGTGCGCTTCATGAAGTAGAGGAGACCTACGATCAGGGCGACGCCGACGCCTCCGGCGACCAAGCGGTCGTTGGTCACGATCACATTGCCGATGCGCTGGACGCCCGGGATGAAGGACGGCGGCTTCAGCGGAAAGGGACCGAAGGCGATGACCGCGGTGTTCCGCAGGAAATACGCGAGGCCGAACGTGACGATGAGCCCGTATTCGTCCTTACGCTCGGTGGCGTCGCTGTAGAGCGGCGTCAGCATCAGGCGCTCGAGGATCATCGCCCCCAGGAACAGCGCCGCCATCGCCACGACCATCGCCGCCAGCGGCGGAACGCCCCCATACTCGATGACGTAGTACGCGCAGTAGCCCCCGAGCATGTACAGGTCGCCGTGCGCGAAGTTGACGATCTTCAGGATGGAGAAGATGAGGGTCACGCCGACGGCGATCAAGGCGTAGATCACGCCGATGACGGCCCCGTTCGTGACCTGGACAAGAAGGTAATCCCAGCTCATCACCTCGTGAACGCCCCCTCAGAACCGCGGCCGGGGAGACCATGCGCCGGCGTCAGCGCACGGTCCCCCTGCGCACGCGCCTCACGCGTCCGAGCGGCGACTCACTGGCCCGGCTTCAGATACATGTACTTGACGTCCGCGATGTCGCGCGGCCAGATGATCGGAGCGTCCTCAGCCTCCTGGTCGACCTTGTCGTATTGCACCAGCGCGACCGGCGCGCTCATGAACTGGTGATAGGCCCAGTCCGGCTCGTGACTGGTCGAGAACGTGTACCGGCCGCGGCCGAGGACGATGTCGGTCTTCTCGAGCGCGGCGATGAGCGCCTTGCCGTCGGTTGATTTCGCGCGCTGGATCGCGTCGGCAAGCACCAGCATCGCGTCGTAGTTCTCGATCGCCTGCGGTGACGGGGTCTGGTTGTACTTCTTCTTGAAGGCCGCCACGAACGCCTTGGTCTTGTCGTTCCACGCGGCCTTGGGCAGGCCGACGATCTCCGTGAGCAGGTATTTGCCGGCCTGGCCGACGTTCTTCCAGAACGTCGGATCGACCGCCGGGCCGCCGGAATTCGCCATGCCCGTGCGGGCCGTCGGCGCGAAGCCGAGCGTATGCGATTGACTGACCAACGGATAGGCGCCGGCCTCGCTATAAAACGTCATGAAGAAGTCGAAGGGCGGCTGGTGACTCTTGAACCGCTCGATCTGCGCCGTGAACTCCGTCGCGCTCGGATCGGCGCCGACCACCTCGTATTTGATGCCGTGTTTATCCAGCACGGGCAGCAGGACGTCGCGCCCACTCTGCCCGCCGTCGGTCTTCTCGAACATGACGGCGACGTTCTTGAATCCCGCGGCCGCCATCCAGTCGCCGTATTTCGCCGCGATCAGCGCTTGATTGGGCGCGACCCGGAACACCTCCGGGTACCCCTTCGCGGTGATCTTGAGCGCCCACACGTCGACGGCGATGATCGGGATGCCCGCCTTGTGCGCGACTTCCATCTCAGCGAGGAACACCGAGCTGTGGAATTCTCCGGTGATCGCCACGACCTTCTCCTGGGAGATCAGCCGCTCCGCCGCGGCAGTGCCTTCCTCCGGCCTGCCGCGGGTGTCGACGAAGATCACCTTAATCGGCCTTCCGAGCACGCCGCCCTTGGCGTTGAGTTCGTCGGCCGCGACCTCGGCGGCCTGTTTCATGAGCGCGCCCTCCGCATAGCCGCCCGGCGGCGAGAGCGGGCCAACCCAGCCGACCTTGATCGGGTCCGCCGCCCTGGCCGATGTGCCAATGAGCTGCGACGACGCGATGACGGTCGCGCCGACCAGCACGAGGAGTTTGCTCGTGACATGCCAGCGTCCTTTGACGCGCATTGTCGGCCTCCGTTCTCGACGTGTGTGCAAAGCGCTCGACGGCCTTCGTTCTGCCGACCGAGAACGCGGGCACTATACCTCGAATATCGAGCACACAGGCTGGATTCGTCCGGCAGCTATGACAACGAGGTCGGGCTGCACTCGTCGAGGACGGGCCTGGCGACAGGGATCGAGCTACGCAAGGATCGAGTCGAGCCTGCGCCCCTCGACGCCTTCCATGCCGACGCCGAGCGCTACCGCCACCGTCGGCGCGATATCGCGGCTGCGAATGACCGGCAGCTGCACGCCGCGGCGAATCGTCGGTCCCGCCGCAACGAACAGCGCGTGGTTGTCCGGGTAGAACGCGCGCTGGCCGTGGTTGCCAAGATACTTCGGCGGGCCGTGCTCCTCTACACCGTCCGCGAGATCGCCGAACGCGTAGCCCGGCGCCGCCTCGAACATCGCGTCGCCCATCAGCGCGTTCTCCGCGGGGGTTGGCAATCCGAGCGCCGCGAAGTTTGAGGCAGTCCACGCCCCACTCACGCCCTCCATCTTCGCGATCTCGGCCGTGAGCTGGCCGATGCTGCCGGCGTCGCCATCCAACGCGTAGAGCGCGCCCGCACCGTGGTTCGTGACGAACCGCGCCTCGCGTGACGCGCCGAGGACGCGCAGTCGAACGTTCGGGCGAATCTCGCGCGTCGACGGCAGGAAACCGTGGTCCGACACGACGAACACCGTCGTCTCGCCCGACAGCCCGCCGAGAAATCGTCCGATCAGGCCGTCCACGTATTCGAGCGCCCAGTACGCCTCCGGGGAGCGTGGACCGTGGAGGTGTTGGAGGCTGTCGACGCAGAGGAAGTGCATGAGCAGGAGATCGGGCGCGTGGCGGTGCACGACGTGCGCTGCGACGCTCGCCACCATTGCGTCCTTGAGGAAGCGCTTTGGCAGCTGCGCCCACTCGCCCTGACGACCCATGGGATAGCCGAGGGCCGTCAGCTCGTCCCACACGGCGCGTGCCGTCCACCTCTCGAACACGTGCTGGTCCTTGAAAAAGGGCAGGTTGAAGTGGAGTGTGCGCGCGTTGCGCGTGGCGGGCCAGTCGATCGCGGCCGTACGCATCCCCGCGGCGTGCGCGCTATCGTACACCGTCGGTGCGCGAAGCAGATCCGGCGCGTCGTAGATGGGATCGCCGGTGAGATCTTCGTGCATACGCGTCCGCCGATTCCAGACGTAGTTCGCGACCACGCCGTGCGCCCTCGGGCTCACCCCGGTCACCAGGCTCGCGTGCGTGGGCCACGTGGTGCTGGGAAACACCGTCTCCACACCGGCCGCGACGGCGCCGCGGTCGGCCAGGCTCCGCAGCGTGGGCAGCCGCGCCTGCGGATCGCCCCAGTAGAAGGCTGCGAAGCCGTCGATGCTGATCACGACGACGCGGTGGTGGGGCATCGTGTCTCCTTGAAACGACATGGTAGCAGCGTGTTGTTGCGTGAGCGACTTTGGACCTCTTTCGCTCTCGTTGGGAGCAACTTCCTGGGTAATTCCTGGGTGAAGCCGGGCAGCAAGAGTCTGCGCGCGAACGGCACGAAGTCGAGATCCAGCTCTAACTCCCTATCGCACCGCCGACGCGTAGCGGTTCGTCTGCTCGGCATTGGAGGCACGGAAGCGTGCGACCGCGTCGGCGTGGACGGTCCGCTCGGCCGCGCCGACATCAACGCGCGGCCGCGGCTCGTCGTCGAAATGCCCGTAGCGGTCGGTGCCCCGCACCAGCATAGCGGTCAGTCGTGTGCGGCTGGTGCAGCGCACGTTGGTCGGGATGTAGCTGAGGCCGAGACCGATGCGCCGGTCGGCGGAGAGGTTCGGGCGCGAGTTGTGCACCAGATGGGTGTGATGCAGCGAGAACTGGCCGGCGCGCACCGGCATGAATTCCGTGCGGCTCGTGTCGAGCTCGGCCGTGATGGTTTGGCCGCGCGACAGTAGATTGTGTGTGGCCTCGCTGTGCTCGGCGTGATGGAGTTGGCCGAGCTTGTGCGAGCCCGGAATCACCTCCATGCAGCCGGCCTCGATCGAGGCGTCGGTGAGCGCGACCCAGGCGGTCACCTGCAGGGGCGGCTCGAGGCCGAAGTAGGTCGCATCCTGGTGCCAGCTCACATAGGCCGCGTCGCCAGCGTTCTTGGGCCAGACCGAGAGATGGAACAGACGGATATCCGGACCGATGATGTCCTCGACGGCGTCGAGGATGGCTGGATGGTGGACGATCTCGTCGACCCAGGTGAACAGGAGATGCGGCTTGAAATTGTGCCCTTTGGTGAGTTCTCTGCCCTGGGCCGCCTCGAACTCCTCCATGGCGCGTCGGTACCGCCGCGCCTCCTCGGCGGCGAACGCGTCGATCGGGTAGACGAAGCCGTCGCGGTGGTAGCGCTCGATTTGCGCCTCGGTCAGCTTCTTGCCCATCGGCGCCATCCTACACCACAGCGTCGAGCGTACTTAGGGACCAGCTGCCACGGCGCGTGGCCCCGGTATCTTTCGTAGACCTGACCAAGGAGAAGGCGGGCGCGCGAAACTTGCCACCAGTCATCCTCTCCGGCGATTCCGAGAGAGCGTTCCAGGACTCCCTTCGCCGCCTCAACACGGCCGCTCTTCAACAAGAGGTCTCCGAGCGAGCGCCAGAACAAGATCGCGTGCGCATAAAGCTCTACTACCCGGCGCAGCAGTTCTTCCGCCTTCTCAGGCTCCTTTCCAAAGATCCCCTAACCGTCCTGTAGACCGCTAGTGCTTCCGCTGAGTACTGGAACAAGATCGTCAATAGGAAGTAGTGGCTCTGACTGCGGGACTCGCTCCGTGCGGGCCGGGACGGTGTCGCCCCGACCCGCGGGAGCGCGCCGGGGTTACGGGAGCTGGTATCCCCTTTTCCCCACGCGGATCCGGTAGACGCTCTTGCCCGACGTGATGTAGAGGAGGTTGGCGTCTTCGCCGCGGCCGAAGCCGACGTTTGTCGGCAGCTCCTTGCCGGTCGAGATGAACGCCAGCTCGCGCCCATCGGACGCGTACACCGCAACCCCGGGACGATGCTCGCAGCGCTCCGCCATATAGATGGTGCCCTCGACGTCGGCCACGAGACCGTCGGGCCCGGAGCAGGCAGGGTTCCGGTCCTTGCTGTAGTCCTTGAATACCCGGCGGCCGCTGAGCGTGCCGTCGGGCGCCAGGTCGTAGACCTGCAGCAGGTGGGGCCCCGAGAGCGTCTTCTCACCCTCCTTCAGGTTCTGGAACTCCAGCCAACCGTTGTCGTTGCTGACGATATAGAGCCGCTTCTGGTCGGGGGAGACGAGGATGCCGTTGCACTTGCCGCAGTCCGTCGCGATCCGGTGCACCGAGCCGTCGGGGTCGAGGCGGTAGGCGGCGAAGCCGTCGGCCATGACCGGCTCGTGGCCAAGGTAGCGCGGATCCGTGAAGTAGATGCGGCCCTTCTCGTCAATGCTGATGTCGTTCAGGGCGTTGTAGGGCTTGCCTTCGAACATGCCGGTCAGGATCCAGCTCCGGCCGGTCCTCATGTCGGTCTTGATGAGCATCCGGCCCCCGTAGTCGGCCCCGAGGGCGGCGATCATGTTGCCCTCCCGGTCGAACTTGAGGCCGTTGGACATCCCGCTCGGCGAGCGGTAGATCATCGCTTCACCGGTCTTCGGGTCGTACTTCCAGATGTTGCCGGCTTGCAGGAACTTGCCTGACGGGTCCTTGCAGAACTTCGTGAAGGTGATGTCGCTGAAGTAGATCATCCCGTCGTGGGCGGCGGCGACGCCCTCGGTCAGGGTGCAGCCGCCGTCCCAGATCCGGTCGACCCGGGCGCCGGGTGGGATGATGCTCGGATCGCCCGTGGGCGCTGGGAATCCCGGATCCACGGCGACGGCCGGCGACGTGACGGCGAAACCGGTCAGCGCGAGGACGGCGAGTGTGACGATGGTCCGCTTGAAGGCGACGGCTCCCATTGTCTGCCTCCCTTCGGTGAGCGAGTTGAGGTGGACGGTTCACCGTGCTGCCGAGGACGGGATACTAGACCCGTTCCCCTGGGGAGTCAATCGCGTCACCGCCGTGTGAAGTATCTGCCGGAGATCGACCTCCTCTGCTTTGATGGGCAGCCGAGCGGTGGCGCCAGGGGCGCCTCGAGGGGCTCGTCCCGCGGTATCCCCGTCGCCGTGGCCGCCGCGTGACCCCGCGGGTCATCGAGTTGATCGGCCAGGCGCGGAGCTCACCTACGGCGCCTCCAGAACCCAGCTCTGGCTTCGCCGCGTTCACGACGTCCGCGTCGCCATGGGCACGATCCAGCGCATTTTTCGCGATCTCGGCATCCCGCGTCTTCGGCGGACGCGAAAGCGGGTCCCCCGGCAGATGAAGCTCTTCGAGAAGGCGGAGCCCGGCGAAAGCGTCCAGGTGGACGTTAAGTTCGTGAAGATTACGGGACGCTGGGCGTTCCGGTACACGGCCCTGGACGACTGCACTCGCTTTCGGGTCCTGCGCCTCTACCCACGGCTTCATCAACGCTCCAGCTTGGCGTTCCTGGTCGAGCTCCAGCGGGCGCTCCCCTTCCGGATCCGCAAGCTGCAGTGCGACAACGGCCGAGAGTTTCCGCTCGATTTCGTCCTTGCGGTCGAAGCGGCCGGCATCCGGCATCGCTACATTCGGCCGCGGCGGCCCCAGCAGAACGGGAAGGTGGAGCGCAGCCATCGGATCGACCAGGAGGAGTTTTGGGGACGCCATCGGTTTACAGACTTCGACGAGGCGACCACTGCCCTTCGAGCGTGGGAGCGAACGTACAACTACGAACGGTTCTCCCTCGCCCTGCAGGGGCGCATGCCAGCCGAGAAGCTCGCTGATGTCCTCCCGGCTTCCGCCGCGTGATCGAACCCATGCTACCGACCGCCGATCCAGACCGCAGAGCAGGGGTCAATCTTGACGAGACCCAACACGCATCGCCTGCCGTTGACACTGGACGAGCTCGGAGGGAGAATCCCGGCCTACGGCGCTGTCCCGATGCAGGCGCTCGCGGTCGAGTCATGGGTCACCCTGCTCGACCTGCTGCCGGAGCGCCTGGAACTGACGGGCACGAAGAAGGGCGGCGGGCCCTTCGCTGGATTGAGCAGTGGCTAAGCCAAGGCCCACACAATCGCCGCCGACACTTCCCGATCCGATTCACCGGTTCGTCGAGGCGGTCAACCGAGGCGACACCGAGTCGTTCCTCGCGTTCTTCCCTGAGCACGGCGCCGTCGACGACGAGGGGCGCCGCTTTATCGCGCACGAGGCCATCCGCCGCTGGAGCGATCGGGAGTTCATCGCCGCCAAGGGACGGATGACCGTCACTCGCGTGACCCAAACAAACAACGGGGCTAGCTTCAACGCCGATTGGAAGAGCAACTATTACAGCGGCGCCAGCCGCTTCGCCTTCGTGCTCGATGGCGACCGGATTCGGGAATTGCGCATCACCGGCGCCTGAACCGAGGCCGGGCGATGCGTGGGTGAGCACAACCCAAGCCACAGGAAGGAGAGGTGCCATGGCTGATCACTCACTCAAGGGCAAGGTCCTTGTGGTTGGCGCCGGAGCGAAGAATCTGGGCGGGCTCATTAGCAGGACGTTTGGTGCGGAAGGCGCCCTCGTCACGGTCCACTACAACAGCGATTCCACGAAGGCCGCAGCCGATGAAACCGTGAAAGCGGTCAACAAGGGGGGTGGCGATGCGTTCGGGGTCCAGGGCGATCTGACCAAGGTCTCCGAAGTCCGCAGGCTGTTCGACGAGGCGGTGAAACGCTACGGCCGCGTCGATATCGCCGTCAATACCGTCGGCAAAGTGCTCAAGAAGCCGTTCATCGAGACGACCGAGGAAGAGTACGACAGCATGTTCGATATCAACGCCAAGGCGGCGTACTTCTTCATCCAGGAAGCCGGGAAGCGGATGAACGATGGCGGCAAGATCATCACGATCCTGACGTCGCTCTTGGCGGCGTTCACGGGCCTCTATTCCACCTATGCGGGCAGCAAGGCGCCGGTGGAGCACTTCACGCGAGCGGCCGCGAAGGAGTTCGGCCCGCGCGGCATCTCAGTCAACAATGTCGCGCCGGGGCCGATGGACACGCCGTTCTTCTATCCCGCCGAGACGCCGGATTCGATCGCCTACCACAAGTCGGCGAGCATGAACGGCAAGCTCACCGACATCAGGGACATCGTCCCAATCGTAAGATTCCTCGCGACCGACGGCCGGTGGATCACCGGCCAGACCATCTTCGCCAATGGGGGGTACACGACGCGCTAGCGCGCAAGACGCCGGAGAGAGGCTGGCGTCGTGCGACGGATCGGGTCGGATCGACGTGGCGATGCGACGCTTTCCGGCTCGCAACTGTGAGCGCCGGTTGTCGCGGCCCGCCTGCCGGTTTCTCGGGAGGGTGGTGCCATGAACTCCACCATTCTCGTCACCGGTGCCGGCACCGGCATCGGGAGCCGGACCGTCCGCGCACTGGCCGAAGTGCAGATCGGCCGTCGAATCTGACCGAGACCAGTATGGTGGTGGCCCCAACGGGATTCGAACCCGTGTTTCAGCCTTGAGAGGGCCGCACCGCCGCTTACCGGCGCGTACGTAGGACCAGTTCCCACGGCGCGTGGCCCCGGTACCTCATCCTGCAGCTGGCTGGAAGCCACTTGACACGGCCCCTGTCTGGACAGATCCTCGGGCGCATCGAGCGACTCACGTGGCATCCCACCTGAGCGAGAGGGACGGCAAACGGGGGGAGTGAGACGAGAATCGGGGCGATGCCGGCAGGATGTCCCTGAGATGGGTGCCACCCACGGGAATGCACAGAACGGGCAGGTGGAGGAGGAAAGAGCATGGAAATGAACAGACGCAACTTCCTCGCTACGGCCGGCGTCGCAGCTGCGACCGCGGCAACGGCATCTCTGGCATCGGCGGCGGATAAGTTCGGCCGCGACCGCGACTGGACCGGCGAGACTCCGGTCACCTACCCGGAGCCGGCGTTTGAGGTCACGGACAAGCGCTTCACCGGACGGCAGGGCAACGCAACGCTGCAGCGCATCTGGCACGGCATGGGCAACGATCGCGCGCTCTGGTGCGAAGGCCCGGTGTGGATGGGTGACTGGGGCTGTCTCGTCTGGAGTGACATCCCGAACCATCGCACGCTGCGCTGGTCCGAGGATGATGGCCACGTGAGCGCGTACCAGACCGAGTCCGGATACTCGAACGGGCATACGCGCGATAACCAGGGTCGGCTGATTGCGATGGAGCACGACACACGCCGGGTTCGCCGCCGCGAGTACGACGGCACCTGGACAGTGCTGATCGACAAGTACGAGGGCAAGAAGCTCAATGCGCCCAACGATGCCGCCGTCCATCCCGACGGCTCGATCTGGTTCACCGATCCGGGCTACGGCATCCTCGGACCGTACGAAGGGCACAAGGCTGAATTCGAACTGCCCACCCGCGTGTATCGCCTCGATCCCAGCGGCAAGGCGACGGTGATGGTCGAGTCGATGAAGCGCCCGAACGGTATCTGCTTCTCGCCCGACTTCGAGCGACTCTACGTCGTGGATACCGGCGCGACCGACGGGCCGCAGTTCCCCGCCAATATCATGGTGTTCGACGTGGTGAACAACGGGACCGGCGTGAGCGGCGGCAAGGAGTTCGCCGACTTCAGGCCGGGGTTCACGGACGGCATCCGCTGCGATACCGACGGCAACGTCTGGTGCGGCTGGGGCTGGGGCGGCGTCGAGACCAACGGCGTGCGCGTCCATGCACCAAACGGCGAACAGGTGGCGTTCCTCCATACGCCGGAGGTCATTTCCAATCTTTGCTTCGGCGGCACGAAGCGCAATCGGTTGTTCATGACCGGCAGCACGTCGATCTATGCGCTGTACGTGAACGCGGTCGGGGCGGCGCTGAGTTAAGAAAAATCTGCCTGTCAACGGGTACGGGCACCGGTCGGGATCAGGGACAGGCCGATGCCGGAGTCGTGGGTCAGGCGAGAGACCGGGGACGG
>Ga0209058_1002133_pt1 | contig 16494 bp, 9 predicted proteins | sample GraSoiAngelo_147_FD_185904 | JGI IMG/M metagenome (GOLD analysis project Ga0209058, IMG submission 185904) | Grasslands soil microbial communities from the Angelo Coastal Reserve, California, USA - 14_1009_05_40cm (SPAdes) (version 2) | ecosystem: Environmental > Terrestrial > Soil > Grasslands ... | reverse complement strand
AAAGCGCACGATCATTGTCGAGAACAATTACAGCGGACAGTTCGCGCGCTATCTCCGGAGCGAAACAAGCTACGTTCCCGATGGTTATATCCGTAAGTATGACGGCGAGCCGTTCATGCCCCATCATATTGTCGATGCCGTTAAAGAACAAATGGCGGGCAAAACGAAGCTTTCCGTGCCGACGCACGAGATTATGGTTTGAGGCGTGGGGGAACCGGCCGGCACCCAAAGAGTTAGTACCGCAATACGATGCCGGACGGTGGGCCCGACGCTAAAGATGAGGAGGACACATGGCCACAGTAGTGGAGCCCGATTCCAGTAAACTCACGCTCGCGGACTTTAAAGGGAAAGTTGATCCGGACTGGTGCCCCGGTTGCGGCGATTTCGGTGTGTTGTCGTCGCTCCAGAAGGCGCTTGTCGAACTCCAGATCCAACCCCACGATGTTGTCACCATCAGCGGTATTGGATGTTCTTCGAACCTCCCTGGGTTCATTCACACTTACGGCATGCATACGCTTCACGGCCGGGCGCTGGCGGTAGCGACCGGCGTCAAGCTTGCGAATCACAACCTCCGCGTAGTCGTCACAGGCGGTGACGGTGACGGATTCGGAATCGGCGGCAATCACTTTATTCACACGATGCGCCGGAATGTCGATCTGCTGTATTTGGCGATGGACAACCAGATTTATGGTTTGACCACAGGCCAAACCTCGCCGACGAGCCGAAAAGGTATGAAGACGAAAAGTATGCCATTCGGAAACATCGAGGAACCGGTCAATCCGATCAGCCTGGCCTTGGCCGTAGGTGCTACGTTTGTCGCGCGCGGTTTCAGCGGCGAGCCCAAACATTTGGTCGAGTTGATGAAGGAGGGCCTCCGGCACAAAGGATTTGCTTTCATCGACGTGTTCAGTCCGTGCGTCACATACAACCACGACAACACTTATCCTTGGTTCAAAGAACGCGTGAAGAAACTGGAAGACGACCCGAACTACGATCCGTCCGATTGGCATGAAGCCATGAAACGGGCGCTAATCTGGGGCGACGAGATTCCCATTGGCAAGTTTTTTGAAAGGACAGATCTCCCCTCGCTGGTCCAGTCGGAACCGATTCTCGAAGGGGAGCCGTTGGCCCACCGCCAACTTCGGACTCCTAGAGAGGTTGTCCAAGGCTTTGTCGCGGAGTTGATCTAGACGCAGTCCGTTCATCACCTTCGTTTTTCACGCGTGATCTGGACAGGTCCCTCTTTGGAATTCAACCACGTGAAGAACGAAGCGAGGAGACCGGCAGCCGGCGCGCAGCAGGAACCGTGGCCTTTGATCGCGGACTAACGACTGACGCCCGACGGCGGGCAAAACTAACGACTCCTGCCGCCGGCTTCTTCACATGTCGCTTACCGGCCCCGTTGCGCCGCGCAAAGCGCGGCGAGCGCATCAATTCCGCCAGCGTCTCGTCCAGCCGGCTCAGGACGACGTCCTGGAGCACGATCGGAATGTTGAGTGCTGGCTCGATTCGGATCGTTTTCGCGTTGAGCAGTGTGCCCGCCACCAGCACGGCGCGCCGGAAGAGCCCGGCGGCCACGGCGTAGCCGATCTCAGTATCCCGAAACTCCACGCCGAGCAGCAGCCCCTTACCACGCACCTCGACAACCAATTCCGGATAGCGCGTCCCAATCTCGCGCAAGCGTTCCAGCATATAGTAGCCGCTGCGGGCTGCCTGCCCCGCGAGATCCTCCTCCAGCATCACGTTGATGGCGGCGATGCCGGCCGCGCATGCGAGCGGGTTGCCCCCGAACGTCGATGAGTGGATGAAGGGATTCGGCTCGAGCACCTTCCAGATGCGTGGCGTCGACATGAACGCGCTCAGCGGCATTACCCCGCCGCCGAGCGCCTTGCCCAGACACAGAATGTCCGGCACGACACCCCAGTGGTCCAGGCCGAAGATCCGGCCGGTGCGTCCCAGCCCCGTCTGAACCTCGTCTGCAATCAGCAACACGCCGTACCGGTCGCAGAGCTCCCGCAACCGTGGCCAGTAGTCGTCTGGCGGAACAATAGCCCCCGCTTCTCCCTGGATAGGCTCCGCAACCACGGCCGCTATCTGTTCGCCTACCGCTTCGGCTTTGCGCAGTTCGGCCTCGACCGCGTCCGCGCTACCGAACGGCACGAAGTAAACGTCCGTCAGCAGCGGCTCGAACGCCTGGCGGTACTCTGCCTTCCCCATCAGGCTGAGCGACCCGTAGGACTTGCCGTGGAATCCGCCCAGGCACGCGATAAACCCAGGCTTGCCGGTGTAGAGCCGGGCCAGTTTCATCGCTCCCTCAACCGCGTCGGTCCCGTTGTTGATGAAGAAGCAGTTCTGCAGTTCGCCCGGCGCTAGTTCACCCAGGAGATGGCTGAGCGCGCCGCGCAGTGGATCCAGCAGCTCCTGGCTTGAGAGCGGCATCCGCTGGAGCTGATCCCCCACGGCCTTGACGATCTTGGGATGGCGGATACCGGCGCTGTAGATCCCGTAGCCTCCCAGGCAGTCGATATACTCCCGTCCCTCCAGGTCCGAGAAGGCCGATCCATGGCCACTCCATTCGATGGCCGTCATGCCATTGGCCTCCGCGACCGCCTTCGAGTAGTGCAGGACTCCGCGGTTGTAGTAGGAGCGGAAGTTTTCGAGCGTTTTCTGAGCGATTCGTTGCCGCCGGCGTACTCCCAGCCGCCGCGACGAAATGATATCCAGCCACCACTGGGATTCCTGAGCCAGGGTTTCAAACGGCGAGTTCATGGTCCACCTGTCTAGAAAAACAAACGTCCGAGGTTAGGATCGGGCCCGATGATCGGGGCCCACTCCGAAGTTGGAGAACGAGTCCTGGTCTCGCTTACGAGTCGCCGAGAGCGGGGGGCACCTTCCGGCACCTCGCGGTATGCCGGACGCTAAGAGTTTTTATATCAATCAGTTGTCGGGCGGGTTGGGGCTTCATGTTGCACCTACGCCGTAATTTTACCCCGGTGCGGGGCACGTGGTCAAATGGGCGGCAGTTCGCTGGCTTGGCGTCCACTGCGGATCACCGCCGCCGAGTGCCGCAAGTGCGTCCAGCATGCTCTTCACGAGGCCGCAGCACCCTCATCGTTAACCCGCGATTCGACGCGATTTTTGCCTTTTCTCTTGGCGCGGTAAAGAGCGGCGTCGGCATCGTGGAGGAATGCCGCTCCGTCCTTGTAGTTGCCAGCCAAAGTGGAAGAGACCCCGACGCTCACAGTTACGGAAAAGGAAGGCCCGGAGTCGGGACGGAATATCGCCGCCTTGATTTCTGTGCGAAGCTTATCCGCCGTTTGCAACGCTACTGCGATGCTTGCCTCCGGCAACATCAGCGTAAACTCGTCCCCGCCGTAGCGCACCAGAATATCGCTCTTGCGGGTCTTTTCTTTCAGGATGCGTGCGATCTCTCTCAGCACCGCATCGCCCCAATGATGGCCATACTGATCATTGACCTGCTTGAAATCGTCGATGTCGATCATCATCAGCGACAGCGGCCGGCCATATCTTTTGGCCCGCTCGAATTCATGTCTCAGCCTCTCTTCGAACATTCTCTGGTTGTAGAGGCCGGTCAGAGGATCTTCGGCCGCCCGCTTTTCCATGTTGCGGCGCTCATGAATCAGCTTCTCACCCACGCGGATCCGAGCCGAAAAGTCGGGAAGGTAAAAGGGCTTGATAATGTAATCGTTTGCGCCCAATTCCAGCCCTCCCACCCGCTCCTCTGCGCCAGCCAGGGCGGTCAGGAGGATAACATAAATATTGGCTTGCCGAGGATCTTTGCGGATCTTCCTGCAGACTTCCAAGCCGCTCATTTTGGGCATCATGATGTCCAACAGGGCTATGTCTACTGGCTCTTGGGCAAGTTGCTTCATAGCCTCTTCGCCATCGGCCGCGACCATCACCCGATAGCGGTTTTGGCTCAAAATGGTCTTGATGATCTCCAGCTGATCCGGGTCGTCCTCCGCAACCAAAACGGTGACCGGCCTCTCTTGGACTTCCGAACCCGAACTTTCGACGCTGCCTGTCGCGATGTCGGATTCCGCTCGAACTGCGGATAGAGTGGCAGATTCCTTTTCCGGGCGAAAGAAATCTTCCTTCAAGATCTCGGGATGACCCACGTGGCTCTGCCCGAACCTGACAAATTCGTAAACCAACTCGCGATCCAAGTGGCCCGCCAGCACCTCAGCCCTGAGGATCTCCAAACTCTTTTGCAGGGAGAAGGCTCCCTTGTAGCATCGTTCGCTTCGAAGCGCATCGTAAATCTCAATGATCGCAAGAATCCGGGCGAGAAGAGGGATGTCCTTGCCCGTCAAACCGTTGGGATAGCCCGTCCCGTCGAGCTTTTCGTGATGCAAAGCGACGAGAGAAGAAATCTCCTCAAGCGGCCCGAACATGAGACAGAGCTTTGCGCCCTGCGTCGGGTGGCTCTCGATAATCTTAAATTCCTCGGGCGCCAGCGGCCCGTTTTTGCGCAGAATTTCCGGCGGCAGCGAGACCTTCCCGGCATCATGAAAGAAGGCCGCCAGATAGAGCTGTCTCAGCTCTCTTTCCGACAAGCCGATAAACTTGCCGAAGTTCAGGGCGTAAAAACAGACCCTTTCGACATGGCCCTCGAAAAACGGCTCGATCTTCCCCATCCTTCGAACGAAAGCCGAAAGCTTCTCTAAGCTCTCCGCGCTCCAGTTCAATGGAAAAGCGTTCAGAAGATACAACATCAGTTCTTTTCCCGTCTTTGCGCCGGCGTTACCATGCGTACCATGCAACGGTCGCAACAGCTTCAACGAGCTTTTCAGGTTCAACCGGCTCCTCTGCTCTGGCAACGCTCTTCACTTAACTCACTTTCAGAAGTGTATTGAGGATCTCATCGAGTGCCGAACTCGCGCGGCGCAGCCGTTCTGATCGCTTCAGTGCGGCATCCGCATCGAGTCCAGCCATCTGGACATACCGCTCAAGCGTCAAGAAACGCTCGCGCAGCGAAGCACTCTGTCGTCGCGCGCTCGCGCCCTTGTCTTTGAAAGAGTCCATGGTGGACGCTCCGGGGCATTTCTGACTTCAGCATATGCACACCCAGCGTTGTTTCGTCAATGACCCTTGAAGTACCACCTCGCCGCATAACCTCACCAGGATTCGTTAGTCGCATGAACGCTTCCACCGTCGATCACGCGAGCCAGCGGTTGACCTACTTCCCGTTCCGAGGATTCCGATTCGCATCAGGCGAGTTCGAGCATGCGAGCGATGGCGCGGCGCGCTTTTACCGCAATTTCTTCAGGCACCCGGACCTGCGGCTTGAGCGTTTCGAGCGACCGGATGACTTTGTCCAGCGTAATTGTTTTCATGAAAGCGCATTCGGCCTGGGGATTGATAGGGTAGAACTTACGTTCCGGGTGGAGCTTTCTGAGACGATGCAGAATTCCGATTTCCGTACCCACGGCGAACTCCGTCACGCTGGACTGTTGAAGGTGGCGCAGCATCCCTTCCGTGGATAAGAAGAAGGTTCGATTTCCGGGAAGCTGTCCATCGGCCACGCGGACCATGCAGGACGTGACGCAGCCGCATTCCGGATGGATCAGCAGCTCGGCATCGGGATGCTCCGCCATAAGGGCGTCCACTTGCTCCGGGCGGATCGTCTGGTGAACGTGGCAATAACCTGGATAGATAATCATGTTCATCCGCTTGGTCTGCCGGGCGACATAAGCTCCAAGAAACCTGTCCGGCACGAACAAGACGCGGCGATCGGCGGGGATCGCTCCGACAACCTTGACCGCATTGGCCGACGTGCAGCAGTAATCGCTTTCCGCCTTCACAGTCGCGGAAGTGTTGACGTAAGAAACCACGACGGCGTCGGGAAACCGGGCCTTCCATTCGCGAAGTTCTTCGGCAGTAATCGAAGCGGAGAGGGAGCAGCCGGCATTGAAATCGGGAAGCAGGACTGTCCGTTCCGGGCAAAGAATGGCGGCAGTCTCGGCCATGAAGTTCACGCCGCAGAAGACGATGACGTCGGACCGGGTTTGGGCTGCTTCCTGCGACAGCTTCAATGAATCACCAACCAGGTGGGCGACTTCCTGGATCTCGTCTCGCTGATAGCTGTGCGCCAGAATGACCGCATTACGCTCGCGGGCCAACCCTCGTATGCGCTCCTGTTTTCGCCGGATCTCTTCCGGGCTGTCCTCAATTGTTTGAATCACCGGCAGCGTATAACGGTCTTCAAATGCGACGTTACTAACGGAAACACTCATCTTCGCTTTTGGGTACGGCCCTCTCCTCGGTCGATCCAAACAACCGCAGGTGGTTGTTCTTGATCATAATAGCATCCGCAAGGTTCAAACGGTGCGCCCCTATCCCGATGAATAGGAACCGGACAAGAATGTCGTTAGAAAAATGTCATGGAAGGAAACGCATCCAGCCACTCGTCGATGCTGACGCCTTCAAGATTCTCAAACAAGCTGCTGACCGTCAGCCGCGTGTAATGACGCTGCCTGAGGGGCTGTACTCGGCGCCCTGGAAAAGAACCTCAGCGCGATGCCAGAGGGGGGCTACCGGCCGCGCATTACCATGGTAATATCGATTTATGGCAATAGCTCAGTCGAAGGTTACAGCTCAAGGACAGATATCCATACCCGCCCGGATTCGTCAGAAGCTCGGGATTGGTCCTGGCTCCATTTTAGAATGGGACGAGCAAGGCGAAAATATCGTCATTCGCAGAGTCGGGCAATACTCATCCGAAGACATCCATAAGGCGATATTCCCGCGCGGCACTCCTGCCACGAAGCGCTTGGATGAATTTAAAGAAGGTATCCGCTCTTACATGAAGAAACGCCATGCGCGCCGTTGACACCAATGTTCTGGTGCGCATAATCACTCGCGACGATACAAGACAGGTTGTCGGCGCCGAGGACTTCCTCAAAAAGGGCGCTTGGGTTTCCCATCTTGCACTGGCTGAAGCGACATGGGTGCTGGCTTCTGTCTACGAACGGAAAGCGTCCGTGATCGCGACCGCTGTCGAAATGTTGTTGAACCACGAGAACCTGACAATTCAGGACTCCGAAACCGTGTCCGCTGCTCTCGAAAAATTTCGCAGCCAGCCCACGATCGGATTCTCGGATTGTCTTCTCCTTGAAATCGCTCGCAAAGCGGGACATCTGCCTCTGGGTACCTTCGATCGAGATCTTGGAAAGCTCGATGGTGCCCAAACGCTCTGATTCTCATGCGCCGGCTGGCATATAACCCGGCTAAGTTCTCGCTGTGAATCTCCCGGTCGAAGTTAAGAAATCAGAACTCGAGCCGCAGCGCGAACTGGATTTGGCGTCCGTTTCCGCCCGCAATCGTGTTGGTAATGACCCCTGCTGTCGAGCTGATGTCACTGCCCGAGAAAACAATCAGATTGGGGTGACCAAAGTTCGCGTGATTGAGAGCGTTGAAGATCTCCATCCGGAACTGCAAATTCAATTGCTCTTTCAGAGGAATCCGCTTGAACAACGAAGTATCCAGGTTCCACATGCCTGGTCCCCGCAACTGGTCGCGCCCCGCATTCCCGAAGGTCCCGGCCGACGGCGGCAAGAATGCATTCGGGTCGAAGTAGCGGCCGGTTTTCTTGAACCCGTCCACACCCAGAATCACGTTTCCCTTGAAGTTGGGGTTCAAGTTCGGCACGTCGGAATTGCGGCTGTCCCCGTTGCCGGACTGATTCGAGCCAACGAGCGGCGTGATTGGAAAACCGCTAGCCGCGCTAAAGATCGCGTTCCACTGCCAGGCGCCAATCAGCTTCTCCATCCAGCCGGTAGCTCCACTGCCGAACGTCTTGCCGTTCCCGAACGGCAGCTGATAGCTGAAGTTGGTGTTGAACTGGTGCAAGAGGCTGAAGGAGGCTGGTCCTTTGTCGAGCCTCCGGTTAAACCGGTTCAAAACCGTTGGAGGCTCATTATCCGCAGAACCGGAGAGAATAGCGGAATTCGTGTCAAGCACCTTGCCCCAGGTGTAATTGGTCTTGAACGTCAGCCCGCGGCGCGCGCGCTTGAGGATTGACAGATTCATCGCATGATAGCTGCTGGTGCCAAAGTAGAACCAGCCCTGGCCGGAGCCAAGCAGCGGGTTCGGTCGCATTCCCACCGGGACATAAGTGGTCCCCTGCGAGACGGTCCTCCTCTGGCTCGCCGGGAGAACTCCGCCGGCAAGGCATCCCGCCGGATTCTCACACCGCAACGGTTCGATCGTATTCATATCCACGGTTGCCGAAATGTGATAAGACTGGCTGCCCACATAGCCGGCCTCGACCATGAGGTCTTGCGCCAGTTGCCGTTCCACCGTCAAGCTCCATTGCTGGACGGCCGGGATGTGCAAGTCCGGATCGATCCCGCCGGGCGCGTAGAGCGTGCACGGCGGACTTGTTTGTCCGAGGACTTTGCAACTGGGCGGAGGCGCCACTTCAGCGGAGACCGGAATGATGGAAAGGAGCGGCGTATTTTCGACCGTCAGCCGCCCGTTGAACGGCGGATTGGCGTTGAGCCGGTTGGCGAGATTGTCCTGGAGGTCGTTGTGAATCCCAAATCCGGCCCGCACGGCCCACTTGCCCACACCGCTCGGGTCCCAGACCAGGCCGGCCCGTGGCTGCCACAGCGCGCGGGCGTTGTTTTTGAGGAGCGGCGACTTCGCAATGAACGGTTCGGTCAGCATGATCCCGTCCGGACCAAACAGGTAATTCGAAGAGTTGCCGTTCTTCTCGTTCACCTTCGTGGCCATCTCGTCCCGCAGTCCCAGCCGGACGGTGAGATTCGGACGCAGCTTCATTTCATCCTGGAAATACCACGCAGCCTGCGTGCCGCGGAAAATCAGCTCGGTTGGTTTCGTTTGCGTCAGAAACCGCGTTGGCGCATCCTGGAGAAAAGCCAGCAAGGTAGGATAGCTGACGGTTCCCGCGTTGTTCTGACCCGAGGAAAACGCGGTCTGCTCGACGCGCTGGAACCACGCGCCCAGGCTGAAGTTGTGAATTCCTCTCGTCAGCTTCAGGTCATCCGAGAAGCTGAAGTTCCGCCGGGCATTGTAGGCGAGGTTCTGACCGTTGGGCGCGATTAGAGCAGATGCCTGGACCGTGGAGGTCCCGCCTCCAATAATGACCGATCCCGGGTTGTTGCGGCCCCCGCCGCTCAGAAACAACAGGCTGTCTGGAAACGACGCAACCGGAGGGGCTTTTACCGTTGCTCTGACGTTCGAGTACCCGAAGCTCGCAATATTCAACAGCGTCGGGGAGAAGATATGCGTTTCTTGTGTGCTGAAGGTGTGAAGATGGGTATGCGCGTCTTGCAAGAAAGTGGGGTCCACCGGATTGCGCCGGGCACCCCGATCCGCGCTGAAATTGGCCGAGACCGAGTCCTTCGTGGAGACGTAGTAATCAAAGCGGCCCAACTCAAAATCCTCCCCAACCGACCGCTTGGGATTGGCGCTGTATTGCGCGGTTCCGGTGGGGAAGCCCGTGCCCTGCTGGGGCAACTCGGGACCATTGGGCTCCGGCCAGTACCGGAAAAACGGCAGCATGCCCGGCTTCAGATTGGGAACGCGCACGAATGCGGCGAAGTTTGAGCAGTTGGCTTCGGTATTTCTTGGGTTGGCTGGGGTATTCGGATAAGCGAGGTAGCAAGGCAGAAGGCCTTGCCGGGCCTGCAGACTGGGTACGTAGCCGAACTGGCTCACCGCTAACCGCTCTCGAAATCCTTCGTAATTTCCAAACACAAACATCTTGTCTTGGCGGATCGGCCCTCCGAGCGATCCGCCAAACTGGTTCCGCTGGAATTGAGGTACCGGCGTCGGATTAGGAGCATTGGCCACGTCGAAGAAGTTCCGTGTGTCCAGAGCGCTGTTGCGCAGATACTCGAAGACGGATCCACGCCACTGGTTCGTCCCTGAAGTGGTCACGATGGTCACCTGCGCCCCGGCCCTCTTTCCATATTCGGCGCCATAGGTGTGCCCCAGAACATTGAATTCCCGCACCGCATCGACGCCGAGCAAGTACCCGCTTATCCCTTGAGGCGACGTGTACACGCCAGCTGCATTGTTCCCGACGTAGTCCATTCCGTTAATCGTGAAGCGGTTTTGATCGGGCCGCTTGCCCGCGATCGAGAACGAGGGTTGGTCACCGTTGGCGGTATTCGATCGATTGGTAATAACGTCTGAGTTGAGCCTCATCAACTCGAGGAAACTCCGCCCATTCAGCGGCAAATCTTTGACCTGTTCGCCGGTGACCAGGCCGGAGGTGGAACTCATGGTCGTGTTCACGATCTGAGCCTCCTCCGTTACCGTGATTTGTTCCTTGAGGTCTCCGACATCCAGCGTCAGATTCACTACGGCTTCCTGCGCCACAGCTAGCGTGACCCCACGTCGCACCTGCTGCTTGAAGCCCGTTAATTCTGCAGTCACTTCATATTCGCCGACTGGAAGGGACGGCAGACGATAGCTACCGGTTTCGTTGGTGATTACCGTACGCGTTAGCCCGCTCTCGGTATGCTTAGCCGTAACACTCACTCCCGGCACCAACCCACCATTGGCGTCGTGCACGACGCCGGACATGGTCGCCGAGAATTCTTGCCCAAACACCAGACCATTTCCCGATAGGAGCAATACCATCATCCCTGTCAAGAAAAGACCTTTTCCTCTTCTTGCCATAATCCCGCCTTTCTCTAGTTGCGATCGATGAGACGAACCCCCTTCCCACGTGGATTTCGTGTCGCCCCAACCAAGCACTACTTCGATATCTTGTTAGGTTCGCTTTCTATTGCGTGTGTTTATAAAGCGGCCAGGGGATGCCTGTATATCCGGCATAGGGGGGATTTTGGGCTGAAATTCGGGGGGGAGGATGATCCCTTTAAATGCCGTAGAAACATTCCCCTCCTCGCAGAGGAGAGGTGGCGGGCGACAGCTTTACAGAAGCTGTCGCGCCACCCCGTCTGCGCCGCTTTGGTGGCTTCGCGGCATTTTCTTAGTGGCGCATCCACTCTTGAGGCTTCGCCCTAACGGGCTCGCGCTTCGCGCCCTCCTCTGCGAGGAGGGGAATGGCTTAGAACATCAGCTTCAGCGCGAACTGGATTTGACGCGAGGTCCCATTCGTCTCAGTAATCACGCCTGCCGATGGGCTGATCCCAGTGCCCGAAAAAACGATCTGGTTCGGGGCAGCGAAATTGGCGTGATTGAAAACATTGAAGGCCTCCGCCCGGAACTGCAAAGTCAATTTCTCGCTGACGGTGAACTTCTTGAACAGCGATGTGTCGAAGTCTACCAGGCGCGGGCCCCGCAACGATCCTCGCGCCACGTTGCCAAAGGTTCCGGCAGTCGGCATCTGGAAGGCCCTCGGATCGAACCACTGATCCGGTTTCCCCAAAATCACCGGTCCTTTAAAATTCGGATTCCAGTTGGGCACGTCGGACTGGCTGGAGTCGCCCGTCCCCGAAAGATTGGAGCCAACCAGAGGCGTGAAGGGGAACCCGCTCTGAGCCGTGAAGATCCCATTCCACTGCCAGCCGCCGACCAATTGATTCATGAAACCGGTGGCGCCGCTCGCGAATCGCTGCCCATTGCCGAACGGCAGCTGATAGAGGTAACTCGCATTTAACTGATGGAGGAGGCTGAAGGACGCAACGCCTTTGCTCCGGTAGCGAATATATGGACTGATAATCGCAGGCGGCTCATTTTCGCCTGCCGGGGCCAGCAGGGCTGAATTCAAGTCCAGCACTTTCCCATAAGTGTAATTCGCTTTAAAGGTGAGTCCCCGAGTGGCGCGCTTGACGAGCGAGGCATTCATCGAATGGTAGCTGGCTGTACCTTGATTGAACCACCCAACGCCGGTGGCCACATACTGGTTCGGGCGTGTTCGCGGCGGCATGTAGAGCGTGCCTTGCGTCACCACGGCCCTTTGGCTGACTGGGACAGCCGTGCCCCCCGCGGTAGTACCGCCGCTGATGCATCCCTGCGGGTCCTGGCACACCAGTGGCGGAGCGACGTTGAGATTCTGCGTGACGTTCGTGTGGTAAGACTGGCTCCCCACATAGCTCAACTGCAGCATCATGTCTTTGGTAATCTCGCGTTCCACCGTCAAGCTCCATTCCTGAATGGTGGGCGTGAGCATGTTGGGATCAACGCCGGTAGGGGTATAGATCGAACAGGGTTGAGGTACCGCCGGGCCGCAAATGGGCGGCGGCGTTGCTGCCTTTTGGAACGGAATCAAAGAAAGCAGCGGTGCAACGAATTGCTCGCGCGCATTCGTGGGAAAATTTCCGTGGAGCCGTATGCTCAGGTTGTCCTGCAGATCATTATGGATTCCAAAGCCGGCCCGCACCGCCCAGGTTCCCGTGCCGGTGGGGTCCCAGGCCAGGCCCACACGCGGCTGCAACAACAGCTTGGCGTTATTTCGATCCAGGCATGAGTTCCCGACAACGGGACTAGTTGATATCATAAAATTTTGGTCCCACCTGTAATTCGAACAACGGCCCGCCACCTCATTCCACCCGTTGGTCATCTCGTGCCTCAATCCCAGACGGAGCGTGAGGTTGGATTTGAGTTTCATCTCATCCTGGAGATACCAGGCGCCTTCCGTGGTGCGGTACCCAACTGGAATGGGATTCCGGTTCAAGATAAATTGGCCTGGCAGATCCTGCAGCATCGCCAGCACCGTCGGATAGGCAACGTTTCCCGCTGAGGCTTGCCCCGTGCCCGCCGGGTTTTGATGGATCCGCTGCACCCAAATGCCTGCGCTCCAGGAGTGCTTGCCTCTGGTGACGCGCAGGTCATCGGACCACGTGTAGAAGTTCCGTGCCTGGCTTTGGGGGTTGCCGCCGTTTGCCGGCGTGTAGGCGGATGCAACGACCGTCACAGCTCCGCCTCCGATGATAATCGAGCCGGGATTGCCCCCAGGCAGAAACACCAGGCTTGCGGGGATCGGCACGCGGGGAGCAACGACCTGGGTCGCATAATTGCGGCTGAAACCCACCGTCTCCGTATTCAACACCGTGGCAGAGAAAACGTGCTTCTCTTGTAAGCCGATTGTTTGGGGGCGCAATTCAGCGATCTGGACAAAAACCGGATCCGGTTGCGAAACCTCCCTTTTCCCGTGGTCAATGGTGTAGGTGGCCGAGAAGGAGTCTTTGGCGGACGCCACGTAGTCGAAGCGAACCAGACCGAAGTTCTCCCGAACCGCTTGTGGAGCATTGCTGAAGTAGCTTGCGGCTCCAGTGGCTTGGCCGTTGTCCAGGTACAGGCCACGGTTGGGCGCGGGCCAGAAGGAATTGACGTATGGCAGCATGGCCGGCTTCAGATTCGGAACGGGACCGCCGCACGCCCCGGAAGCAAGCGACATCAGGCCCTGCCGCGCGCAGTTATCCGGCACAATCGCAAGCTGGCTCAGCGCCAGGCGTTGCTGATATCCTTCGTAGTTTCCAAACAGAAACAGCTTGTCCTTCTTGATCGGGCCTCCCAGCGTTCCCCCAAATTGATTCCGCTTGAACGGACCCTTGACATCATCGAAGAAGTTCCGGGTATCGAGGGCGCTGTTGCGCAGAAACTCGAATGCGCTCCCGTGCCATTGGTTCGTTCCGGAAGAAGGCACAATGCTGATCTGGCCGCCCGCCCGTTTTCCGTACTCGGCGCCGTAGCTGTGCGACAGGACGTTATATTCTCGCACCGCATCCACGCCCAGCAACTGGCCGCCGGCTCCCGACGGCGTAATGAAAAGGCCGCCGGCGTTTCCGCCAACGTAGTCGATGCCATTGATCACAAAACGGTTGGTTTCGGGCCGCTTGCCCGACACGGAGAAAGCCGTCCATTGGTTGTTGAGCGTGTTCGAGCTGTTGTTGCTCACGCCGACGTTCATCGTCAGAAGCTGATCGAAACTACGGCCGTTCAGCGGAAGCTCTTTCATCTGGCCTTCGTTGATCAATCCTGAAGTCTCGGCGAGCGTCGTGTTGACGAGCGGCGCATCCTCGTTCACCGTGACTGTGTCTGCGACCCCTCCCACGTCCAGCGTCAGATTCACGACCGCTTCCTGGGCGACCACCAGGTTGATGCCGCTCCTCACCTGCTTCTTGAAGCCCGCTGCTTCCGCGGTCACCTCATATGCGCCTACCGGAAGAGATGGCATTCTATAGGCGCCGTTCTCCGAGGTCTGAACCGTGCGCGTCAGTCCGGTTTCGGTGTGCTTGATGGTTACTGTTACGCCCGGTATGACGCCTCCCGTGCCATCGTGCACCACACCCGACATCGTTGCCGTAGCACCCTGAGCTAAAACCAGAGAAGTTGCTAATGCGATGAGTGCAACAATCGCTGTCGCCACTCTTCTAAACGCGTGCAGACGAGAACCTGTTCCTCTTACCATGTCCCACTCCTTTCAAATGATGAGACGCAACACCGCTCGCGCTGCGGATTTCGTCTCGTCCAACGAAACACAACTTCGATATCCCGAATTGCTTCGCTTTCCTATAGCGTGGTCTTATAAAGTGGCACAGGGCGTCTGTATATCCGGCATAGGGGGGATTCCTGGCCGAAATTCGGGGTAAGAACGATCAGGTTTATGCCTTAGCAAGCTGTGAATGAATTGAAAGCGGTCCCTCTCCCTCTGGGAGAAGGCGGCGCGAAGCGCCGGGTGAGGGTCTCAGGCCTTGCAAAGACTTGACACCCTCACCCGGCGGCGCTGTGGCGCGCCGACCTCTCCCAGAGGGAGAAGTATCAGAACAGCAGCTTCAGCGCGAACTGGATCTGCCGCGAACGAGCGGAGCCAGTCCAGGTAAGCGGCCCTGCTGTCGAAAGCGGCGCTTCCCCATTCGCAGTACCCGCGAAGACTTGGCGGGCGGTATCGTTTAGGGCAAAGTTGGGGTGATTGAGAACATTGAAGAACTCCCCCCGGAACTCCAAGGCTCCGTTTTCGCCCAGTTGTTTGACCGGTATATTTTTTCCCAGCGAGAAATCCAGATTAAAGTAGCCCGGTCCCCTCAAGTAGTTTCTTCCTGAAGTTCCTAGAAACCCGGCGTCCTGGAGTGTGAAGGCACAAGGATCAAACCAAAGATTCGGTGTCCCCAGCCTCTGACCAGCCGCGACTCCTGGGCAGCCGGCAGTCGTCCCGTGAGTGATGTCATAAGCGGTGCGTCCCGGCACTAGATTGGGGCGGCCAAAAGTAAGGGCGCCCGCTCCCGGTTGGCCGGTGTTGATGCCCGAGCGGGTGCGGTCCGTCCTCAGTGCCGGGGTGAATGGATAGCCGGATTGAACCGAGAAGATGCTGCTCGCCCGCCAGCCGTTCAGCACAGCGCGGAGTGGTCCACTCTTGAATGGCTGCGGCACCAGATAAATGGTGTTGAACTGCCAGTTGTGCCTCAAATCGAAGTCCGCCGGGCCGCGGTCGATCCGTCTATTGCTGGGGTCCACGCCAAAGATGCTGGAAACCTGGTTATCGGCCCCAGCCTGTCCTTGAGTTTCATCGATGAGTTTCGAGAAGGTGTAGGAGCTTTGGAACTGCATCCCGTTGCTCAACCGCTTATTCAGTCCGAACTGGAACGCGTTGTACCAGGAGTTTCCTTCGGCAGTGTGCAGATCAATAGAACCCCAGTTGGGGTTGGTCCGGAAAGCGTTCGGATTTCCAGTAGTCGGCAAAGGCGGAAAGAACTTCCGACCGTCTTGAAGGATTTGCGGAACCCCGGGATTGCCTTCTCTTTCCTGCATCAGATGATAGCCTCGGGAACCGGCGTAGCCCAGCGTCAGGCCGATTTGCCACGGCAGTTGCTGCTCGATCGTCAGGTTGTAGTCCAGCATGTGGGGCTGTTGCATGTGATAGTCCAGAAGCCGTAAGGCGTTGCATTCCCCGAACTCGAGCGGAAGACCACGGAGGGTAAAAGGCGTGCCAACGGCGCAAAACGCTCCAAAAGGAGGCGTCGCTTGTGAGGCAATGACGAACGAGACGCCATGGACGCCAATGTCGTATAGTTCCGCAAAGCCGCCGCGGACGGCCGTTTTCCCATTTCCCCTCACATCCCAGGCAAAGCCGAACCGGGGGCTGAAGTTGCGCAACGACATGTTCTCGAATGCAGGCCCCAGCGTCGGCGCAGCGTCGTGCACAATGTCCCGCAAAGCCGCCTCTTTGCCGTGCTGCTCGCGCGGCACGGTGATGAATTCGTAACGCAAACCGAGGTTGAACGTGAGGTTGGGCAGGACGCGGAAATCATCATGGGCATAAAAACCGATCGTGTTGAAATGGTACGTCCGGTCCCGCAGCGAACCGGGCCTTTGCGCCGAATATTGTGAGGTCACGCCCTGAAGAAAGTTGGCCAGATTCGCAAAAGTGACAGTTCCCACAGCATTAACGGTAGTGTAGAGATACTGCTGGTAATGATTGATCAGCGTCCCGAACTTCAGCGAGTGCCGGCCGCGGGTGTAGAAGACGTCGTCGCTCCAGGTAAAGATATTCTGCCTGAAGTTCGTCGGAGCGACATTAGGTCCCAGCTTCGTCAC
>Ga0209058_1002121_pt1 | contig 16534 bp, 16 predicted proteins | sample GraSoiAngelo_147_FD_185904 | JGI IMG/M metagenome (GOLD analysis project Ga0209058, IMG submission 185904) | Grasslands soil microbial communities from the Angelo Coastal Reserve, California, USA - 14_1009_05_40cm (SPAdes) (version 2) | ecosystem: Environmental > Terrestrial > Soil > Grasslands ... | reverse complement strand
GGTCAACGTCATGTCGCCCATGACGATCGTCTTGTCGCCCGCAGCCTGGAACGCGGCCCACGACGTGAGGCCCTGGAACGGCTGCATCTTCGCCCCGTCGATGACCGCTCCGAGGTCCCCGCGTGGCACGCTGATCTTCGCGATGCCGTTCTTCACATCCGGCTTGAGGCCAGTGATCTTCGCGATCAGCTCCGTGTCGGGCTCCTCGGCCGCGGCACTCCTCGCTATGGCCACAGCGAGGATAAGCAGCAGCAACACGCGCGTCGTCTTCATGACGTCTCTCCTTTCCTCATCGTTTCGTGTCATCGGTGCGAGATGCCGCCCCCGACCTGGCCTCCGCCGAAGAGAACCCAAAGACCGAGCAGGGTGAGGAGAGTGAAGGCCATCCGCTGCCCAGCGCGAAGGATCCGGTCGCCTGCCCACACGCGCCAGCCGAGGCGCCCAACCGCCATGAGAGTCAGCGCAAGCCCGAACAGGACGTGGAGCGAGACAGAGCTCTCCAGACGGAACAGATGCGTCAGCCGATCGTGCAAGCCGGCCGAGAAGGGCGAGTCCACGCCGAGGTCGGCGCCGGCATCGCGGATGCCGGTGAGGATCGTCGGCACCAGGCTCGCGACGGCCGCCCCGAGCAGCCAGGTCGAGGAGTGCGCGACACGCTCGTTCGGTTGCACCAGGAGCGCGCACACGAACACCGCCTCGAGAACGAGAAGGGCAATCGGGAAGTGGACCAGGAGCGGATGCCACTGTGCCCATGGCGCGGGGACCAGTGCGAGGAGCGGCCGTTTCTCCCACGGTGGATGCCGTCCGACGCCAGCGGACGGGACCGACGAGGACGGCGGAGCGGTCGTCGTCGCCGCTCCTCCCCCCGCGATCTCCGACGCCACCTCCCGCAGCTGCTCGATCGGCTGATAACCGAAGAGCGTCGTCGAGAACGTGCCATCCGCCTTGACGAAGTAGGTCGCCGGGAACCCTTCGTACCCGAACACGTCCCGGAACGCCGGGACCATCATCACGACAGGGAAGGGAAGCGGATTGCGCGCGAGCTGCTGGCGCGCCGCATCGACCGTGTCCGGCGTCTCCACCGGATCGACCAGCACCTCGATGACCGAAACCCCGCGTTGCCGCAGGTCCGGCTGGAGGGTCTGCAAGTCCTTCAGCTCCATTGAACAGACCGGGCACCAGCTCGCGAAGAAGTTCACGATGACGGGCTTGCCGACGAGATCTCTCGACGAGAAGGGCTGGCCCTCGAGCGTCTGCGACTCGAAGCCGGGAAGGGGGCGGCCCCGGAGGTCTTGCGAGACAGACGGGATGAGCGCCGCGGCGGCGCGATCGACGGTCAAGGCGATGGCGAGCGTTCCCGCGGCCAGCAGGGCCTGCCAGCGACGGCGGCAAGTATCGGTCTTCCTCCTCCTCATCGCCGTCCCTCGCCCTTCGGTTCGTTCAGGAACGCGTACAGCGCGTCGTACAGGAACGACGCCTTCTCGACGGTGTCGTGATCGTCGCGGGCGACCAGCGGAAAGCCGTGGGAGATCGCGCGCAGGCCGGCAGACTCCGGCCTCAAGCCGACCTGATCGGCAAAGTCGGCACCGCGAACGATCTGAGCGAGCGCGCGGAGCGCCGCATCATCGGGATGGTACTCCTCAACCAAGGCCTCGAACGAGCAACGCCCCACGTCGTCGATGTGGGGATAGGTGGCGCCCGGCGCATCGAAGCCCGTTGCCCCCTCGCGGCGCTGGACCTCCGCGACTTCGTCAGGCTCGACGAAGACGAAGGCGGCTGCGGGGTCGATGAACCGACGAATGAGCCAGGCTGTGGCGGTCCGGTTCACGCGGATCTTCCGACGCGTCACCCACTTCACGCCTCTCCCTCCCTACCTTACGTAAGACGCGCGCCGAGCGCAGCCTCGACGCGGCGGTTGACTTCGTCCCAGGCAACGTTCTCCATGAACGCCCCGACGTACTTCGCGGGCGGCGCCGTAGTCGAGATGGTAGGAGTGCTCGTACATGTCGAGCGCGAGCGGCGGCGGCCCCATGGGCACGTTGTGCATGTGGTCCCACGCCCAGTAGTTGTCGTGCTTGTTGCCGTGCGAGGCTTACACGGCCTGAATGACATGCTTAATCGAGTCTTTCCGAGGCAGTTTTGAGCTCGTCACCCTTGATGAGGCTCACGTCCGCGACGGGATGACCCTCCTTCAGAGCAGGAACCACGCTGACGGGCCGAAACCCTGGATTCTTCTTGACGGCGGCATCGATTGCTGTCTGCAGTGGTGTCTTGGCCTTTGCCATTGCGTCGGCCTGTGCCTTGGCCGCCGTAATATCTTCGCCGCCTTCGATTGCCTCGACCTTCGCCACGCGTCCGCTCTTCGGATCGACAAGAACCTCAGAGACCGCGCCGCCCTTCGTCGTGTAGACGGACAGTTGAAGCTTCCCGTCTTCCACCTCGAACTTCCCGGAGATCGGTTTACCTTTGGGCGCACTCGCGACGATGCCTTGCTTCAGCGACACCTTGGCTCCTTTGAGTGCTTGGGCGAGTTCGGCACGTTCCTTCTCCTCGTACTGGCCGGCCCACCCCAGACCAGAACCGAGCAGCAACACCAACGAGCCCACAAGCGGCAATAGGGCACGTCTCTTCATGACTCCTCCTTCCTTTCAGCTGACTGTGGTTGCGCGCGGCACAGAATTCGACCCTTCCGCATGCACCAACGTGATCCGGAACGTTGATCCGCGCCCCTCGACGCTCTTCAGATCAATTCGCCCGCCGTGTGCCTCGACCGCCCAGCGAGCGATGGCCAGCCCGAGGCCCGCCCCACCGAGATCACGCGATCGCGCCTTGTCGATTCGGTAGAAGCGATCGAACACGCGGTCGCGATGTTCCGGTGGTATGCCAGACCCGGTGTCGGCGACCTCGATGGTGGGCCCGGGCGCTCCGTCCCGTACGACGATCCGGACGCTGCCGCCGGGCGGCGTGTACTTGACGGCGTTGTCCACCAGATTGATCAGCGCCTGCCGGATCACGACGCGATCCACCCATGCCGGAACGGGCCCCGACGCTTCGACCGCGAACGACTGCCGCTTTTCCTCGGCCAGCACACCGAGGTGCGCCGCCACGTCACGGGCCAGCTCGGCGAGATCGACCCCCTCGCGCTTGAGCAACACGTTGCCCCCGCCGGCGCGAGAGAGCGTGAGAAGCCCTTCCACCAGCCGTCCGAGCCGGTCCGTCTCCTCGAGCATGCTGCCGATGATCTCGCGATACGCCGCTGCACCGCGATGCTCCCGCAGGCCGACCTCGCCGACACTCCGCATCGCCGTGAGCGGCGTCCGCAGCTCGTGCGAGGCATCCGCCGTGAAGCGGCGCAGCTGATCAAAAGACCGCTCGAGCCGGGCGAACGCATCGTTGAACACAGCGGCCAGCTGCCCTAGCTCGTCCTCCGGATTCTCCACCGGAAGCCGCTCCCCGAGTCGCTCGGCCGTGATCGTCCGTGCGCGGTCGGCCATGCGGCTCACGGGGGCGAGCGCCCGTCGCGCGAGGAAGTAGCCGCCCATCCCCGCGATCGCGACCGCGAGGGGAAGCCCCGCACCCATGATCATGAGGAGCTCGCGCAACTCCCGACGGAGTGGCTCTTCCGAGCGAGCCACCTGAATCACAACGGGCAGGCCGTCGACGGTGTACGGCCCGCTCAGACGCCTGACGGGGAGCTCGGCCGGGACCCCGGACGGCCTCGCATACAGCAGCGTACCATCGGGGCTCCGGACCTCGAGCCAGCGGCCGGCGACCGCATCGTCGCCATCGTCCTCCGGCTCGGCTCTCCAGCTGATCCCGCCAGCGGGCGTCCGCTCGAGCATCTGCTCCGCAACCTCGCGGTCGTCACGGAGCCCGCCATCCAGGTCTTCGGAGAGGCTGTGCCGCAGGAAGGCAAACACGCCACCCGCGTACAGGGCCAGCACCGCGCTCAGGACCGCAGCGTACCAGAGCGTGAGGCGGACGCGGATGCTCCGATGGCGCCACCAGCTCTTCATGGCTCGCCCTCGCGCAGGACGAACCCGACGCCGCGCACCGTGTGGATGAGCTTCGTCGGTACGTCCTGATCGACCTTCTTCCGCAGACGGGCGATGTGCACGTCGATCACGTTGTCGAGCGGCGTGGCCCGGGAAGGCTCCTTCCAGACATCGCGGGCGAGCATCTCCCGCGATACGAGCTGCTGATGATGACGCAGCAGGTACTCCAGGAGCTCGAACTCGCGGGACGTGAGGTCGATCGACCTGCTTCCCCTCGTCACCCGTCGGCTGATCAGATCCATCTCGAGGTCGGCCGCCTTCAAGCGCAAGATTTGATCGGGCCGACCGCGGCGCACGAGGGCACGGATGCGGGCCAGAAGTTCCGGAAAGGCAAACGGCTTCACGAGGTAGTCGTCCGCACCGCTGTCGAGCCCGAGCACCCGGTCCTCGACCGCATCCCTGGCCGTCAGGATGAGAACCGGCGTGCCGAGGCCGCGTCTCCGCAGGGTCGACAGGATCTCGATGCCGTCGCGGCCGGGAAGCATCAGGTCGAGCACGATCAGATCGAATGTCTCGGCGTTCACACGAAAGAAGCCGTCCTCGCCCGTTGCCGAGACGACGACCTCGTAGTGTTCCGCCTCGAGGCCTTCCTGCAGAGCCCCTGCTACCTTGGCTTCGTCTTCGACGACGAGGATGCGCACGGGAAGCTCACCATCAGATACTACGCCGAGAGAACCATCGGGCCACTCGGACCTTCCTGAACTCTTCCTGAAATTTTCGTCAGGATCGGCGCATGCTCGTCCGTGTTCAGGCTCTACCCCGGTACCCCGTCCTCGGGCGCGGCGCTCCTCGTCGACGGTCCCTGGGTCCGGGGCCGGGCTCGGGAGGGTACGTGGAGCGTCAGGCCCCGCCAGCCTTGCGCTCAGTGCCCCATGACGCCCTTCAATCCCAGCCCAGTCAGGCCGGCGGCGAGGATGACGAGCGGCTCGGGGATCTTCTTCACGTAGGTGAGGATGGCGAGCGTCGCCAAACCGATGGCCACGGTGGGGACATCGACGAGCGAGCGCCGACCGAGCACGAAGGCCGCGCCCGCGATCGCCCCGGTCGCGGCGGCCGTCACGCCATCGACGAACGCCTTCACCCGCGGGTCGTTCACCGAGCGGCGGAAGTAGGCGGCGGGGATGACGACGAAGAGATAGCACGGCAGGAAGACGCCGAGCGCGGCAAGCGCGGCCCCGACGGGCCCCGCGACCAGATAGCCGATGAAGGCGACCGTGATGACGACCGGGCCGGGCGTGATCATCGCGACGGCCACGGCGTCGAGGAATTGCCGCTCCGTGAGCCAGTGGAAGTCGCCGACGACGCCGCCGTAGAGGAACGGCACGATGGCGAGCCCGCTCCCGAAGACGAACGCGCCGGCTTCGGCGAAGTAGGTGAACACCCGGAGCAGGAGGCCGGGAGCCGCCACCCCATGAAGCCCGGTCACCAACCAGAGCGGCGCAAGGCCGAGCGCCGCGCGCGGCCGCGGAAGTCGGCCCATCATCCTGACCGTGAGCGCCGCGACGCCGCATAAGAGGAAGACCCAGACGAGTTCCGACTCCGTCGAGGCCGTGACGAGAGCACTCACGGCGAAGAGCACCCAGAGGAGCCGATCTCGCGCGAGCGTCATCCGAACCAGCTTGTAGGCGCTCCGGGCAATGATCGCGATGACGGCGGCGCCGATCCCGTAGAACGCCCCCCGCATCCAGGCGAGGCCTCCGTAGCGCAGATAGAGCGCCGAGAGCGCGAGCACCATTACGAACGAGGGGAGCACGAACGCGACGCCCACCAGGGTCGCCCCAGTCACGCCCCCGCGGACCCACCCGAGGTAGATCGCGAGCTGCGCCGCGAGCGGCCCCGGTGCGAGCTGGGCGAGCGCGAGACCCTCGACGTAATCCTGCCTGGAGATCCAGCGTCGCTGCTCGACGAGATCACGCTGCATGTAGCCGACCAGCGCGATCGGTCCGCCGAAGCCGGTCGTGCCCAGGCGGAGGAAGTAGAGAAGCAGCTCGGTCAGCGTGCAGGGAACGAGCTCCGCGGCGGCGGCCTCATCGACCTCGGCCTCGACAGTCGCCGACGCCATAGTCAGCAGCCGTAGGCGACCGGAAGGCCGTCTGCGGTCAATGGTCCTCGCATGTCTCTCACCCTCGCTTTCGGCTGAAGTACTCGTAGAGGTCGTCGAACACGGCGGACCCACGCTCGAGCCGGGACTCGTCATCCCGGTGGCCCATGGCGATGCCCGCGATCAGCCGGTCGATGCCGGGCGCCTCGGGGCGACCGAACTTCCCGTCTTTCAGATCGATGTCGTGGACGACCTCGGCGATGGGACGCATTGCCGGATCGTCTATCGCGAGCCGGGCGAGCAGGACCTCGAAGGTGCAGAGATCGCCCTCGTGCGTGAACTCGGCCTCGAACATGTCGAAGCGGAGCTCGCTGCCCTCGGGACGGTATCCCTTGCCGGATACGAATTTGAACCGCGCGTCCGGGTCGACAACGCGCCGGATCAGCCAGGCGCTCGCCATCCGATCGATGTGGATGCCCTTCCGAGTGACCCACGTGCGGCCACGAAGGTCTTCGATCCGATCTGCGGCGATGGAGGTTCCTCCGTCTCCTCGACTACGCACCCGCGCCTCGAGACCGGCGAGCAGGCCCTCGGCTGCCTCCCGACCCGGCGCGCCGAAGAAGTCAATGGCGATCACGTCGGCGAGTCGCCGGCTCAACCGGGCGACATCTGCCTCGACGTGAGTGCGCTGGTCTCCAGCAATCTCAGGACGGCGCGGGAGGGCTTCACCAACTCTGCGAACTTCCTCCGCGATCTGCCGGTAGTCCGCCTCGCGGGCAGCGTTGAAGAGCGCCTCCACCCGGTCGTCCTCCAGGCCTTCGACGAAGCGCGCTTCGCAGATCGAGGCATCGCCGCCGCCCTTGACGATCTCGCGCAGGAGCCACTCGAAGTCCTCCTGCGTCTCGTCGGTCTTCGGCACGACGTACACGGAGTTCTTGATCGCCACCGCACCCACCGCTTGCAGCCGTCTCCAGATCTTCACCCGAAAGTACGCGGGCTTGGGCGGAATCTGGTGGATCAGGAGCAGCCACCTGGGATCGCGGCTGGGCTCGGTCACAATCAGTTGTAGCTCAACTACATAACAGATGTATCTCCCGCAAGCCCCGGCCGCGGCCTTCCATTGGGACACCGTCCTTCGACCGTTTCACAGTGCCCCAGCTACCGGCTGCCGTGACCGTGCCGGTGGTGAAGATCGGCAACGTGCGGGTGGGCGTGCTCGGTCGGAGCGTGGTCGTGCCAGTGCGTGTGCCGAGCCGAAGCAGGCAGGTCGGGATGGGCGTGCGCGTGGTGGCCATCGTCGTGGCGGTGGCTGTGCACGTGGCTGAGCGGCCCGTGGGCGTGCGCATGGGAGTGGCGGTCAAACGTCAGGAGGACGACGCCGGCGACGAAGATCCCGCCAGCGAGGAGCTGCATCGACTCGACGGGCTCGCGGAGCGCGACCCACGAGACGACCGCGCCGAAGAAGGGCGCCGCCGCGAAGACCGACTGCGCGCGAATCGTCCCCGCCTGGTGCGCGGCGGAGATGTAGAGTGCGATGCTCGCCCCGTAGGAGAGCGCGCCGACGCCGAGGGCCGCTGCGATGGCCGGCAGCGGCGCCCGCAGCGGTTCGAGCACGGCGCCCATCACCAGGTTGGTCATGCCCGCGATGGCGGTCTTCCAGAGAGTCGTCTCGCTCGGGCTCATGCCGTCAATGAGTGCGGTGAAGTTGTTGTCGAACCCCCAGCAGATGCACGCGGCGCCGACGAGCATGGCGGAGACGACACCGGGCCAGCCGCTCCCCGAGGGAAGGACGGTGCCAGCGACGATGACGCCGCCAACCCCGAGCCACCCCGGCGCGCCCAGCGCCTCGCCGAACAGCAGGACCCCGATGACGGCGGTGGCGGCAACCTCGAAATTGAGGAGCAGGGAGACGGACCCGGCGGGCGCCACGCGGAGCCCGAACAGGAGCAGGACGGGCGCGACGACACCCCCGAGGATGACAGCGCCCCCGAGCCTGGTGCGGGTGATGCCGTCGAGAGGTGGGCGCCGCTCTCGACGCCAGAGGACCCGTGGCGCGATGCCGACCGCCCCGCCGAGGTAGAGGAGCCCGGCGAGCTGGAAGGCAGTCAGGTCCGCCAGGAGCATCTTCGCGGCCGGCGTCGCGGCCCCGAAGAGGACGGCCGACGCGAGAGCCAACGGAAACCCGGACACCTGGCGCTGCCTTGTACCACGAGGCGAGCCCGGTAGCCCCAGGCCCGTCCTCCAGCCCCGTGGCGAGACAGTCACGCGGGGGCGGACGAGAAGGGGCGGCCTCCTGCTAGCGCGCCTTCCAGGCGGGCGGGCGCTTCGCGACGAAGGCGCGCGGCCCCTCGGCGTGGTCCTCGCTCTGCTCGACCACCTCGAGGTAGCCGGCGGCGATCTCCTCGGCCTGCGGAATGGGGAGGCCGAGCCCCTGGAGGATGCCCATCTTCGTCCCCCACACCGCGAGCGGCGCGTTGCTGACCACCATCGCCGCCAGCTCGCGGGCGCGCTCCATGAGACGCGCGTGCGGCACCACCTCGGTGACGAGCCCCACCTCGTAGGCGCGCTGGGCGCTCATCCGCTCGCGGCTCCCGAGGAGCGCCATGCGGAGGCAGACCGCGACCGGCACGCGGCGCGCCATGTTGACCATCTCGTGCGAGGAGACGTAGCCGAGCGAGACGTGCGGATCGACGAAGGTGGCCCCGTCCGAGGCGATCGGGATGTCCGCCTCGGTCACCAGATCGAGCGCGAAGCCGGCCACCACGCCGTTCACCGCCGCGATCACCGGCTTGTGCACGAGCTGCCGGCGCGGCGTGGGCAGCTCGCGGATGCCCTCGATCATGGCGAGCTCGCGCCAGCGGTCGGGCCGGGTGAAGCCGCCGCCGGCGAGCGACTCGACGTCGGCGCCGCTCGAGAAGGCCTCGCCCGCACCGGTCACGATCGCGGCCCAGATGTCCGGCTCTGCCTTGACGCGCTGCCAGCAGGCGCGCAGCTCGTCCTTCATCTGCTGGTTCATCGCGTTCTTCCGCTCGGGGCGATCGAGCGTGATGGTGGCGACCCGGTCGGCGACCTCGAAGCGCACGGTGTCCATGCGGCGTCCGCTAACACGAAGGCGGGCGGCAAAGCCACCCGCCTCTCCTCGTTCCCCCGCGCCGTTCCCGTGCGCGCTCGGCGTGCGTTGCTCGGCTACGCGGGCCGGGGCGCTCCGCCACCCCGGCGGCCTCGGCGCCGGCGCCGCTTGGGGGCGCCCTCGGCCCGAGGCGGCGGCTGCGGCCGCCCGTGGGGCCGGCGGTGCTCGCCGCGCTCGCGCGGGGGGTGGTGCAGCGGGTGCGCGAGCATCGCGTCCTCGGGGATCTCCCAGGGCAGCTTGAAGCCGATGAACTGCTCGATCGCCTCCAGGCCGTCGACGTACTCCTCGCAGGCGAGGCTCACCGCGCGGCCCGAGGCGCCCGCGCGCGCCGTGCGCCCGACGCGGTGCACGTAGTCCTCGGCGTCGAACGGGAGGTCGTAGTTGAAGACGTGCGTCACGCCCTCGATGTGGAGGCCGCGCGAGGCCACGTCGGTCGCGACCAGGATGGGGAGCCGCCCTTCCCTGAAGTCGGACAGGATGGCGAGCCGCCGGCGCTGGTCGACGTCGCCGGTGATCGCCGCGGCGGCGAAGCCGTTCGCCTCGAGGTAGCGCACGAGACGCTCGGCGGCGCGTCGCATGTTGACGAAGACGAGCACGCGCATGTCGACGGGCTCGCGCCGCAAGAGGCCGACCAGGAGCGGGAGCTTCTCGTGCTTGGCGACGTGGTAGACGAGGTGCTCGACCTTCTCCGCCGTCACCTGCTCGGGCGTGACCGAGACCCGCACGGCGTCGTTCATGAACACGTAGGCGAGCTCCATCACGTCGTAGCTGAGCGTCGCCGAGAAGAGCATCGACTGGCGGCGGTCGTAGGGCGGGAGCTGGCGCAGGAGGTAGCGCAGGTCCTTGATGAAGCCCATGTCGAACATGCGGTCGGCCTCGTCGATGACCAGGATCTCCACGCTGCGGAGGTCGAAGACGCGCTGCTTGTAGTAGTCGATCAGCCGCCCGGGCGTGCCGATCAGGACGTCGACGCCGGCGCGCAGCTCGCTCCGCTGCTTGTGGTAGTCGATGCCGCCGTACACCGCCTGGATGCCGAACGGGGTGGCCTGGCCGAGGAGCCGCGCGTCGTTCGCGATCTGCACCACCAGCTCGCGCGTCGGCGCGATGACGAGCGCGCGCGGCGCGGCGGGCCGCCCCGGGCGCTCGCGCGCCAGGAGGCGCGTGAAGATGGTGATCAGGAAGGCGGCGGTCTTGCCCGTGCCGGTCTGCGCCTGCCCGGCGACGTCCCGCCCCGCCAGCGCGAGCGGCAGGACCTTCTCCTGGATCGGCGTGCAGTGGGTGAAGCCGGCGGCGCGGATGCCGGCCGCGACCGGCTCGGGCAGGTCGAAGGTTGCGAAGCTCCGCCCCCTCCGCGGCGCGCTCGGCTCCGCAGCCGCGGGCGGCGGCGACTCTGGAATCATTCCTGTGTGACATGCCGGCGGCGGGCGAAAGTCAAGCGGCGACAGCCGCCGCCCGCCGGGATGCCCGGGTGACATCGAGCGGCCCCCGGCTTGACCCTCGGGCGCGGAGCTGGGACAAAGATCGGCGCATGAGCTGGCGGCCGGAGGCGCCCAGGATCATGCTCGGCTTCGTGGTGCGGCAGTGCGCCGTCGCGCTCGGACACGCGCCGACGCCCGAGGAGCTGGCGTGCTGGGCGAACGAGCAGCGCGACGCGCGCGGCCGCTACCGCATCTTCGGGCGCGCGATCAGCGCGGACGAGGCAGGCGTCATCCTGCGCCATCCCGGACGCCTCGTCACCGTACGGCCGGGCCCGCGCTGGGCCTTCGGCCTGGTCGTGAACCGTTAGGACCCGTCCGGGTGGACTCCTAGGAGGCATGGCCGGGCGGAGCGAGGTCCGGCTGCCGGTCCTGACCGGCCGTGCCTGGGCCTTTGCCGACGACCTCGCGGCGGCCGACATCCTGCCGGCGCGCTTCACGCGCCTGCCGGCGGGCGAGGCGGCACGGCGCCTGTTCGCCGACCTCGACGCCTCGCTGGCCGCGCAGCTCCGCGCGGGCGACGTCCTGGTCGCCGGCCAGCACCTGGGCGGCGGGACAGGCGGCAGCGAGGCGGCGCGCGCGCTCGCCGCGGCGGGCGTGATCGCCGTGGTCGCCGGCAGCTTCGCGCCCGGCTTCGCCGAGGCCGTGCTCGCCGCCGGGCTCCCGCCGCTCGAGGTCGATGCGCCCGCGATTTTCCACACCGGCCAGCGCCTGCGCCTTAACCTCGAGGCCGGCACGATCGCGAACCTCTCGAGCGGCGACCGGCTCCCGGTCAGGAACCTGAGCGAGGACCTGTTGGAGCGGCTGCGCGCGCGGCTGGCGGGCGGGAGCCCGCCCGAGTGACCGACGAATGCGAAGCGAACGAGCCGGGGCGCGCGAGCACGCCGCTCGCAGCCACCGGAGTTTTCGCTGCAGCCGGAGCGTCATTCGGACGGGCTCCGGGCGGGCTCTCCGCCGTCACCTCGACCGTGAGGGGCGCGTCGAGCTGGGCGAGGAGGCGCTGCTCGTCGCCGCGCCGGTAGCCGGGCAGCGCGTAGATGCGGAGCGCGAACTCGTAGCGGCCGCCGGGGAGCTTCTCGATGCCGCGCCCGCGGTAGCCAACGAGCGGCACGGTCCCCGGCGCGTCCTCCGGCGGGTTCGGCCGGCTCGCGTCGTCGCGGTAGACGAGCGAGAGCGTGATCCCGCGCCGCAGGTTCTCGCTCATGCGCGTGACGAAGAGGAGCGCCTCGCGCTCGTGCGCGAGCACGAACCACTCGCCGCTCGAGGCGAAGGCGCGCTCCTTCCCGTCCATGTGTCCGTCCACCGCGAAGCCCTCGGGCGGCGTCCCGGGGGCGAAGTAGCGCCAACCGCGGAGGTCGCGCCCGTCGACGCCGCCGTAGGCGGTGATGTCGCGGAAAAGAATGCCGGGCGAGAAGGGGAGCTTGAGCGTGCCCGGCCCGTAGACGTGCTCGGGGTAGAAGTAGGTGTGCGCGAGGCCGGCCGTCAGGTGGATGCCGAGCCCGAGCACGACCTGGTGACGCGAGCGGCGGACGACCCGCACCGGCCCCGCCTTCCAGGCGATCAGCTCGTGGTGCCCGTGTTGCTCGTCGAGCGCCCAGTGCGCGAGGTCGGCGCGCAGCGTCGCCTCGGCGCGAAGGCGCAGCCCATCGATCAGGTTCGGCCCGGGCGAAGGGCCGGCGGCGAGGACGAAGTAGGTGGGCAGCGCGTTCACCAGTCCGACGCGATAGCGCGCCGACCTGACCAGGTCGCCCTCGGGCGCGTAGGCGACGTAGCGACGCTCGGTGGCGGGCGGGCGCTCGGCGGAGACCAGGTAGACGAAGCCGTGCGTGTGCTCGGCGGGGTCCTCGATGCGGAGCTCGCGCCACGCGGCGCCGGCGCCCGCCTCGTCGAGGGCGCGGGCGAGCTCCGCCGCGCTCGCCTGCTCGCCCGCGTCGCAGGCCGCGAAGACGAGCAGGTCGTCGGCATCGAGTACGCCGGGCTTGTCGTCGGCGGTGGGCTCCGGCCCGCCGGGGAGCGCGAGCTTCCGCCCCCGGCGCTCGTCCACCTGGAAAGGGATCGGCACCGGCCGTCCCGCGCGGAAGGCGAGGAGGCCCAGGCGCGCGAGCGGCGTGCCGCCCAGGTGGTGGAGCTGGGCCCCGAGCACCTCGAGCGCATCGTGGGTGCGCGTGATCGGGCCGCAGGGGCCGAGCGGCACGGGGGCGTCCGCCGCCACCGCGAGGCCGCCGAGCGTGAGCAGGAGGACGGGCGCGCCCGCGCCGCGCATCAGCCCCGCAGCACCGCCGTGAGGGTCGGCGCGATGAGCGCGCGCCGCCACGCCGCCTCGACCTCGGCGGGCCTGAGGCGCGCGATCATGCGCTCGGTCGAGGCGAGCGAGGGCTGGTCGCAGGCCGCGCGGCCGGCGTGCGCGAGCGCGCGTTCGAGGCGCGAGTCGGCGAGGCGTGCGAAGCGGTAGCGTACCTTCTTGCGCGCGCGGCGGAGCTCGGCCGGCGAGAAGCCGGCGGCGGCCTCGCGGCAGGTGCGGTCGATGGTCTCGCGCAGGCGCCGCTCCTCGTCGCGCGCCGCACTCGCGGAGAGGACCGCGACCGCCCAGTCGCGCCCGTGCTCGACGCCGGCGCTCAGATCGTAGCCGAGCCCGAGGCGCTCGCGGATCTCCTGAAAGAGGCGCGCATCGGGGTCGGCGCCCACGATCTCGACCGCCAGCGAGAGCGCGAGCACCTCGCGCGGGGTGGGCGGCGCGGCGATGAGCCGCACGAGGTACGCCTGCGCGAGATCGGTGCGCCGGAGCCGGAGGAGCCCGCTCGCGCGCGGACGGGGACGGGGCGGCCGCAAGCGGGCGCCGCGTGCGCCGCGCGGGAAGGTGTGCGCGAGCGCGCGCCGGATGGTGTCGCGCGCCACCCCGCCCACCAGCGCGAGGCACATGTTGGCGGGCACGAAATGGCGCGCGATGAAGCTTCGCACCGCCTGCCGCGTCATGCGCCGGACGCTCGACACCGTGCCGCACACGGGATGCCCGAGGCCGTCGCCGAAGAAGCGCGCCCAGGCGTGCTCGTGCACGTAGTTGGCAGGGTCTTCCTGGCGGCCGCGGATCTCGTCGATCACCACACGCTGCTCGTTGGCGAAGCGGTCGACGGGCACGGTGCTGCGGAAGCACTGCTCGGCGAGGAGCGCGAGCGCCTCCTCCACGTCCTGGTTGAAGACCTCGAAGTGCAGCGTGACGTCCTCGTAGCCGGTGTCGGCGTCGTGCTCGCCGCCGAGCTCGGCGGCGCGGCGGTTGAGCGTCGCCTGGTCGAGGCGGCGCGTGCCCTGGAAGAGCATGTGCTCGGTCATGTGCGCGATGCCGGGATGCGCCCCGTCGAAGCACGAGCCGGCGCGCACCACGAGGGCGATCGCCGTCAGCGGGCCCGGGAGGGGGTCGTGGAGGACGGTGAGGGCGCCGTGCTTGAAGCGTCTCGGCTCGCGCAGGCGGGCGCGCACCGGGCTCTTGTAACCCGAGTCCCGCGCGCGCGGTAGGGGGAGGGCATCGCCGCGGAGCGAGCGCGGTGATACGGTCGCTCCTCGGGAGGCGCGCACATGCGAACCCGCACGGTGACGGCGCTCGCGTTGACGCTGGCCCTCGCGGTCCCGGCCGGGGCGCGCACGCTCGGCGACGCGCGCAAGGCGGCGTGGCTGTCGGTGGCGCACCCCGGGCTGGGCGAGTACTACAACGCGGGCTGGGGCCCGTTCTTCGACCGCTGCCCGCAGAAGAAGTTCTGGCTCGGCCTGATCCCGTTCTACGGCTGGCCGGGATATCTCCAGATCCTGTCCGCGATCGATGCGTACCACGGGCGCACCTCGGACAACCTGCGGCCGGTCCAGGAGGAAGCTCCGCCGCGCCACCACCCGTGAAACTCCGCCCCGACACCCGGCATCGCAGCGAGCGGGCCAACATGCTCGAAGGCAGTGCCGATGCCCTGGGCGTGCAGCCGCATCGCGCGCGGCCGATCTGGCGCGTCGCGCTCGGTGTCGCGGCGCTCGCGGCGCTGATCGTCCTCGGCCGCCAGGCCGGCGGCTACGTGCTCGGCTTCGCGGGCTGGGTGAAAGGGCTCGGCGCCTGGGGCCCGGTGGTGTTCATCGCGGGCTACGTGCTGGCAACCGTCGCCTTCGTGCCGGGCGTGCTCTTGACGCTCGCCGCCGGCGCCATCTTCGGGCTCGTGCAGGGCGTGCTCTACGTCTTCGTTGCGGCGACGCTCGGCGCTTCGGCCGCCTTCCTCGTCGGACGCTACCTCGCCCGCGCCGCCGTCGAGCGGCGCATCGCCGCGAACCCGCGCTTCGCGGCCATCGACCGCGCCGTCGGCGCCGAGGGGCGGAAGATCGTCTTCCTCCTCCGCCTCTCGCCGGTGTTCCCGTTCAACCTGCTCAACTACGCCCTCGGGCTCACGCGCGTCCGCTTCGCCGACTTCTTCCTCGCCTCCGTCGGCATGCTCCCGGGGACGGTCCTCTACGTCTACTCCGGGAAGCTGATCGGCGACGTGACGGCGCTCGCCAGCGGCGCCGCGGTGGAGAAGGGGGCGGCGTACTACGCCGTCCTCGTCCTCGGCCTGGCGGCGACGGTGGCCGTGACCACAGTCGTGACGCGCACGGCGCAGCGCGCACTCCGCGACGCGACGGGCGAATGAGGCGCGTGTGATGCGCCACGTTCGGCTCGGGCGCAGGCTGCGAGGATCATCGGGAGGGGGAGAAGCTCGCGCTTGAGCGGGTCGAGACAGAGACCCAGCGCCTCGAGCGTGAAGGCGCCGAGGAGAACGGCGTCCCCCGGCTCGCCGAAGATCACCTCAGAATATAGCGGCCGTCGTGGTGGTCTTCCAGGCTGCTCGACGTCGTGGGGCGGAACGCGGTGGGACAACACGCGACGAGGGCCGAGCCAGCCGACGGCGCAGGATCATCGCGTCCAGGCGAGCCAGCGCTGGAACGCCTTCTTCACGGTCGGCGTGAGGCGGGTGCGGTTGTAGGCGTCGGCCGTCTTGCGGATGGCCTCGGCCTGCGTCGGGTAGGGATGGATCACGTTGGCGAGCGTGGCGAGGCCGAGCCCGCCCACCATCGCGAGCGTGATCTCGTTCAGCATCTCGCCCGCGTGGCGGGCGACGACGGTCGCGCCGAGGATGCGGTCGGTGCCCTTCTTCACGTGCACTTTGACGAAACCCTCCTCCTCGCCGTCGGCGATGGCGCGGTCGACGGTGGAGAGCGGCGTCACGAAGGTGTCGACGGCGATGTCCTGCCGCGCGGCGTCGCGCTCGTACATCCCGACGTGCGCGATCTCCGGATCGGTGTAGGTGCACCAGGGGACGTGGAGCGCGCTCAGCTTCTTGCGGCCGAGGAAGAGGGTGTTCTGGATCACGATGCGCGCGGCCGCATCGGCCATGTGCGTGAACTTGTGCTGCATGCAGACGTCGCCCGCGGCGTAGATGCGCGGGTTCGTGGTCTGCAGGCGGTCGTTCACCACCACGCCGCGCGCCGCGTCGTACTGGACGCCGACCGATTCGAGGCCGAGGCTCTCGACGTTGGGCGCGCGGCCCGCGCCGACCAGGATCTCATCGACCGCGACCTCCCCCGCCGCGAACTCGATCACCCGCCGCCGTCCCCGGCGCGTGACCCGCCGGAGCTCGCAGGAGAGGACGAGGCGAATGCCGTCGCGCTCGAACGCCCGGTGCAGGATCTCGGCGGCGTCTGCGTCCTCGCGGACGAGGACGTGCGGAGCGGCATCGAAGAGGACCACCTCGGACCCCAGGCGGCGGAACGCCTGCGCCAGCTCGCAGCCGATCGGTCCGGCGCCGATCACCGCGAGCGCAGCCGGGCG
>Ga0209058_1002118_pt1 | contig 16547 bp, 9 predicted proteins | sample GraSoiAngelo_147_FD_185904 | JGI IMG/M metagenome (GOLD analysis project Ga0209058, IMG submission 185904) | Grasslands soil microbial communities from the Angelo Coastal Reserve, California, USA - 14_1009_05_40cm (SPAdes) (version 2) | ecosystem: Environmental > Terrestrial > Soil > Grasslands ... | reverse complement strand
CCCGGTGCTCAGGGACATCGCCCCCTGGTACTACGAATGGCTCGAGCACCCCGACGACGGGCCATACTGGGACTTCGCGGACGTGACCAAGGCCTATCCGAAGATCGCGGTGCCCGCGCTCAATTTCTCCGCCTGGTACGACAGCAACTACGGCCCGCTCGGGGCGATCGGCAACTTCAATGGCATGCGCGAGAAGGGCGCGACCGACCTGGCGCGGCGCGGGCAGCGGCTGATTCTCGGTCCCTGGGACCACGGCGACCCGAGCGAGCACGAGATCAAAGTGGGCGAGCTCGAGTTCGGCCCCAACATGACGTTCGACTACTACGGCCTGGTCATCCGCTGGCACGACCGCTGGCTGAAGGAGATGCGGAACGGCATCGACGAGGGTCCGCCGGTGCGGATCTTCGTGATGGGCGACAACGTCTGGCGCACCGAGAACGAGTGGCCGCTGAAGCGTACGCGGTACGTGCCGTACTACCTGCACAGCCGCGGTCGCGCCAACACCGCTGCGGGAGACGGCCGGCTGTCCGTCGAGGGACCGCCCGGGGCCGACGAATCGCCGGACCACTACGCCTACGAGCCCTGGCGTCCCGTCGCGATCGAGAACTTCGAGAAGATGGGCCCCTACGATCGAACGAAGATCCACAACCGCCAGGATGTCCTCGTCTACAGCACCGAACCCCTCGCGGAGGACGTCGAGATCACCGGACCCATTACGGCCCACCTCTGGGCCGCATCGAGCGCCACGGACACCGACTTCTGCTTCATGCTCTACGACGTCTACCCCGACGACCGGGCCTACAACCTCGCGCCCAACGAGGCCGGCTTCATTCGGGCCCGCTACCGCACGTCCGAGTCGGCTCCCGAATGGCTGACCCCCAACGAGCCGACCGAGATCATCATCGACTCGATGGTCACCAGCAACGTCTTCAAGAAGGGCCACCGCATCCGCATCGACATCACCAGCAGCCGTTTCCCGTCTTTCGATCGCAATCCCAACACCGGCGAACCCTTCGGCACTTCGAGCCGCCTGATCACCGCGCGCCAGACCCTCCTCCACGACACCGCGCATCCCTCGAGAGTGATCCTTCCGATCATTCCGCGGGGGAGCCAGGGGCCGTAGACCGGGTCCGTCCGTTCACTCGAGTCCCAGCTCTCGAAGTCGCTTGAGGAATGTCGGGTACGAGATTCCCAGCGCCTCGGCCGCGGCCATGCGGCGGCCCTGGCAGTACTCGAGGACGCGCGCGACGTAGGCGCGCTCCACGGTCTCGAGGGTCGGCGGAGCGTCGCCGTCGCCGGCGGTGAGTCGGAAGAAGGCGCCCTCGGAGGGGACGGCCGGCGCCGGCCGGCCGGCCTCCGGCAGGATGATGTCCCGCTCGTCCACGAGCGGTCCGCGCGCCAGGATGACGGCCCGTTCGATGATGTTGCGAAGCTCGCGCACGTTTCCCGGATAGTCGTACGACGTCAGCGCCAGAATCGCCTGCGGGGTGAGACCGGTGAGGTGCTTCTTGACGCGGCCCGCGAAAAAGCCTGCGAAGGCGAGCGCGAGATCGGGAATGTCCTCGCGCCGCGCGGCGAGCGGCGGGATGGTGAGCCAGAAGACCGCCAGGCGATGGTACAGGTCCTCCCGGAAGCGGGAGGCGGCCACCGCCTCGTTCACGTCCTGGTTGGTGGCGGCGACGACGCGTAGATCGACGGCGATCTCGCGCTCCCCCCCGAGGCGTCGAAAACGCATCGTGTCGAGGAACTTCAGCAGCTTGGCCTGCGAGCGCGGCGGCAGCTCGGTGATTTCGTCCAGAAAAAGGGTGCCGCCCGCCGCCATCTCGATGAGACCCCGACGCATGGAGCGGGCGTCCGTGAACGCTCCTTTCTCGTGGCCGAACAGCTCGCTCTCGACGAGGTCGTCCGGCAAGGCCGCGCAGTTCACCTCGAGGAAGGGGGCGTTCGGATCGTCGCGGGTCCAGGTGAGGGCGTGCAGAAGCTCGGCGGCGCGCTGCTTGCCGACGCCCGAAGGGCCGTACATGAACACGGGCGTCAGCGGGCTGACGCTGACGCTCCTGAGACGCTCGACCACCTCCCGCATGGCGGGGCTCTTCGGCTGGACCATCGCCGGGCCTTCGGCGCTGCTCCTGGCGATCGCCAGCCGGTCCTTCAGGCCGCGCGTCTCCAGCACCTTGCGTAGTTTCACGACGAGGTCGGTGAGCTGCACGGGTTTGGTCAGATAGTCCCAGGCCCCGGCCTTGAGCGCTTCGACGGCATTCTCGATGTCGCCGTAGGCCGTGACCACGATGACGATCGTCGAGGTGGAGGAGTCGCCGCGTCCCGGCGCGTCGTCGGCGCGCAGCCCCTTGAGAAAGTCGATGCCGTCCCCGTCGGGCAGGCGGCGGTCGAGGATCAGGACGTCCGGCGCGCCGCGCTCGAACTCGGCGCGCGCCCTCTTCAGGGACGAGGCGGTGCGGACCTCGAACCCTTCGGCGGTCAGCGCCTCCTCGGCCAGGACGCGGAACACCGCCTCGTCGTCGACCATCAGGATGCTGGCGCTCATCCCTTCTCCTGGAAAGCAAGGTCTATCGTAACTCCCGGAGTCGCGCCGGGCGAGGCGCTCACGACGCGGTGAGCGGGAGCGTCAGGAGGAAGGATGCCCCCGCTCCCCCTTCCTCGAGGACAAGATCGCCGCCGTGGGCCCGCGCGATGTTGCGCGAAAGGGCCAGGCCGATGCCCACGCCGCTGGGCTTCCCGGTGACGAACGGCTCGAACAGTCGCGCCCGCACCTGGGCCGAAACCCCCGGCCCGTTGTCTTTCACCCGCACCTCGGCGACCGACCCGCGCCGCCCCACCTGCACGGCGACGCTGGGTGCCGACAGATGATCGCCGGCCAGGGCGTCCAGGGCATTGCCCACCAGGTTGGCGATCACGATGTGGACCAGCGTCGGGTCGGCGCTGACCGGCACGGGACTCGAGGGGGCGGCGACCGCGAGCGCCACTCCGAGATCGGTGGCGCGAGGGCTCTGAAGATCGGTGACCTTGCGGGAGAACTCGACCAGGTCCAGGGGGACCGGGCGCGGCACGACCCCTTTGGAGAAGCTGAGAAGCTCCGTGGTGAAGGTCGATAAACGCTCCATCTCGGTGCGCAGACCCGAGACCGCCTGACGGTGGCGGGTCTCGAGCGCCAGGCGATCCGCCTGCAGGATCAGATCGAGCCCCACGCGCAGGCCGTTGAGAGAGTTCTTCACCTCGTGCGCGATCAGGTTGACCGCCTCTCCCAGCATGCGCAGCCGTTCGCTTCGCAGCGCCACGTCCTGGGACCTCTCGAACACACGGAACGAGCGGCGCAGCAGGAAGACCAGGACCACGAGCGGCACGAGCGCCAGGGTCATGCCCAGTCCCAGGCGGGTGACGAGACGGGCGCGGGCAGGCCCGAAGAAGAGGTCGGCATTGTTCAGCGTCAGCAGGACGAACTCGGTGCCCTGCACCGGGCTGCCGGCGATGACCGTGCGCTCCGCCCGCAGACTGCCCGCGGCCTCGCCCGGGGCGGCGAGGACCGCCTCGGTGATGAACGGCTCGTCGGGGTGGCCGCCGACGATCGATCTCCAGTCGGCGCCGGACGAGAACGAGGGGGGCTTGGGTGGATAGATCACCAGGCCCGCGCGCGTCGCCAGGACGTTCAGGCCGTGCAGACCGGGATGGAACTCGGTCCCGAGCGCTCCCTCCGGCGCCAGGTCAATCGCCCCGAGCAGCACCCCCTGGAACTCGCCGGCGCGCAGAATCGGGGAGACCATGTAGAGGACCGAGTCGCGCTCGCGCTCCGGCTGGACCGGCGCGATGAGGACGCTACGCGTGCGCAGGACCGCCTGGAACCAGGGCTCCGCGGCGAGCGACATGCCCGCCGGTAGAAAGCTCTGCGGCTCGGCCCAGATCGCCGCTCCATCCGGCCCGATGACCGCCACGCCGACGTTGAAGAAGGCGCTCTTCTCGTGCGTCAGCTTCAAAAGGCTCCGCTCCGGCTCGGAGTTGCGGTCGAGCAGGTTCACCTCCGAGCGCAGGCCGAGACGCGCCAGCTCGCCGGCCAGAAGATGCAGATGGCGGCCGAGATAGTAGGCGTGCACCTGGGTCTCGAGGAGGAGTGTTTCGCGCGCCAATTCCTGCTGGTAGGTCAGGTCGGTGGCGAGCGCCGTGACCAGAAGCCCGACGGCGATCACCGCGGTTCCCAGGTAGATCAGCAACACGGCCCGGGCGAAGCGGGAGTGGACGGCCGACAGGTCCTGCCCCGGGCCGGGGGCGGTCACGGCAGGATCGGGGCCGGGGCGGGGGCGCGCCTCAGGAGGCGCTCCTTCAGGCGGGTCACCCAGTAATAGGTCACCGGAAGGATGATGAGCGTCAACACGGCCGATGACAGGGTACCACCGACCACCACCACGGCAATGGGACGCTGTGTCTCGCTGCCGATGGCGTGCGACAGGGCGGCAGGCAGGAGTCCGAGCGACGCCAGGAGAGCGGTCATCAGGACGGCCCTCAGCCGGTCGCGCGTTCCCGCCACGACCGCCTCGTAGAAATTCCCGCCGCGCTCCGCCCGCGTCTTGATCGACGCGACCACCAGGACGCCGTTCAGGACCGCCTGGCCCAGGAGGGCGATGAAGCCGACGGCCGCGCTCACCGACAGCGGCATGCGCGCCGCCGCCAGGCCGAGCACGCCGCCGATGAGCGCGAGCGGCACGTTCAACAGGATCAGGGCGCAGTCCCACATCGACCCGAAGGCCAGGAACAGCAGGATGAACGTCAAGAGGAGCGACAGAGGGATGACCAGCCTCAGCCGGGCCATCGCCCGCTCCTGATTCTCGAACTCGCCGCCCCAGGCGATCTCGTAGCCCGGCGGCAGCGACACGGCGGCGGCGACCCGCGTGCGCGCCTGCCGCACGAATGACCCCATGTCGCGGTCGCGCACGTTCATGCGGATGCCGACGTAGCGGCGCCCGTTCTCGCGGGTGATGGCGGCCCGGCCGCTGCCCATGCGGACCGCGGCGACGGCGGCGAGCGGCACCAGGGCGCCGTTCTTCAGGGGGAGCATGAGGGTGCGGATCGAGCCGATGTCCTCGCGCGTCGACGGCGGCAGGCGGACGGTGACGTCGAAGCGCTTTTCTCCTTCCCACAGCTCGGAGGCGACGTGCCCGCCCATGGCGGTCTCGACGTAGTCCTGGACGTCCGCGAGGTCCAGGTCGTAGCGCGCCAGCGCCGGACGGTCGAGGTTCACGGCGATCTGCGGCATCTCGCCCGACTTGACGATGCCGAGATCGGCGACGCCCGGTACTTTGGCGATGGCGTCCTCCGCCTTCGGCGCCGCGTCCTGAAGGACGTCGAGGTCGTCGCCGTAAATCTTCACGGCGATCTGCCCGAACTGGCCCGAGATGTTCTCGTTGACGTTGTCCCTGATCGGCTGCGAGAAGTTGCATTCCGTCCCCGGGATCTCGCGGATGCTCCGCTCCATCTCGGCGATCAGGTCGTTGAGGCTCCGCATGGACGATCGCCATGCCGACATCGGCTTGAGCTTGACGAAGATCTCGAGATTGTTGGACAGCGTCGGATCGGTGCCGTCCTCCGGCCGGCCGAGCTGGCTCAGGAGCTCGGTGACCTCGGGCGTGCGCCGCAGGCGCTCCTTGAGCAGCGGCACGAGCTTCCGCCCGGCCGTCAGCGACATGTTGCCGGGCAGGGTGAGGGTGATGTACAGCGATCCCTCGTTCAGCTCGGGGAGGAATTCGGATCCGAGGCGCGGCAGGAGCACCAGGGCCGAGGCCAGGGCCGCGGCGGCGACCGTCAGGACAATCTCGGGGCGCAGCATGGCGAAGCGGATGAGCGGATCGAACGCCTGCCGCGCCCAGTGGAGCAGGGGCGAGTCGCGCACCGGCCTGGAACCGCGCAGCGACAGATGGACCAGCACCGGGACGAGCGTAAAGGACACGAGCAGTGCGCCGAGAAGGGCGCTCACCACGGTGTGGGCCATCGGGCGGAAGATGCGACCCTCCACGCGCTGCAGGGAGAAGATCGGGATGTACGCGGCAATGATGATGAGGAGCGAGAACAGGGTAGGACGCGCCACCTCACGTGCCGCGTTCAGGATGCGTTGCGACAGGCGGTCGGCTTCATGGTCGGGGTGGCGGTCGTCGCGCAGGTCCTCGCCGTGGACGCGGTGGAACAGGTGCTCGACCAGGATCACCGCGCCGTCCACGATGATGCCGAAATCGACCGCGCCCATCGAGAGCAGGTTGGCCGACATGCCGCGCGCATACAGATACAGGAACGAGGCGAGAAGCGACAGGGGGATCACCGCGGCGACGATGAGGGAGGCCTTCACCGAGAGCATGAACACGAACAGCACGAGGACGACCAGGAGGGCTCCCTCGAGGAGATTGTGGAACACGGTGCGCAGGGTGGTCTCGACGAGCTCGGTCCTATCGTAGAAGGGCCGGATACGGGTCCCCTGCGGCAGGACGCGATCGTTGATGTCACGGATCCGCTCGCGCAGCGCCTTCAGGACGACCGAGGGGTTCTCGCCCCGGCGCATCAGGACGATCCCCTCCACCGCGTCCTCGTCGGCGTCGCGCGTCACGATCCCCTGGCGGGGGGCGTACCCGATCGTCACCCGGCCCACGTCCCTGACGGTCACGGGCACGCCCCCCTTCGATCCGACGCGCACCTGCTCGATGTCCCGCAGGTCCTTGAAGATGCCGAGGCTCCTGATGACGAACATCTCGCTGCCTCGCTCGACGTAGCCACCCGAGGCGTTGTCGCTCCCCTTCCTCAGCGCTTCGAAGATGTCGGACAGACCGACCTCGAGCGCCGCCATCCGCGCCGGGTCCGGCTCGACGTGGATCTCGCGCAGAAACCCGCCGTACGACACGACGTCCGCAACGCCCGGGACGCGCAGAAGCTGGGGCCTCACCACCCAGTCCTGCTGCGTGCGCAGGGTCATCGGGTCGGCGCCCTCGCCCTCGAGCGTGTAGCGGTAGACCTCGCCGATGGGCGTCGCCAGGGGACCGAGGGCCGGCTGAACGCCGGCGGGGAGCTCGGCCCGCGACAGACGCTCCAGGACCTGCTGCCGGGCGAGGAGGGGCTCAATACCGTCCTCGAAGGTCAGGGTCACGAACGACAGCCCGAAGAGCGAGATGCTGCGCAGGCGGAACAGGCCCGGCACGCCGTTCAGGACGCGCTCGAGCGGGATCGAGACGCGGCGCTCCACCTCCTCGGTCGGCTGGCCGGAAAAGAGGGTGATGACCTGCACCTGCGTGTCGGTCGGGTCGGGGAAAGCCTCGACGGTGAGCTGCGTGAAGGCGTAGTAGCCGCCCGCGGCCAGGATCGCGGCCAGGACAAACGGGGCGAACCGGTTCTTCAGCGACTGGCGGAGGAGGGCGTCGAGCATCCGGGGGATCGTCCTACTCCTAGGCGCCGAGGCCGACCTGGTTGTCCAGAAGCAGGCCGCCCTCCTCCACGATGGTCTCGCCGGGCGCCAGGCCGGAGAGGACCGGGACGCGCCCGTCGCTCGACGGTCCGGCGACGATCGGGCGGCGCGCGAACCGTCCCGCCTCATCGCGCACGTAGACGTACTGCCGCGTGCCGTCGGTGATCAGGGCCGTGGCCGGGATCTCGACCGTCCCCGCGGCGCTTTCAGTCGCGAAGCGGACGCGCGCGTAGATGTTCGGGCGCAAGGCGCCGTCGGGGTTGGCGAGACGCACGCGAATCGGGACGGTGTGCCGGCCCGGGTCGACCACCGCGGACACCATGTCGACCTTTCCCTCGGCCTGGAGGCCGGGGACCGACGGGCAGCTCACGAGCGCGGACGTTCCTTCGCGGACCTCGCCCGCGTCCGACTCGAAGAGATCGGCGAGGACCCAGACCGACGACAGGTCGGCGACGATCATCTGGGCCGAGGAGCCGTCCGGCGCCACCTCCTGCCCGATCAGGACGTTCTTCTCGACCACGATACCGGCGCTCTTGGCCGTGACCGTGAACTCGTTGTCGGTTTTTTCCGACACCCGCAGGGCGTCGACCTTGGCGGCGGCGACCCTGAGGGCCACCTCGGCCTCCTTGAGCTGCTGCTGGGACAGGAGTTCCTCCTTGGCCGGGAGAGCGCGGGTCAGGACGAGGGCGTGCACGCGATCCTGACCGGCGCGGGCCACCTCGAGGTCGACGCCCGCCTTCTCCCTGGCAGCGCGCAGGTCGGCGATCTCCGGGCTCGTGACCGAGAACAGAGGCTGACTCGGGTGGACCCGCTGTCCGAGCTCGACGAACACCCGGCTGACGCGGCCGCTCAGGGGCGTCTGCACCTTGGAGGCGCGCGTCTCGTCGATGGCGACGCGCGCCGGCACCGGGTCGGTCCAGCGCGTGTCGGCGGTCGTGACGACTCCCAGCTTCAGCGCCTGCCACTGCGGCGCGTCGGGGGCGAGCGCCACGGCGCCGTCTTCGACGCGCAGGCCGGCCGGCTTCGCCGGTGTCGGGGCCTCGCGGCTGAAGCCCGCCGACAGCCACACCGACAGGCCTCCCAGGAGCATCGAGCTGCCGAGACCGAACATCCGAATCAGGGGGCGCTTCATGGCCTTACCTCCGGAGTGGCGGCGGCCGCGCGCGCCAGATCGGCGTCGAGGCCCAGCGCGCGGCGCAGGTCGTTGCGCACGATGAACAGGTCGAACTGCAGATCCATCACCTTGAGGAGAAGATCGGTGTGCGTCCGGCGCGCCAGGAGCAGGTCGGTCATGCTCATGCCGCCCCGGTTGACGGCGTCGAGAGTCGCCTCCAGGACCCCCTTGGACTTCGGCACGGCCTGGCCCAGGAGCTCGCCGAGCGTCCCTTCCAGGGACGCGCGGCGCTTGAGAAGCGCGTCCACGTCGGCCCGGCCGCGCTCGCGCGCGCCGGCTGCCGTCCACTCCAGCTCCCGGGCGCGAGCCTCGGCGCGGCTTGCCTCGTGCTGACCGCGGTCGAAGACGGGCAGCGGGATGGCGATCGAAAAGAGAAAGGTGCGCGGCTGGTCGCCTGAAATCGTCAAGTTGTCGTGTGTGTAACCGAGGCTCAGGCTGGGGTCGGGGATGCGGCGTCTGTGGGCCAGAAGCGCGTCCCTGTTCGCGGCGTCGCGCGCGAGCGCCAGCGCCTGAATGTCAGGACGCCTTTCGATCGCCGCGCGGGCGTCGGGGGCGGGCGGCAGCGCGGCGGCGCGGTTCACCGACTCGATGCCGGCGCCCGCCGCCGAACAGGGGTCGGCGAGGACGGCGCCGCAGGCGGCCGCCGTCGACTCGGACTCCTGCCGGTTGGCGTCGACCTCCGATTCCAGGAGCAGCGTGTCGACCAGAAGCCGGTCGAAGTCGTTGCCGCTCAAATCGCCGTTCTCGAGACGGGAACGTTGCAGATCGAGATTCTGCCGCGCGGCGGCCAGGCTCTCCTCCAGCACCGCCTGGCGCGCGCCGAGATACGCCACCCGGCCGAGGATCAGACGCGCCTCGGCCGTCTTGTCGCCGAGCGCTTCGAGATAAGACCGGCGCTCCGACTCGAGGCGCAGACGCGCCGACTCGACGCGCGGTCCGCGCTTGCCGATCTCGACGGTCTCCGAAAGGACCGTGCCGTAGACCGCCGTGTCGGCGCGCGTCAGACCCGGCGGGTTGGTCGTGCCCGCGGGAATGTCGGAGACGGTGCCTTCGACGGACGGGTTGGGGAAAAGCCTGTCCCGGGCCAGCTCGGCGACCGCCTGGTCGACGCGCGCCGCAGCGGCCAGGACATCTTTATTGTGCGCCTCGAGCCAGGCCAAGAGGGCCGCGTCGTCCTCGAGAAAGGACTGCACCGCCACGGAGCCGCCGGACTGCGGGGGAAAAGCAGCCGGCGTTGGCTCCGTGGCGTTCTCCATGTCCTGGCCGGGAGGCCCCGCCACGGCGAGCCCCGTTGCGAAGATCAGCAGGGGTACGGCCCCGAGGATAGTGGCCGCACCCCTGGCCGCCCTCGCGGCGACGTGTGCTCTCTCGTGCATGACCCTCGGCCCGCGCCTCCATTTGTCGCGCGGGTGTCATCCTCGCAAGCCCCATGCCACGCGCCTTCGACCCCCAACCCCTTGAAACAGCGCGATGCCGGCGGCGATCCGGCAGGAGGGCCACACGCCGGCTGAAAAAATCTTTCATGAAGACTTTCGGTGCTGGCGTATCCTGTCCCGCCGGCGGAGGATTTGGACCGGGACGGAAGGCGCGCCCGATCGAGGGGTCTCTTGGCGAACAAATACTTGCGCGACCCGATCCACGGATCGATCAGCTTCGACAAGGAGCGGGAGAAGCTCATCATCGACCTGATCAACACGCGCGAGTTCCAGAGGCTGCGGCGCATCCGCCAGCTCGGCGCGCTCTTTCTGACGTTTCACGGCGCGGAGCACACGCGGTTCACCCACTCCCTGGGCGTCGCCTTCATGGCGAAGCGGATCTTCGACGCGCTCCTCGCCGCCTCGCAGATCCCGCAGAAGGGGCGGGCGCTCGAGCGGACGCGCCTGGTGGCGATCGCCGCCGCGCTCCTGCACGACGTCGGGCACGGGCCGTTCTCGCACCTGTACGAAAAGGTGTTCAACGACCGAAAGCACGAAGAGTGGACGCGCCTCATCATCCACAACACCCGGGGCGAGACCGGGCGCCTGTTGCGCCAGGCCGGAATGGTGGAGGACGTCCTGGCGGTCTACGACCGCGCCTACACGCCCCCCTTCGTCTCCGACATCGTCTCGTCGCAGCTCGACGCCGACCGGCTGGACTACCTCTTGCGGGACTCCTTCATGACCGGCGTCGCCTACGGTCAGTACGACCTGGAGTGGATCCTCACGAATCTGAGGCTGGCGCGGCGCGGCCGGGAGGGCGGGGCGAAGGGGAGCGCCGGGGAGACGGGAGGACGCAAGAGGGCGGCGCGCGACGGGGCGGACGGCGATCTCCATCTGGCCATCAACGGGACGAAGGGATACCACGCCGCCGAGCAGTTCGTCATCGGACGGTACCTGATGTACCAGCAGGTCTACTACCACAAAACCAGCCGCGCGGCGGAGCAGATGATCCGCACGGCCCTGCAGCGATTGGTGGACGCCCACTCCGAAAGCAACCGGCTGCCCGATCCCTGCCCGGAGTCGATCGGCCGCCTGGTCGTGACCCGCGGCAACCTGCCGGTCGACGACTTCCTGCGCCTGGACGACTGGCTGTTCCTGTCGGCGTTCCAGGAGTGGTCGCTCCAGCCACCCGGTCGCGTCGATCCGATCCTGCGCGATCTGTGCGATCGGATTACGAGGCGGCACCTGTTCAAGACGGTACGTCTGGTCACCGACACGCGCCACAAGGCGTTCGGCCAGGCGATCGAGGAGCTGAGCGGGCTGTTCCGGAAGAAGGGTCTCGATCCGCGCTATTACCTTCTGGAGGACGACGCGACCGATCTGCCTTACCGCGACCTGGCCTACTCCGACCGGATGGGGACCGCCCCAGAGGACATCGGTCTGGCGGTGCGCGGCCGCATCATCGGCTACATGTCGGAGCGCACCGTGTCGCCCCTCATCGACTCGATCCGCAACGAGCCGCGCAAGCTGCAGCGACTGTGCTTTCCCGAGGCGATGCGCTCGGTCGTCGAGCGCCGCCTGAAGCCGTTCATCGCCAGTGAGCGCCAGTAGTGTCGCCGTGGCGCCGTCGGAACGGGCCTTGGCCGGGCCTTTGGAGACGCTTGACGAGGGTGACGGAGCAAGGTACCGTTTGCGGCCTTCCCTCGCGGGAGGGGGTGACCGCGACATGAGAGTCCAGGACAGAATTGCTCTGGGAAGACCGCTCGTACCTGCGCTTTTGCTGGCGGCCGCGGCGCTTGTGACCGGCGGCCGGCCCGCGGCGGCGCAGCAGTCCGACGCGCCGCCCGTGCCCGTGCCGGAGACGACCCAGGAGGCGCCCGAGGAAGTCACCCCGACCGGGCAGGCGGAGGATCCGACGCGCACGGCCGGCGGTGCTTTGCGGCTGTTCATGGCGTCGCGCGACTACCGGACGATCAAACGGCTCAAGAGCGTCATGACGGCCAGGCTCCAGGCGCGGTTCGATCACGACTCGGCGCCGTTCAACGGCAAGCGGGGGAACCGCCTGGCCGCGTTCGACTTCACTGAAAGGGACCTGAAGCCGGTGCGTTCTTCCGGCAAGCTCCCGGCTCAGCCGGCGAGTTTTCTCGCCACGGTGCGCAGCCTCTGGGAGGAGCAGGGGGAAGCGACGGAGAAGCGGACGGAGACGATCACCATCACCCAGCAGGACGACGGCCTCTGGCGGATCGCGGACCTCTCGGTGGCGTCATCGGAGAAGCTGCGGTTCACCGAGGCCGTGAACGGCGTGACGGCCCTGCGCACGATCCTGCGCGCCTGGCACCGCGGCGACCCCGCCACGGCGCGGACCAACATGAGCGACGCATTTCTCAAGAAGTACCAGGGAAGAGACGAGGTGTTCAGGGCGATGCTCATACCGGCCGAGGGCCGGCGGCACGCGGCGTACGAGATCGTCGAGATGACGCCGCAGGGGACCGCGGCGGCCGTGGCCCGCGTGCGTCTTTACGAAACCGTGATCGGGGAGCCGGGACCGCTCGGCGGGCAGCCCCGCACGATCAGGATGGTACGCAAGGGTTCACGCTGGCTCCTCGAAGGCTGGGACTGAGCCGCCCGCGAACGAGACCATCAATCCGCAGTATAATGACGCGTCAGGAGGGCCGGTGGTCCCGACGCAGAGCACGTCCCGCCAGGCACGTGATGATCGTTTCCACGACGAGTGCGGCGTTTTCGGCGTGTTCAATCACCCCGAGGCGTCGCACTTGACCTACCTGGGGCTCCACGGCCTGCAGCACCGCGGCCAGGAATCGGCCGGCATCGTCTCCTCCAACGGCGAACACCTGCACGAGGAGAAGGGCATGGGCCACGTGGCGCGCATCTTCAACAAGAGGATGCTGAGGCGCCTGAAGGGGGATCTCGCCATCGGGCACGTGCGCTACTCCACGACGGGCAACAGCAGCCTGGTGAACGCGCAGCCCTTCCTGATCGACTCCTTCAAGGGGGAGATCGGAGTGGCCCACAACGGCAACCTGGTCAACGCCGGCGCGATGCGGGAGGCGCTCGAGCGGGAAGGATCGATCTTCCGAACCTCCAGCGACACCGAGGTGATCCTGCACCTGATCGCGCGCTCGAAGAAGCAGGATCTGGAGGCGGCGATCGTGGACGCGCTGAAGCAGGTCGAGGGGGCCTACTCGCTCATCTTCATCGCCCGCGACCGGATCATCGGCGTGCGTGACCCCCGCGGCTTCCGGCCGCTGTCGCTGGGCCGTCTGGGCGACGCCCACATCCTGTCATCCGAGTCGTGCGCCCTGGACCTCATCGACGCCGCCTTCGTGCGCGACATCGAGCCGGGCGAGATGGTGGTGATCGGCGGGGCGGGCGTGAAGTCCTACCGGCCGTTCCCGCCCCAGCCGGTGTCGCAGTGCATCTTCGAATACGTGTACTTCTCGCGTCCCGACTCGTTGGTGTTCGGACGCAGCGTGCACGAGGTGCGCAAGCGGCTCGGAAGGATGCTCGCCGGGGAGCAGCCGGTGGACGCCGATGTGGTGGTGCCTGTCCCCGACTCGGGCGTCTACGCGGCGCTCGGGTTCTCGGAGGAGTCGAAGATCCCGCTGGAGTTCGGCCTGGTGCGTAACCACTACGTCGGGCGCACCTTCATCGAGCCGCGCCAGGCCATCCGCCATTTCGGCGTGAAGCTGAAGCTGAACCCGGTGCGCGCGCTCTTGAAGGACAAGCGAGTGGTGCTGATCGACGACTCGATCGTGCGGGGCACCACCAGCCGGAAGATCGTCTCGATGGTCCGTTCGGCCGGGGCGCGCGAGGTGCACATGCGCATCTCCTGTGCGCCGACCGTCGGCCCCTGCTACTACGGCGTCGATACGCCGCGCCGCTCGGAGCTCATCGCCTCGTCGCACAGTGTCGACGAGATCCGTCGCTACATCCGCGCCGACTCGCTCGGCTATCTGTCGCTCGAAGGGATGTACCGCGCGGTCGGCGAGGGCCGATCGTTCTGCACCGCCTGCTACACCAACAAGTACCCCGTCCCGTTCCCCAAGGAGGAAGAGGCACACGGGATGGTCTGGGGTCGCAGGTCGTAGCCTCTTTCGTTCACAATCTAGCTTCTTCTGGAAGCGGCGGCGCGTGCCGAGCGGACTCCGCGGGCCCGCGGGGAGCCACCGGCGCGCGCCCTTCAGAGAAAGGCGAGACCATGACCATCGGTTCGAGCCCCGACACCGCCACCGGCGGCCCTTCGATCTCGCGGCCGTACGTCCCTGCCAGGCCGACCATCCCGATCGACAGCGCGGTCCTGGCCGACCGCTACGGCAAGTTCGAGCTGGGGGCCAGGAAGATCCGCTGGGACGACCAGGGACCCGTGCAGATCGACTGGTCGATCTTCGACCGCAGCAAGCTGACGCTCGACAACCTGTTCGTCGTCAAGCTCGTCACGTTCGTCGAGTCGTACGCCGATGTCTACACTTCGCTCCTGCTTGAAAACTTCTGCGTCAACGACACCATGGCGACCTTCTTCCAGCTGTGGGAAAGGGAGGAGACCAACCACGCCGTGAAGCTGGTGGCCTACCTCCAGCTCGTCGGATTGGACAAGGAGGAACTGCGCGAATCGCTGCAGCGCCCCCGGTCCAGGAAGTTCGACGTGCCCTACGTGAAGACGCCGCTGCAGGCGAATTGCTTCACGTACTGCCAGGAGCTCCTGACCGCCTTCTTCTACCAGATGTTCCGCCGCACGGTGAAGGAGCCGCTCCTGAACGAGATCCTGACCAAGATCATCGCCGACGAATGGCGTCACTTCCACTGGTACGAGAGCGTCTTGAAGCTGCACATCGAGGCCGATCGCAAGAAAACGCTCGAGGAGTGCTTCCCGGTGTTCGAGAATTTCGCCATGCCCGGCAACCAGATCCTCGGGGGCGAATACGAGATCCTGACCGACGAGATCATCAAGATGATGCGCTTCAGCACCTCGGAGATCTTCCAGATGGGGCGGCACATCACCTCGACGTTCGGCCTCATCGACGGCGGGAGGCTCGTCGCCCGGTCGTCCTACGCGCGCGACATGAAGGACGTGGTCATGCGCAAGAAGCCGCGCAAGCCGCACCACGAGGAGGTCGTCCGTTCGTTCATCGCCGACCTCGAGAAGGCCCTGGCGGCCAGTCCCGCGTAAGTCCGGCGACACTGGAGTTCGCGTACCCATGCCGTCCACAGCCGAGAGCGCCGAGCTGGCCCGACTGGCGATCAACACCCTCAAGACGCTGGCCATCGACGCCGTCGAGCAGGCCAGGTCCGGCCACCCCGGCCTGCCGATGGGGGCCGCCGATTATGCCTTCTATCTCTTTACGAAGCACCTGCGCTTCGACCCGCGGGATCCCGACTGGCCGGACAGGGACCGCTTCGTGCTCTCCGCAGGTCATGGCTCGATGCTCCTGTACGCCCTCCTCCACCTGAGCGGCTACGACCTGCCGCTGGACGAGATCAAACGCTTCCGGCAGTGGGAGAGCAGGACACCCGGCCACCCGGAGCGCGGCTGCGCGCCGGGTGTCGAGACGACCACCGGGCCGCTCGGGCAGGGATTCGGCAACGCCGTCGGCATGGCGATCGCCGCGAAGATGGGGATCGCGCGGTTCAACACCCCCGACTTCGACATCGTCGGCCACCGCGTCTGGGTCATCGCGAGCGACGGCGACATGATGGAGGGGGTCCAGAGCGAAGCGGCCTCGGTCGCCGGCCATCTGGCGCTCGGGAACCTTACCGTCCTGTACGACGACAACCACATCACGATCGAGGGGGAAACGAGCCTGGCGTTTTCGGAGGACGTCGGGCGGCGCTTCGAGGCCTACGGCTGGTCGGTGCAGCGCATCGACGGACACGACCACGCTCAGATTCAGAAGGCGCTCGATACGGCCGCCGCCGAGACCACGCGCCCCGGCCTGATCGTCGCGCGCACCCATATCGCCCACGGCAGCCCCGGCAAGCACGACTCGGCCAAGGCGCACGGCGAGCCGCTGGGTCCCGAGGAGGCGGCCGCGACGAAGAAGGCTCTCGGGTGGCCGCTCGAGCCTCCGTTCCTCGTTCCGGACGAGGCGCGCCTTCCTTTCGCCGCGCGCGCCCAGGAGGGTCGCCGGGCGCGCGAGGAATGGCGGAAGCGTTTCGAATCCTGGAGCCGCGCGTATCCCGACAGGCGGGCGCTGTGGGACCAGTATCACTCCCGCGCCGTCCCGGGCGATCTCTTCGTGCGGCTTCTCGAGGCGGCGGCCCCGCCCGGCGGCGCCTCCGGACCGAAGCCCGAGGCGACGCGCGTCACGTCGTGGAGGGTGCTGCAGAAGGCCGCCGAGCTCGTGCCCTCCCTGTGCGGGGGCAGCGGCGACCTGGAGCCCTCGACGAAGACCACCATCAAGTCGAGCCCGTCGATCGGCCGCGGGTCGTTCGCCGGCAGGAACTTTCACTTCGGAGTGCGCGAGCACGGGATGGGCGCCATCCTGAA
>Ga0209058_1002110_pt1 | contig 16570 bp, 10 predicted proteins | sample GraSoiAngelo_147_FD_185904 | JGI IMG/M metagenome (GOLD analysis project Ga0209058, IMG submission 185904) | Grasslands soil microbial communities from the Angelo Coastal Reserve, California, USA - 14_1009_05_40cm (SPAdes) (version 2) | ecosystem: Environmental > Terrestrial > Soil > Grasslands ... | reverse complement strand
GCTGCTTGTGGGCTTGTCTCTCGCACTCGGCGTGGGGACCCACCTCGTGGTCCTGTTTCTAGTCCCCTCGTACCTCCTGCTCATCCTGCGCGCGCGGACCAGCACGGTGCGACGTGCGGCTTTAGTGCTGCTGCCGATTTTCGTGGCAGGTGGCATGGCCTGGCTGCTTCAAATCCGCGGGGGGCAAATCCTCCGGCCCTTCCAGGTGCTGCAGGTGGCACTCCTGACTTCGGGGCTCGCAAGGCCGCAAACCACCAATCTTGCGGGCCACCTCACCGACTTCGCCAATCTGATTCTCCTGGTCATGCCCGTTCCAGCGCTGCTCATTTTGTCTCGAGCATTCGCGGGCTCTTTGCGTTCCTGGGCTGCGGCGCCCGAACGCGCATTTCTCATGGCGGCCGCGATCCCAGGCATGTTTGTCGCGGCAGCACTCGTGTTACCGGGCTCTCCGGCGCAGGACTGGGACCTCATGTCCGTGACGGCGCTGCCCGCTGCCCTATCGGGGATCTTCCTCGGACTCCCCGACCCAAGTCTTGCCTCGAACCGTCTCCGCGTCGGCCTGGCGATGCTGGCTCTCGGCCCGCTTCTCGCCTTCATTCTTGTCAACGCTGACGAGGGCGCCGGTACCCGTCGTTTCAAGATGATCATCGATCCCTCCGTCGCGTTGTCGTCCCACGAGCGCGCTTACGCCAACGAAAAACTCGTGAAGTATTACATCTTGAGGCAGGATGCTGACTCGACGCTGGTCTATGCGAAGCGTGCGCTGGCAGCCGAGACGGGCAATCCACGTTTTTGTGCAACCGTCGGAACTGCGCTCTACAACCTCCACCGGTACACAGAGGCCGCGCGCTACTTTGAGGAGGCGATTCGGGGCGGCCTCGATCGTGCGGAGGTCTATTACCAGCTCGGCCTCTGCTACATGAGAGAGCATCGCTATGATGAGGCTCTTGCGAAGTTTCGCGTCGCGGCCAATCTCGGCGACAGGCCCGAGTACCTACACAACCTCGGCATGGCGATGCTTGCCACCGGTGACGCGGACGCGGCGCACTCCGTATGGAATTACGTTCGGGAACACTGGCCCGAGTTCGAGCCGACGGCGCTTGCCCTCGAGCGGCACTTTGGCGGCGGGAAGGGGCGTTAAGGCACCGGGTGGCGGGAAGGGAGGGATTTGGCTTGCCGGAACCGATTGGCGGGGCCGCGGCGGCTGCGACCTTGGGGATTGACCCCACGCGTACGAAGACTACCATCGCGGGGGTTGGTGCGTTGCTGGGAGAGCCACTCGGTGATGGGGGGCCTTGGCCATGGCGAGCGTCCTGCGAAGGTCCGCCGCGCGTGCGTTGCCGCGCGTCCTCACGCTGCTGGCTATCGCGCTTGCGTCGGGCTGCGCCTCCACGCGGGATCAGCGTGGCGCCTACCTCGAGGTGATACGGGCCGATCAGCGGCCTCCGCTCGTCGGCGCGCGCGCAGCCGCGGACTCGCTCTTCGGGCCCGCCGAAGAATGCGAGCGAGGGGATGGGATTGCCGAGTCTCGTCGCGCCGAGCTTGAGGCGCTCGTTCGGCGGTTCGCTCCCACCTTGATCCTCCCCTCAGGGGACAACATCGGCATCCACGGTAGAAAGGCCCAGCTCCTACCGATCCATCCCATGCTTTTCGCGGACACCCTTCGCCTGGACAGAGTTCGGGCAGCCCCATACCAGCTCAAGGATTTCCTAGATCTCCCGTTCCGCGGGCTGAGCCTCGACTCTCTCTTACACCTGGTCGAACTGGGTCTGCGTTCTCAGAGCGACCCGGAGCTGCTCGAGGTGTGGTATTTCGACTTTCCAGGCACGAAACCGCGGGAATGGTGGGATGCGTACGCCCGGTTGCGCGCCGGACCCGACAGCGCCGCGTGGAGCAAGCCCACGGTCTTCGCCCATCCCTTCCTCGACGAACGCAATCGCGTGGTCGTTCAGTACTGGTACTTCTATCCGATGAACGACTACATCGCGAACCACGAGGGAGACTGGGAGCATATCAACGTTGTCCTCACCTCCGATCGGTCTGGCATCCAAGAGGTGCACTACTTCTTCCACGCTCGAAGCACGAGTCTGCCCCAAGGAAATCATCGTCCCGAGATCACCGATCGCACGCATCCGGTGGTCTACGTGGGTGGTCGCGCTTACATGGTCCTCGATTACCCTATCCGGATCTTTTCCCACGATCGGAACTCGGGCTCGCACGGCAATTACCCCTACCCGGGCGAATGGGAGGCGGTTGCCGGATTGGGGCACACCGAGAGCGTCTCGGGTCCCGGGAGGGACTCGTCACGAACCGTTCCCTATAGTCGCTTTCAGGTCGTTCTCACGCCCGAGCCGAGTCGCATCGATTACCGTCGGAAACCAGAGGTCCTAAGGGAGTGGGCGTGGCTCCTCCTGCCCGCACGTTGGGGATTCCCAAGTGCGCCTTCTATGGGATCACATTTGCTGGCGGCCGACGTGGGAAACCGCGCGCCCTTCGGCCCCGCGTTCAACGCGGGGTGGAACCGCACTGGGCCGGGATTGACCTACCCCGGGTATCGAATCAGGAAAATCCCGGCGCTGCGTTCCTACCTCGAAGATCTGCTACAGCCTTGGTACTACCTCTACGTCTTCCGGCACCCACGCTACGTTCACGACACGCGGGGCACGCTCCCCCGCGAAGACTTGGAGCGCCTGGGATTCGTACCGCGCAGCGGGTGGGCCGAGAGGGGCGTTGGCTCTACAATTCTCGGCGTGAGCTTGGGCTACCCGCGGGATGGCTTCGCGGGCCCGTACGGCTCTTCCACGGGCATTTCACTCTGGCAGAATTTCTGGGCCAAGGTCCGCTTCGGCGGAATCGAGTTCATGGGAGGGTATCAGAGATTCCCACGGACAGAAGGCGTTGGAGGCTCGCTCTTCGTGTACCCGGTCACCGCGAACTTCGTGTTGCGCGCCCCGGAGGCTCTATTCAGGCCGTACGCGGTTGCCGGCGCAGGACCATCCGGCTGGGAATCGCGCGTCCGTGTTCCAAACAGTGACGCCCAGCTCATTACCTCCGGATGGGGAGTAGGCTGGACGACCGGGCTCGGGGTGGAGTACTACCTCCGGCAGAGGGTCGCCTTCGACGTCGCGGTTCGGTATCTAGACACTCCCGGGCCCGGCGGCGCGGGCATGGGCGGCGAACGGCTTCATTTCCTCACTGTGTGGGCCGGCCACTACGTCCGATTCTAGGATCGGCGGATCGGGAGCTAGGACGCAAGCCCGAGCCGAACGAGCAAGTCCTGAAACCTGGGATCCCCGTGGAGCGATCCGAATCTTGGATCCATGTTGAGATCGTTCAGGCCCGATCGTTCCGTGTAGGCTTTTTCCAGATACTGGAACGCCTGATCGCGGTTCCCCAGCGCCAAATAAGCCAGGGCGATATCCATTTCCAGGCTGGCGCCATGCTTGGAAAGTTCAAGCATCTCGTTCAGGAGTCTCCCGGCGTCCGCTCTCTTCCCGGCCACTGCATAGGCATGCGCAAGATCTCCCAGCGCATAGGGAGTCTTCCCCGCCAGGAACCTCGCCCTCTGGAATTCGGCGATGGCATACTGCAGCATCCCCTCTTGTTCCAGGGCTCGGCCGAGGTAGAGATGCGCCGCCATGAAATCTGGGTCCAGCAGTAATGTTTTTCGATGCTGCGCGACGGCCTGATCGAACTGGCCCGCGTAGAAGAAGGTGTCGCCCAGATTGGTGCTGATGATGAGCGAGACGGGATCCAGCTCCAGCGCACGATTCGCCTCGGCGAGCGCCTCCCTGAGCCGGCCCATGTCCCGGAGGCAGATGGAATACCAGTGATGAGCCGTCGAGAGGCTTGGCTTCAGCTCGATCGCCCGTTTGAACTCGGTCTCCGCCCCGGCCCAATCCCAATCGTAGAAGAGCTTCACTCGCCCCAGAGAGGCGTGCGCCTCGGCGAGCTGCTCGTCGATCTTAAGCGCTTTGAGTGCCGCGATCCTTGCCCGAGGATAACTCTCTCGCGGCGGGCTGCCCGCATACGGAGCCATGAGGACATACGTGTCCGCTAGACCCGCGTAGGCTACCGCGTACGTCGAATCAATCCGGACCGCCCGATCGAAATTGTCCAGAGCCTGTAGAAGCGCATCCTTGGTGCGCTTGTTCCAGTAATACCTCCCTCTGAGATAGAACTCGTAGGCCTGCGGGTTGACTGGTCGAGGTCTCGTGACCTCCCCGTGCTCACGCGGTGAGAGTTGGACATCGATCCGCTCGGCGATGTCACGTCCTACCTCGCTCTGCATTGCGAGCACGTCACGCATATCGCGGTCGTAGCTCTGGGTCCAAAGGTGCCGATCCTTTGCAGCGTCGATGAGTTGAACCTTGATGCGGACCCGATCGTTTGATCGCAGGACGGAGCCCTCGACAATTCCATCCACGCCGAGCTCTCGTGCAATTTCGGGAAGCGGCTTGCTTGCCCCTTTAAACTGCATAGCGGACGTGCGGGAGATCACCTTGAGCGACTTGATCGAGGCGAGATCTGCGATCAACTCATCGGTCAGGCCGTCGGCAAAGTACTCTTGTCCCGGATCGCCCGACAGATTCGCGAGCGGCAGCACAGCAAGCGATCGGATGCGGGCCCCGGCTGAGCCACCCCCCACCGGCTCGCGCCACCGAATCACGTCAGTCGCGAGGAGCACCGTCGCCACTGTCGCTACAACCGCAGCCGCATAGGCTGCCAAGCGCCCCCAGCTCGGACGGACGTGTCCGCTGACGGAACCAGAGCCTGGTTGCAATGCTTGGAGTGCGGCTTGCACTTCGCTCGCCAGCTTGTAACGTTGGCTGGGTTCCTTCGCGAGACAGCGCTGGACGATCGCTCTTAGTCCGGGATGCACCCGCTCGGGCAGCGGTTCCGGCGAATCTTTCAGGATCGCGCCAAACAGTTCCGCGGCCGATCGTCCGCGAAAGGGAAGCTCGCCTGAAGCCATGTCATACAGCACGACACCCAGCGACCAGATGTCGCTTTGGGCCGTCGCGCGCTCTCCCTGCAGGACCTCCGGGCTCAGATACGCCGGCGTACCCATGACGACGCCGGTCGCGGTCGGCGCGATACTCAGCAGCTCGGATGAGCCGCTTTCGTCCATCAGCTCGCGTTTGGCAAGGCCGAAGTCCAGGACAACCGCCCGACCCTCCTGAGTGATGATCACGTTGTTCGCTTTGAGGTCGCGATGAATGACCCCTTTGGCATGGGCGTGCGCGAGCGCCTCGGCGATCTGTGTTCCGATTCGAAGGATGGTTTCGAGCGGCAGCCCTCCGGAAGGGATAGCCTCCGACAATGGCCGGCCGTCGAGAAGCTCCATGGCGATGTAGACGTGGTCGTCCGCCTCGCCGGCTTCGTAGACGTGGCAGATATACGGGTGGGTGAGCGCGGACGCCGTCCTGGCTTCCCTCAGCAATCTGGATCGGGCCGCTTCGCTCCCCACAGATTCGTCGGGCAGGAGTTTGAAGGCTACGTCACGGTCGAGCTGCGCGTCATGCGCCCGGTAGACGACGCCCATTCCTCCGGCGCCCAGCCGTTCCAGGATGTGGTAGTGGGAGATCCTCTTTCCGATCAGGTTTTCCACATGGCCCCCGACGTTAGACATAGTGGAAGAGGGTCTTCCCAAGCAGGGTGTCCCCCGGGCCGGGACCGTTCATGTGTGGGTTTATCACCGGCCTTGGAGGCTCCACCACTCCGTCGCCTGCTCCTCGCTCCACGGCTCCACCGGAATCGCGCCGAGTGCCTGACCAAGGTCCGCGGCGCTCCGCGGACGGTCATCGGGATCTTTCGCGAGACAGGCGAGCACCAGTCGCTCCAGCTCCGGCGGCACGGGCAGCTCGGTCCGCTCGGATGGTGGCACGGGCTGGTCGTGCAGGTGCCTGGCGATCATCTGCATCGCGTTTGCCGATTCGAATACCAGGTGTCCGGTGAGCAGGTAGTAGGCAACGCATCCCAGCGCATAGAGGTCCGCGCGTCCGTCGATCGTCTTGCCGAGCGCTGCCTCGGGCGGCATGTAGGCAGGCGTCCCGACAGCGAGCCCCTCGACCGTGGCGAGGGATTGCTCCGGGCTCATGTCGGCGACGGACTTGACGAGGCCAAAGTCGAGCACCTTCACAAAGTCCTGGCGAAGCCCGAGCCGTCCGATGTGAATGTTGGCGGGCTTGATATCGCGGTGGACCAGGCCGCAGGCATGGGCTTCTTCGAGCGATTCGCAAACCTGTCGAAGGATGTGGATCACTCGAGGCGCGGGGAGCGGCCCCTTGCTGCGAATCAGCGACTCGAGATCCATCCCCTCCAGGAACTCCATTACGAAATAGAGGATCCCGTTCGCCGTGACGCCGAAGTCGTATAGCTCGACGGTGTGGGGGGACCTCAAGTTGGCCGCGGCCTCCGCCTCGCGCCGGAAGCGTCTCGCCGCAACCTTGGCTCCCTCTCCGTCGCCGCCGCCGATCATCTCGGGACGGATCAGCTTGATCGCGGCCGGTCGGGCCAGCATGCGATGGGTCGCTCTGTAGACTTCGCCCATGCCACCGCGACCCAGAAGCGCGCCAAGCTGGTAGCTGCCCATCTCACGCTCCTTGGTCACTTGCTGACCCAGCCTCGTCACGACATGCGAGATCACCACCGCGACGCCCACGAGCAGGTAGTCGGTGTAGTGCATCACGAGCACATTGCTGACCGGGCCGAAGTCCCATGTCCCGCGCGCCTTCGCGATCAGCATGGCCAGAGGGTTCATGGAGACTGCGATCAGTCCGGCGACCAGCGTCTTGGTCGGGGAGTTCGGGACGATTGCGGCGAACATCAACACGACCACCCCGATCCAAGAAATCACGGGAAAGATGGGCATGTTCCTTGGCCACCCTGCCGAGTGGGAGATAAGGCCGAGGGCAAGGCCGGTGAGCACCATGTAGACGAGGCCGAGATCCAGAATGAATTGGGGGCTCCTGCCGCTCTTGCGTGTGTAGAAGTAGAGCCCAACGGAAAGGAGCGCGCTCACGGCCGCGATCAGGTCGGTCGCGTCCAGGCGCGTCCAGCGCATATCTCCGGGAAGGCTTGTGGCTCGGACCACAAGGTGGTCGAGGGTCGGGGCGACTATCCAGAGAACCGCCGCGAGAAGCGACAGGATTCCCAGCCGGCGGGACGCCTCCCTCATGAGATCGTCCGGGATGGAGCGCTGGCGGCGCGGCCCGGCGAGATCGACCGGTGTGGTACCCGGGGGTGGACCGATCAGATTAGGGGTGGCCATGTTTCCCATGCTCAATGGAAGCGTGTCTACGGCCCGCTTAGTTCTGGGGAGGAGTCGCTATCTTTACACAGGGTAGCCAGAAGGAGAAGCGAAGAGGTACTCACGCACCCAAGTACGTGGGCCCCGGCAGCTCTCGCCACAGGGGCCCTTATCCTCACCGCGAACCCGCGAGTTGACGGCGGTCGCGCCGTGCCTCACCGGTACTAGCTTTCCAACCGCTCGCTAGCCGTTCGTCAGCGTGAGGGGAATAAGCGACGACTGTCCGTAACCTTTGATGACATAGGTGGTCGCCGTAGCCGGATTGACGCCGATGATGCCCGGCACGGCTGGATCCGCACCCCACGTCCACGCATCGTTAAAACCCGAGAACGGGTTCCTCGGATAGTTGCCTGAAGGCATGTTGGCCTTGACCGCAACGTCGTCCACGGCCACCGGATACCTGCCGGTGTTTTTCACCGAGAAATCTTCGATCGCAAGCTGAAAGCTATGCATGTTCGACGTCACGCTCGCTTCGCGTGCGCGGGCCTGCATGGCTACGAAGTTCGGAATCGCGATTGCCGCCAAGATCCCGATGATCACGACCACGATCATGAGCTCGATCAGGGTGAAACCTTTCGAATTGTTTGACATGATCAAGCACCACCCTTCGGTGTCCATCCCTCGTGTTCGTCGTTCCTGGCGTGATCAACACCCGCTGAGCCTTCCCAGGATAGGTAAAGCATCGGACATGCCACTATCCGCCGTGTCTCCTATGAACCATCGCCACATGAACTTCCGCGTGGTACACGAAGCGAGGCGCGAGGATGTGATGCGGTTGTCACGCAGGCTGCACCGGGGGGCCGTCCATTCTGCATATTGCATGATTCAGCTCGACGTCGATCAAATTGCGACCGCCGTCACTCCAACGACATGCACACCACCTTCGCCGATGAGGCAAGTAAACGGCGATTGGATCGCGGACGCTGGAGTATCATTCCTGCTTCGGTGTCGTGGAGATTTACAGCGAACGCAGCTCCCTTGTGGAGGCAACCATGAGACGCCGCCCTCTAGCGGCAGAGCCGAGGGTCTAGGAACACCGTGCCGAAACGCCGAGGCAAACAGCATCAGGAACGGCCGAAGGCGAGGCGGCCGGCCCCCCGCGGCCATTGGCTTCTGTGGCTCGGCGCCATCCTAGTCGTCACCTTCGTAACGTACCTACCCAGCTTGGATAACGGCTTCATCAACTGGGACGACAACGCCTACGTGACCGAGAACCCAATCCTCGCCCATCCGAGCCCCCACGACCTCCTGACCCTCCCGTTTGCGGGCAATTATCATCCGCTCACGATGGCCTCGCTCGCGCTGAACTATCGGCTCTCGGGATTGGACCCAGCCTCCTACCATTGGCTGAACCTTCTCCTTCATCTGGCGAACACTGCGCTCGTTTTCCTATTCGTCCGAAAGCTCTCCGGTGACCGGTTCTGGACGACCGTCGTTACGAGCGTATTCTTCGGGATCCACCCCACGCACGTGGAGTCGGTCGCCTGGATTTCTGAGCGCAAGGACGTCCTGTACGCGTTCTTCTATCTAATTGCTCTGATCGTCTACCTGCGCTACCTCGATACACGGCGGTATCCCTGGCTCATCCTCACCTTGCTTGCCTTCGTTCTATCCTTGGCATCCAAGCCCGCGGCCGTCGTACTCCCGGTGACCCTGCTCGCGATCGACTATTTCCGTCGGCGTCCCTGGGGCGCCTCGGTCGTCCTCGAAAAGGCGCCCTTCTTCGCGATCGCGATCATCGGCGGCATTTTCACGATTCAGGCGCAGCACGGGGCCGGCGCGATAGCCGCCGCGCAGCTGTTCAGCCCGTTCAAGAAGGTGTTGTTCGCTTCCTACGCGACGGCGATGTACATGGTGAAGCTGTTCGTCCCCGTTCATCTCTCCGCGATCTATCCGTATCCTCGCATTACGCTCGCGATACTAGGGCCGAAGTTCTACATCGCATTCGCCGCGGTCGCGATCCTTCTCCCGACGGTTGTCTATCTTTGTCGCCGTATTCGCGTCGTTCTCTTCGGCTTGGGCTTCTTCTTCATCAACATCTTCCTCGTGCTGCAGCTCTTCACGATCGGCGGCTCGGTCATGGCCGACCGGTATACCTACCTGCCCTACGTCGGCCTCTTCTTCGCACTCGCGTGGTGGCTGGATGAACCGTCGTGCTCGATCCCGGCTCGGCTGCCCGTGAAGCCTCTCATCGCGGGGAGCCTGCTTCTCCTGTTCCCGTTCTCCCTGGTCCAATCCTGGCGCCGATGTGACGTGTTTCAAGACCCCGAAACATTCTGGAACGATACGATCCAGAAGTACCCCCGTCAGATCGTCGATGCCTACAACAATCGCGGGAATTACTACTACCGCTCGGCCAAGCGAGTCGATGAGGCTCTCGCTGATTACGACCAGGCTCTGGCCCTCAATCCGAAGGCTACGCGCACGTGGATGAACAAGGCGATGGTCCTAACGGAGCAGAACCGCAATGACTCCGCGCTCGTGAGTTTCAATCACGTCCTGGAGCTCCAGCCGGCAAACCCGGAGGCGCTGAATAACCGAGGCGTCGTCAAATACCGAAACGGCGACTTCCCCGGAGCTGTGTATGACTATTCGCGCGCGATCGAGTTGAGACCGGAATATCGGGACGCGTATGTCAATCGAGCTCTCGCGTATTTCGATGCGGGCGAGTATGAAAAGTCGATTGCCGATCGACGCCGCGCAATCGGGCTCAACCTGGAGGATCCTGCGAACTATCTGGAATTCGGCTCCGTCGCCGAGGCTCTAGAGCGGCTGAATCGTCCGCGGGAGGCGATCGCCGAGGTCGACAAGGCAATCCAGGGCGCGCCGCGGGGCGATGAACACCTGGGCAGCTACTATCTCAGCCGCAGCTATGCATGGTGGGACCTGCGTGATGGAGTCAAAGCGCTCGGCGATGCGTTGGAGGCCCAGCGGCTCGGCACCAAAGTGCCCCCCGCCTACCTGCGGGCGTTGGGCCGGAAATAACACCCATGAGCGGACCCGAGCAGGACAGCAAAAAGAGTGGATCACGCGAAAGGCGGCAGACTTACGTCGTCCTGCCTGTATACAACGAGGAGGCAAGAATCGGGAACCTGCTCCATCGCCTTGACGAGGCGATGGGGGACGCCGACATCCCATTTCAGGTGATCCTCGTCGACGATGGTAGCCGGGACGCCACCGGTCAGATCGTGCAGGCTCACACCTCGCGGATGCCGATTCGGCTGATCCGGCACGAGGTTAATCGTGGACTCGGCGCCACGATTCGGGATGGGATGGTCGCCGCCGCGGAGGTCGCCTGCGACCGCGACATCATCATCACGATGGATTCGGACGACACGCACGCTCCGGGCCTCATTCTCCGCATGGTCCGAATGATCTCCGAGGGACACGATGTCGTCATCGCCTCTCGATATCGGGAAGGCTCTCGCTGTGTCGGGGTACCGTTCCTGCGCCGCATCCTGAGCCACGGCTCGTCCTGGCTGTTCCGCGTGGTCTTCCCGATTCAAGGGGTCAGGGACTACACCTGCGGATATCGCGCGTACCGTGCCCATGTCATCAGGGACGCGATCACCCGATACGGTGATCAGTTCCTCGATCAAGACGGCTTCCAATGCATGGTGGACATACTTCTCAAGCTCCGCCGCATGCACCTCATCTTCGGCGAGGTGCCGTTCATCCTTCGATACGATTATAAAGAGGGGAGCAGCAAGATGAACGTAGGACGAACCGTGCGGGACACGCTGGGCCTAATGTGGAAACGACGGCTCGAAGGATGAGTCCGGTGCCTGAGGCACGTTTCGAGCGGGAGTACTACGAGACCGTTTATCCGAATTATTCCCGTCAGAACCCGCCACGGAAGCTTCGCTTTTACCGCAGGCTGGTCGAGCGCGTCGCCCCAATCGGTCGGGTTCCAAGAATCCTCGACATCGGATGCGCTTTTGGGGTGTTTCTCTCGGCTCTGAACCCGAAGTGGCGGCGCTTCGGCACCGACGTGAGCCAGTTCGCGACGGAGCGAGCCGCCGCGATCGTTCCCGATGCGACGTTTGCCCGTGCCGACATCCACGAGATTCCATTTTCCGATCCGTTCGACATCATCACATCGTTCGACGTGATCGAACACATTCCGTCACTCGAAGAGGTGGCCTCGGTCGTTCAGTCCAAGCTTGTACCGAATGGACATTTTGTATTCGTCGTGCCCGTCTACGATGGCGTCACTGGACCTCTCATCCGGCTCCTGGACAAGGATGAGACGCACATTCACAAGCGATCGAGGGACTTCTGGCTCGGTTGGACCCGTGAGAATTTCGTCCTGCTCGAGTGGTACGGGATCTTCCGCTACCTGTTCCCGGGACTGGGATACGCGCACGTTCCGACGCGGCTCTGGCGGCGCGTTGCCCCGGCAATCGCAGTGATCGCCCAACGCCGCCCGCGATGAGCAGCGGACTTCCGGCCCGTGCCCACCTCGTCTAAGACTCGCCGCAAGGCGTTCACACCCGCCTCACGGGTCCAGCAGGGCCACCGACACGACCGCAGGCGCGCCTGGACCTTCGTGGTCCTCGGCATCATCCTGCTGGTATCGCTATTCCGCGCGTTGCACTTGGGGTTTCCGCTCGAGCGCGACGAGGGAGAGTTCGGTTACATCGCCCAGGAGATGCTGCGAGGCGTCCCGATGTACGTGTCGGCGTACACGCAGAAGCTGCCCGGCACCTATCTGTTCTACGCGTTGTTCCTTTCCGTGTTCGGACCGTCCATCACGGCGATCCACTTCGGGATGCTGCTCGTAAATGTTGTGATCATGGGACTCATCTTCCTCACATTGCGCAAGACGCACGGCGGCCCGGCGGGTTGCATCGGTGCGCTTGTGTTCGGCGTGATGGCGTTGAGCCCGACCGTATTCGGCTTCGCCGCCCACGCGACGTTCTTCGTGGCGCTCTTCGCGGTTGCCGGTCTGTATGCGCTGCTGCACGCGCGGGAGCGCGACCATGCTGCGCTGTTCTTCGTGAGCGGGCTCTGCTTCGGGTTTGCCTTCCTAATGAAGCAATCGGGGGTCTTCTTCGCGCCTCTCGCCGTGGTCCTCCTGGCTTTCGACCACCTCACGCTCAAGCCTCGCCGGCTCCCGCGCTTCGCGCTACAGGCGCTGGCGCTTGGCACGGGCGCGCTGGCACCCTCGCTGCTGACCTTCGCATATTATGCGGCCATCGGAAAGTTCTTCCTGATCTGGTTCTGGGCCTTCAAGTTCGCCGGCGAATTCAGCAGACACCTCGGCGCCGAGGTGGCGCGGACCCTTCTCACCGCGACACGATACGTCACGACAGGGTTCGAACCCCTTTGGATCCTTGCCGTGGTCGGCCTCGTCGTGACCTTGCGCGACAGGGCTCTCGGAAAGAACCGATATCTCTACGCCGCGTTTGCCGCCGCCTGCGTGCTGTCGATCGTGCCTGGATTCTATTTCACCCCGCACTACTACATCTCACTGCTACCGGCCGTTGCGCTCCTCGTTGGGGCCCTCGCCGGCGCGGCGGAGCGACACAGGGCGCGGTCAGGCCGCGGACTGGCGCAGGTTGCGAGCGTCTGGGCATTGGCAGGCCTTGGGCTATCGACCGGAGTTGCGAAGCACGGGGGGTTCTACTTCGCCAAAGTATCCGACGCCGCGGAGGCGCGGATAATCTACCCCGGCAATCTGTTCGCCGAATCGGTCGAGATCGGCGAGTATCTGAAGAGTCGCACAACCCCCCAGGACCGGATCGCCATCCTCGGCTCCGAGACGCAGATCTTTTTCTATTCACAGCGCCGCTCGGCATCGCGATTCGTAAATACGTACTTCCTGACGGCGGATCACCCGCGTAACCGAGAGATGCAACGGGAGATGATTCGCGACATCGAACGTGCCCGTCCCAAGTACCTTCTCTTTGCCGAGTTGCCGACATCGTGGTTGATTCGGCCGAATTCGCCTCGGGACATTCTCGAGTGGATCGGCACGTACCCCCAAGGGAGGTACGCCTTGGAAGGCATCGTGGAGCTGTCCCGCGAGGGCAGCGTGCTGAGGTGGGGGGCGGAGGCGCGCGCGCAGCCGATATTACCCTCCAGCTGGTACGTGTGGATCTGGCGCAGACTGGATCCCAGTGATGCCTCTGGACGGTAGAGCCTGCTTCCCCCAGATCCGGACATGGCGTCCAAGCTCGGGATTGAGCCGACGCGAATAGCGGCGCACGAAGATCGGAGCGGGGAAGATCTTGATTCCACAGTAGCCGCTATCCGCACCCCGCGAGTATCATGACGGACCCTTGAAACCGAGAGAGCTCACGATACGCGGCCTCATCCTCGGCGCGCTCATCACCACGATCTTCACGGCGGCCAACGTCTACCTCGGCCTGAAGGTCGGGCTCACCTTTGCCTCTTCGATTCCCGCGGCGGTGATCTCGATGGCGATCCTGAGCGCCGTGAAGGACTCCTCGATCCTCGAGAACAACATCGTCCAGACCGTCGCTTCCGCGGCCGGCACGCTCTCGGCCATCATCTTCGTTCTGCCGGGGCTCGTGATCGTGGGTTGGTGGACGGGATTCCCATTCTGGCAATCGTTTCTCATCTGCGTGAGCGGCGGCGTGCTCGGCGTCTTGTTCACGATCCCGCTCCGGCGCGCGCTGGTGACGACGTCCGACCTGCCCTACCCCGAGGGCGTCGCGGCGGCCGAGGTGCTGAAGGTCGGGTCCGGTACGCGCGGCGAGACCAAGGACGAGACGGGCGAGGCGCGAGAAGGGCTCGTCGCCGTGATCCTCGGCTCCGTCGCCTCGGCGGGGCTTGCCGTCGCGACGGCGACGCGCGTCGCCGCCGCGGAGGTGACCGGCTTTTTCCGTGTCGGGGCCATGGCCTCGAGCGGGTACAACATCGCCTGGTCGCTTGCGCTGCTCGGCGCGGGGCATCTGGTCGGGTTGTCGGTGGGGATGGCGATGCTGACCGGTCTCATAATCGCATGGGCGATCGCCGTACCGATCTTGACCTCCATGCAGCCCGCCGCGGATGGCGTGGCACTCGCCGCGCACACCCTTGCGATCTGGCGAACGCAGGTGCGGTTCATCGGGGCCGGCGCGATCGCAGCCGCCGCGGTCTACACGCTCGCCACCCTGGCGAAGCCGGTCGTCGGCGGGCTCGTCAGCACGCTGGCCGCCTCTCGGACCAAGGCATCCGGGGACGAGAGGGATCGCGATCTCGCGCCCGGGTGGATCCTCGCGCTCACGGCCGTGTGCCTGCTCGTCGCCGCGTGGCTCGCCTTCACCTTCGCGCGGTCGACGGTGCTCGCGTCCAGTGCGTTGCAGCTCACGCTGATCGCCGTGCCGTTCGTCCTGCTGGGCGGCTTTCTCATTGCCGCGATCTGCGGCTACATGGCGGGCTTGATCGGCGCCTCGAACAGTCCGATCTCGGGCGTCGGCATTCTATCGATCGTGCTGTGCGCGTCAGCACTCATCCTCGCCGTGTCGCCGACTCCGGAGACGCGTCCCGCGCTCGTTGCCTTCGCGCTCTTCGTGACCGCGATCGTCTTCGCGTGCGCGACGATCTCGAACGACAATTTACAGGATTTGAAAACCGGCCAGCTCGTGGGCGCCTCACCGAGGCGTCAGCAGATCGCGCTCATCGTGGGGGTGGCCGCCGGCGCGTCCGTGATCCCTTGGGTGCTCAACCTGCTCGCCAAGGCTTATGGATTCGCCGGGGCTGCGAACGTGGGCGTGATCGCCCCCAATCCGCTTCCCGCGCCACAGGCGACGCTCATCTCCGCCCTGGCCCAGGGCGTGATCGGCGGAAACCTGGACTGGAAGATGCTCGGCGTCGGCGCGCTCGTCGGAGTCGGACTCATCCTGCTCGATACGACGCTGGGCGCGATGAAGAAGCTCCGCATTCCGCCTCTGGCTGTCGGCATCGGGATCTATCTCCCGATGTCGGCGACCTTCGCGGTCGTCGTCGGCGCCGTGCTCTCGCACTGGTATGACCGGCGCGCCCACTCGATGCCCGACCCGGCTCGCGCGGATCGACTCGGCACGCTGGTGGCGTCGGGATTGATTGTCGGCGAGAGCTTGTGGGGCGTGATCAACGCCGGTCTCATCGTCGGCTTTTCGAAGGACGCGCCGATCGGGCTCGTAGCCGAAGATTTCGGGCCCGCCCCGTGGCTCGGATTACTCGGTTTCATCGGGCTGGTCATCTGGCTATACGGGTGGATGCTCCGGCGGTCAGCCGCGGCGCGGGCCATGCGCGCTACTTGACAAGCCGTCCCGATCAACGAGAATGCCCGGACGACTTCCGCACCATTTCCCCATCAGACAGAGAAGGGAGCACGCGCCATGGCCGTCGCAAGGGTCACCGAGATCACGGCTTCATCGAGCAAGAGTTTCGAGGACGCCACCCGGATCGGCATCGAGCGAGCGAACAAGACGCTTCAGAATGTGAAGGGTGCCTGGATTCAAGAGCAGAAGCTGAAGATCGAGGGCGGAAAGATCGTGGAGTACCGCGTGAACATGAAGATCACGTTCATTCTGAAAGACTAGCGCGGCTGCTTGCAGCCATTTGATACCCGAAGTTTCGAGCGATCTCGTTCAATCGCGCCTTTGCTCCCCCTACGTAGTCTCTGCGGAGCGACCGCCGGTTATTTCCCGCTCGCTCCGCCAGCTCCCCTCGGACAACCAGGTTCGATTCAAGCTAAAGTCCGCTTAACGCGCGACCGATCTTTATCTTGAACCTCCGAAGGGAAATCGTCCTGGCGGAGTTACTCACTTCGTCAGAGGGACTCCGAGACTCTCGGCGCGGTATTCAAGCTGGACCAAGACGGTGGCCCTCTCCACCCGACAACATGAGCCGTCTTATGAGACCCGTAATCCCCACGATGGATTTCTTCCAACGCTGCCGGCTGGCCGCCTTCTTTGGTGCCTTAGTCCTGCCGGGAATTGTCTCTGCCCGGGAAATCATTGTGGCGCCTTCCGGCGGGGATTTCGCCGCTGTCGCGGCGGGTGTGAATGCCGCCCAGCCCGGCGACACCGTCACCGTGCGGGCCGGGATCTACAACGAAGCCGTCTCGTTCGGGCGCAGTGGCTCGGCCGCCGCCTACATCACGCTGCATGGTGAGCCCGGAGCCATTCTGGACGGCACCGGTGGTTCCGGACAGGGCATCACCATCAACAATAGAAATTACATTCGAGTCGTCGGCATGACGGTGCGGAACTTCATGGGCAGCGGCACGCCCATGGGGATCAGCGTGGAAGGAAGCTCGAGCTT
>Ga0209058_1002109_pt1 | contig 16574 bp, 15 predicted proteins | sample GraSoiAngelo_147_FD_185904 | JGI IMG/M metagenome (GOLD analysis project Ga0209058, IMG submission 185904) | Grasslands soil microbial communities from the Angelo Coastal Reserve, California, USA - 14_1009_05_40cm (SPAdes) (version 2) | ecosystem: Environmental > Terrestrial > Soil > Grasslands ... | reverse complement strand
TCAGACAAATCCTCGGTGCTAATTCTAACCATCGGACACTCAACGTGGGCAATAGATGATTTCCTTGACATCCTGAGAGCTCATAGCATCACGCGAATTGTCGATATCCGGACAATCCCGCGGTCAGGACACAACCCGCAATTCAACCAAGAATCGCTGTCCGAGAGCTTGAAGAAGTCCGCAATAGACTACCTTTTGGTGAAGCAGCTCGGTGGCTTGCGTCATTCGAGGGCGGATTCCCCGAATAATGGGTTGGAGGAACTCTTCCTTCAGAGGATTCGCGGACTACATGCAGACTCAAGAATTCGTGGAGGGCATCGACCAACTGGTTGGGCTAGCTCAAGAAGGTCAGGTTGCCATTATGTGTGCCGAGGTTCTGCCTTGGCGATGCCATCGGTGGTTGATAGCTGACGCGCTATTGGTCCGGGGAGTTCAGGTAGGACATATCATGACAATCAAAACTCGATCCAAACACACACTGACAAAATGGGTTCATATCAAAGGTACCCAGATCATTTATCCAGGGGAGCCTTGAGCAGATTCATCTGCAATATGTGAATCGCAATGTCGTTCAGGACGTCGTTTGAATCTCAGCTGAGGAGTCGAATGGCTCGAGACATGGAAGACCTTTCTGTGTTGTGAAGTTCAGGCTTCAATTCCGCGTCGGGGCTAGAGTCGTATGGGTGAAGCCTTATGTCGAACCAAGCGTTCCTAACGATTGTGAGCGGGGAGATTGTTCTGACCGCTGAAATCGACATGTACGCTTGCCCAAACTGCAACTATGAAATAGACAGTTGTCAGTGCGCATGTCCCTACTGCGCGGAAACCGAAAACTGTGAATGCGCCGTTGGACACGACAAAGCCACGGGAGGTTAAAATGATGAGTCGCGCAAGCATCAAGGTCAATGATCTGTCTTGGATGACGGGAGGTCCGCAGGGCAGTGGGGTCGATTCATCTGCGAACATTTTCGCTGGAGCCTGCGTGCTGGGCGGGCTCTGGACCTTCGGGCTCCGAGAATACTATTCTAGCATCAAAGGGCCTCACAGCTACTTCGAAGTCAGAGTAAACGGCGACAAGATCAGGTCCCACGTAAACAACGTGGACGTCCTAGCGACGTTCGACGCGGAGACCCTCATTCGCCACGCAGAGGAAGTAGCTCCCGGCGGTGGGATACTGTACGATCCGACATTTGCTAATGTCGAGATCGACAAGATCGATTCGATCGAGACTCCTGTCGTACTGAGGATCAAGGCGAGACTGGCAAAGCAGGGTCTGCCCGGAACCGTGAGTGGAATCCTAGAAGAGGTGAAGAAAAGAGGCGTCAACCTGTTCTCGATACCCTACAATGACATCATTGCGAAGACGGCGGCCCAGATTGGAGAGCACCAGCTGAGCAAGCTTTCAAGAATCGTCAACGTCCTATCTGTCTCAGCCTCTTTCGGAATCCTTGGTTTTGACGAGAACTATCTCAACCAGTCCATCGAGAGAGCCTTCGCCAGCAAGAAGAAAGTTGTTGACATGAACGAGATAGGTGCAAAGCTCGCCTACGACGCCGCGAAGTCCCAGTTGAAACAGCCGTTTCCATTCCAGCTACAACCTATTCAGAACCAGCCGAGGCTATTGCTGATGGGTGTTGAAGCAGTTGCACTTGGGAAGCTGGTGGGCGGTTGCAGGGTCCAGACGTATTATCCGATAACTCCTGCTGCTGACGAGAGCGAGTTCTTAGAGTCGCACGGAAACTTCGATATCTCGGGGGGAAACAATCCGAGCCAAAGAGGCTCGATTCTAGTGACACAGACGGAGGATGAGATCGCGGCCATAACCATGGCGACGGGAGCTGCGTTGACAGGGGCGAGAGCTGCAACGTCCACGTCGGGTCCGGGCTTTTCCTTGATGGTCGAGGGATTGGGATGGGCGGGAATGAACGAGGTTCCGCTCGTCATAACCCATTACCAGAGAGGTGGCCCGGCGACGGGACAACCAACGAGACACGAGCAGGGAGATCTGAAGTTCGTACTCAGCGCCGCGCACGGAGAGTTTCCGAGGATCGTTCTATGCTCGGGGGACATGGAAGAAAGCTTCTATGACGCGATCAGGATTTTCAACTATGCAGAACGATTCCAGATGCCGAGCATCCACCTGATCGACAAGGGATTAGCGAACAACAGCATGACCATTTCGCCACCAAAAGGGGATCTAGTCCCAATTCAGCGGGGAAAACTGATCCAGGGAGACCATCAGGGAAATGGTGATGCGGAACCGTACAGAAGATTTGCTTTCACTGAGGACGGGGTCTCGCCGAGAGCGGTTCTCGGAATGCCAGGCTATCGATTCTGGAACACCGGAGATGAGCATGACGAGGTGGGACACATCGAGGAAGACCCGGACAACAGGGTGAAAATGATGACGAAGAGGATGACAAAGCTGGACACGGCCGCGAAGGAGATTCCAGAAGAGGAGAAGATGAACTTCTTCCGCTCCTCCAAGAAACAAGCCGACGTCACAATCGTAAGCTGGGGATCCACCAAGGGACCCATACTAGACGCCATGAAGCTGCTGGAAAGAGACGGGATCGGAGTAGAGTTTCTCCAGATAAGACTCGTAAGCCCCTTCCCAACGGAGACTGTCAAGCAAAAACTGGCGGGAGCCAAACTATTGGTAGATATCGAACAGAACTATTCAGGCCAGATGGCAGCCGTGATAGCGGAAAAGACAATGATAGATGTCAAGAATAAGATCGTGAAATTCAATGGCAGACCGATGTCACAGGACGAGATCTACCAATCAGTCAAACAGGTCTTGTCAAACCCTGCACAAAATAGGAGAGTGGTATTGAGGGCAGGCGCATAGGACTTGACAATATCGCTATTGTCAAAACTAACAACTCAAGTTCTCGACTGGAAAATGTCTGGAGTTTGGCTTGATACTGAAGGTAGCTTATCCTCTGTCATAACTAGGATGAAAAAAAGGGACAGGGTGGGTCAGCGTAGAGACGACGAGTTAGCTGTCTATCAGGACGAAAGGGAGGTCATGGAGTTTCTGCGCGATTTCCTGATCAAGTCAGGGATCTCCCATCCCTACCTATGCCAAAACCAGAGGACGGGTGTGTTGGCACTTACAGTGTATCGGATCAAGGATATCGAAAGAGTCATACAAGAAGTTGAACCCTACATTCTGACCTTGAAGAAGCGCCTGCAGGTGGAGAAATTTAGGCGGTCTCGGAGTGAGAGATATAAGAGGTTCTCAGAGGTCACAAATTAGATGGCGCTTAAGCTCACCGACCTCAAGACAGACGTCCACAACGACTGGTGTCCAGGATGCTTAACAGGAGATACACTTGTACTTTCGAACCCAGCGGTCAAAGCAATCCAAGATGTCCGACCAGGTGAGCGGGTCCTCACCGCTGCAGGAGAGTATAGAGAAGTTGTTGCAAGAATTCAGCATCACTACAGTGGTCCAATGTATCGTGTTCGAGCCAAGTGTTTTGGAGAAATCAAAGCGACGCCAGAACATCCCTTTGTTGTTGTTAGGAGAACATCAGGCAGACACTATCATAATAGTGACTTTGTGGAGGAAAGAGTGCAGGCTTCAGATCTCAGAGTAGGAGACTACTTCGTCTTCCCAGTGATGCAGAAGGTCGAAGACGCCGGAACATTTCCATTCAATTACGAAGAGAAAGCAAAGGACACCCGACATGGGCTACCGCCCTCGGTAGTGAACATTGATGCGGATCTCCTGCGATTAGCTGGCTATTACATCGCAGAGGGGTCTGCACACGGGAGGTCGCTGATTTTCAGTTTCAGCCAAGCGGAAGCATACCTGATCCACGATACAAAAGCGTTGATGGAGAGAATATTCAGACTAAGGGGCAAGCTCGCGGAGGCTAGAAAGAACGGTATCGACGTAGTCTTCAATTCTTCATACCTTGCGAAAGCATTTGAGGCGTTATTCGGAAACAGAGCTTGGAACAAGCACATCCCGCACGAACTCATGTTACTACCGCCCTCAAAACAAAAAGAGCTCATCAAGGGTTTGTGGCGAGGTGATGGAGACTTTAGAGATGCGAAGGCTAGATACAGCACAACCTCTGTCGTGCTTGCTGAACAAATGAAGCTTCTACTTCTACGTCAGGGCATCGTTCCAATAACCTCTGTTGAGCATGCACACCAAAATCACAAGAGTGCCTATAGACTGTATGTCAGCTACTCGAGGGACTACAACAAGTTAGCTGAAATTGTTGGTGTTCCAGCTCGCAAAGATACTAGCAGAGACAAGCGCTCCTCCGTAATTAGAAACAGCAGACTATATCTTCCCGTTTCTCAAATTGAGACTTTTCCTTTTGACGGGAATGTCTACGACCTTACCATCAACGACCCGGCCCACACTTTCGTAACAAGCGTCACAACCTCGGGAAACTGCGGAGATTTTGGTATCGAGGCTTCATTGAAAATGGCCCTGACAGAGATGCCGGTTGATATCAACAAGGTTGCACTATTCTCCGGAATCGGATGTTCCAGCAAACTTGTCCATTTCACTAATGCCTTCGGAATCCACACGCTACACGGAAGGGTACTAGGTTACGCCCAGGGCGCTAAACTCGCCAATCCGGATCTCGAAGTGATAGCGGTTGGAGGCGACGGTGACGGGCTCGGAATCGGAGTGGGACACTTCGTACACGCTGGAAGGCGGAACATAGACATGGCCTACATCATACACGACAACGGCGTCTACGGCTTGACCAAGGGACAGGCCTCTCCGACATTGCATCTGGGAATGCAGACGAAATCTCTTCCTGAGCCGAACATTAACAGTAATATCAACCCGATAATGCTCGCGCTCGCATCAGGGTTCACCTTCATCGCCCGTAGCTACGCGTACAATACGAGACATCTCAAAGAGATGATCAAGAAGGCCGTCGCCCACAAAGGCTTCGCCCTGATAGATGCGCTTCAACCATGTCCAACATACAACGACATCAACACGAAAGAGTGGTACGGCGGCGAGGACCGAATCGATCCAACAGCGAAGAGACCGATGCCCCGAACCTACGATCTAGAAAGCACCGGGTACAATGGTACGATCACTGCAGATATGAGCCAAGACGAGATTGACAAGAACCTTGTGCAGGTCATAGAGAAATCGAGAGAATGGGGAGACAAGATCCCGATAGGCATCTTCTACCAGAACGAGACGGTGCCGATTTACGAGGAACGAATCAGTGAAAGAATCCCCAGCTACATGAAAGAACCGCCTGCAAAACAACAAATCGGCAAGAGCGACGGAAAGTCCGTCGTGAACCTAGCTAATCTTTCGAAGGAATTACTATTCGAAAGCCTGGTACTTGCGCAGTAGCCAATTCCCTTTAGATCGCGTACGTAAGTGTTTGTTGTCGGCCTAACGAATCAGAGGGGACCTTACACGTTCCCCTAGACGCCTCACAACAGCAGTCCCGAACAGCGCTCCCAAGGCGCCCACGAGAGTATCCCCGACAAGAGCCGTGACCCATATGACTAAAAGTGTTGGAACTCCGAAGCCATGGAAGAATCCAAACAACTGAAGCATGGCTAGACCGAAGACAGCCATCGCAAGATTGCCCAGGGCTCCGGCAACGACGAATCGCTTCCTCGATAAGCTGTCGAAGATGTGATCTCCCGCGCGCAAAGTGAGGTCGAATACAAGCCCATTGGGAATTAGGGCGAGGGTAACTGCCAGTGGCGCCCCTGGTGTTGTTATGAGGATAAGACCGGTGACTGTTCCTAGAATGGTTGCGGACCAGGGTTTGCGTGTCAGCGAGACCAGGATCGTGAAGATTGCCGATATCAGAAAGAACAGGTCCACTTCTCTGATTGTATGTCCGAGCGTTACACCAGACACGTAACTATAGCCAAGATACAAGGCGGACATTCCCGCGACGAGTGCTAGGTCACGACTCGTGAAGGAGCCGCTCTTGTTGTCCATTCTCCTAGGCCTCTTGGAAAATTCTCTGGGGAGCTGCCTTACCCTGAAGTATGAAGGGTACTAGTCAATACTGTAGAGGACCGAAATAACGGTCGAGCTCGCAGGGATTGTTCTTCCAGGTCTGTAGATACCCTACTTGTGGCCGGCCATCCATTTCTTCTCTTCCTTATTCGGAGTGAGCTGGCATCCGGAAGACCAGAGGAAGGTTCTGGCTGTCGATGGACCTACGTGCTGAAATCTATCTTGGACATTTGTCTGCAAACGCTCCTCGTCTTTACCATAGGAGTCGATGTACTTCTTGACTGAACCGAACTCTTTCTCCAGTTTCAGGAACTCGCCTGCGTTATGGATCGTTGCCCGTATCTTCTTCTCATTACGGACGATTCCTGCGTTGCCCATCAACCTCTTGATGTCTTTCTCGGTGAACTTGGCGACTTTGGGAAGGGAGAATTGTGCGAATGCCTTCTGGAAATCAAGCCACTTGTTCTCGACCACGGTCCAGTTGAGTCCTGCTGTGAAAACAGACTTGGTCAGTCGTTCGAAATACTCAGCGTCGTCCTTCGGTGGTTTCATGCTCCTCGGAGACATGTTGTCTGAACGATGGATTTGCGATATTTATGCGCCCCGCTTTTTCCTGGTCAAGCCAGGCTTACTTGATACGCTTGGGGCAACCTACTTGGTAGCCGTCTACTACCAGGTTTATAATCAGGTCACAAGGCTAGAACCATAGATGGTCACTACGAAAGAGAACCCTCTCGGATTCCCAGAGCTCGTCGAATCTGGTGAGATCGAGCTCACGCCGAGGGATAGTAACATCCTCCAAGCAATCCAAGAAGAAGGCTTGACTGTCTTTGCATTCGACGGATTGAAGCGCCTTCTCGGCGTTCATCAGGAGATGTTGTCTAGGGTTCTCGACAGATTGGAGGATGAAGGTCTTGTAGAGAAGGTGTCCGAAGGGTATAGGTTGACAGTGAGAGGCAACCAACAGGCCCCTCGTCCTCTAAGCTCGACTCAACCACGGATCCCAATTGTCCAATCCCTACTCCCGCATGATATTGATGTTCAGAGGATAATCGCAGGACTCAAGGGGCGCTGGTTCGGAAGTCTACGCTGGCTAGGATACTCACAGAACGAGGAGGGCCTCGTTCTGAAATGGATCACTGAGGAGGACAGCATCCAGATAGATGCGAAGTTCACCGAGAACTACCTCAGCATCGACGCCAAGGTAGGAGGGGAAAGAGACACTAGTCAAGCAGTGAAAGCGTCGCACCAGCTTATGGGTCACATTTCACGACTCTACGGCGGACCCAGACGTGGCCGGAACATGTTAACGCCGGTTGCGTTCTTTCCGGACATGTCTTTCGCCTAGCCTTGTGACCCGGGTTAGCACTCCTCGGTCAACAAATAGCTCCACCCACTCTTAGTGGGTAAGGTGAAAAAATGAGTAAACAAACAAATTCGTCAGCGATACTTGAATCAATCTCCGACGCAATAGTCGATGTTACAGAGAAAGTCTCTCAATCCGTCGTCCGGGTAGGAGCCGGAAGATGGAGAGGCGGAACAGGAACCGTCTGGAGCAAAGACGGACACATCGTCACAAGCAACCACGTCATCGGTGATATGCGCGAAGTCGAAGTAGGCTTCAGCGACGGAACGAAACACACAGCCAAAGTAGTGGGACGAGACCCATACTCGGACATTGCACTGTTGAAGATCGACTCGAACAACCTCACACCAGTTGATCAAGGAAACTCCGACAATCTAAAAGTCGGACAGTTCGTCCTCGCAGTAAGCAACCCCTTCGGCAGACAACCAAGCGCCACATCAGGAATCGTAACCAACCCAGCATACAATGTACGTGGATGGTGGGGAGCATCAATGGACAAGGTCGTAGTCTCAGACGCACGTCTCAACCCAGGATACTCCGGCGGACCATTGGTCGACGCTAGGGGTAGACTTATCGGAATCAACGCTGCATACGCCAACAACCGCGGAATCTCAGTACCAGTCAACACCGTCAAGAGCGTCATCGACAAGCTAATGCACGATGGAAAGATCAAGCGCGCATACATGGGCATCACCGCAGACAGTATCAACCTACCAGACAACCTATCCGAGCAAGCCAGTATCGGCCAAGACGCTGGACTGATCGTCTACGGCGTAGACCAGGACAGCTCTGCGAAGAAAGCAGGCCTAGCAATAGGCGATGTTATTGTGAAGCTCGACGGGAAACCGGTTGAGAGCCTCATGGAGCTTCGCGGACTACTCGACGACAAAGCCATCGGAAGACACGTCAACATATCGGTGCTTCGCGGAGAAAAGCTCACACAGCTGACGATAACCCCAACCGAAGCAGAAGAGTAAGCAAACCCAAGACTCTGGCCCCAAGCCAGGGTCAATTTTTCTCGTTTCATTCTTGAGTCATATTTCCTCCCTCGAGGTCATTTTCTCATGGAGGATAGTTTCCAGTAAATGTTGATAGGAAAGCTGCTCACTCTATAGATCGATAATGTCAACCGAATCAGGTTCTAGTCAGAAGCCGTCTCAGTCAGCAATCGATCTTACGAGTATGACCCCAATGGAGTTCACAGTAATTTCCGAACCGTGGACTAAGTACAAACTGGAAGATCAGACCAAGCTCTTCGTGAAACTTGTAGTGGTCAAGGTTGTCAGGGGACTGAATGAGCAGGGACAACCTTCCTACAATATGAACGCGCAGAACATTATTGCAACTCATGGTGCCCCGAACCTTAGAGGTCAGCCCACGACGACCCAGCTTAACCTGGCGGACCCTTCATCCTACAAGGTCGTTGCAAGCCTTGATTTTGACCGAGTTGGGGATGAGAAGTGGAACGAGTATCATCTTACTGATGGAACGGTTCTGAAGGCGAGGCTCGAACTGTCTAACGTGTCGAGAATAGACAAGTATCAAGGCGATGGCGACCCTGTGTATCTTGTCAATACAAGTCAGCCCCTCGTCAGGTTCAAGGTTTCCGACCAGGTCCTGAGATCAGTCAAGGCTCCGGTTCGACAGCCGGACGTTAAGGCACCCTATGGATAGAGGCTCGATCGTTTCCAGTCATGTCTAGTCTAGTTGGGCCATGGGCCAATCGGGGTGGTGGGTATAGGCCGTTTCTAGCTATCTTCTTTCGTTGATCTTGGATGCCAATTCAACCATCTCCAGCATCTCATTGTATTCCTTCTTGTAGGCAAGGAATAGCGCTGAATGCTTCGGATAACGTGAGAGCAATTGATCTATCTTGGCACCGAGGGATGGTTCGGGGTTCAGACTGAAACCTGATAGTTTAAGGCTCTGCCCTTTCATTACTCTAGATACAAGGCCAGCATTGTATCCGTCCCACTCGACGAGATTGGCATGAAAGTCGCTGATTTCCTCGAGTTCCTCGTCTTCAATTTCGCCGGGCACAAGTTTCGAAAGGCTCGGAAATGGATGAAGATGCGCTTTCCAATTCGCCGCCAGGAGTTCCATTTCAGGATCTGAAATCTTGCCCAAGTCACTCAAGCCTAGGTGATGTTTGGTTCCTTTGGCGTCTTCCCGGTATCAATATGTGACTCTATCCCTCGATTGCAGCTTTGATCTTTCTACCAATCTGTTCTAGATCTGCGTCGCTCGCGTTCTTTCGTTCCGGGAAACCGCCAGGCAATTCGTGAATGTAGCGTGGAATAACGTGTACATGCATATGGAATACTTCCTGGGACGCGGCTCGACCGTTTGACTGGCCGATATTGATCCCGTCAGCCTTGGAGGCTTTCATCACCCCTCGCATAACCTTGGCTACAGAGACGAACACTCTTCCCACCTCACCGGGTGGCATCTCAACCATGCTCGGATAGTGCTTTTTCGGAATTACTAGAGTGTGTCCGGGATTCAACGGGTGAATATCTAGGAAACCGAGCGAATGTTCGTCTTCAAAGACGATTACGGCTCCTGCTTTTTTCGAGACGATCTTGCAGAAGATGCAATCCTCATTCATGAGTCCATTCCTCTTCCCTGACCTTGTCTCGCTGGTTTGCCCACCGGGCAAGATCGAATAGGAGGCTTGACAACCGGTTCACGTAAGGAATGGCCTCCGGATTAATCGCCTCTATCTTGGCCAGTGCCGTGACCCGTCTCTCAGCTCGCCGACAAACAGCTCTTGCGACGTGAAGCTGGGCGCCGGCAACGCTTCCTGTTGGAAGAATGAATCTTCGCAACGGCTTCAGCTTGACATGAATCGCGTCAATCGTCTTCTCCAAATTGTCAACATGGGATTTGTTAATGCGTGGAACATTCGCACTGACAAGCTCAGAAGCAAGATCTCCTCCAAGCGTGAAGAGATCCTCCTGAACAGTCTTCAGAACCTTCTTTGTCTTTGCGTCCTTTGCAATCGCCCGTGCCAATCCTATCTGCGAGTTCAGCTCGTCAACCGCTCCGTACGCTTCCACCCTCGGATTCTCCTTTCCAACCCGGGTCCCGCCATAGAGACCCGTCTCTCCCCTGTCGCCAGTCCGGGTGTATCCTTTCATCAAGCCTGGGAGTCCACGTAACGATTCAGAACGGATTGTTGCTTATAGTAGCTTAGGTGGAGTTCTGTCCACTGAGTGAGCCTTGCTGTCTCCTGAATTACTCATGAATTACAGAATTATTTGTCGCTCCCTGGGTGTCTCATGAGCCACCAATCAAACTGAAAGCAGGAGAACCAGATGAATCATGAAGAAGTTAGCCTGAATGGCGCGAAGCAGCTAGGTCTTCCTCACAAAGCATGCTTGAGGACTGCAATTACTGGATTTCTCGCTTACAGCCCCGAAAAAGAACGCTAACTTCAGAAGAGTGTTTTCACCTTTGGTCCGAGCTTGGATACCTAAGGTTTCACATTTGGTCCAAGACGTTGTCGAAGGAAGAGTCTGACGTACTGGGCGCAAGTGCCCAGAAACTTCAAGAGCAGTTGTCGGAAGCGGTCGTTCGTTATACAGTTCCACATGCCAAGACTTCGATATTGCTCGTTCGACTTGAGGATGAAATGATGAACGTCATTGAAAAGATGCAACACTGGATAAGCAGGGCCAACCAATTACTGAAAGAGCATAACCTCGCCGAATCATGGGATCAGACGGAGTTCGATAGTTGGATCCAGGATCTAATGGACGATATTGGCTACACATTAGAGTTGCTAGGAGCAATGAAACTGTCTTTGTCTACAAAGGCCACTGACTCGCTCGCGAACCTCGAGAAAAACCTTAGGGGTATTTTTCCGGAGGCAGTCAGGCAATATAGGGAGAGCGGACATTATCCCATCGACGCTGGGAGGAAAGTTTGGCCAGAGTCGTTCTGGTGGCGCTAGGTCAATCGGTGAGCGCTATGGTATCAGCCCATCTGATGGAACATGAGCTTCTACAGCCAATTAGACAGATGTTTCTGGGTCCTATGGTAGCTTAGCAATCGGCTCGCCTCTGCCCAGTTTCTGTAGGGGATTAGTAGTCTCATCCGCGCCTCCGAAAGAGCACCCTCAAGACTCGTGAACCTCGACGGGTCTCCTGTAAGCGCTCTCCTTGCAAGTTCCCTGAATCTCCATACTCCGAGGGGAACCCATTCCTTTGTTACTTCGAGGAAGACGATTGCTCCGGCTTGTCGCCTACTCTTGTCAAGATACTCCAGGACAGGAAGCCTTGAGGCGTGGTAGGCACCTGCGATGTTGGTGGGATAGTCTTTCCTTCCCCTGTTGAGTTCGTAATCACCAAACACCTCCGGCCTCGGCCCAGTCAACCAGCCTTCCAAAGCTTCGAACATCCAGCTGGTCGGGAAGAGGAGAACGTGCACGTTGTTGCCCACAGAGCGGGCGCTGAACAAGCGGAACTCGTCGAGTCGAGGATACTCTGAGACCTTTCTTCGAAGGTCCTTCGCCAGAATATCGTCAATTGCCGTAATGCTCCATTCCGTCGGGACTAGCCTACGTGTCCTGCTGGATCCAAGGAGACCGATAGAGAACATTCTGACAATGTGCTGCTGAGATATCCCATTCTGGTAAAGGAATTGAGCACCCTCGTTGGCAGGAAGGTCGGTGTCGGATACGACTTTGTCGATTTGTCGCGGGACGTCCGGGTTACTTGCCAGGCTGAGCCGTTCTACAACTCCTGAAGGCCCGTGGGGCGAGCTTCTTGTTAGCAAGTTGATTCTTACGTACGGTTTCTTCTTTAGGACGAGTTCAGTGTCGGTTGGAGTCTCTGACATCACGATCTCCTGGACTAACGACAATGTCTTGTCCGGGTTTCGAGCGTCTTGGACCCTTACCGTAGATTTTCCTCGAACCAGACCGAACCTGTATCGTAGCAGTTCGTCTATCGATTTGTCAAGCCACCGATCCGGAGCATCAAGCAAGGAGGGGTCCGGCTCCTGCAACACTGGGACGAGGGGACCTGCCAGGAGGTTGGGATAGCCGTAGCTGCCCAGAAAGACGCCCGGGGGAGAGGCTCCGAAAAACTCGGTCTTCCCAACCACCTTCTCGATATCGACTAGACTCTTCGCCCTGAGGAAAACAGGGCAGCGGGAGGCGTTCTGGACGCAAACTAGCCGGTTTCCTTTGCAGATCTCACATGATACCTCGTGGCTCTGTTCGCTTCGTGGTGGCCGGTAGAGTGTCTCCTGCAATCTTATCGCCTGCCAGGTAAGGAAAACAATTTCAAGTCGGCCAGGATCGTCCTATACCTAGCCACGGCGGGTTCAAATCCGTTTCCCGCCGGTTCTGGTGAAAATCAACGATCAAAGAAGCACTCCTCTACCAGCCACTGGCCGATTCAAGGGTCCGATGCACAGCATGCGCCCGATACTGCAACATTCCCGAAGGAAAGGTAGGCCTTTGCGGGGTCCGCCAGAATATCGGCGGAAAACTCCAACTCCTGGTCTATGGAAAAGTGATCACCGGACATATCGATCCTATCGAGAAGAAGCCTGTAGTCCACTACATGCCCGGATCCAAAATATTCTCAATCGCAACAACCGGTTGTAACTGGCTCTGCCATCCCGCTGGCGCGGAGATCCTACTATCAAACGGCGATAAGAAGCCAGTAGAGGAATTGCTGCCCGGAGATTCTCTCTGGTCTTATGACATAGACAATGGGATGAGTATTCATCCAAACGTCGTCACACGTACAGGGTCACGTCTTGCCCGGATCTGGGAGCTGAGATACGGAGCCAGGGGTGCTGGACATCTCTCCCTCACTGCCGAGCATCCGGTTATGACTGGCTCCGGATGGAAATCTGTAGAGAAGGTTGTGCCGGGGGAAAAGATTCTGAAAGTCTGGTATCAGAATACAAAAGACTGGAAACGTAAGAGGCCGGGCTCGATTCAGCGAGCTGTATTCAACTGCACAAAATGCGGAGAGTCGGTGAAAGGAATTGACAACTGGAATCGGCATCGGGGACGATGTTACACCGAGGGAATGGGCATGTCTCCAGAGGTCCGGGAGCATCATCGGCAGAGACTGATAAGCGACAACCCGATGAGAGACCCCGACGTTGCTAGGCGCGCAATAGGCTCGAGCAAGGAGAGATTCCTTCGAGACCCGAATCACGGCTGGCACAGAAATACCGAGAGGCTCAGGACCTGGCTGCACTGCCATCCTTCTGAAGGCCAGAAGAGGCTATATGAACTTCTTGACGAAATGGGCTTGGAATACGATCAAGAGTATGGAATTCACCCGGATCTTCGTCCTCCGAATTCCCGAGCTACATATATCGCCGACGCGGCATTTCCCGATTCAAAACTGGACATCGAGGTAGATGGCTGGTGGCACTACAAGCACGAGGCAACTCGCGAGAGAGACCTTGTTAGGGATCAAACACTTCACGCGAATAGGTGGCAAGTTCTCAGAATATCGGGCAGGCACGTGTATAATCATCCTGAAGAGGTGAAGGCGCTAATCGTACAACATCTTGGGGCTCCCTTAATGCTAAACAAGCGAACATGGGTAGAGGTAACAAGCGTAAAGTCGACGGTTCATTTTGAACCGGTATACAGCTTCGAATGTATCCCCAACCACAACTATGTTGGTGATGGTGTAATCCTCCACAACTGTGGCTACTGTCAGAACGCCGATATCAGCCAGCGGAGGAAGGTGGAGGGTACTGATCTCATGCCTCCTGACGTTGTTGGCTTGGCAGTAAGCCACGGTTGTCAGGGGATTGCGTACACTTACAACCAGCCGACGATTTTCATGGAGTTCGCGCGAGATATCGGGGTTGAAGCTCGTAAGAACGGGCTCATCAACATCTTCGTCTCCAACGGATTCGATACACCAGACACTGTCGCGATGATGGATGATTTTCTAGATTGCATAACGGTTGACTTCAAAGGAAGCGCGGAGACGAGCTTTGTCAGAAAGCATATCGGAATACCGGATGCGCAACCAATTTTCCAAACGATACAGGAGATCAAGAACCGGGGCAAGACGCACATCGAGATCACGGACCTGATTGTGCCGGGGATCGGCGACAATCTTGACGAGGCGCGGAAGCTGACCCGCTGGCTCTATGACAACCTAGGACCTGACGTGCCAATCCACTTCCTCCGATTCCACCCTGACTACAAGCTCATGCATTTACCAAGTACTCCGGTGAAAACTCTTGAAGAGCACTGCAGAGTAGCCAGGGAGGAAGGTCTGCGATACGTCTACGTTGGGAATGTTCCCGGACACCGATGGGAACATACGTACTGCCCAGAATGCAAGTCTATAGCAATCAAAAGATACGGATTCGACATCACTGGATGGAACCTAGACGAAAAGAACAGATGCACAAGCTGCGGATATCAACTGCCAATATTCGGCCAGCTCAGCTCCTCAGTCAGCGAAGACCGATTCCTACCCATTCTCAACTAAACCTCGGTCGCTCATTTCCGACACCCTAAAGTTCCGCCATTTCATCGTTTTCAGAAGCCGATGAAGCAAGAAACGATTAAGGTTCTGTCAAGACTTCTCTACGTTTATGTCATTGTCATGCTTTACCTAGACTTGGCGTTTTACCTAGCCCTCTATGGCGTGACCTTGCCACTGAGTTCAACGGCCCTGGATTTCTGGGCGCTTTTGATTTCCGTTTCAACGCGGATTGTTTTGAACGGGATCGGACTAGTGGGGCTAATTTATCTGAGAAGACGGCGAGAGCACGGGAGTTGAAGGCGAGTGCGATTCCAAAAGCGCTAGGTGCTGCTTAAACTTTCCAGTTCCAATTCAGGGTATTTGTTTCGACCCAACTCGTGATTAGTGGCTGAGAGGAGGATGCGCACTAGCTCATCAGGGGCAATCCTTCTCACTCCTTTCAGATGATGAAGGAGGAGTTCTACCCGGCCAGGTTGGAAGACTAGCCTTGCCAAGTACTGGTCTTGGTGGACCTTGTGTCTCTTACCATCATCTACAGAGTAGTGGAGATGAAAGACCAGGTCTAAAGTTTTGAACGTTCCTTTCTCTTCTATCCTTTGAATTACCCTCTTCACCTCCTTATCGTCGAGAATGTCGAATCCGTCCTTGTTGCCGACTCCAAACTTGAACAAGACTCGTCCTGCCTGGTACCCAGGAATATCTGCCACCGTGATGTCCAGAGTCTTCTCCTCTCGAGCGAGTGATCGGAGGCCGGCGAATATTGCCTTCTGCAAATTCTCAGTGTTGATGTCGTAGAGCCATGAAGACCGAGCGTGGTATAATGCGGGGAAGCGTTCTAAAGTCCCAAGCCAGGGATCATCGTCTGGACTTTGGTTCAAGACAAGAGCCGCCCCTTATCGTGGGGGTTACTCTGAGACTTGTTCACAATTAACGGTTCTATCCCGAACAAGTGTCACCGACATTAGCGTCCTCGAAAACTGGTTGACTTCCTAGTTGCCAGGACCTCGGAGGGCATCGACCAAGAATAGCACCGGATCGCTATTCGCACACACAAACGAGCGAGGTTTCGGGCCTCCGAGGTTCGTAATGGCGTTGTCAAGCCCCACGACCCCGTCGTAACCGTCTAGATTCGTGAACGGAGGCGTAACCTGACATACTTGGTCATCGTTTACCGCGGTGCTGACGATTACAAAGTCCAGGGCTCCAGTCGCAGAGAACGCAACAGTGCATATCGTGAAACCATGAGAATCTACTTGACAAATTGAGCCGGAGGCAGTCTCTTCTAAGGGGAGCTTCGGTGAAGGGTCCCAAGGATTCCTAGTGTTTGCGCCGCTAACCCCGAAAGCGGCGAATTCGAGTCCGCCAGAGCCCGACCAGTTCACTGCTATCCTATCTGAGGTTAGCGGCAAATTAGCGATCGCGTAGTATTCCCAAATTTCTCGGCTTGGAGTGTAAGCCGCCCGCAGAGTCCACGTGTGGCCACCACTATCTCCGACCGAGGATATTGTAACGTTACAGGAAAGAAAGGCGGTGCATTGGGCAACAAGAACTATCACATCATCAGCATTCGCTGTAGAAAGCGTAAGAGTACAGACACCGCTTGACCCACACGCCCCCGAGCTGAAGCTATCAAGCGTCATACTTGGAGGAATGGCAACCACTTGGGGGAAAGCCAACATCGCTATCAAAGGCATTAGTACTAACGTGACATGTCTCGTCATGTTTTCGAGACAACACCTCGGCG
>Ga0209058_1002105_pt1 | contig 16584 bp, 18 predicted proteins | sample GraSoiAngelo_147_FD_185904 | JGI IMG/M metagenome (GOLD analysis project Ga0209058, IMG submission 185904) | Grasslands soil microbial communities from the Angelo Coastal Reserve, California, USA - 14_1009_05_40cm (SPAdes) (version 2) | ecosystem: Environmental > Terrestrial > Soil > Grasslands ... | reverse complement strand
CCCCCCAGCGGAAAAGTTCATAGACTCTAGAGCGACACCGAACGCCGCGCCCGTACTGTCTGCGCGAGGCGTTCCGCCCACCGCACGGGGAGGATTTCGTAGATGGCCACCAGCATGTTGATCGCCGGGGAGACCGTCGGCGCGAAGAGCGGGAAGACGCTCGAGGTCCGCAATCCCGCGAACGGCGAGGTCGTGGATACGGTGCCGAAGGGGTCGCTCGCGGACGTCGACGCGGCGGTCGACGCGGCGGCGAAGGCTTTTCCCGCGTGGGCCTCACTCTCCGGCGCCAAACGCGCGCAGCTCATGCACGAGGCCGCCCGCAAGGTGAAGGCGGCCGTCCCCGAGATCGCGAAGCTGCTGACCCTCGAGCAGGGCAAGCCGCTCGCGCACGCCGTCCTCGAGGCATCCCGGGTGAGCGAGAACCTCGACTACTACGCCGGCCTCGCGGACAAGCTGCGCGGCGACTATGTTCCGCTCGAGGACGCGAACAAGTTCGGCCTCACGCTCCGCCGGCCCGTCGGCGTCGTCGTCGCGATCACCCCCTGGAACTTCCCTCTGACACTCATGGCGAACAAGGTCGCTCCGGCGCTCGCCGCGGGTTGCACCGTCGTCCTCAAGCCCGCATCGACGACGCCGCTCGCGACGCAACGGACGATCGAGATCATCAACTCGGTCGGGCTCCCGGCGGGCGTGCTCAATACGGTGCATGGACCCGGCGGCGAGATCGGCGACGCGCTCGTGTCGCACAAGAAGGTGAACAAGATCGCGTTCACCGGCCAGACCGAGACAGGCAAGCGGATCATGCAGCTCGCGGCGCAGAACGTGACTCGCGTCACGCTCGAGCTAGGCGGGAGCGACCCGATGATCGTCTGCGACGACGCGGACATACGGCGGGCCACCGCGGCGACGGCGATCGGCCGCTTCTTCAACGCGGGACAGGCGTGCCTGGCGGTCAAGCGCGTGTACCTCTTCGAAGCGATCGCGCAGGAGTTCATGCAGAAGATCGCCGACCGCGCCGCAAAGGAATGGCCCGTGGGCGACGGCCTCAAGGAAGGCGTGAAGATGGGGCCGCTCCACACCGAGCGCCAGCGCGCCGAGGTCGAGGCCCAGGTCGCCGACGCGGTGAAGCGCGGCGCGAAAGTGCTCGCGGGCGGCAAGCGCCCGGAGGGCAAGGAGTTCGAGAAGGGCTGGTTCATGGAGGCGACCGTCCTCACGGATGTCCCCGAGGACTCGCGCATGGCGACCGAGGAGGTCTTCGGGCCGGCGCTGCCGGTCTTCATCGTGAAGGACCTCGACGAGGCCATCGCCAAGTCGAACGCGAGCGTCTACGGGCTCGGGTCGTCGATCTGGACGAAGGACCTCGCGAAGGCGCGCAAGGCGGCCGAGCAGATCGAGGCGGGCTACACCTGGGTGAACGACATCCAGGTCGCGTACGACCAGCTCCCCTTCGGCGGCGCGAAGCAGTCCGGCTTCGGCAAAGAGCACGGGATCGAAGCGCTCGACGGCTACCTCGAGAAGAAGTCCGTGGTCCTGGCGTATTGATGGCCGACGAGATCGGAGCGCTCATCGCGGAGGCCGAGACGATGGGCCTCTTCAAGCCGCACGGGGCGTTCGAGGTCCACTGCGTCCACTGCCATGCGCGCCTCGACGGCCGCGGCGACTGCGCGACCTGCGGTCTCATCGGCCGCTCGTCCGCGGAGCTCGCGCAACGCGCGAAGACCGATCCCTCCGGGACGACCGCGCTCCTGCGGGGCGCGATCGAGAAGCGGAAGCGCTACAAGCCGGTCGGGCGGGAGAAGGCCTCGGAGCGCTGAGCCGGCCGCGCGTCCCGAGTCAGGCCAGCGCTTTCTCGACCTCGGTCCGCAGGCTTTCGTCGCTCCATTCGACGACCGCGCCGTTGCGGTGCGTCGACGGCATGGCGAGGTACGCGATCGCGCGCGCCGGCACCGCGGGATCCTTCAGCTTCCCCTCGCGCTGGGCGGCGCGGTATTCGTCGCTCCGCGGGAAGTCCGCCGTCGGCGTCCGCCGGATCCGCTCCTGCATCTCGGTGTCCATGTAGCCGGGATTGAAGGCGCAGACGGTCACGCCGCTGTGCTCGAGCTCGAGCGCGAGGCTGCGCGTGAGCTGCACGACCGCCGCCTTCGAGGCCGAGTACGCGGTCCAGCCAGCGCTGGGCCGCGTCGCCGCGCCCGACGAGATGTTCACGATGCGCCCCTGACCGCGGTCGAGCATGCCCGGAAGCACGGCGCGCGTCGCCAGGTACGTGCCGCCCACGTTGATCGCGATGTTCCGCAGCCAGAGCGCCGCGTTCGACCGCGCGAGCGGGACCATCGGATCGACCATGCCCGCGTTGTTCACGAGGATCGAGGCGGGTCCGACCCAGCGCTCCGTCGCGAGCACGAGCTCCTGGACCTGCCGCTCGTCCGCGATGTCGGCGGTCTGCGCGAGCGCACGCCCCCCTTTCCGTTTGATCCCGAGCACGACCTCGTCGAGCTCGGGCGCGTTGCGCGAGGCGACGACGACCGCGGCGCCCAGCGACGCGAGCGTCTCCGCGACGGCGCGACCGAGCCCGCGTCCCCCGCCGGTCACGATCGCGACCTGTCCGTCGAGCTTCGTCACGACGCGACCCTAATGGAGCTGACGCGCGAAGCCGTCGGCGAGGCGATCGATCTGCTCCTCGCGGTGGAGCGCCCAGAACGAGATGCGGATCGCCTCGGGCATGTTCGGCTCGTGCAGGTGCTTCACGACGATCCGCTCCTCCTCCCACATCCGCGTCACGAGATCCTCGGCGTCGCCCGGCGGCACGACCACGACGATGCCCGTCGGCGCGTGCGGGTCCGACCGGAGGGCGAACGGGAGCTCGGCGAGCCGCGCGAGGAGCCGCTCGCGCAGCGCGCGGACACGCTGCGCGACGCGCCCACCGAGCGCGCGATGCACCGCGAGCGTCTGGCGCAGCCCGACGAAGGCGGCGGCGTCGACGGTGCCCGTCTCGAAGCGCGTCGCGTCCGGGTTGACGTCGGTGCTTCCCGGCGGCAGCTCGAGGCGCGAGCGCCAGCCCAGGCGCGTGGTGTCGAAGCGCTCGAGCTCGCGGACCCAGAACGCGCCGGTCGCGAGCGGCCCATGGAGCCATTTGTGCCCGAGCGTCACGATCGCGTCCGCGTCGAGCGCGCGCACGTCGACGGGCACTTGACCGAGCGCCTGCGCCGCGTCGACGATCGCGATCGCGCCGGCCGCCCGCGCCCGCCGGCACGCTTCGGCGGCGGGGAGGGCGTCGCCGCTGCGGCACGAGACGAGCGACACCAGTAGAGCGCGTGCGCCGTCACGGAGACCCGCATCGACCTCGGCGAGGAACTCGTCGGCGTCGCGATGCCAGGGGATGAGCCGCAGCTCGTCGCCCAGCGTGGCGCGACGGCCGAGGGGGTAGAGCGCGCTCCCGTGCTCCTCGGCGGTCGTGAGAAGGAGCGCATGCGGTGGAAGGCGCATCCCCGCGACGACCGTGTTGAGGCCCTCGGTCGCCGACTGCACGAGGGCGATCCGCGCGGCCCCGCCCGGGTCGCCGAGCGCCGCGGCGATGTCGGCGCGCGTCGCGTCGAGCGCGGCGTTGTACGCCGCGTAGCCGACGTGCGAGAACATGCCGACCTCGCTGAGCCAGGCGCGGAAGCGCTCCGCGGCGTGCTGAGCGACCGGGAACGTCGGCCCCGATCCCGCGACCTGGAAGTAGTCGAAGTCCCCGCGCAGGGCCTGAAGCGCGCCGTCGGACGTGTCCGGATGCTCCTCGATCCCTGGCGGCGCCGTGGTCGCACGCGGACGCGTGACGCTCATCGCGCGGTCGTGATCCCGCGGATCGCGAGGCCCGCCGCGAAGAGGGCGGCGAACCCGAGCGCGACGGCCTGGCCGCGCGGCGCGCGTTCGCGGACGAGGGACGCCGCGAGTGGCATCGCCACGACGAGCGCAAACCCGTAGAGCACGTGGATCGCGTCGGGCCGGTCGCCGACCGCGAGCACGCCGAGGCCGAGGAGGCCCTGCGCGATCGCGCCGATCTCGGCGATCACGATCGCGCCGCGGAAGCTCGGCGTCGGACCGCTGTCGCGGACGCCGAGCCACAGACCCCACAGGCCGACGAGCGTGAAGTAGAGGACGAGCACGATCGCGATGCGGCCATGGAGCGACAGCGCGACGTCCACGCGAAAAAGCCTACGGCATCGGGGCATATGCTCGAACGATGATCGAGGTCCGCGACGTGACGCGGCAGTTCGGCGCGCTTGCCGCGCTCTCGCACGCCTCGTTCACCGTCGAGCCGGGCGAGATCGTCGCGCTCCTCGGTCCGAACGGCGCGGGGAAGACGACGGCGAGCCGGATCATCGGCGGCATCCTCGCGCCGAGCGACGGCGACGTGCTCGTGGACGGCATCTCGGTCCGCGCGGACGCGAACGCCGTCCGTGCGCGCTGCGGGTTCGTGACCGACCAGCCGTCGCTCTACGAGCGCATGCCCCTCCGCCGGTACCTCGGCTTCTTCGCGCGGCTCTACGAGGTGTCGGATCCGGACGATCGCGCGCTCGAGCTGGCGAAGGTCCTCGGACTCGACGACGTCCTCGACACGCGGCTCGGCGCCTTCTCGCGCGGGATGCGACAGAAGGTCGCGATCGCCCGCGCGCTCGTCCACGACCCGCCGGTGCTCCTCCTCGACGAGCCCGCGACCGCCCTCGACCCCGAGATGGCGAAGACCCTGCGCTCGTTCATCGTGTCGCTGCGCGCGCGCCATCGCGCGATCCTGTTGACGACGCACGACCTCGACGAGGCGCAGCGGATCGCCGATCGCGTCGTCGTGCTCTACCGCGGACGCGTCGTCCGCGTGGGCGCGACGAACGAGATCCGCGCCGTCGGGCAGCCTCGCTACACCGTGACGTTCGCCGGCGATGCGGCCATGGCGCTGTCCGCGCTGGCCAAGGCGGGCGTGCGCGGCGAGCCCGCCGGCGCGAGCGATGGGCTGCTCGCGTTGCGATTCGCGACCGACGATCCGCGGACGACGAATACGGCTGTCCTCCGGTCGTTGCTCGACGCGGACATCCGTGTCGTCACGCTCGCGGCCGAGGAGCGGTCGCTCGAGGAGGCGTACATGGCGATCCTCGCGGACGTGCGCACGTGAAGTGGTGGCTCATCGCCTGGCGCGAGATCCGCTGGGAGGTCTTCCTCGACCGCGCGTCACTCCTGCGGATGTCCATCTTCATCGTCATCCCGATGCTCTTCATCTTCTCGAACCGCCGCATCCCGCTCGGGACGGGCGGCGACCTTACGCTCGTGGCGCTCGCGGCGCAGAGCGTGTTCTTCCCCGCGCTCTCGGGCGTGGCCCTCATCGCCGCGACCTTCACGGCGGAGAAGGAGAACGGCACCCTCGTGCCGCTCCTCGCCGCGCCGATCCGGGACTTCGACATCGTGCTCGGCAAGCTTGTGGGCATGGTCCTGCCGGTCATGCTGACGTGCGCGGTCACGTTGGCAGCCGCGTATGCGCTCGCGTCGTTCCGGTACGGGGCGCCGCGCGTCGCGAGCGCGCTCGGGCCGGAGGTCCTCTACGCGATCCTCGTCCTGGCCTTCCTCTATCTCATCACGACCGGCAGCATCACGATGATCGTCGCCGCGCGGGTCCGCTCGAGCCGGGCGGCGCAGCAGGTCGCCGGCCTCGTCATCGCGCTGTCGGTCTTCGTGCTCGGCGGCCTCGGTTTCGTCGCGTCGCAGGTCGCGGAGGGGTGGCCGCTCGTCGCCGTCGGCGCGCTCCTCGTGCTCTTCGACCTCGTCGCGCTCGAGATCGCGCGCCGCGTGTGGCAGCGCGGAGAGGTCATCGCGCGCATCTGAGCACGCGCGTTCTTGACGGCCCGCTCGCCCTCGCCTAGCGTTCGCGAGCGATGCGTGGACCGGTGAACGTCGGGGGGTGCGAGGGGGGCGGAGCCCCCATCGACCTCGGGGGCGCAGCCCCCTCGACGGTCGTCTTCAGCGGGCTCCTGGCGGGAGCTCGACGGGGAGGGGCGCGCCGCTAACGCGCATGAGGTCCAGCAGCGCGAAAGCCTCCCGACGACGGGAGGTTTTTTCATCGCCGGAGGTGTGGCCATGCCGAGCACGGTCGAACAGCGGCACCAGGAGGTCGCGACGGCCTCGCAGGAGATCGCCGAGAGCACGATCGCGTACTTCGAGGGCGCGTTCGTGCCTCTCGCGGACGCGAAGATCTCCATCGCGACGCACGCGCTGCAGTACGGCACCGCCGTGTTCGAAGGCATCCGCGCGTACTGGAACCCCGCGCGCGAGCAGCTCTACGTGTTCCGGCTGCGCGAGCACTTCGAGCGCATGGCCGGCTCGGTCCGCATCCTCCGGGTCGCGCTACCCGGCGACGCGAGCGAGCTCGCGCGGATCACGGTCGAGCTCCTGAAGCGCAACTCCTTCCGGAACGACGTCTACATCCGACCGGTCGCGTACAAGGCCGCACGCACGGTGAAGGTCGCCCTCAAAGGAATCCGCGACGGGTTCGGCATGTACGCCTTCCCGCTCGGCGCATACCTGCCCACCGGCGGCCTCGTCGCGCATACCGCGAGCTGGCGCCGGACGCCCGACGACGCGATCCCGGCGCGCGGAAAGCTCACGGGGGCGTACATCAACACCGCGCTCGCGGTCGACGAGGCCCTCGACTACGGCGCGGACGAGGCGATCTTCCTCACGGGCGACGGGCACGTGTCGGAGGGCGGCGGCGCGAACCTCTTCATGGTCCGCGACGGCGCGCTCGTCACGCCGCCGGTCACGGCCGACATCCTCGAGGGCATCACCCGCGACACGATCCTCGCCCTCGCGCGGGAGCTCGGGATCGCCGTCCAGGAGCGCGCGATCGACCGGACGGAGCTGTACATCGCGGACGAGGTGTTCTTCTGCGGCACCGGCGCACAGGTCGCGCCGTGCGTCCAGATCGACGGCCGCACGGTCGGCCGCGGCGACATCGGGCCGGTCGGCAAGCGGATCGGCGACGCGTACATCGCGATCGCGCGCGGCGACGACGATCGACACCCCGAGTGGCGCACGGCGGTGTACCGCTGAGTCAGGGCGCCGTCGCCTACCAGGGTCTCGCGGGCGCGTTCTCCGAGGCCGCGGCCTCGGCGCTCTTCCCGCGCGCGAAGACGGTGCCGCTTCGGACGTTCGCGGACGTCTTCGGCGCGCTCGAGGACCGCTCCGTGGAGGCCGCCGTCGTGCCCGTCGAGAACACCCACGCCGGCGTCGTCGCCGACGTCTACGACCTCCTGCGGCACCACATGGGCGTCCGCATCGTCGCCGAGACGATCATCCGCGTCCGCCACTGCCTGCTCGGCGTCCCCGGCGCGACGCTCGACGGCGTGCGCGTCGCGCGGAGCCACCCACAGGCGCTCGCGCAGGTCGAGGACTTCCTGCGCGCGCGGAACATCCAGCCGGAAGCGGCGTACGACACCGCCGGTGCGGCCGCGGACCTCGCGAGCGGTGGGGACGCCTCGGTCGCGGCGGTGGCGAGCCGGCGCGCCGCGACGCGCTACGGCCTTTCCGTCCTGGCAGAGTCGATCGAGACCTCGCGCGACAACTTCACGCGCTTCTTCGCGATCGCGCGCGAGGGCGAGCTCGAGGTGCCCGAGCGTATCCCGTCGGAGCTTCGCGCGGGTCCGACCAAGACGAGCGTCGTCTACGCGACGCAGAACCTGCCCGGGGCCCTCGTGCGCTCGCTCGAGCCGTGGGCGACGGCGGCGATCCAGCTCACAAAGATCGAGTCGCGCCCGAGCCGCGCCGCGCCGTGGGACTACGTCTTCTACCTCGACTTCGAGGGCGACCCCAACCTCTCCCCGGCGCGGCAGGCGCTCGGCCTCATGCGCGTGTGCTGCGCCTGGCTCGAGGTCCTCGGGACCTATCCCGCCGCGACGAAGGTGCTCGAGCCGGACTGACGGTCGAGGGCCTTGCCCAATCGTCGAGGGGCTTGCCCCCTCTGAGACCTCGGCGCGATCGGCGCTACCCGCCGAGATAGGTCCGAGCGACGGCCTCGTCGTGCAGCAGCGCCTCGCCCGTGCCGCTCATCGTGATCCGGCCGAGGTCGAGAACGTAGGCTCGGTCGGCCAGGCGGAGCGCGCGGAGCGCGTTCTGCTCGACGAGGAGCATGGTCACGCCCTGGCGTTTGAGGTCGGCGAGGATCTCGAAGACGGCGGCGACCATCTTCGGCGCAAGGCCGAGGGACGGCTCGTCGAGGAGCAGCAGGCGCGGACGCGCGAGCAGCGCTCGTGCGATGGCGAGCATCTGCTGCTCGCCTCCCGAGAGGTTGCCGGCCGCGAGCGCGCGGCGCTCGGCGAGGATCGGGAAGCGCTCGTACGCGCCGTGTACCGCGTCGCGCGAACCTCGCAGGCCAAGGAGCAGGTTCTCCTCGACGGACATGCGCGCGAGGATCTCGCGGCCCTCCGGCACCTGCACGATCCCCGCGCGCACGATCGCGTGCGGCGCCGAGCCCGAGAGGTCACGGCCTTCGAACGCGACGTGCCCCGTCGCAGGCACGAGGCCCGAGATCGCCGCCAGCGTGCTCGACTTCCCCGCCCCGTTCGCCCCGATGAGCGCGGTGACCGCGCCGGCCTCGGCCGTGAACGAGATGCCGTGTACGGCCTCGACCGCGCCGTAGCGCACGCGCAGATCGGCAACCTCGAGGATCTCGCTCAGGCGACGTCTTCCGCGCCGAGGTAGGCCTCGCGGACGGCGGCGCTCGCGCGCACCTCGGCGGGCGAGCCCTCGGCGATCTTGCGTCCGAAGTTGAGCACCGCGACGCGCTCGCAGGTCCCCATGACGAGGCCGACGTCGTGCTCGATGAGCACGATCGTGATCCCCTCCGCGACGAGCGCGCGCATGAGCTCCCGCAGGCGCCCCGACTCGCTCGGGTTCATCCCCGCCGCGGGCTCGTCGAGGATCAGCACGCGCGGCTCGGAAGCGAGCGCCCGCGCGATCTCGAGCCGCCGCTGGTCCCCGTAGGCGAGCTCGCCGGCGAGCGCGCCGGCGCGACGGCGCAGGCCGACGCGCTCCAGCAGACCCATGGCGCGCTCGCGATCCGGATCGGCGCGCGAACGTCGCGGCACCAGACGACGAACGACGTCCGAACGCAGGCGCGCGTGGCGGCCGACGAGCACGTTGTCGAACACGGTGAGCCCCTTGAAGAGCCGCACGCCCTGGAACGTCCGCGCGATCCCCCTCACCGTAAGCGCGTGCGGTGCGAGGCGCGTCACCGTCGCGCCGTCCAGGAGGACGCTCCCGCCGTCGGCGCGCAGGTGCCCGGAGATGAGATTGATGAGCGTCGTCTTGCCGGCGCCGTTCGGGCCGATGAGCCCGAAGGCCTGCCCCGCCGCGACCGCGAGGTCGACCCGGTCCACGGCGTGGACGCCGCCGAAGGTCCTGCTGAGCTGCCGCGTCTCAAGCAACATCCGCGGCTCCGATCTCGGCGAGGCGGCGCGTCTTGCGAAGCTCGGCGAGCGTCACGATCCCGCGCGGGAGATAGATGATGACCGCGAGCAGGATGGCTCCCTGGAAGATGTCGCGGTAGTCCTTGAACGGGCGCAGCAGCTCGGGCAGCGCGGTGAAGACCGTCGCGCCGAGGACGGGGCCGAGGACGTTCGGGATACCACCGACGACGGCGAACACGAGGATCTGCACGGCCTTCGTGAACGCAAAGTCGTTGGGGTCGATCGAGAACGTGACGTGCGCGGAGAGGCCGCCGGCCCACGCGGCGAGCAGCGCGCCGAGGACGAACGCCGCGAGCTTGTACCGGCGCACCGCGATCCCCTGGCTCGCCGCAGCGACCTCGTCCTCGCGTATCGCCGCCCACGCGCGCCCAGCGATCGAACCCTGCACGCGCCAGAGGACGTAGGCGACGACCGCGAGCGAGAGGTAGATGTGCCAGAGCTCGGTCTTCGGCGGGATGCCATTCAGGCCCTGGCCACGCCCGGTGATCGGGGTCGCGAGGAGGATGACGCGCACGACCTCGCCGAACGCGAGCGTCGCGATGGCCAGGTACACGCCGCGGAGGCGGAACACGGTGAGCCCAAGAGGAGCAGCGAGCGCCGCGGCCGCGACCGCGCCGGCGGCGAGCGCGAGCGGGAACGGCGCGCCCAAGTGACGGCCGAGCAGCGCGGAGGTGTACGCGCCGATCGCCATGAAGGCGGCGTTCCCGAGCGTGAGCTGACCCGCGTAGAGCGTGAGCCAGACCGAGAGCGCAAGCAGCGCGTTGATGCCGACGATCGCGAACGTCGTCGAATAGGTCGCCAGGAAGTCGGCGATCGCGTCCACTAGATCCGGTCCGCCGGCCGTTGTCCGAGGAGCCCCTGCGGCCGCGCGATGAGCACGAGGAAGAGGAGGCCGAACGCGAACGCGTCGCGGAGCTCCGCCGGGAGGTACACGAGGCTCGCGACCTCGCCGAGCCCGAGGAGGTACGCGCCGATGACCGCGCCCGGAAGGCTGCCCATCCCGCCGACGACCATCACGGTGAAGGCGCGCAGCTCGAGCGGGAGGCCCATCCTCGAGTCGAGCGAGTTGTACGCGAAGGCGAGGAGCACGCCGGCGAGGCCGCCCAGGCCGGACGAGATGAAGAAGGTCGCCGCGATCGCCCGCTCGACGTCGATCCCGAGGATGCGTGCGGCGCGCGGGTTCTCCGCGAGCGCCCGGATCTCCCGGCCGAGGGCCGTCCCGCGCACGAGATACGTGAGCACGAGCATGAGCGCGATCGAGAGGCCGATGATCGCGAGGCGCACTCCCTCGAGCGTCGCGCCGCCCACGTGGATGAGGAACGACGGGACCGTGCCCGCTGGGAACGTGATGAAGTCGCCGCCGTAGCGCAGCTCGACGACGCGCACGACCGCGAGCGTGACGGCGAGGCTCGAGATCATCGCCGAGAGCGGCGGCGCCCCGCGCCGGCGCAGCGGGGCGAAGGCGATGCGGTCGAGCAGGATGCCAAAGAGCCCGGTGGCGACGAACGCGATCGGGACCGCGAGCCACCAGGGAAGCCCGAGCGTCGCGATCGCGAAGAGCGCGGCAAACGCGCCGAGCATGAAGACGGTCGGATGCGCGAGGTTCAGGATGTCGAGGACGCTGAAGACGAGCGCGAATCCCACCGCGAACAGCGCGTAGATGCTGCCGATGAAGATCGCGTTGTAGAGCTGCTCAAACATCCCGCTGAGGGGGGCGGAGCCCCCTCGACCTGATCACTGGAACGGGACGAACTGCTTGTCCTTCACCGTCATGACGAACGTCGGCTGCTTCACGTCGTGCTCCGGCGTGAACGAAAACGCGCCGAGCGGGGTCGCCGAAAGGCTCACGCTTTCGAGCGCCTTCTTCACCTGCTCCTTGTCGCTCATGCGCGTGGTCTTCTTCATCGCCTCGATGAGGACGAGCATCGCGGTGTACGACTGCGCGGCGAACTGGTCGGGATCGGCGTTGTACTTCGCCTTGTACGCCGCGATGAAATCCTGGTTCGCCTTGTCCGTGCTCGCTTTCGACCACGCGGTGCCGACGATCATGAGCCCGGCGTTCGCGTTCGGAAGCAGCGCCGACGAGTTCAGGCCGTTCCCGCCGATGACGCGCTTGGCGGGCAGCTGCTTGGCGACCTCGTCGAGGATCTTGCCGGCGGGGCCGGCGAGAGAGGACGCGACGATCGCGTCCGGGTTCTCCGCCTTCGCCGCGGTCACGAACGGCGCGAAGTCGACGTCGGTCGCGCGGTACGGGATCTCCTTCGCGACGGTGACGCCGTTCGCCTTGAACGCGTCCCTGAAGATCGCAAGGTCGTCGAGCTCGAACTTGCCGTCGCCGTAGATGATCACGACCTTCTTGAGACCGAGCTTGGACGTCGCGGCCTTCACGGTCTCGGGGACCGCGCTCTGCTCGCCGAGCGACGCGCGGAAGATCCAGTCGCAGGGGCCGTAGTCGCACTTGCCGACGATGCCGAGGCCGGTGTTGGAGATCGCGATGACCGGCACGCCCGCTGCCTGGGCCACCGGGTGCGCCCCCGCCGCGACGGCGGAGAGCGTAGGCCCGAGGATCACCGTGACCTTGTCCTGCTCGATGAACTTCTTGAACACGGTGATGCCCTGGTCGCGGACGGAGCCGTCGTCCTCGACGATGAGCTGGATCTTCTGCCGGCCGCCCTGGAAGCCGCCGGTCGCGTTGAACTGATCGACCGCCAGCTGCGCGCCCTGCGTCTGCTGCGGGTTGTAGAAGTTCGCGGCCCCGGACTTCGAGGTCGCGAGCCCGATCTTCACGTCGGGCAACGGGCCTGCCGCCGTCGCGGACGCGCCGGCGCTCGCGGACGGTGCCGCCGTGCCCCCGCCGCATGCCGTGATGACGAGTGCGGCGAGCGTCGCCGCAGTGACGAGAAGACGAATCCTCATGGGGTCCCCTCCGGCGCCGGGATGAGCGCCATGCTAGCGAACGTCGAGTGCCTCGCAGACGGCGGTCTGGCTCCCGCCCGGCGTGGGGCCGCCGGCCAGGACGAGGATCGAGCCGCGAGGCACGCCGCTCGTGCCGCCGACCGCGGCCACGCCGAGGCCGTGGCGCGGGGTCGGCAGGTCCGGTCCCCGCGACCACGACCCGGTCCGCTCGTCGTAGATCTCGACCTCCTTGAACGTGCCGGTGGATTGCTCGCCACCGACGAGATAGATGCGGCCGTCCCAGGCGGCGGCGCCGACGCCGCCTCGCGGGGTCGGCGCGTCGGCGAGCTGCTCCCAGCGATCCGTCTCCGGCAGATAGCACTCGAGCGACCCGAGGTTCGCCGCCAGCGAGAGGCGCCGCCCCGCGACCGCGCACACTCGGCCGTTGAGCGCGACCGCAGCGAGGTGGTCGCGTGGCGTCGGGATCGGCGCGAGCGTGCGCCAGTCGCGCGTCGTCACGTCGTAGACGTACGTCGGCGAGACCAGACGCGAGCCGTCGGTGCCGCCGACGATGTAGAGCCGCGTGTTGATCGCGACCGCGGCACCTGCGGCGCGAGGCGAGGGCATCGGCGCGATCTCCGACCAGCGACCGGTCGTCACGTCGAGCCGGAACGACCGTGCGGTCGCGGCGCCGGCGTACCCACCGAAGACGTAGACGCCCTCGTCGCCGCTCGTCTGGATCCCGAAGACCGCCGCGGACATCGCGTGATCGACGCCGTGCGGCAGGTCGGCGAGCCGATCCCACCGACCGGTCGCCGCGTCGTAGCGTTCGACGCGGTCGGCGCCGCCGAATCCGCCGATCACGTAGACCTTGTCCTGCTCATAGACCGCCGCGGCCACCTCGCTGCGCGGTGTGGGGATGTCCGCGATACGACGCCACTGCGCGGGCGATCCGGCCGGCGAGGACGACGGCGCGCCGACCGACGCCCTCGTCGCGGGCTCGGTCGGTGGCGTGCCCGACGACGGGGCGACCTCGATCGGCTGGCACGCGACCGCCGCGAGCGCGAGCAGCAACGCGAGTCGCACCACTCCTATATATACGTGCGATGCCGGACGAGGCGGTGGCCGCGCTTTCCGGGCTCGTCGCGTCGTTCCTCTCGGGACTGCTCGGTATCGGCGGTGGGCTCGTGCTCACGCCACTCCTGCTCTATCTCCCACCGCTGCTCGGCGCGTCCGCGCTCCCGGTGAAGATCGTCACCGGCCTCACGATCGTGCAGGCGATGTCGGGAAGCATCCTTGGCACGATCCGGCATCGCCGCTATGGCAACGTCTCGATGCGGATCGTCTGGCTCATGGGACCGACCAGCGCGGCGGCGTCGCTCGTGGGAGCCCTCGTCTCGCGCGACACGCCGGATCGCGTGCTGCTGCTGATCTTCGCGGTCCTGGCGCTGGCCGGTGCGGTCATGCTGTTGCTCCCGGTGACGCCGCGGCCCGGGACCGCGTCCGACGTCGAAGTGAATCGCCCGCTCGCGGTCGCGCTCGCGCTCCTGATCGGGTTCTTCGGCGGCATGGTGGGGATCGCCGGGATCGCCTTCGTCATCGCGGCGCTCGTGTACCTCCTTCGCGTTCCACCGCGCATCGCGATCGGCACGTCGCTCGGCGTGGGCCTGTTCGCCGCCGTCGCGGGAATCGTCGGGAAGGCGGCGACGGCGCAGATCGATCCACCGCTCGCGGCCATCGTCTTCGTTGCGGCGCTCGTCGCGTCGCCCGCGGGCGCCGCGGTGAGCGTCCGGACGCAGCCGCGGCTCCTCCTCGCGATCCTCGCGGCCGTCGTCGCCGCGGCGGCGATCCGTATCGTCATCACGGCGCTCACGGGCCAGTGACCGAGGTCGCGGTCCACTTCTCGCGCGACGAGATCGACGCGCAGGTAGCGGCGAGCGCGCTCCGAGCGGACGGATTGCACCCCCGCCTCGTCCGCGACGACGCGATGCTGGGCGTCGCCGGCACGCTGTCGATCGGCCGCTTCGCGGTCCTCGTGCCCGCGGACGAGGCGCGACGCGCGCGCGAGGTCCTCCAGGAGCCCGAGCGCGAGCAGCCCGAGGAGAACGTCGTTCTCCGGGCGGCGATCATCGCCGGCGGGCTGCTCGCGCTCCTGCTCGCCGCGGCGCTTCTGACGGGTCGCTAGCGGGGGCGCTTCGGCCTAGTGCGCGTCGGCCTCGTGCTCGCTCCCGACGATCTCGTCCCGGTCCACGTTGAGGTACACCGTGCCCTCGGCGACGCGGGCGATCGCCTCGCGCTGGATGTCGGCGGCCTGACCGCCCCCCACGAGCCGCTCGAGCCCGCCGCCGGCCATCACGACGAAGCCGGTGATGTCGCCGGTCTTCTCGTCGAAACCCACCTCGCGGACGACGCCGACGGTGTCCCCGTCCCGGTCTTTCACCGCATCGCCCTTCTTGATCGTGGGCGCGACCCCTCCGCCCGCGGGCGGAGGCGCCACGGCGACGGGCAAGAGGTACGCGTCCGCGGGGAGGCCGTAGCCGAGCGGCGCGACCCAGCCGACCGGTGGCAGCGTGTAGTCCGCCTCCTCGAAGCTGGGTTGGCGATCGAGCTCCGCTTTCGTGAGGTCGAGCGTGATGGTGTCGCCCGAGCTGGACAAGAATTCGTCTTCGGCGACGATCACGTCGCGGCCGAGCAGGCGCGACGTACTCACGACGAACCCCGTGACGCGCTGGGACGATGGATCGACGATCACGCGCCGCACGCTCCCCGCGTCATGGCCGTCCTTGGTGCGGACCTTCGCGCCGAAGTCGATACGCATGCCGGCCTCCTTGGGCGAGATGCCCACCGCCGCCGCAGCAGGACGCGTTCCAGCGCTGGTCCGGCCGGCTCAGTAGGGCACGTCGACGTTGTTGCCGCGCCGGGTCCCCTGCCCCTCGATCAGTCCCTCGACACCGCGTTGCTCGCCGCGGAGCGCGTCGAGGAGCCGCATCGCCTCCTCCGGCGTGAGGTCTTTGCGGAAATCCGTCAGCGCCTGGTTGACGCTCGGCGGCGCGGGGGGGCCCGGCCGGCCGTCGTTCGGGGGGGACCCCTGCGGCTGCCCACCTTGCTGCGGCGTCCCCTGCTGTGGGTTCTGGCCGCCGGTCTGCGGCGACTGGCCGGGTCCCGGCTGCTGCGACTGGCCTGGCTGCCGCTGCCCCTGCTGTTGGGCGGGCTCGAGCTGCGCGAAGAGCCGGTCGATCACTTCGACGTTGAACTTCGCGTCTCGGTCGGTGGGATCGACCTTCAAGGCCTCGACGTACGCGGCGCGCGCGTCGGCGAGCCGGCCGAGGTGGAAGAGCGCGTTCCCGCGGTCGTAATACGCGGCCGCACGCGTCTTGCCCTTCGCCCCATCGAGCGCCTGCTGGTACGACGTGAGCGACCGCGCGACGTCGCCGAGCTCTTGGAGCGCGTTCCCGGCGTTCACCGCGAGCTCGGGAATGCCCGGACGCTGCAGCTGGAGGTCGCGATATCTCGTGAGCGCGCCACGCACGTCGCCGCGCGCGAACATCGCGTTCGCTTCATCGACCTGACCGACGAGCGGGTCGCCGCCACAGGCGACCATCAGGAACAGCGCGGCGGTCGTGACCGTGGCGGCACCTCGTCGACCCCGCACCGCGCGACCGGCGCCGACGAGGGGCCGCGGCATCTTGCGGCGCTCGTCGATGAGCCATTCCGCGAGGAGCGCGGCGATCCCGATCGCGAGGAACACCTGGTAGCGGTCGTCGGGGCTCACGCCGCCGCTCTCGGTCGGCGCCGTCCCGGGGTCGAGCGAGCGCAGCGTGTCGGCGAGCGCGCGTGCGGTCGCGTCGCCCTCCAAGTGCCAGTAGCGGCCACCGCCCAGGTCGGTGAGCTCGCGTAGCCGCTGCTCGTCCAGGTGGCTCGTGAGCTCCTCGCCCGTCGGCGTCCTCAGGTTCTGGATGAACTGGCCCTTCGTGTCGTACACGGGGATGGTCCCCCCCTCGACCGTGCCCACGCCGAGCGCGAACACGTGGATATTGCGCTGGCGCAGCGTGTCGAGGGGCGGCAGCTGGGCCGCCGGGTCCTCGCCGTCGGTGATGAGCACGAGGGCCTTCGCGCGGCGGTCGTCGAGCGGGCTCGCGGGGAAGAGCGCCTGCCCCGCCGTGAGCGCGGCGCGCAGGGACGACCCCGGGTTGATGCGGAA
>Ga0209058_1002103_pt1 | contig 16592 bp, 14 predicted proteins | sample GraSoiAngelo_147_FD_185904 | JGI IMG/M metagenome (GOLD analysis project Ga0209058, IMG submission 185904) | Grasslands soil microbial communities from the Angelo Coastal Reserve, California, USA - 14_1009_05_40cm (SPAdes) (version 2) | ecosystem: Environmental > Terrestrial > Soil > Grasslands ... | reverse complement strand
AGCAGCGCGTCGTCAGCGCGCGCTATGAGCTCGTCGAGGTTCGGGCCGAACGACGGATACGTCGCGACACCCGCCGAGACGGACAGCGGCTCGCCGATCCCCATGGACAGCGCCGCGACGGTGCGGCGGATGCGTTGCACGATCCGCTCGGCCGCGGCGTCGTCGCATTCGTTCAGCAGGAGGATGAACTCGTCGCCGCCGTAGCGGGCCGCGATGTCCGACGCCCGGAGGCTCGCGCGCACCGCGGTCGCCACGAGCCCGAGGGCGCGGTCGCCGGCCGGGTGCCCGTGCGTGTCGTTCACGCGCTTGAACCCATCGAGGTCGAGCACCGCGATCGCGAGCAGCGCGCGCTCACCGGCGGTGACGATGCGCGCTTCCGCGAGCGCGCGGAAGGTCCGGACGTTGTAAAGCTGCGTCATTGGATCGCGCTCGGCGGCGGCCTGGAGGCGCCGTAGTTCATCTCGGTCGGCGCCGTACAGGTAGACGAAGCCGGTGCCGAGCAGCGCGGCGGTCGCCACTTGGAAGACGTCGGCGATGTCGCCCCGGCCGATCTCGAGCGCGTCGAGGACCGCGTGTACGACGAGCGTCACCGAGGCGCCGGCGAAGAAGAGCCATGACCTTCCGCGCGACGGTCGACCGCCGCTGCGCAGGCTCGAGACCGTGAGGGCGAGGATCGAGAGCGCGAGCGCGACGTTCGCCGCTTCGGTCAGTGTGTGGAGTCCCACCACGTACGCGACGCCTCCCCGCGAGTTCCGTACACCCTCGTACGCAGTGCGCACCAGGTCGTCACAGCGACGTATCAGACACGGACGACGCTCACAAAACGGGCATCTCCGATCTGCCGCTGATACACGCGGAGCAGCGAATGGGTCATTACTAACGCTCGCCAGAGGGGCATTCCTTTTCAGGGTGATTACTGGGGGAGCGTGGTCGTGGATCGGTGGCTTCGTCCGAGCCGTAGGGTCATGCACTGGGCGTGCGCGGTGGTGGTGGCCGTCGCGCTCGCGGAGACAACGTGGACGCCGGTCGCCGACGCGTCGTCCGCGAAGGCGCTCCAGCGAATCGATCCCGCGCTCTTCGCTCAGGCGAAGTCGCACCCGACGACCCTCTTCGACGTCATCGTGCAGGGTGCCCCGGATCGCAAGCGCGTCGACGCCCGTGAGAAGGCGAGATCCGTCGATCGTGCGGGCAAGGCTGTCCAAGAGGCCGGCGGGAGTCCGCGGCGCGCGCTGGGCATCATCGGCGGCGCGTCGGCGAAGGTCCGTGGCTCCGGGCTGATCACCCTCGCGAACGACGACGACGTCGCCTACATCTTCGCCGACGCGGCGCTCAACGCGAAGTTCGACCCGCAGACCGGCGCTTCGCTCGTCACCGGCGCGGGGACGCTCACCGTCAAGGCGCCGGCCACGTGGTCGCAGTACGGCGTCACCGGCCGCGGCATCGCGGTCGCGGTGATCGACAGCGGCATCTATGCGCATCGCGATCTCGCCGGACGCATCGTCGCGGCGATCGACTTCACCTCGGCGTCGCCGACCGTGTCGGCGACGCCGCTCGGCGATCCCGGCGGTCACGGCACGCACGTCGCAGGCCTCATCGCCGGCGACGGCACTGCCTCAGATGGCGCCTACACCGGCGTCGCTCCGGGCGCGAACCTCGTCGACGTGCGAGTGATCAACGCGAGCGGCGCGTCGAACGTCTCGACCGTCCTCGCGGGTCTGCAGTGGGTCCTCTCCAATCGCGCTCGCTACAACATCCGCGTCGCGAACCTCTCACTGGGCACGCCGGAGCAGACGAGCTACACGCTCAGCCCGCTCAGCGCGGCGGTCGAAGTCCTCCAGTACGCGGGCGTCAGCGTCGTCGTGTCCGCGGGCAACAGCGGTCCGGGCGCGGGCACGATCACGGCCCCCGGTGATGACCCGTTCGTCATCACGGTCGGCGCCGCCGACGACAACCGCACGAGCACGCTCGCCGACGACTCAGTTGCGGCCTTTTCGTCGGCCGGACCGACGCGCTACGACTCGCTCGCGAAGCCGGACGTCGTCGCACCTGGCCGCAGGATGGTGAGCCTGCGCTCGCCGGGTAGTGCGCTCGACGCGCTCCTGCCGGATCGCCAGGTCACCGCGTCGGGTTCGCCGACCGCTGAGTACTTCACGCTTTCAGGTACGTCGATGGCTGCCCCGATGGTCGCGGGGGCCGTCGCGCTCCTTCTCGAGCGCGATCCGACGCTCACGCCGCGTGAGGTGAAGCAGCGCCTCCTGTCGACCGCGGCGCCGCTGTCCTTCGGGTCGCGGTACACGCGCGGCGCCGGCCTGCTCGACACACTCGCCGCGGTCGCGTCCACTGATCACGGCGGCTGGAAGGATCGTTCGCGCGTGTCCGACGGCTTCGCGCAGATGGTGCTGCCGCTCATCTACGGCACCACGCTCACCTGGGAGGACGCGACGTTCAACGGTGGTGTCGACTCGAAGGGACGCCCCTGGACGCAGCTCACCTGGAGCGACATCACTTGGGACGACCTCACCTGGGATGCGATCTCGTGGAACGACATCACCTGGGAAGGCATCACCTGGGACTCCGTCACGCAGCAGGACATCACGTGGGAGACGACCTTCGATCCATTGAGCAGCAGCGGTCCGGGCTGGGGACCCCTGGACTGAGGAGGAGAACGATGACGAAGACACGTTTCGCGGCTCTCTACATCTGGACGGTGGTGCTGGGAGGCACGATCTGTTTCGTTCTCAACTCTCTCTCCGTCAAGCCAGCCTCGTCACTCGACCCGGTGATGTTCGTCTTCCTCCTGACGCTCGCCGGCATCGCGCAGCGCAATCCGGTCCGCCTCTTCCGTTCGAGCGCGATCTCGGTGGCGTTCGCGGTGAAGATCGCGGCGTACGTGCTCTTCGGCGTGAGCGTCGCCCTGTGGGCGAACCTCGTGGTCGTCGGCGTGAACGCGGTCACCCCATCTCCGAAGCCCGTGCGCAAGGTCCTCTTCAACTTCGGCCAGCTGAGCCTCTCGACGTTCGCCGCGGCGACGGCGTACCAGATCGTCGGCGGGGAGGTGCCGCCGGGCGCGGTCGTGCCGACCATCCTGGCCGTGGCGGTCTCGGGCGCGGTCTACTTCCTGTCGAGCTCGTTCATGACCTCGCTCGTCATCGCGCTCACGAGCAACGCGCGCTTCATCGAGACCTGGAACCGGAACTTCAGCTGGATGCCGGTGAACTACATCGCGACGGCGATCAATGGCGCCGCGCTCGCGCTCGCGTACCAGTCGATGGGCCTGTTCGGTGCCCTCGTCTTCGTGCTCCCGCTCGGCATCGCGTGGTACTCGTTCAAGCTGTACATGAGCAAGTCGACCGAAGTGCGCGCTCGAGTGAGCGAGCTTCAGGTCACGAACGAGGTGCTCGCGCGAACGAACCAGCGTCTTGAGGAGTCGCACCTCTCCGTCATCGGCGCGCTCCTCGGCTCGCTCGAGGCGAAGGACCGCTACACCGAGGGCCACTCAGCGGCGACGATGTTCCACGCGGTCGCCGTCGCGAGGCGGCTGGGCCTCGGGCCCGACGAGATCGCGGCGGTCCAGCTCGGCGCGCTGTTCCACGACATCGGCAAGATCGGCGTGCCCGACGGCATCCTGCGCAAGCCGGACCGCCTGACCGACGACGAGTGGACCGAGATGCGGCTGCACCCGCTCATCGGCGCGAACCTCCTCGCGCACGTGCCGAACCTCGAGAAGGTGCGTCCGATCGTTCTCGCGCACCACGAGCGCTACGACGGCACGGGCTACCCGAACCGCCTCTCAGGGAGCGAGATCCCGCTCGCGGCGCAGATCATCGCCGCCGCCGACGCGTTCGAGGCGATGACCTCGACGCGGCCGTACCGGCCGGCGATGTCACGCGAGCTCGCGCTCGCGGAGCTGTGCGCGGTCGCCGGCAAGCAACTGAGCCCGCTCGTCGTCGACGTCTTTGTCGGTGTCCTGCGCGAGGGTGTGGGTACGACGCAGGAGCACGAGAACGTCTACCAGCAGGCCGTTCAGGCGGTGCGAGCGACCGGCTAGGGCGGCTAGGGTCCCTCGCCTCGCGCGAGGTCAAGCGCGACCGCGCTGACGACGTCGCCCGCGCGCTGCAGGTGACGGAGGTCGACCTTTTCGACGGTGTCCTTCGTCGTGTGCAGGATGTAGTCGCTCCAGAGCACGAGGATCGCAGGCACGCCGCGACGCGAGAACGGCTGCTGGTCGCTCCCGCCACCGCCGACGCCGTTGAACGGCACGCCGGCGCGCGACGCGGCCGCGCGGAAGCGGTCCTGGAGCGCGCGCGATTCGTTCGTCGCCTCGAGGATCTCCCCGCAGCAGCCAATGACATCAAGGTTGATCATCGCGACGAGGCTCTCGACGCGGCCGGGGCTCGAGGACATCCGCGCGATGTACGACTCGGACCCGAGGAAACCCTCCTCCTCGCCCGCGAACGCGACGAAGATCACCGAGCGCTTGAGCTCCGATCTGTGCGCGGCGAGCACACGCGCGACCTCGATCGTGATCGAGGGCCCAGAGGCGTTGTCGTTCGCCGCCGCGAAGACCGTCCCGTTCGGATCGGTCCCGACTCCGTCGAGGTGTCCGCCGATGAGGACAGCGCGAGCCGCGTCGGTCCCGCTCGCGCGAAGGAGCCCGACGACGTTCGACGCCATCACCTGATGGACCGGCGTCACCGGCACGCTCATCTGAATGTTCGTGTCGACGGCGAAGCCGACATCGAGCGTGCTCGTGTTGCTACGCCGCGCGCGCACGGCGTCGCGGACCTGCGTGACGGTCTTTCCCGACGGCGCGAGGAGTTCGTTCGCGGTCGTCTCGCTCACGACGAGCATCGGGATCGTCTGCGCGAACTGCTGCGCGATGTATGAGTACTTGATCGTCGGCTCGCCGACGACGAGGATCCCTAGGCCACCGCGCTGCACGATGTTCTCCTGGTACCCGGTCACCGTCGGGCCGGTCACGAGGGCGATGCGTCCCTTCACGTCGACGCCGGCGAAGTCATCCTGGCCGCCCGTCGCTGCGCCGCCGCCGACGACCGCGAGCTTCGCATCCGCGCTCCCATTCCCTGCGCGGCCGCCGATGCTCTCGGTGAAGTCGACGCGATGCGTCCACGTCTTCGCGTCGGCGCCGGTGCGGCTGAGCGTTGGAGTGCCCGCGAGGTCGACGATCTGCACCGGAAAGCGCTGGAAGTACGTGCCGTTATCGCCAAGCGGCTCGAGGCCGATCTCCTTGAAGCGCTCCGCGACGTACTGCGCGGCCTCTTCGAATCCAGGCGATCCGGTGAACCGGCCGCCGCGGGCCGGATCGGCGAGGTAGGCGAGGTGCTGGTGCGCCCTCTCGCCGTCGAAGCCGAGCGCCGCCGCGCTCTCCGGGCTCGCGCTCGCGGCCACCGTCGCGGACGCCACCGGCGTGCTCGGCGCGGGCATCGCGGGCAGCGATGCGCACGAGACGAGAGCGAGCGCGAATGCGAGATACCTCACTCGGCCGCACCCATTTCGAGGAGCGCCTGCACGACGACCTCGCCGGATTCCCGCAGGCGCTTTGGATCGATCGAGGCCGGCGTGTCGCCGGTGGTGTGGAAGGGGCCGAGGTCGGTCGGGCCGACGCTGATCGCCGGCACCCGCCGGCGCAGCCACGACGCGTGATCGCTGGCGCCGATGAGCGGTGTGTATTCCAGGTCGTAGCCGAGCCGCTCCGCGGCTGAGCGCAGACGGTCGTGCAGCGAGAAGTTCTCATCCGACGCGGCGAGGCCACCGCAGCAGCCCTCCATGTCGAGGTTGATATAGGCGACGACGTTCTCCGGCCGGTACGGCTTGGTGATGGAGTTCTGGACGAAGACTTCCGAGCCCACGAGCCCCTCCTCCTCACCGGAGAACGCAGCGAAGACGAAAGAGTTCTTCAGCATCGCGCGGTGCTGCGCCAGCACGCGCGCCACCTCGATGATGACGGCCGGCCCCGAGCCGTTGTCGTTCGCGCCGGGGAACACCGTGCCGTTCGGATCCTTGCCCACGCCGTCGAGGTGCCCTCCCACGATGAGGTACTTCTTCGCGCGCTCCGGATCCGTTCCCGGCAGGAAGCCAACGACGTTCATCGTGTCGACCTCCTCGACGGGCCCGAGCGGAACGGAGACACGCACACGCGTGTCCGTGTCGAAGGACAGCGGCTCGGGTACGACGCGTTGCAGGCTCGGGCGCTCGCGAGCGCGGCGCTGACGTTCCTCAAGGGTCTTGCGCAGATCGCCGATCTGCTTGCCCGATGCGGCGATGAGCTCGTTCGCCACGGCCTCGCTGATCACGATCGAGGGCAGCGTGTCTTTTTCGAACGCGGGGATGGGGGAGAACTTGATGATGCCAACGGGCGCGTCGCTCGCCTGCACGAAGATGACCCCCCTCGCGCCTTCGCGGATCGCGATGTCGATCGGGTCGCCCTGCGTGGGCCCGGCGATCATCACGATGTTCCCCTCGGGATGCACGCCGGCGTAGTCGCTGTACTCCGGCGTCTTCACACCGCCGCCGACGTACACGACGTTGCCCTCCGCGGTGCCGCCGGCGGCACGTCCGCCGACCCGCTCGGTGAAGTCGACGCGGTGCGTGAACGACTTCGCCTCCGCGCCGGTGGTCTCGAACGTCGGCGTCGCGGTGATGCGCACGACCGACTGCTTGAAGCTCTGGAAATACGAGCCAGTCTCGAGCGGCTGAAGGCCGATCTCCTTGAAGTGGTCGGCGACGTACTGCGCGGCGGCGACGTAGCCCGGCGAGCCGCTGAATCGTCCCTCGCGCGCCGGATCGCCGATGTACGCGAGGTGCTGCGCGGCACGCGGCGCATCGAACGAGCGGGCGATCGGCACATAGGAGCCCGCGGGCCCGAGCATCGGCGTGACGACGCGCATCGCGACGAGGACGGCCGCGAGGGCGGCAAGGGTGCGCCACGACAGGACACGGCCGAGCGCGATCGGCGTCCGCTCGAACATCGTGCGCAGGCCGTGGCCGAGCACGTTGAAGCCGAAGACGGCGCTCGCGAACGCCGCGGCGGGAACGAGCGCGATCCACGCGGAGCTGTACACGGCGAAACGCCCGCCGGCCAGGATCGCGCCCCATTCGGCGCTCGAAAAGATGAACTGCGACCCACCGCCGAGGCCGCGGTCGTCGATCGGGATGCTGAAGCCGCCGCCCACGACGATGCCGAGGAACCCGAGCTCGCCGAGCGCGAGCAGGATCGCGCTCGCCTCGAGCGCGCCCGACACCGCGAGGATGGGCATGAGGTTCGGCAGGACGTGCCGCGTGAAGAGCGCGAACTCGGAGAGGCCGAGCGCGCGTCCGGCCTCGAGGAAGGGCCGGCCTTGCAGCGCGACGACCGCCGAGCGCGTCGCGCGGCCGAAGCCCCACCACCCCGTGATCGCGAGCGCGAGGACGAACGCGGAGAGGCCCGAGCGGATGTCGAAGGCGAAGATCCATAGGAGTGCGAACAAGATGGTGGGGAACGCAGCGAACGCGTCGATGAGCGCGGAGACGAGGCGATCGGCAGCACGCCCCGAGAACCATCCTGCGACGGCGCCCAGGGTCGTCCCGGTGACGAGACGCGCGAGGAGCACGGCGAACGCGATCGTCAGCGTGGCGCGCGCGCCGAACATGACCTCGACCCAGATGTCTCGGCCCGCGTTGTCCGACCCGAGGGGATAACCGAACTGGCCGGGCTCGAACGGTGGCGGGATCGTGCGGGTGCCGATGACGACGAACGACCGTGTCTTCAGCGGATCGACCGATGTCAACAGCGGCGCGGCGAGACCCAGTACGAGCCAACCCATGACGATGAGCAGACCGACGACGAGCTGCCAGGTGATCGCCCGTCGGATCATGCCGCGGCTCCCGTTGCGGCGTGCACGAAGCGCGCGGCGAGCGCGTCGAGCGAGAAGCGCACGATGGCGATCGTGACCGCAAGCGCGCCGAGCAGTGTGCCCGCGGTCGCCGCGTCGAAGCGGCGGATCGCCTGCAACAGCGAGAAGCCCAGTCCGGGCCACGAGAAGAAGACCTCGACGACGGGCAGCGTCGAGAGCGCGATCGAGAGTGCGGCCGCGACCGCGCCGAGGATCGGCACCGCGGCGTTGCGCAGCGCGTGACGGAAGAGGACGAGCCTCTCCATCAGCCCTTTCGATCGTGCGGTGCGCACGTAGTCGCTCATCAGCGTTTCGTCGACGGCGACGTACGTGAAGTTCGCGATCTGCGCGAACGGTCGCGCCGCGAGAACGACGACCGGGAGGATGAGGTGGTCGTCCCACCCGAAGCCGAACGAGGGCCAGAGGCGGATGCCCCAGCGGCTGACCATGTTCGCCGAGAGCAGGATGAGGAGGATCGCGAGGAGGAACGAGGGCGTCGAGACGGCGAGCACCGTGACGCTGAGCAGGGCGCCCCGCAGACGCCGGCTCTTCGTCGCGGCGGCGGCGATGCCGACGAGCATGCCGAGCGCGGTCGCGATGAGCACGGCGAGGCCGACGAGCACCATGCTCTTCGGGTACGCGTCGAGAAGGACTTCGCCCATCGATCGGCGCCGCCCGCCGAGGATCGAGGTCGACGTCGCCTCGCCGAGGCTGCCTTGCAGGAGGCTGCCGAAGTAGTCCTGCGTGCCTTCCCACGCACGGCGCACGATCTCGTCGAGGCCGAGGTGCTGGGCGCGTGTGCTCGCGGCAACGAGCGCGAACTGCGCGAGGACAACGATGAGGATGAAGGTGAAGAGGACGAGGACGATACGGGTGAGGATGCCGAGCAGAGCGCGGTTCACGGCGGTGGGATGACCGGCATCTCGACCTAGAATACTTATGCGGACCGCCAAAAGTTCTACCTCACGACCGCCATTGACTACGTCAACGGCGCGCCCCACCTGGGTCACGCGTACGAGAAGACGGGTACGGATGCGCTTGCCCGCTTTCATCGTCAGCGGGGCGATGAGGTCTTCTTCCTCACGGGCACCGACGAGAACGCGACGAAGAACGAGCAAGCGGCGCGCGAGCAGGGAGTGCCGACGCAGCCGTTCGTCGACGAGCTCGCCGCCGAATTCAAGCGGCTATGCGATACGTACCAGATCTCGTATGACCGTTTCATCCGAACGTCGGTCGACGAGGATCACAAGCAGGGCGTGCAGGAGTTCGTTCGCCGCTGGATCGCGAATGGCGATGTCTATAGAGGGACGTACGAGGGCTACTACTGCGTCGGCTGCGAGGCCTTCTACGACGAGTCCGATCTCGTCAACGGCCAGTGCCCGCTTCACCCGACGCGTCAGATCCAGCACATCAAAGAGGAGAACTACTTCTTCCGGCTGTCGAAGTACGAGAAGGCGCTCAAGGATCTCTACGCGAAGGATCCAGACTTCACGCTCCCGGACACCCGCCGCAACGAGGTGCTTGGCTGGCTCGAGCGCGGCCTGAAAGACGTCAGCGTGTCGCGCGGACGGAATCTCGAGTGGGGGATTCCGTGGCCGGGAGAGCCGGGGCACACCGTGTATGTCTGGTTCGATGCCCTCATCAACTACGTGACGGGAGTCGGCTTCGGAACGGACGAGGCGAAGTTCAAGAAGTGGTGGCCGGCCGATCTCCACGTGATCGGTCTCGATATCAGTCGCTTCCACTGCCTCTACTGGCCGGCGATGCTGCTAGCGGCCGGCGTACCGATCCCGAAGCGCGTGTTCGTCCATGGCTTCCTCGAGAACAGGGGCGGGAAGCTGGCGAAGTCGAGCGGCAACGTGTTCGACGCGTTCGCGTTCGCCGACGAGTTCGGCGTGGACGGCGCGCGCTACCTCCTGTTGCGCGAGGCGCCGTTCGAGAAGAGCTCGCCGATCTCAGCGGAGTCGTTCGCAAAGCGATTCAACGCCGACCTCGCCAACGATCTCGGCAACCTCGTGTCGCGCACGACGACGCTGCTGGAGAAGTTCTCGGGCGGGCGCGTGCCGGAGCCGCACGAAGGCGAGAGTGAGCGCGCGCTGCGAGCGCGCGCCGAGAAGACGCTCACGGAGCACGACCCGGCGGCGACGAGCCTTCACTTCGCCGACGCGCTCGCTGCGATCTTCGCTCTCGTCAGCGAAGGGAATCAACACTTCCAGCGCACGCAGCCCTGGCAGCTGGTGAAGGACGAGAGCAAGGGCCCCGAGCTCGAGGGCTCGCTCTACGCCGGCATCGAGGCGGTCCGCCTCGTCGCGTACCTGCTGTACCCCTACACACCGAACATCAGCGCGAAGATCTGCGAGCTCCTCGGCGTGATCCATCCCGAGAAGGCCCGATGGCAGGATGTCGCGAAGTGGGGCGTGCTGAAGCCGGGCGATCCCGTGAAGACCGGCCCCGCGCTGTTCCCGCGTCTCGAGCGCGTCGCCACCTAGCCGCGCGCGCGTGATCGACGCACACGCGCATCTCGACGACACGCGCTTCGGCTCCGACATCGACGCCGTCATCGCGCGAGCCGTCGCCGCGGGCGTGACGCGCGTTATCTCCTGCGGCGGCGATCTGGCGTCGAGCGAGCTCAACGTGGGGCTCGCGCATCGCTCGGCCAACGTCCTCGCGACGGTGGGCATCCATCCGCATCGCGCGCGCGACTGGTCCGCGGACGCCGAGAAGATCCTCGCCGCGCTCGCGCGCCACCCGCGGGTGATCGCGATCGGCGAGATCGGCATGGACCTCTCGGGCCGCAGTGCGCCGCGCGACGCGCAGGAAACAGCGTTCCTCGCGCAGCTCGCGCTTGCGCGCAGGCTCGATCTGCCGGTCGTCGTGCACGTGCGCGATGCCGGGGCGGAGACGCGTGCGCTCGTGGATCGCACCGGCCCGACGCGCGGCATGATCCACTGCTACAGCGAAGGCCCCGCTGAAGTGAGTACGTGGCTCGAGCGCGGCCTGTTCATCTCGTTCGCCGGCATCGCGACCTATCCCGGGAACGGCCGGCTGCGCGAGGCGGCGCGCCTTGTGCCGCGCGACCGCCTGCTCGTCGAGACCGACGCGCCATATCTTCAGCCCCAGTCGCGTCGTGGGGAGCGGCGAAACGAGCCCGCCTACGTCATCGACACGCTCGCTGTGATCGCCGAGGCGCGCGGCGAGGATCCGGGCGCGCTCGGCGAGCAGATCGCGGCCAACGCCGCTGCGCTTTTCGGCCCGCGCTGGCCCGCGGGAACCGCTTGAACCTGGCGCACGTCTACCTGCTAGACGCCTCTGAGAAAGCAGGTGAGAGACATGCGCGCGACGTTGCTGATACCACTCCTCGCGCTGGCCTTGATCGGCGCCGCGTGCTCCGCGGCGCAATCCACCCCGACCGGTGTCGCGGCCCCCGCTCCGATGGCCGGTGGCGGCTTGGCCGACTCCGCCTCCAAGGGGAGTGTGCCGAACGGTGTCTCTGCCGCCGAAGGCATCCCGAGCCTCCTCGCGCAGACGCGAGATCTCATCATGACCGCGAACGTCTCTATGCGGAGCGACGATCCGTGGAAGACCGCCGACGCCGCGAAGGCCATCGCGCAAGGTCTCGGCGGAACGCTCCTCGCGCTCAGCGAATCCGGCACTGGCACGCAGCGCAGCGCGACCATGGTCATGAGCGTTCCCTCAACGCGCTTCGACGACGCGATCAACGCGCTCAAGAAACTGGACGCCGAGGTCGTCTCCTCGAGCGTCGACGCGAAGGACGTGACCGACCAGCTCGTCGACCTCGATGCGCGGATCACGACCCTCAAGGCTGAGGAGCAGCGCTACCTCGCACTCTTCAACCGCGCGAACACCGTCGACGAGATGCTGAAGGTCCAGAGCGCGCTCTCGCAGCTCCGGACGCAGATCGAGCAGCTCTCGGCGCAGCAGAAGAACATGAAGGACCGCGTTGCCTTCTCGACGATCTCGCTGTCGGTCGCGCCGATCACGACTCCGGTGCCGAACGAGCCGCTCACGAAGTGGGACCCAGCGCGCACCTTCTCCGCCGCGGCCACCGCACTCGTCGCGATGCTGCGCGCCTTCGCGGACGTGGCGATCTGGCTCCTGGTGTTCGGTTGGATCCCGCTCGTCGCGCTTGCCATCGCGCTCGTTGCGACGCGGACGCGCCGCCCAACGAAGGCCCCCGCCGCCTAGAGAAAAACCGCCACACGCACTGCCGCCGCGCCAGTCCACGCTCGATTGGCGCGGCGGTTGCACGTCCGGCGGGCATGATCGAACGACAGCAGATCGAAGCGACCAAAGGCGAGAAAGTCCAGGCGAAGTTCGACGAGCTCGCGGACGCCGAAGCGGCCGTGGAGCGGCTGAAGGCGGCGGGGTTCAACGAGGACACGATCACGCTGACAACGCACGGCGGGCACACCGAGCCCGACGGCACGTTCGTGCGCGGCGGTATCGAGGTCGTCGTGCTCGCAGACGCGCGCGCGGACGACGCCGAGCGCATCCTCGCGCAGAAGCGCGACAAAGCCGACTAGCACAGCGAGCTGACGGGGCGGCGTACCGTTCCGCTCGTGGCGGAAGGGTTTTCGATACGCGCCGCCCGGCCGCGTGACAGACGCGGCGTGAAAGCGCTGTGCGCGCGCATATGGCCCGACGACTATGTCCCCGAAGTCTTCGACGACTGGGTCCGTGATCGTCGCGGCCGGCTCTGGGTCGCGGTGGCGGCCGAGTGCGTGATCGGCGTCGCCAAATTGACGGTGATGGGCGAACGCGAGGCGTGGCTCCATGCCCTGCGCGTCGATCCCGACCATCGCAAGCGCGGAGTCGCGACCGCGCTCCTCGCGCATCGACTTGCGCGCGCGCGCCGCCTCGGCGCACGCGTCGCGCGGCTTGACACCGCCGAGGACAACGTGGCGATCCATCGGCTCATGCGCCGCAACGGTTTCCGGCGCGTCGAGCGGATCAAGTACTACCACGCACGACCGACGTCGGACGATCCACCGCGTCTTGTGCGCGCGAGGGAGCTCGCTGAGGCGTGGCGTCTGTCGCGGGGACGCCTCTTTCACGAGGACTACGTCGCGCGCGCGTTGGCTCGCTCCGACATCGCGCGCGCCATCAGGCGACGCGAGTGTTTTGCGGTGGGTCCGCCTGGTCGCCCGAGCGCGGTCGCGATCGCCGCGGCGCAACGCCGGAGTCGGTGGATGGGTCGATCGCGCCTGCGCATCCGCCTCGTAGCCGGCGCGCGCTCCGACGTGCGTGAGCTGCTCGTCGCGCTGCGCGGGCAGGCGCGCGTCGCGCGCGTCGATCGAGCCGGCATCGCGCCACCTTCGGAGCTGTGGTCCGTCGTGAGCGCCGCGGGCTACCGCCGGCGGTGGCACGAGGCGATGGACGTGTTCGAGCGTCGGCTCTAAAGCGTCCTGCGGTACTCGCGGACCGTGCGCCGCGGGGTCATGCCAGCGGAGGTGTAGAGCTTCCGCGCCGCGACGTTGTCGTGGCTGCCCCAGACCATCACCGACCGAGCGCCGCATTCATATGCCAGTCGATGGACGTCTCGCACGGTGGCACGACCGAGCCCGCGCTCGCGATAGTCGGGATGCGTGCCGAGCGGTTCGATCTCGACTTGGAGGGACGCCGCGTCGAGCCACGCGATGCAGTACGCCGCGGGCATGCCGCCGGGTGCGAGGACGACGGGCACCATGTCGCGCCGAAAGTCCGGCGATGACGTGACGAGATCGTGAAGCTGACGGTCGTACTCGGAGGGCTTCACCGTTGACCACGCCGCGCGATGGAGCGCGATGTAGTCGTCGTCGCCGAGATCGGCGAGTGTGACGAGCCGAAACCCTTCAGGTAATTCAGGCTCAGGTGGCCTCCCGTCGATGTCGTAGACGAGAAGGTCGCCCGCTGTCTCTCCGCGGGCGTACCCGCGGCCGAGGAGGGCCTCGATGAGCGCGGGCTCGTCATCGCCGGCCGAGACCTCGATCGACGACGCTCCGCGCGCTCGGAGATCGCGCTCGGCCCACGCGACGAGCGCGAGGCGGGAGGCGAGATTGTCGCGCGCAGCGCGGACGACGACATAGCCAGCGTCGTCCATGAGCCAGGCCGAGATGTCTTCGCCGTTGTCCCACACGAGCAGCCTGAACGTGTCCTTCGGGGTGCGCCGGAACCACCACTGCATGCCGCCGGGATGCAGATAGTCGCCGCGCAACGCGTGCGCGTCCGACATCAGACGCACGATCCGCTCTAGGTCGCGGCCGCGATCGAAGGGCCGGGGCTCGCCGATGCTCACTCCGGCATACTCGCGGCGATGGCTGACGTCCGTATCCGTCCGGTCACCGAGCTCGACATCGAGGCGATCTGCAGGATCGATGAGCGCATCACCGGAAAGTACCGACCCGACGCCTGGGAGGACCGCGTCATCTACTACATCCGCCGTGATCCCGATTCGTCTCAGGTCGCTGAGATCGGCGGCCGAGTCGTCGGGTTCATGCTCGGCGAGGTGCGCGGCGGTGAGTTCGGGCTCGAGGAGCCCACGGGTTGGGTCGAGTTCTTCGGCGTCCTGCCCGATGCGCGCGACAAGGGCGTCGGACGTTCGCTCATCGAGGCGCTGCTCGCGCGGTTCAAGTCCCAAGGCGCGCACGTCGCGCGGACGATGGTGCGTAGCGAAGACAAGGACATCGACGCATTCATCCGGCGCAACGGCTTCGCCCCGGCGCCAGTGACAGCGCTCGAGAAGCGCCTCTAGGCGGCGCGATGGCCGGGCCCGCGGTGCGAGAGGCTCTCTATCTCCTCGACGAGGCGTTCAACGGACGAGGCATCGAGGAGTCGAACGAGAGCCAGGCGCTCATGACGAATCTCGCTACCGTCGGCGAGCGTGAGTGGCGCGCGCTCCCCGCGGGCGCCGCGCGGAGCATCGAGTCGATCGTCGTGCACATCGGTGCCTGCAAAGTCATGTACGACGACTACGCGTTCGGACGCGGCACGTTGCAGTGGGGAACGCGCGACGTCGAGCCGTGGTCCGAGGGAACAGCGCCGATGGCCGACGCGCTGCGCTGGCTTCGCGAGTCGCACCAGCGGCTCATCGATCATGTGACCGCGCTCGATGACGCTGAGCTCGGTGCGCCGCGCATGACGAACTGGGGCGAGCGGCGACCGACGCGCTGGATCCTCGCGGCGATGATCGGACACGACTTCTACCACGCCGGCGAGATCAATCACCTCCGCAGCCTGCTCGGTATCGACGATCGCTGGCGCTGGCAGCAGCGGGGCGGCGCGCCCGCGACGTCCTGAAGCGTTCGCTTGAGCGAACGGGACACAACAATGAGACGTGCTGGCCGGTACGCTTAAAGCGATGACCGACGAGATCCGCATGCTTCCGAAGGCCTACCACGACGCCGTCGAGCACTGGCAGCGGCACAACTTCCCCGAGTACCCGCAGCTCACGGAGCGCTGGCAGCAGTACTTCCCGAAGGACGCGGAGTTCTGTCTCTGCGCGCGCCTCGAGAAGGACATGCCGACGGAGATCCAGGTCGGCGACCGCAAAGGACAGCCGAAGGCGCTCGCGCCGAAGGAGCTCGACAAGGAGGCCGCGGAGCAGCTGCTCATGATCGTGCGCGCGCAGGCATCGACAGAGTTCGGCTCGATCCAGCAGCACCACGGCACCTTCGAGCGCGCGAACGATCCACAGGACCAGACCTGGGTGCTGCGCGTCATGGCGGAGGAGCTCCGCCACGGGTACCAGATGATCCACCTCCTCACGTCCGCGGACTGGTCGAAGTGGACCGACACGAAGCCGCAGGACATGGTCGAGGAGATCCTCTCGATGCAGACCGGCTCGCACGTGCTCGCGGCATTCAATCTTGAGTACGACTCGTTCGGCGACAGCATCGCGTTCGCCGCGTTCATCGACCGCGTGGGGAAGTACCAGCTCACGATGCAGAAGGTGAACACGTACGCACCGATGGCCGCCTCGATGCCGCCGATGCTGCGCGAGGAGGCGTTCCATCTCGCGGCGGGCGTCATCCCGATGCGCCGCTGGATGGAAGCGGCGGCGAGGGATCGCAACGCGACGATGGACGTGCCGACGATCCAGAAGATGTGCGCGAAGTGGTACGGTCGCGGCCTCGAAATGTTCGGCGACGAGCGTGGCGGCGCGACGAACGTGAAGCTCGGCCTGAAGGACCTCACGAACCGCGAGGCGCAGGACCTGTACATCGCGGAATGCGGGAAGATGCTCGACGACATCAACACGCGCTTCGTGCGCGCGCGCCTCGCGCACCTGTCGCGCGATGACGCGGACAAGGCGTACGCACGGATCAAGGACGGCAAGACGGTCGAGGGGATCCGGCGCGACGATCTGCTGCGTCTACCGGATCGCCGCTTCTTCCGACGCCGCGGCGAGCCGGCGTTCCAGATGATCGGTCACGACGGCGAGCAGTTCACCGACGTCGAGGAGTACATCGCGCACGTGCTCGCGCACCTGCCTGAGGCGTACCGCGCCTCGATCGACGTCAAACACTGGATCGAGATGCAGCGCAAGGTCAGTAGGGGCGAGATCGAACTGAAGAAGGCGATCAACTCAATGCCGCGGCTCGCGCGCGTCGGCGGTGCGTGCCCGTGCTCGAAGTCGGTGCGGTGGGTGATGGACGTTCCCGAAGGAACGTCAGGCGGAGGCGAGCGCCTCAACCCTTAGCG
>Ga0209058_1002101_pt1 | contig 16606 bp, 17 predicted proteins | sample GraSoiAngelo_147_FD_185904 | JGI IMG/M metagenome (GOLD analysis project Ga0209058, IMG submission 185904) | Grasslands soil microbial communities from the Angelo Coastal Reserve, California, USA - 14_1009_05_40cm (SPAdes) (version 2) | ecosystem: Environmental > Terrestrial > Soil > Grasslands ... | reverse complement strand
GTCGGGGCCGGGTGGGACGTCGCGCACGACCTTCTCGCCCTGCGCCCGCATCTCCGCCTGGATCGACGGCGGGACATGCCAGACCGGATCCTGCCGCCGTCCGACGATACGGTAATGCCCGGGCGGTGTGGCCCAGTCGGCGCGGCCCACCCCGATCGGGAAACGGGCGCGGAGCGCGCCTTTCTGGAACCAGTACAGGGTGCGCACCGCGATGTCGATCACGATGCCATCGGACCCGCGGCGCGGGGCGATGTGGCGGTTGGAGACCCTGAGATGCATGCCCGGGCGGAGCGCGTCGACGTCCGGCAGCTCGTTCCAGGTCTGGAGGAGCGCGCGGCTCATGGTGAAGCGGCCGGTGATCGCCCACAGGTTGTCGCCCGGCGCCACCGTGTAGTCCTGCTCGCCACCCGCGATGAGGTCGTACACGCGCGGCCTGGCCACCTTGCCCGCCGGCCACGCCGTCGTGGCCACCAGGGTGAGCGCCAGGAAGAGAACGATCCGCCGCCGCATCGCGACGGATCATACCGCCGTGCGAGCGACCATCAACAGGGAGCGGTGCCCGGCGCGCCCGGGAGGTCACCTTCCGAGACCTCCCGGACGCGCCCCGCTTCACGCGCCTTCGCCGCCGCGGCCGCTCGCCGCGTAGCTCGCAGGCACGGCGACCTCCCCCGAGCCCGCCCTCACCGCCGTCTCGGGCTCCTCGTCGACCAGGAACCACTCCATGGGGTGCCCGGTGTAGCGCGCGATGCGAAACAGCACCTCGGTCGCGGGCACCCGGCCGTTCAGGTAGTTGTACACGGCCGAGAGGCTGAGACCGAGGTCGTAGGCGAAGGCCTTGGGCTCGTCGGCCACGACTTCTCGGAGCTTCCTCGTGAACGCCGGGACGCTGATGGTGCTCATTCTCGCTCTCCTCTCGGCTCGCTCCGACCAAAAAAAAAGCCACCGGACCCTGCGGGCCGGTGGCCTTTCTTTCGGTTGGAGGGGTTTACGGTCTACGCTGGGAGTTCGCCTCCAGCCGCCGAAAGGCCACCGGCCCAAATCGGGGTGCGCTTCGTAGCCTGCGCGCCCCGGTCGGTGCCGCACACGGCGTCGTTGGCCACCGTACGGTGGCTCATCCGGAACGGATGACTGGACGACATGCGCAGCATGGCAACCTTCCTTCGGCTACTTTCCATCTACATGGGCGACGCTCGCCATTGCAAGGGGTGCGTTTCCACGCTCGTTCGCGTCTGCTGGTGACGCAGGGCGACGACGGGCTCCCTTGCTGCGCCGGGTAGACCCGAGGGCGAGCCCGACGACCCCTGAAGGAACAAAGCGATCGGGGTCGCTCAGCTGGTCTGGTCATGGCGGACCGTGGCGGCAGGGACCGCCTCGCCGCGACCTTCACGCCGCACGCGACGTCGGCCAAGCCGCCGGCGGCGAGCGGTGGCGGAGCGGGAGCGCCGCGGCCGCCAACGGACTACACCGCCTCTGCCTCTCGCCGCACCCGCTCCAGATCCGCCCGCGTGATGGCGCGCAGCGCGGGGTCGCGGCGCAACACGAGGAGGAGGCCGCCCGGCACGGAGAGCGGGATCTTCTCGATCCAGAACCCGAGGTGGCCGATCAGGAACGCCTTCGCCGCGCCGGCCTTCGCGCCGAGCAGCCACACGAAGGCCAGCTCGCGCACACCCTCGCCCGAAGCCGACGGCGCGATGAAGGTCCCGACGGTCATCACCGCCGAGGCGAGCAGCACCTCGCTCGCCCGCACGTTCTGGGTCGCGAGCGACATCGCGTTGGCAAAGTACATGAGGGTGGTGGTGACCTGGCCCACCACCGCGAGGAGGAGCGCGAGCAGCAGGTGGCCACGACGGTTCGAGTACGCCGTCGCCGAATCGATCACGCTGGCGGCGAAGCGGCGGGCGCGCCCGCCGGGCACGAGGCGAAGCAGCCCGCGGAACCAAGCGGGCTGGAGGAGGACGAGCACGCCGACGAGCGTGGTCGCGGCGAGGAGCCACCTCGTGCCCGCCACCAGCTCGCCGAGCGACTGCCGCTGGGTGATGTCCCGTGCGAACGGCAGGAGGACGAGGATCACGGTGAAGATGCCGACCAGCCCGAGCACCCGTTCGACGGCGAGGGCCGTCGTGCACTCGACGGGCCGACGCGTCAGGCGGATGGTGTCGTAGAGGCGCCAGGCGTCGAGGCCCATGGTGCTCGGCGTGACGATGCCGAAGTAGCGCCCGATGAAGTAGGTGTTGGCGAGGTAGCCGAAGCCGAGGTCGATGCCCTGGCCGCGCAGCAGGATCTGCCAGCGCCACACGTTCGCGAAGATGCCGAGGAGCTTGATCGCCATCCCGCCGAGGAACCAGGGCAGGAAGACGCGCCAGGTGAGGCCGCGGATCGCCGCCCACAGCTCCGACATCTCCGCCGGCACGAGCTGGAACCCCTGGATGCGAAAGTAGGCCTCGGGCGGCGCCTGGGCGAGCGGCACGGGCGCGAAGGCGCCGTCGGGCGTGCGCGCGTACACGGTCGTGAGGCCCGCCTCGCCGCAGTGACGCAGCGGCTTGAAGCGGCGGACGGTGCCGTCGACGAGGCGCACGAACACCGCACGGTCGACCGCCTTCTCGCACACCTTCTCGATCGAGACGGCTTCGCGCGACGGCGGAAGCGGCACGCCCCGCAGGCGGGCCTTGAGGCGGCCGAGCAGGCTGGGAGCGGCCGGGTTCGCCGCTTCGAACGCGCCGGGCTCGCCGAGGCCGGCCGTTCGTACGGCCCGGTACCCGCCGCCGAACTCGAGGAAGATGCCGACGAAGATCGCGAGCGTGACGCCGAACTTGGCGAGCAGAGCGAGAGTTCCCTTCATGTCGCGCGCCCGGGCGGCGTGTCCGTATATCGCACAGGCCCCTCCCCGCGGCCAAACCGCGAGTTGGCGCTCTCTGGAAAGCGACTTGGGACCCGTGATAGACGGCCCCGCCAGAAGGGGGGTGAACTGCGGTGAAGCGAACTGGGCTAGCGCTGGTTTCTCTGCTGGCGGCCGCTGTCCTCGTCGGGTCCCCGGCGCTGGCGGCGGCGAAGCGAGCGCGTCACGCTGGGGTGCCGTGCGCCAAGATCAAGGAGGCGATCGCAGCCGGGAAGTCCGCCGAGGACATCCAGAAGGAGATGAAGGTCTCGGCCGAGCGCGTGAAGAGCTGTACGGCGGCGCCGAGCAAGAGCGGTAGCAAGAAGGCGCCGGCGAAGAAGGCGAGCTGATCGCTCGCGAGTCCGAACGGCGGAGGGGCTCTCGACGAGCCCGCTCCGCCGTCTGCTCTCGCGCGTGCCGAAGCGCCGGTCAGGCGTCGAAGTAGAGCGCGAACTCGTATGGATGCGGGCGGAGCCGGAGGGCGCTCACCTCGTTCGCCATCTTCCACTCGATCCACGTCTCGATGACGTCCTCGGTGAAGACGTCGCCCTTGAGCAGGAAGTCGTGGTCGCGCTTCAAGTTCTCGAGCGCCTCTTCGAGCGAGCCTGGCATCTTGGGGACGTCCCGCAACTCCTCGGGCGTGAGCGCGTAGATGTCCTTGTCGAGCGGATCGCCGGGGTTGAGGCGCCGCTCGATGCCGTCGAGGCCAGCCATCAGCATGGCCGAGAAGGCGATGTAGCCGTTGCACGCCGGGTCGGGGAAGCGGACCTCGATGCGCTTCGATTTGGGCGAGGGCGAGTACATCGGGATGCGCACGCCGGCCGAGCGGTTGCGGCTCGAGTAGGCGAGGTTGATGGGCGCCTCGAAGCCGGGCACCAGCCGGTGGTAGGAGTTCGTGGTGGGGCAGGTGAAGGCCGCGAGCGCCGGCGCGTGTTTCAGCACGCCGCCGATGTAGTGCATCGCGAGCTCGCTCAGCCCGCCGTACCGGTCGCCGGAAAAGAGGGGCCTCTCGCCCTTCCAGATCGACTGATGGGTGTGCATGCCGCTGCCGTTGTCGGCGAAGACCGGCTTCGGCATGAAGGTCGCCGTCTTGCCGTAGCGGCGGGCGACGTTCTTGACCACGTGCTTGTACCACATGAGCGCATCGCCCATCTTGACGAGCGGGAGGAAGCGGAGGTCGATCTCCGCCTGCCCCGCCGTCGCCACCTCGTGGTGGTGCTTCTCGACTCGATAGCCGAGCTTTTCCATCTCGCGGACCATCTCCGTGCGGATGTCCTGGAAGGTGTCGGTCGGCTGCACCGGGAAGTAGCCTTCCTTGTAGCGCGGCTTGTAACCGAGGTTCTTGCTCTCGATCACGCGGCCGCTGCGGTCGTTCAGCGTGTCGACGTCACGGCCCGTGTTCCACTGCCCCTCGGCCGAGTCGATCAGGTAGAAGCCGGTGTGCTGGTTCTGCTCGTAGCGCACCTCGTCGAAGACGAAGAACTCGGGCTCGGGCCCGAAGTAGGCGACGTCGCCGATCCCGGTCGACTTCAAGTAGGCCTCGGCCTTGCGCGCGATGTTGCGCGGGTCGCGCGAGTAGTCCTCCTTGGTGAGGGGATCGACGATGTTGCAGATCAGGCTCAGGGTCGGGAGCGCCGTGAACGGATCCATGACCGCGGTCGTAGGATCCGGCACCACCAGCATGTCCGAGGCGTGGATGGGCTGCCAGCCGCGGATCGACGAGCCGTCGAAGCCGAGTCCTTCCTCGAACACTTCCTCGACGAGCTCGCTCGGCGGGACCGTGAAGTGCTGCCAGAGTCCCAGCAGATCGAGGAACTTCAGGTCTACCGCCTCGACCTTGTTGTCCTTCGCGGACTTGAGTACGTCCTTTGGTGTCTGAGTCGCCATACCGAGCCCCTCCTCACGAGCTCCCGTCAAATTGCGTCGCCGCCGCGCTCGCCGGTGCGGATGCGCACGACCTCGTCGATCGGCAACACGAAGATCTTCCCGTCGCCGATGCGGCCGGTCTTGGCCGCCTTCTCGATGGTCTCCACCACGTCCGCGACTTGCTCGTCGCGCACGATGATCTCGAGCTTCACCTTGGGGAGGAAGTCGACCACGTACTCCGCGCCCCGGTAGAGCTCGGTGTGTCCCTTCTGCCGGCCGAACCCTTTCACCTCGCTCACGGTGATGCCCTGCACCCCGATCGCGGAGAGGCTCTCCTTCACCTCGTCGAGCTTGAACGGCTTGATGATCGCCTCGACCTTCTTCATGGGTGATTCCCTTCAGTGGGGCCGCCGCCGGGCGGGCTCCCCGTTTACTCGAACCGCTCGCCGCTTGTAAAGCAGGTCTGCGCCATCCTGGTCAGTCCGCCGCGCTGCGCTGCTCGGCCGCTCGTGCCGGGAAGGCGGAGTGGCCGCCGTAGGCGCTGCTCGCAAACACGTACGCGCTCTCGCTGTGCTGTGAGAGGTCGAGCCCGGCGAACTCGTCGTCCTCGCTCGCCCTGAGACCGCCGGTCACCGCGCCGGTGATGGCGAGGCAGAGCAGCGAGCCCACCCCGGCCAGGAGGTAGGTGAGGAGCACGGCCACCACCTGGGCGCCGAGGAGACCCCACTGCCCCGAGATGAGGAGTCCCTCGGAGACCGCGGCACCGCCGCCCGCCTTGAAGGCGGCGGGGTTCACCTGGGCCGAGGCCCACAGCCCGGTCGCGAGCGCGCCCCAGCTCCCGCCCACGCCGTGCACGCCCACTACGTCGAGCGCGTCGTCGTACCAGCCGAGCGCCGTCTTCAAGTTGCAGGCGCCGTAGCACAGCACGCCGGCGACCGCCCCGATCACGAGCGCCGGCATGGGCGCCACGAAGCCCGAGGCGGGCGTGATCGCCACCAGCCCGGCGACGGCGCCGCTCGCCGCGCCGAGTATGGTCGGCCTCCCGCGCCCGAGCCACTCGGCGAACATCCACGACAGCGAGGCTGCGGCGGTGGCCGTGTTGGTGACGACGAAGGCGCTGGTGGCGAGCGCGTTGGCGGCGAGCGCGCTCCCCGCGTTGAAGCCGAACCAGCCGACCCAGAGGAGCGCGGCGCCCGTCAGCACGAAGGGCATGTTGTGCGGCGGCATCGGATCGGAACCGTACCCGAGGCGCTTGCCGAGCACGACCGCGCACACCAGCGCCGAGGTCCCCGAGCTGATGTGCACCACGGTGCCACCGGCGAAGTCGAGCGCACCGACCACCTTGCCGAGGAGCCCGCCCGTCCCCCACACCATGTGCGCGAGCGGGTCGTAGACCAACGTCGCCCACAGGAGCGAGAAGAGGAAGAACGCGCTGAACTTCATGCGCTCGGCGAAGGCCCCGGTGATGAGTGCCGGGGTGATGATCGCGAACATGCACTGGTAGATCATGAAGGTCTGGTGCGGGATGGTGGGGGCGTAGTCCGCGTTCGGTTCCAGGCCGACGCCGCGCAGCCCCAACCAGTCGAGCCCGCCCACCACGTGACCGTGATCGGGCCCGAAGGCGAGGCTGTAGCCCCAGAGCACCCACTGGATGCTGATCAGGCCGACCATGATGAAGCTCTGCATCAGCAGGCTGAGGACGTTCTTGCTCCGCACCAGCCCGCCGTAGAAGAGCGCGAGCCCGGGCGCCGTCATCATGAGGACGAGCGCCGCCGAGGTCAGCATCCACGCGGTGTCGCCCGAGTCGATCTTCGCAGCCTCGTCCGCGTATGCCACCGAGCCGCGCGCGAGCACGGCCGCGAACGCGAGCGACGCACGGACACACCACCACCTCGCACCGAAGGATCGCTGCCTCCTTTCCATTGTCCTCCCCCGTGAGCTCGAAGAAACGGTTGAGCAATGGTGGTGCCACGACCCGCGGCGAGGGGTCAATAGGAAAGCGGCCGACGGCGACAGCGCCCCTGCCCAGTTTGCAGGCGCCGCCTACTTTTTGTGCAGCGCCAGGCGGGGTCTCGGTGCCGGCGCGCAGCGTCCGGAAGTCGTTGCAGCGCTCGCCTGCCGGTCTCGGACGGACTCCTAGAGCCGGAGCCGACTCCGCTGGCCACCGTCGCGGCGGCGCTGCAACAGCCGGCCTGCGAAGAGGCCGATCGCGGCGCCCGCGCCGACGAGCCCCGTCACCGCCCACAGCGACCAGTCCGGTGCTGGATCCGCCGACGCGGGTGCTCCGACGAAGCGCTCGTCGAAGCGCCGCGCCAGGTCCCGCTCCGCGGCCGCGAGCCGCTCGAGCTCCCGGCGGACGCCCTCGACATCCGCCGCGCTCGCGGGCGGCCGCCGCTCCGCGAGCGCGCTCACCTCTTGGCGGAGGTCATGCAGCTCGTCGAAGACGCTCCGTGGCGCCGCGCTCGGCGCCTCGCTGGCCCGCCGCGGCGCCTCGGACGGTCTCGCTTCCTCGGCCAGATGCTCCGCCCACACGTACCCTACCGCCCCCCCGGGCGTGCGCACCTGCCGCCAGCCGCCGCTCGTGCCGAGCACGTCGAGCGTGGTCCGCGGTGGCAGCTCGCCCAGCAGCTCGGTGCTCGCGCTCGGCCCTTGGCGGAGGTGGGCCCCCTCCTTGGTGGTCGCAGTCTCCGCGCGCGCCAGCGTTACGCCGAGCGAGGCGGCGAGCGCCACGCCGACGAGCGACCGATGTAGCTCCCGCACCTGCGGTTTGCCTCGCGCCAGAGCGCCTGGCCGGCGAGATGGTCGGGGTGACTGGATTTGAACCAGCGGCTCCTGCGTCCCGAACGCAGTGCTCTACCAGGCTGAGCTACACCCCGTGCAAGGCCGGCCAGCGCGTGCGAGCCCGCTTAACACAGGCGTTGCGGCAAGAAAAGCTCGCCGCCGGCGGCTGCGACGTGGTGTTGCGCCGGGACGTATCGGCCCCGCCCGCGGGCAGCGAATTCCCTCCGTCCCGCCGTGGGCGTCGTCTGGCACGTCGCTTGCCCTTGGCCGGCTGCGAGCGGCGCCGCAGGGGCGCCAAAGGAGGTGGAGATGCAGCGGATCACGAGAGCGGTGGCGGTGGGGCTCCTCTGCGGGCTCATGCTGGCCGGGACGGGGCGCGGCGCCGTCGCCGCCGGTGCCGCGCCCCCAGCCGCGGGCGCACGCGTCAACATCAACTCGGCGGGTGCGGACGAGCTCGCGAAGCTGCCGGGCGTCGGGCCGGCGAAGGCGCGCGCGATCATCGAGTATCGCAGCGAGGCACCGTTCCAGAAGCCCGAGGATCTGCGCAAGGTGAAGGGCATCGGCGACCGGCTCTACGACCGGCTGAAGGATCAGATCACGATCGAGCCGGCAGCGACTCCAAAGGGCCGCGGCGGCTGAGCCGCGGCGTATGGCCGGACAAGGGGGCGGGCCGACAACGAGGGCGGGCGGCCCGTCTCCCCGGCCTTCTCCTCAGCCGCCGCGCGGTGCGCGGATGGTCGCGCCGATTCGAAGATGGCGGAGCCGGCGACGAGCCGTCAGCGCCCGCAGGTGCAGGGGGAAGGGCCAAGGGCTGGATCGCGGGGCGAGTGCGAGCGTGATGGCGGTGTCAGCGAGCGTCAGGCGCGGCCACCTGACCATGGGTGAGCGGACTACCGTTCGCGATTGCTGAACTCACGGTAGACGCCACGATATCGGCTGGCGTTATCGCCTGGACGATATCCGCGTCCTGCCCTCAGACCTTGCCGTCCACGGCTTCCAGTGTCTGACGGATTCTCACGGAGGTGATCAACCCAACCGGCCTCAGAGCCATCACGGCCAAGTGCATCACCACGATCAACCACCCTAGCACCCCTCATCCTGCCTCCTCGCTTCGGGCGATGAGCCCGTTTGGAGCCGTTTATCATGTTGCGGGCGCGAGCCCAAAGGAGGTGGCGCTGCAGCGGGGAGAGATCGTGCGAGGTGGGGTTGGTCTCGGTGTGAGCAGGTCTCCCAGGGCGGGAGCGTCGCGAAGGGTAGAACTGCGGACCGGCCGTCACATGACGGACAGCCCCGATTCGAGGCCCAGCGCCGTCCGGGCCGGCCTCGACGTTAGGTCCTTTCAGACCGAACAGGAGGGCGGGCGGCCCGTCTCTTCGCCTTCTCCTCAGCCGCCGCGCAGCGCGCGGATGGTCGCGCCGTAGTCGGGCGAGCCGAAGATGGCGGAGCCGGCGACCAGAACGTCCGCGCCCGCAACAACTGCCGCGGCGGCGTTGTGCGGCTTGATGCCCCCGTCCACCTCGATGACGAAGCGGGCGCCGGTCTCGCCGCGCAGGCGGCGCGCGGCGGCGAGCTTCTCCATCGATCCCTCGACGAACGGTTGCCCGCCCCAGCCCGGGTTGACGCTCATCACGAGGAGGAGGTCGATCCGGTCCGTGAACGGGCGGATGTGCTCGAGGGGCGTGGGCGGGTTGAGCGCCAGCCCGGGGCGCGCGCCGGCCTCGCGGATGGCGGCCACGGTGGCCGCCACGTCGGTCGCCGCCTCGACGTGCACCGTGAGGCGGTCGGTGCCGGCGCGCACGAACGCCGCGACCTGCTTCTCCGGCGTCTCGATCATCAGGTGCACGTCGAGGGGCAGGTGGGTGGCTCGGCGAATCGCCTCCACCACCAGGGGACCGATGGTGATGGGCGGTACGAAGCGGCCGTCCATGACGTCGACATGGATCCAGTCGGCACCGGCCGCGGTGACCGCGCGCACCTCCTCGCCGAGCCGCCCGAAGTCGGCGGAGAGGATGGAGGCCGCGATGGCCGTCACGCGCTCGGTCTAGCGGAGGCAGGCGCTGGAATCCAGCCGCAGTCAGGGACCGCCGGCACGGACGCCTATCTCGCGGCGAGGCATGTGCCCGGAGCGAGCGGGTGCCCGGCCAGGAACTCCGCCGCGGAGAGCCGCCGTCGCCCTTCGAGCTGGACCTCGAGCAGGCGGAGCGCGCCGGCGCCTGCCGCCACCACGATGCCGTCCGCCCCGGCCGCGACCACGCGGCCGGCGGGCGCGGTGCCGGCCGCGAGCGCGGCCCGGTGCACCTTGAGGAGCTTCCCCTCGAGCGTGGTGAAGGCCGACGGCTCGGGAGCGAGCGCTCGCACCTGGCGCTCGAGCTCGACCGCCGGGCGGCGCCAGTCCAGGCGGCAGTGCTCGCGCTCGATGCGGGGCGCGAAGGTGACGCCGGCGGCGGGCTGCGGTACCGGTCGCAGCGTGCCGGCCTTGAGGCCGTCGATCGCCTCGCCGATGGCGGCGGCGCCGAGGCGGGCGAGCCGCTCGCCGAGCGTGCCGCCGGTGTCGTCGGGCGCGATCGGGGTCTCGCGCTGGAGGAGGATGTCGCCCGCGTCCATCTCCTCGTTCATCGCCATGATGGTGACGCCAGTGACGGCGTCGCCCGCCAGGATGGACCATGCGATCGGCGCTGCGCCGCGGTGGCGGGGCAGGAGCGAGGCGTGGACGTTGATGCAGCCACGGGGCGGGAGGTCGAGGACGGCGCGCGGCAGGATCTTCCCGTAGGCGGCTACCACGACGAGATCGGGCGCGAGAGCGCGGAGCGCATCCTGAAAGGCGGCGTCCCGCAAGCGCTCCGGCTGCAGCACGGGGAGGGCGCGGGCCGCGGCCAGGCGCTTCACCTCCGGGGCCGCCACGCCGAGCCCGCGGCCGCGCGGGCGATCGGGCTGACAGATGACGCCTATCACCGGATCGGTGCGCGCGAGGAGCGCGTTCAGGATCGGGCACGCGAAGGCGGGCGTGCCCATGAACACGATGCGCCAGCCGCTGGTCAGATGAGGAGCGGGCGCGCGCCGCCGCTCTTCCGCCCCTGGCGCTCGAGCTTGCGCTGGCGCGCGCGGTAAAGGTCGCGCTTGAGCCGCGACAGCCGGTCGAGGAAGAGCCGCCCGTCGAGGTGGTCGATCTCGTGCTGCAGCGCGACCGCGAGCAGCTCCTCGGCCTCGACCTGGACCTCGCGCTCCTCGGGTGTCCACGCCCGAACCAGTACGCGGCGGGCGCGCTTGACGGGCGCGGTGAGTCCGGGGACCGACAGGCAGCCCTCCTCCCACACCACCTCGCCCTCGCGCTCGGCGATCTCGGGGTTGATGAGCTTCAAGAGCCGTTTCCCGGGCGCCTCGTCCTCGCCGTGGACGTCGAGCACGATGACGCGCTGGCCGACGCCCACCTGCGTGGCGGCCAAGCCGACGCCGGGCGCAGCGTACATCGTCTCGGCCAGGTCGTCGACCAGCGTGACCACCTCGCCGCTGATGTCGGCGACCGGGGCCGCCCGCTTCTTGAGCAGCGGATTCGGATACTCGAGTATCTGGCGGAGCGCCATGCGGAAGCGGCGGGTGAGCGAATCTATAACATGCTGTATGGATCCACATCAATTACGAGGCGTACCGGCGCGCGCGGCGCGCTCGGCAGCTCCCCGCGCGCGGTGCCGGCGAGGGCGCGGAGCGCGCGCACGTCGCGGCTGCGCAGGAGAATCTGCCAGCGCCAGCGTCCGCGCACGCGCTCGAGCGGCGGCGGTGCGGGGCCGACCACGCTCGCCTCGTCGAGGCCCAGGTCGCGCGCGCGCCGGCGCATGCGCCCGGCCAGCTCGCGCGCGGCGCGCTCGACGGCGGCGCCGTCGCGGCCGTCGAGCCGGAGGTTGATGAGGCGCCCGAAGGGCGGATAGCCGAGCGTCCGGCGGCGGTCGAGCTCGCGCGCCATGAAGCCCGCGTAGTCGTGGCGCGCGGCGGCCACCATGCTCGGGTGCTCGGGACGGAAGGTCTGCACCACCACACGCCCCGGGGCGTCGCCACGGCCGGCGCGGCCCGCCACCTGCACGAGGAGCTGGAACGTGCGCTCGGCGGCGCGGAAGTCGGGCACGTTGAGCGACAGGTCGGCGAGCAGGACGGCGACCAGGGTCACGCCGGGTACGTCGTGCCCCTTGCTCACCATCTGCGTGCCGACCAGGATGTCGGTGGTGCCCGCGCGCCAGTCGCGCAGGATGCGGCGCTGGGCGCCGGGCCGCTGCGCGGCGTCGCGGTCGAGGCGGTCGACGACCGCCAGCGGGTAGCACGCGCGCAGCGCGGCCTCGATCTGCTCCGTCCCCACCCCGAACGCCTCGAGGGCGCCGGCGCCGCACCCCGGGCAGGCGGCGGGTGGCCGGCGCGTGTGGCGGCAGTGGTGGCAGATGAGCGCCCCGGCCGCGCGGTGCCAGGTGAGCGTCACGCTGCATAGCGGGCAGTCGAGGGCGGCGCCGCAGCCGGCACATTGCAGGTAGACCGCGAAGCCGCGGCGGTTGAGAAAGACGAGCGTCTGTCGGCCGGCGCCGAGGTTCGCCTCGAGCGCGCGGCGGAGATCCTCGGATACCAGGCGCGGGCCCGTGCGGTCGTGGGCTCGGACGCGCAGGTCGACGACCTCCACCGCCGGCAGAGGGTGCGCGGTCGGCCGCTCGGGCAGCGTGAGCAGGCGGTGCCGGGCGTCGAGCGCGGCCTGATAGCTCTCGGCCGAGGGGGTGGCGGAAGCGAGCACGGCCACCGCGCCGGCGAGGCGGGCGCGCACCACGGCCAGGTCGCGCGCATTGTAGCGCAGCCCCTCCTCCTGCTTGTAGGCCGCGTCGTGCTCCTCGTCCACGACCACGAGGCCCGGTCGCCGGACCGGCGCGAAGACCGCCGAGCGCGCGCCGACGACGACGCGCGCACGGCCGGAGAGGATACGCCGCCACTCGCTCCAGCGCTCGCGTGGCCCGAGTCCGCTGTGCAGGACCGCCACCTCGCCCCCGAAGCGTCCGCGCACGCGCTCGAGGAGCTGGTGGGTGAGCGCGATCTCCGGTACGAGCAGGATGACGTCGCGATCCGTGGCGAGCGCCGCCTCGGCGGCGGCGAGGAAGACCTCGGTCTTGCCGCTGCCGGTGATGCCGTGGAGGAGGAAGGAGACGTGCTGCTCGCCTGCCAGCGCCTGCGCGATCGCGGAGACCGCCGCGTCCTGCGCCCGAGTGAGAGCGGGGCGGGGCGCGGCCCGGGGCGCGGCCGCCGCGGTGCGCGCGCGCACGACCGGCTCGGCGAGCCCGGCGGCCACCAGCGCGCCGAGCTGAGCGGCGCCGACGCCGGCCGCGCGCGCGGCCGCGACGGTCAGCTCGGCGCCCGGGGCGGCGGCGAGCGCGTGGTAGGCGCGCGCGCGGGCGGGCGCGCGGCGCGCGAGCGCCGCCTGCTCGTCGGCGGAGAGGCGGCGGACGAGGCGGAGCGCACGCTCCTCGGCAGGTCGCGGGACGGAGGCCGGCACGATCGTCGCGATCACCTCGGCGAGCGAGGCGAGGTAGTAGCGCGCCGTCCAGCGGCAGAGTTCGAGCAGGTCGGCAGGCAGGAACGGGTCCACGTCGAGCACGTCCACGATGCTGCGCAGCTCGCCGGGCGGCAGGGCCCCGGCGAAGGCCGCGACCACCCCGGTGCGCGTCTGGCGGCCGAGGGGCACCCGCACGCGCACGCCCGGGCGGACGCGCTCACGCAGCGGCTCGGGGACGCGGTAGGTGAGGAGGTCGTGCCGCGGCACGGGTGGCAGCGGCGCGACGGCGACCAGGCCGTGCATCGCCTCCAAGTGTGTCACGATTTCGTCTCGGCAGACAGAAAATGAACGCGGCGTTGCCGCGGGCACGGGCCATCGCCCCGCCGGTGGACGGGTTTCGGCGCCGTCTCCCGTGGCACCGAGCTTGCACTTTGGCCCTCCAGCCCCTCCTTTCTGCACACGGGGAGACCCGGTTTGCGAAGACGCGACCGGGTCTTCTCGTTTCTGGAGCCCGACAGCGTTCGGTGGGGCACGTGGGTTGCATCGAAGAGGAAGTCGCGAGGGGAACTTTGAGCGATCATGCTTTGACAACCCGGTCACTGGCGCGCATACTCGATACGGGTTTCTTGCCGCATTTCTGCGTGTTAGACCACCTCGCCGCCAGGGTGAGCCGTGGGTGGGATGAGATGAGGAGGACGATCCCTTGGCGCTCGCAGATGGTCTGAGCCGTCATTCGCTCGTCAAGCGGATCCTGGGCGCGAAGCTCAAGAACCCGTTCCGCCGCCAGGCCGGCTTCCTGGTCCTCGACATCGGCTCGAGCAGCGTCAAGCTCGCCGAGGTGCAGCAGGGGGCCGGGGGGCCGCGTCTCAGCGCGCTCGGCGTGGGCGCGCTGCCGCCCACCGTCGTCCAGTCGAACGTCATCCAGGACGAGGGCCCTGTGGTCGAGACCGTCCGCAAGCTGGTTCGAGAGACCGGGGCCAAGGCCGAGCAGGTAATCACCGCGGTCCCGGGTCCCGCGGTGATCGTGAAGAAGGTCATCCTGCCCGGGCAGACGGGCGCGGCGGTCGACGCCGCCGTCCTGGCCGAGGCGAGCCACCTGATCCCGGATTCGCTCGACAACGTCAACCTCGACTACCAGGTGATCGACTGGATCGAGGACGGCAACAAGATGGAGGTGCTGGTCGTCGCGGTGAAGAAGGAGATCATCAACAGCTACACCGAGGCGATCCGCGCGGCCGACCTGGAGCCAGTGCTGGTCGACGTCGACTACTTCGCGCTCGAGAACATGTTCGAGCTCAACTACGACGCGCCCGAGGGGCACCCGGTGGGGCTGGTCAACATCGGGGCCCGCTACTCGTCGATCAACATCCTGAAGCAGGGGCGCTCCACCTTCACCGGCGACGTCCCGGTGGGCGGCGCCGAGTACGGCGAAGCGCTGGTACGGCAGTTCGGGCTCTCGCCCGCCGACGCGGAGCAGGTGAAGATGGGCCGGCCCGCGGGCGGCGTGGACGCCGCGACGGCCGAGCCGATCATCGGCTCGGTGACGGAGTTCATCGTCGAGGAGATCCAACGCGCGCTCAGCTTCTTCTGGACCGCTGCCACCGACGAGCCGCTCGGCGGCATCATCCTCTCGGGCGGTACGGCGCGCATGCCGGGTCTCTCGGCGCAGCTGACGCAGCGCCTCGGGTGCGCAGTCGAGGTGGCGAACCCCTTCCGCCGCCTGCAGGTCGAGCGCAGCGTGGATCGGGGCCTGATCGAAGCGAGCGGCCATGCGCTCGCGGTGACGGTCGGGCTCGCGACCCGCCGTCCGGGGGACAAATGATCCGCATCAACCTCGTTCCCCTCGAGGAGGCCGAGCGCGCGGCCGGCCGCCGCCAGAACCTGGCCCTCGGCACCCTCGTGTTCGGGGTCGCGGTGATGGGTCTGGTCGCCGCGCACCTCTGGCAGGGTCTGCGCAGCTCGTCGGCGCACCGTGAGCTGAGCCGCGTGCAGACGGAGCTCAAGGCCATCGAAGGCCCCTACGCGGAAGCGCTCCGCATCGAGCAGCAGAAGCAGGAGCTGCGCGAGAAGCTGCGCGTGATCGGTCAGCTCGAGGCGAAGAAGGTCGGGCCGGTGCGCATCCTGGCCGACCTGTCGAGCGCCACGCCGGACAAGCTCTGGCTCACCGACTTCTCGGACCAGAACGGGACGCTCAGGCTGACCGGCATCGGCGTGGACGAGCAGACGGTCGCCGACTTCCTGCGCCGGCTGGGCACGCTCCCCTTCTTCCAGAACGTCGATCTCGACGAGACGAGCCAGGTCGATCACGACGGCGCCAAGCTCAAGAAGTTCGTGATCCGTGGTCAGATCGACTATGGCGCGCCTGCCACCGCCGTGGCCCAGGCCGGTGCCGCCGAGAAGCCCGCGGCCAAACCCACGCCGGGAGGGGCAAGATGATCCTCGACGACCTCCTCGATCGGCCGCCCCAGCAGAAACTCGCCATCATGGGCGCCATCGTCCTGGTGGTAGTGGTCCTCGACTGGACCTACCTCTACGGTCCGAGCCAGCGCGCGCTCGCCGACCTCCAGGGGGAGCTGTCGCAACGGCGCGCCGAGCTCGACGGCAAGCGCAGCAAGACCGACGCGCGCGCCGCCCTCGAGCGGGAGTTGCGCGACCTGGGCGCGGAGCTCAAGCGGGCGCAGGCACGCCTGCCCGACCAGCGCGAGATCGCCGACCTGCTCTCGAACGTCGCCGCCAGCGGGCGCCAGGCGGGGCTCGACATCACGCTCTTTCGGCAGAAGCCCGAGGTCCCGCACGACTTCTATGCGGAGGTGCCGGTCGAGATGCAGATGCGGGGCACCTATCAGGACGTGGCGCTCTTCCTGGACCGCGTGAAGCGCCTCGACCGCATCGTGAACGTCGCCAACATCCAGCTCACCAAGCCGCGCCTGGAGGGGGAGCGGATGGTGCTCGACGCGGCCTGCACCGCGACCACCTTCCGCTTCCTCGACGAGACCGAGCGGCAGAAGGTCCACGAGGAGAAGAAGAAGAACGACCAGCAGAAGCAGGCGGGGAAGTCCGCATGACGCGCTGGACGGGGTCGGGGCTCGGGCTCGCGGTGGCGGCGGCGCTGGCCGCGGCCACCGCCCGCGCGGACATCGGGGCGCCACCCGCGGGGGAGGCGCCGGCGGACGTGGAGATGGCCCGTACGACCGAGCCCATGGGGGACATCCCGTACGACCCAGCCGGGCGGCGCGATCCGTTCCGGCCGCCGCGTGTGGGGGCACCCCAGCACACGGGCGAGCAGCGCACCCCGCTTCAGCGCTACGAGGTCGCGCAGCTCCGTCTGGTGGCGGTCATCTACGACACCAGGGACCCGCGTGCGGTCGTCGAGGACGATCAGGGCCTCGGCTACATCATCCACGTCGGCACGCCCATAGGTCCGAACGGGGGCCAGGTGCGCAGCATCGAGCGGGGGCGCGTGCTCATCACGGAGGACGCTGTCGACTACTACGGCGAGCACCGCGAGAACCACGTGACGATGGAGCTGCGGACGGCCGAGAGGGGGAAGTGATGAGGAGGTCGGGTGG
>Ga0209058_1002100_pt1 | contig 16616 bp, 20 predicted proteins | sample GraSoiAngelo_147_FD_185904 | JGI IMG/M metagenome (GOLD analysis project Ga0209058, IMG submission 185904) | Grasslands soil microbial communities from the Angelo Coastal Reserve, California, USA - 14_1009_05_40cm (SPAdes) (version 2) | ecosystem: Environmental > Terrestrial > Soil > Grasslands ... | reverse complement strand
CTTCTTACCGTGCCGCTTCACGTCGTCACCTCGATCCCCATGCTGCGCGCCGTGCCGAGAACGGTCCTGATCGCCGCCTCGAGGTTCTCGGTATTGAGGTCCGGCAGTTTGGTGCGCGCGATTTCCTCGACCTGGCTCATCGTGACCTTGCCGACCTTCTCCTTGTTCGGAACGCCCGAGCCCTTGGCCAGGCCGGCCGCCTTCTTGAGCAGAATGCTCGCCGGCGGCGTCTTGGTGATGAAGGTGTAGGACCGGTCGGCGTACACGGTGACGATGACCGGGATGATCATGCCTTCGCCGGCCTTGGCGGTCTGGGCGTTGAAGTTTTTGCAGAAGTCCATGATGTTCACGCCCTGCTGGCCGAGTGCGGGGCCGACGGGCGGCGCGGGCGTCGCTTTGCCCGCGGGGATGTGCAGCTTGACGTATCCGACGATCTTCTTGGCCATGAGCCGTCCCTAGAGCTTCTCCACCTTCAAGAAATCCAGTTCGACGGGCGTCGAGCGCCCGAAGATCGTGACCATCACCTTCAGCGTCGCCCGATCCTGGTTGACCTCGTCCACGAAACCGGAGAAGTTGGAGAACGGGCCATCCACGATGCGCACCGAGTCCCCTCGCTGGAAGTGGAATTTCGGCTTCGGCTTCTCCGCCGCGACCGAGACCTGATTGATGATGCGGTCCACCTCCTCCTGGGTGAGCGGCGTCGGCTTGAGCCCCGAGCCTACGAAGCCGGTCACCTTGGGAGTGTTTTTCACGACGTGCCAAGTGGCGTCGTTCATCTCCATGTTGATCAGCACATATCCCGGGAAGAACTTCTTCTTCGAGATGATCTTGGCCCCGTCGCGCATCTCGACGACATCCTCGGTCGGGATGAGGATCTCGCCGATGTCGTTGTCCATCCCGAGCGCCTCCGTGCGCTGCTTGAGGCTCTCGCGGACCTTGTTCTCATAGCCGGAGTAGGTATGAACGATGTACCACTGCTTCGCCATGCCAGTCATCGCCCTCAGCCTGCGTGCGTGAAGACCCAGCTGACCATGTGGAACAGCACGGTGTCCACGACCCACAGGAACAGCGCGAAGATGAAGACGGTGACGATGACGACGGTCGTCGTTCCGCGCACTTCCCTGCCGGACGGCCAGGAGGTGCGCTTCAGCTCCCCCCGAACCTCCGACAGGAACGTCCGTAGCCTCACCCACCAGTTCATGCGGCTCCTGTGTCAACATCACCCTGTACGCGCCTGGCAGGCCAGGAGGGATTCGAACCCCCAACATCCGGTTTTGGAGACCGGCGCTCTAGCCGTTCGAGCTACTGGCCTGGACGAAGGGACCTCCTCCGCGGACGGACAAGGACCCCCTCACTTCGTCTCTTTGTGCAACGTGTGCGACCTGCACCAGCGGCAGAACTTCTTGAACTCCAGCTTCTCCGTGGTCTTCTTGCGGTTCTTGGTGGAGACGTAGTTCCGCCGCTTGCACTGGCTGCACTGAAACGTGATCAAGTCGCGCATTACTGCTGGATCTCCGTCACGGTGCCGGCGCCGACGGTGCGCCCACCCTCGCGGATCGCGAACCGCAAGCCCTTGTCCATCGCGATCGGCGTGATCAACTCAACTTGAAGGTTCACGTTGTCGCCCGGCATCACCATCTCCACTCCCGACGGCAGCTGCGCCACCCCCGTCACGTCCGTCGTCCGGAAGTAGAACTGCGGCCGGTACCCGTTGAAGAACGGCGTGTGCCGCCCCCCCTCTTCCTTCGTCAGGATGTACACCTCCGCCTTGAACTTCGTGTGCGGCGTGATGCTCCCAGGCTTCGACACCACCTGCCCCCGCTCCACTTCCTCTTTTTCCGTCCCGCGCAGCAACAGCCCCACGTTGTCCCCGGCCATCCCCTCGTCCAGAAGCTTCTTGAACATCTCCACCCCGGTCACCACACGCTTGAACGTCGGCCGGATCCCGACCACCTCCATCTCCTCCCCCACCTTCACCTTCCCCTGCTCCACACGCCCCGTCACCACCGTGCCGCGCCCCGAGATCGAGAACACGTCCTCGATCGGCATCAGGAACGGCCGGTCGATCGGCCGGTCCGGCACCGGAATGTACTTGTCCACCGCCGCCATCAGCTCGTACACCTGCTTCATGGCGGTCTCGTCCCCCTGCATCGCCTTCAGCGCCGAAATCTTCACCACCGGAATCTCGTCGCCGGGGAACTGGTACGACTTCAACAGCTCCCGCACCTCCAGCTCCACCAGGTCCAGAAGCTCCTTGTCGTCCACCGCGTCCACCTTGTTCAAAGCCACCACGATGCGCGGCACGCCCACCTGCCGCGCCAAAAGGATGTGCTCCCGCGTCTGCGGCATCGGACCGTCCGCCGCCGACACCACCAGGATCGCCCCGTCCATCTGCGCCGCCCCCGTGATCATGTTCTTCACGTAGTCGGCGTGCCCCGGGCAGTCCACGTGCGCGTAGTGCCGGTTCTCCGTCTCGTACTCCACGTGCGCCGTCGCGATGGTGATCCCGCGCTCCCTCTCCTCCGGCGCGTTGTCGATCGAGTCGAACGAGCGCACCTGGATCTTCGGGAACTTCTTGTTCAAAGCCATCGTGATCGCCGAGGTCAAAGTCGTCTTGCCGTGGTCGACGTGACCGATCGTCCCGACGTTCACGTGCGGCTTCGTTCTCTGGAATTTCTCCTTGGCCATGTCGACCCTCCGCTCACCGGGACCGCCGACGCGCGGCCCCCGCGAACCCTCTCGCACGCGCCGCCGCCGGACCCGAGGGCGCCTGCGCGCCCGATCTCATTCGAAAGGTGGAGCCCACGACCGGGATTGAACCGGTGACCCCTTCCTTACCAAGGAAGTGCTCTACCACTGAGCCACGTGGGCCCGGGAAAGAAGCCATGGAGCGGGAAACGGGATTCGAACCCGCGACCCTCAGCTTGGAAGGCTGATGCTCTACCCCTGAGCTACTCCCGCGTTCCCTGCGTCCGGCTGGGGTGAGGAACCACCCCGCAGCTGGCGCCTCGCCGCAGCCGCCGTCTCCCTACACTCTCGTTGATGGTCCGAATCGCCGTCCGTCCGCGCGGTCCGTCCTTCAAACGTCGCCGCATCCCTGCAGCGCGCTTCGGTGGGTGGTGGGGAGAGGAGGATTCGAACCTCCGAAGCACAACGGCGGCAGATTTACAGTCTGCTCCCTTTGACCGCTCGGGAATCTCCCCACGAATGTGCCGCCGTCCGCGACCCGCGCCCCCGGAGTGCGACGACCATACACACGAACGCCCGCTCGCGCGGGCTGGAGCTGGCGAAGGGATTTGAACCCCCGACCCGCTGATTACAAATCAGCTGCTCTACCCGCTGAGCTACGCCAGCTTGTCAAACGCCGTATGCTAACATGCGTTTACGCGCGTTGCAATACCCTTGCCAAAAAAATCCGTCGTCCGGCTAGGAGCCGCCGGATCCCTTCGCCGCGACAAGCCGTCGCTGACGTACCGCCTCGAACAGGACGACCCCCGCCGCCACCGACAAGTTGAGCGACTCAATCCCGCCTGCCATCGGGATTGACAGCACGACGTCGCAGGTCTCCCGGGCGAGGCGGCGCAGCCCCCTCCCCTCCCCTCCGAAAACCAGGGCCACGGGGGAGGTCAAATCGAAGGAAGTCCAGGGGGCCTCCCCGGAGCGGTCGATGCCGACAACCCAAATATTCTTTTCCTTCAAGGACTTCAGGAGCGACACGACGTTTCTCACACGCGCGACGGCCAACCGCTCGGTGGCCCCCGCCGAAGCCTTGACCGCCACGGCTGTGAGGCCCGCCGCCCCTCTCTCCGGCAGGAACAGACCCTGGGCTCCCGCGGCGGCCGAGGCGCGCACGACGGCTCCCAGGTTGCGGGGATCCTCCACCCCGTCCAGCACGACGAACAGGGCGGACGGACCGCTCGTCTTCAGGAGGTGTTCCGGGTCGGCGTAGGCTGCCGCGGAGATGAAGGCCACCACACCCTGGTGCGCTTCGCCGTCCGCGAGCCGATCGAGCGCCTCGACGGGCTGGCGCAGGACCGGCACGCCGGCCTGGTGAGCCGCCTCGAGCAGGCGCCTCACCCGGCCGTCGCCGCGGGACGCGGCGACCAGGACGCGCATCACGCTGCGCTTGCGCGCCTGCAGAGCCTCGAGGACCGCATGGATGCCGAAGACCTTCTCGCTCACGCGGACATTCCCTGCGTGGCGGACAAAAGCGCCCTGGCCCTCTCGGCGCAGGAGGCGATCCGCTTCCTGAGGGGCAGCCGGCTGCCCTCTTCGATGACCGGCAGCAGCTTCACCATCTCGGGCCCCGAGGAAGCTCCGGTCAGGGCGATACGGATCGGATGGTACAGATCGCGCCCCTTAGTACCGGTCTCGCGGCGCACCTCGTCGGCCACGGCCTGGAAGCGCGGCGCGGTCAGCGACTCCGGGCCCAGACGCCGCACCAGCACCTCGATCACCGCCCGCGACTTCGGGTCCACCAGCGTCTTCCGGACCTCGGGATCGTCGAGACTCTTCCTGGCCTCGAACTCGAAGAGAAACGCGCTGGCCTCCGGAAGCTGCCTCATTCTCGGAAGCCTGTCGGCGTACAGAAGCGCCAGGCGACCCAGCCACTGCTGGATCTCGGGAGAGACGTCCCGGTCCAGAAGACCGGTCTCGATCATCTGCTCCGCGGCCATCTCCGCCAGGCGGGCCACCGGCAGGCGCGCCATGTGCCGGGCCGCCAGCGCGTCGAGCTTCGGGCGATCGAAGATCGCCGGGGCGCGCGACACGCGATCGAAATCGAACTGCGCCACGAGCTCCTCCCGTGTCAGCAGATCCTGCCCGCTGGGCGGCGACCAGCCGAGCAGGGCCAGGTAGTTCAAGAGCGCCTCGGGCGGATAACCCTGCTCGCGGAACCAGGCGACAGACGCCGCCCCCTCGCGCTTGCTGAGGGGCGCCCCGTCGCGCCCGAGAATCAGCGGCAGGTGGGCGAAGCGCGGCAGGGTCTTCGTTCCGAGCGCGCGGTACACCAGGATCTGGCGCGGCGTGTTGGAGAGGTGGTCGTCGCCGCGAATCACGTGGGTGACGCGCATCAGCGCATCGTCCACCACCACCGCGAAGTTGTAGGACGGCCAGCCGTCGCGGCGCAGGATGACGAAATCGCCGATCTGCGACACGGGGAAGCGCACGTCGCCGTGCACCATATCCGGACATTCGATCGATGGCTCCTGGCCCGCGGCGGCGGCAACGTTGAACCGCACCGCGAACTCCTCGCCGCGCCGTCGCCGGAGCATCGCCTCTTCCCTCGGAATGACCCGGCAGCGCCCGGTATAGAGGGAGGCCCTCCCGGCATCCCGCTGCGCCGCGCGCTCCTCCTCCAGGACCTGCGGCGAGCAGAAGCACGGGTAGGCCAGACCGCCCTGGAGGAGCTCCTCGGCGCGCGCACGGTACAGCGCCAGCCGCTCCGACTGACGGTACGGCCCGTCCCCGCCCCCTTCTCCGACCCCCTCGTCCCATCCCAGGCCGAGCCAGCGCAGGTCCTCCATCAGCCGCGTCTCGTGGTCCGGGCTGGAGCGCGCGACGTCGGTGTCCTCGATGCGCAGGAGAAAGACGCCCCGGTGTCTCCGGGCGTACAGCCAGTTGAACAGGGCCGTGCGGGCGTTACCGACGTGCAGCTCCCCCGTCGGCGAAGGCGCAAAGCGGACGCGGGGCGCATTCATCATGTCGGTCCCGCGAGCAGTGCGATGGCCTGAGCCATGATGCCCTCCTGCCGGCCGACGGCGCCCATGCCCTCCAGTCTCTTCGCCTTCACGGTCACGCTGTCGACGGAAACACCGAGCGCCGCGGCGAGCATTTTCCGCATCGCCGCGATGTGCGGCTGCAGGTGCGGCGCCTCCGCCAGAATCACCGTGTCCACGTTGACGATCTCGAAGCCGCGCGTTCGGGCCTCCCGCATGACCTCCTCGAGGAACCACAGGCTGGGGCGGCCGCGCAGCGTCTCGTCGCTGTCCGGGAAGCGCGCGCCCATGTCCTCGAGACCGAGGGCGCCCAAAAGGGCGTCGCACACGGCGTGCGACAGGACGTCGGCGTCCGAATGGCCGGCCAGGCCGCGCGGATGCGGGATTTCGACGCCGCCCAGGACCAGCCGCCGACCGGGCCGCAGCGGGTGCGCGTCGACGCCGCAGCCGACGCGCAGGAGCGGCCGTTTCACGTGCGTCTCTGTAAGCCGGGCGGCGGGGGTGGCGTCGTTCGCACGCGCCGCGCGCCCGGGGGCCGAACGCTGTCTCGATTTAGGCACGCTCCCCTCCGTCCGTGTCCTGCGCCAGGATCGCCTCCGCCAGCGCCAAGTCGAGCGGCGACGTGATCTTGAGGTTGCGCGGCGACCCCTCGACCATATGGACCCGATGCCCCGTCCTCTCGACGAGCGCCGCGTCGTCCGTCCCGAGAAAACCGTCGCGTGTCGCCCGCGCGTACGCCCCGCGCAGCACCGGGCCCCTGAATCCCTGCGGCGTCTGCGCCAGCCACAGGCGGCCGCGCGGCAGCGTCGCCTCGATGACGCCGTCCGGCGCGACCTGTTTGATCGTGTCGGTCGGCGGGATGACGGGGACCGCGGCCCCGTACCCGGCGGCCGCCGCGATCACCGTGTCGATGACCTGCCGGGACACCAGCGGCCGCGCCGCGTCGTGCACGAGGATGATCTCGTCCGTCCCCGGCGTCAGCGCCTGGAGGCCGGCGCCCACCGAGTCCTGCCGCGTCGCGCCGCCGGGGACGAGCACCACCTTCCCGTGAGGCGGCCCGAGGACGCGCGCCGCTTCGCCGGGGTCCGGCACCGCCGCGACGACCCGCTCCACGCCAGGGTGGGACACGAAGACGCCGATGGAGCGCTCCAGGAGGGTGAGGCCGCGCAGGCGCAGGAAGGCCTTGGGCCGGTCGGCCCCCATGCGGACGCCCCTTCCCGCGGCGACGATGATGGCGAGGACAGTCATGCGTGACGCGCGCCCCGGGGGACCCGGCAGGATCCCGCCCGGCACCGTGCGGGGGCATCGGGCCGCGCGGCGCCGTCGCGGCCCGGGCCCTCAGATCTTGAGGATCTCTTCTTCCTTGTGCTTCGCCAGCTCGTCGATCTGGTGGATGTGGAGATCGGTCTGCTTCTGCACCTGGTCCAGCCCGCGCTTCTCGTCGTCCTCCGAGATCGTCTTGTCCTTGAGGAGCTTCTTCAGCGCCTCGTTGGCGTCCCGGCGCTCCAGCCGGACCGCCGTCCGCCCGTGCTCGGCGATCTCGTGCACCCGCTTCGCGAGCTGCTTGCGGCGCTCTTCCGTGAGCGGAGGGATGGGGATACGCACCACCTTGCCGTCGTTCGCCGGATTGAGGCCCAGGTCCGAGGAGCGGATCGCCTTCTCGATCTTCGCGATCAGCGACACGTCCCACGGCTGCGCCACGATCAGGGTCGGGTCCGGGATGGTCAGCGTGGCCACCTGGTTCAGGGGCGTCGGCGTCCCGTAGTACTCCACGGCGATCCCGTCCAGCATGGCGAGCGAGGCGCGGCCGGTGCGCAGGGTCGCCAGCTCCTTGCGCGTGTGCTCCACCGTCTCATTCATTTTCTGCTGGGCACGCTGGTTGATCTCGTTGACCTTCATGGCTCACTCCTTCACGATGGAACCGATCTTCTCTCCCATCACCGCGCGCATGATATTGCCCCGAACGCCAAGATCGAAGACGATGATCGGCAGGCGGTTGTCCATGCACAGGGAGATGGCCGTCGCATCCATCACCTTGAGACCCTTCTCCAGGACCTCGAGGTAGCTGATCGAGTCGAACTTTCTCGCCTTCGGATCCTTCTTCGGGTCGGCCGAGTAGATCCCGTCCACCTGGGTGGCCTTCAGGATCACCTCGGCCTTGACCTCCATGGCGCGCAGGGCGGCGGCGCTGTCGGTCGTGAAGTAGGGGTTGCCGGTGCCCGCGGCGATGATCACGACGCGACCCTTCTCGAGATGCCGCATGGCCCGGCGGCGAATGTAGGGTTCGGCCACCTGCCGGATCTCGATGGCCGAGAGGACCCGCGTGTGCACCTCGAGCCTCTCGAGCGCGTCCTGGACCGCCAGCGAGTTGATCACCGTCGCCAGCATGCCCATGTAGTCGCCGGTGACCCGGTCGATGCCATGGGTCGAGCCGGCCAGGCCACGGTAAATATTGCCTCCCCCGATCACCAGGGCGACCTCTACGCCGAGGGCGTGCACGTCCTTGATCTGCTCGGCGAGGAGGCGGATGACCTCGAACTCGAGGCCGAACGGCTTCGATCCCATGAGGGCTTCGCCGGAGAGCTTGAGGAGGATTCTGCGGAACTTAGGCTGTCTGGCCACGTTGGGAGCCTTCGGGAGAACCCTCTAGCGCGACGTGTGACCCGAACCCTGCTGCTTGCCGTCCTGGCCGAGGACGAAACGCGCGAACCGTCTGACCCGGATGTTCTCGCCGGTCTTCGCGATGACGTTGTGGAGGACGTCCTTCACGGTCACGTTGGGATCGCGCACGAAGGGCTGCTCCATGAGGCAGAACTCCTGGTAGAACTTCTCCATGCGTCCGGCGACGATCTTGTCGACCACCGCCGGCGGCTTGCCCGAGGATGCCGCCTGCTGCCGGTAGATCTCCCGTTCCTCTTCGAGGACTTCCTTGGTCACCTCATCGCGATCGACCACCCGCGGCTCGCAGGCGGCGATGTGCATCGCCAGGTCCTTGACCAACCCCTGGAAATCCGCGGTGCGGGCCACGAAGTCGGTCTCGCAGTTCACCTCGACCAGAACGCCGATCCGTCCGCCGGCGTGAATATAGGCACCGACGGCGCCTTCGCTCGTCGCCTTCGTCGAACGCTTCACCGCCGTCGCGTGGCCTTTCTGGCGCAGGATCTTGTGGGCCCGCTCCAGGTCGCCAGCGGCCTCGACCAGGGCGGACTTGCAGTCCATCATGGGCGCCCCGCTCTTGTCGCGGAGTTCCTTCACCATCGACGCGGTAATCTCCATCCACTCCTCCTGCCTGCTCTCTTCGCTCGCCGCACCACCCGCGCCCGGGGCGCCGCGCGCCGGAAGGTCCGGGTCCGTTTCTTTCTACGACTGGACGGGGGTACGTCGGGTGCGGTGCGGGGTTTTTGGCTTCAGTCCGTTACCACGCGACCGCCCGGGATGACCGTCGTGCGCTCCGCGGTCCCCTCGACCTTCACCGCTTCGCTCTCCGGTTCGGTGTCGCCTTTGGGGCCGGCCTCTGCGGCCGGCGGCTCGCTGCGGGGAGCGGCCGGCTTGCGTCGAGGCGCCGCGCGGCGGCCGTCTCCCACCGGGGCGCGGCGTGCGTGCCGGCCCGGGGAATCCTCGCCCAGCGCCGGCATCCCGGCCACCACGACCCCGCCGCCGCCCGCCGCCGCCATCGCCCCCTCGGACTCCTGCTCCCCGGCCTGCTTTTCGTAGATGCTGCGCCCCTCCACGATCGCGTCGGCGATACGCGACGCGAACAGCTTGATGGCGCGAATCGCGTCGTCGTTTCCCGGAATCGGGTAGTCGATGTCTTCCGGGTCGCAGTTGGTGTCCACCACCGCGACCACCGGGATGTCGAGCTTGCGAGCCTCCTGGACCGCGATGTGCTCTTTCTTGGGATCGATGATGAAGAGAGCGTCCGGCAGGCGATCGAGGGTCTTGATGCCCGACAGGACCTTCGCGAGCTTCACGCGCTCCTTCTCGAGCTGCAGGAGCTCCTTCTTGGTGTACCGGCCCTCGACCGGGTTCTCCAGGAAGTTCTCCAGCCAGCGCAGCCGTTCGATGCGCTTCTTGATGGTGCGGTAATTGGTGAGCGTGCCGCCGAGCCAGCGCACGTTGACGAACGGCATGCCGACCCGGGTGGCCTCCTCCGCGATCGGTTCCTGGGCCTGGCGCTTGGTGCCGACGAACAGGATGGTGCCCCCCTGGGCCGACTCCCCGACGAATTCGAGAGCCTCGCGGAACTTGATGAGGGTCTTCTGGAGATTGATGATGTAGATACCGTTGCGCTGCCCGAAGATGTACTCCCGCATCTTCGGATTCCACCTCTTGGTCTGGTGTCCGAAGTGGACACCGGCCTCCAGAAGCTCTTTCATCGTGACCGCCGTCAAATCGTCCCTCCTGTCCTTGCCCCGGGCCGTTAACGCTTCGAGTACTGGAAGCGGGCGCGCGCGCCGCGCTGCCCGTACTTCTTTCTCTCCTTCACGCGCGAATCGCGGGTCAAGAACCCCGCCTCCTTCAGGCGGGCGCGCAAGGTCGGCTCGAACTGCACCAGCGCCCGGGCGATCCCGTGTCGCACGGCGCCCGCCTGCCCGGCCTCGCCGCCGCCTGCGACGTTGACCAGGACGTCGAACTTGTCGTGCGTCTCGGTCAGGACCAGAGGCTCGCGCACCACGCGCTGCAGCGCGTCGGTGTGAAAATACGTGTTCATCGGCCTGTGGTTGACGTTCATGGCGCCCGAACCCGGCCGCAGATAGACGCGGGCGGTGGCCGTCTTCCTCCTGCCCGTCGCGTAGTACTGCATCACCGACATGCGGGTGGTCTCCGTCTTGGTTTCAAGCCGGGATCTGGATCGGCTCCGGCCTCTGGGCCTGGTGCGGATGGTTGGGTCCGGCGTAGACCTTCAGCTTCATCCCGAGCCGGCGCCCGAGGCTCCCCTTCGGGAGCATCCCCTTCACCGACCATTCGACGACGCGCGTCGGCTTCTCCTTCAGCATCCGTCCCGCGGCGACCTGCTTGAGCCCGCCGGGATAACCGGTGTGCCAGCGGTAGAACTTCTTCTCCGGCTTCCGCCCGGTCAGATGCACCTTCTCCGCGTTAATCACCACCACGAAGTCGCCGGTGTCGGCATGCGGCGTGTAGGTTGGACGGTGCTTGCCCATCAGGATTCGCGCCACCTGGGTCGACAGGCGTCCCAGCGTCTGTCCCGCCGCGTCGACGACGACCCACTTGCGAACCGCTTCAGCCTGTTTACAGACATAGGTGCCCATCTTCCCTCACGCAGCAAAAACGATGCCCATCTTGTTCCGCAAGCCGGTCATTGTGGCAGGTCGGCGCGAGAACTGTCAAGTCTCATCTGGCGCCGGCCCCCGCGGGATCGTCGTGCCCATAAGCCATGAGCAGAATCAGGACGGCCTTCTGGGCGTGCAGCCGGTTGGCGGCCTGCTGGAAGACCACCGACGCCTTCGACTCGATCACGTCGTCGGTGACCTCCTCTCCCCGATGGGCCGGCAGACAGTGCATGAAGATGGCGCCCTTGTTCGCTTGTGCCATGACCGTCGCATTGACCTGGAACGGCCGGAAGACCTCGACCCTCTCGTCGTGCTCCGCCTCCTGCCCCATGCTGGCCCAGGTGTCGGTGTACACGACGTCCGTCCCGGCGACGGCCTGCGCGACGTCTGAGCCTATGGTGATGCGCGCGCCGGTCGCCGCGGCGTCCTTGCGGGCCCGTTCCACGACCCCGGGATCGGGGGGGTGGGATGGCGGCGTCGCCACGCTGACGTGCGCCCCGAGCTTGGCGCCCGCGTACAGGAGCGAGTGCGCGACATTGTTCCCGTCTCCGACGTAGGCCAGCCGGATTCCCTCGCAGCGCCCGAAGACCTCGCGCACGGTCAGGAAATCGGCGAGCGCCTGGCAGGGGTGCAGGTGGTCCGAGAGGCCGTTGATGACCGGGACAGTGGCATGACGTGCCAGATCGACGATCGCCTGGTGCGAGAAGGTGCGCGCCATGATGCCGTCCGCCATGCCGGAAAGCGTTCGGCCGATGTCGGCGACGCTCTCGCGCTTGCCCATGGAGACGTCGGACGGGCCCAGATAGATGGCGTGCCCTCCGAGCTGCGTCATGCCGGCCTCGAAGCTGACGCGCGTCCTGAGGGACGGTTTCTCGAAGATCATCGCCAGCGTCTGCTGCGGCAGCGCGGCGCGGTAGGACGCCGGGGCCTTCTTCACCTTCATGGCGAGGTCCAGGATCTCCAGGACCTCCTCCCGCGCCAGATCGTGAATCGAAATCACATCCTTGCTCGTCATGTCGTCGTCCGCACCCTTCCTCTCACGTGTGCTGTGCGCGGCCCCGCCATGCGACCGCGGCGCCCGGGCCCGGGCGGGACGATGCGCGTCCCCGCCTTGCCCCGCACCGCCTCCACGAGTCGGGCGCTCGATGTGATCAGCACCTCGCGACCGGTCGCTTCGACGAACTCGATGGCGGCGCGGATCTTCGGCCCCATGCTCCCCTCCGGGAACTGTCCATCCGCATGGTGCGCCCGCGCCTCGGAGACATCCATCGCGCGGATGGCCTTCTGGTCCGGTCGGCCGAAGTTGGTCGACACGTGTTCGACCCCCGTCAAAATGACGAACAGCTCGGCCCTCAGGTCGGACGCGATCAGGGACGCCGTGTAGTCCTTGTCAATCACCGCCTCCACGCCGCGCATCCCTCCTTCACGGGTGCGGTAGACCGGGATCCCGCCGCCCCCTCCGGCGATGACGATGCTCCCGGACTCGACCGCGCGCCTGATGGCCTCGCGCTGGACGACCTCGAGGGGGCGGGGCGACGGCACGACCTTGCGCCAGCCGCGTCCGGCGTCCTCGACCATCGTCCATCCCTGTTTATGCATAAGATCCTCGGCCCGGAAGCGCGGGTAGAACGGGCCGATCGGCTTGGTCGGCCTGCGGAACCCCGGGTCGTCCTGGTCCACGACCACCTCCGTGACCAGCGTGACGATTCCTTGGCGCCCACGGCGCCTGTGCCTGAGCTCGTTCAGAATCGCCACCTCCAGCATGTAACCGACGCTCCCTTCGGACATCGCGACGCACACGTCCAGGGACAGCGGTGGCACCTTGGTGACCGCCTCCTCGACCTGGATCAGGATGTTCCCGACCTGCGGCCCGTTGCCGTGGACGATCACCAGGCCGAAGCCGTCCCTGAGGATGGGGATGAGCGCGCGCGCGGTCTCCTGGGCGTTCTCGAGCTGCTCCCACTGCGTGCCTTCCTGCCCTTTCCTGATGAGCGCGTTGCCGCCGAAGGCGACGACGGCGAGCTTCCTCTGTTGCGGCATGAATGAAGAACTAAGGCAGCTTCGCCAGGACGTCGTCCAGGTCGGGCTTGCCGATCTCCTGCAGCTCGTAGGTGACGCGCAGCGCCGGCTTCTCGAAATGGATCGTCCGGCGCAGGTCGATGGGCGTGGCGATCAGCACCAGATCGCAATCGACCTTGTCGATCGTCTGCTTCAGCTCGTTCATCTGCTTTTCGCCGTAGCCCACCGCCGGCAGCAGCGTCCCGATGCCCGGGTATTTGCGGAACGTTGCGGCGATCGAGCCGACGGCGGCGGATCGCGGGTCGACAATCGACGCCGCCCCGAAGCGCTGCGCCGCGATCACCCCGGCACCGTACCCCATCTCCCCGTGCGTCAGCGTGGGGCCGTCCTCGACCACCAGGACGCGTTTGCCGCGGATCGCGGCGGGATCCTCGACCGTGACCGGTGAGGCCGCCTCGACGACCAGGGCCTTCGGGTTATAACGCGCGATATTCGCCTTGACCTCCTCGATCCCCTTCTTGTCGGCCGTGTCGACCTTGTTGATGATCAGGCACGAGGCGCGCCGGAAATTCGCCTCGCCGGGGTGGTACTGCAGCTCGTGGCCGGGACGCAGTGGATCGACGACCACGATCTCGATGTCCGGCTTGTAGAACGGCAGGTCGTTGTTGCCCCCGTCCCAGACGATGACGTCGGCCTCGCGCTCCGCCTCCTGCAGGATGGCGGCGTAATCGACCCCCGCGTACACCACCGTGCCGTTCTTGAGGTGCGGCTCGTACTCCTCCCGCTCTTCGATGGTACATTCGAATCGGTCCAGGTCCTCGAAGGTGGCGAACCGCTGCACTCGCTGCTTCACCAGGTCGCCGTACGGCATCGGGTGGCGTACCGCCACGACCCGGCGTCCCCGGTCCAGGAGCTTCTTGCAGACGCGGCGCGTCGTCTGGCTCTTGCCGGCCCCGGTGCGCACGGCGCACACGGACACGACCGGCTTCTTCGCTTGCAGCGAGGTCTCGTCGAAGCCGAGCAGGGTGAAATCGGCGCCCGCCGCGACGACCTGCGACGCCTTGTGCATGACGTGGGCGTGCGATACGTCCGAGTAGGCGAACACCACGAGATGAACCGACAGCTTGTGGATCAACTCTTCGATCCGGTCCTCCTCGTAGATCGGAATGCCGTCGGGATAGAGCGATCCTGCGAGCTGGGCCGGATAGCGCCTTTCGCTGATGTTGGGGATCTGGGTGGCGGTGAACCCCACGACCTCGAAGGCGGGGTTGTCGCGGAAGCAGAGGTTGAAATCGTGGAAGTCCCTCCCGGCCGCACCCATGATCATGACACGCCGTGCACCCATGCAGCTTCTCCCCGGAAAAAAACAAAGGAGCAATCGCAGGTTCCGACCGCTCCTGAGGACTCCTTACGGCGAAGGACGCTCGCGGAAACCGTGTCACTATAACAGAGGGGTCTCGTTTGTCAAGGTTCGCCGGAGCGGCCGACCGGTCGGAGGCTGCGCCGCTTCTACGAGGTCGCGCCGAAGGCGCGCGCCGGCCCCGCCAAGCCATCCGCCTCCGACACCGGGACGGCATGCCCCCCGGGCGGCAGGATCGGAGGCGCCTCCGTCAGGATGGGCGTGCGCCCGTCGCCGGCGCTCCACCGCCCGGTGCGCGCGTCCTTGCGGTTCCGGAACACCCCCCAGCGGGCGGAGGCGTCGGGCGGTACTGTGGGAGCGATCTCGATCGGCTCCCTTCGTCCGGACTGCCGGCCGGTGCTGCAGAAGGAGATCAGGACGCTTCTCGGATCGGGACCGACCACCTCGACGACCTGCCCCGTCGTATCGGTCTTCGGCACGGTCATGGGCGGGGGCGGGGCCGGAACACGCGGGGCGTCGCCCGGCCCCGTGACGTGGGCGCGCGTCGCCGCGGCGGCGGGTGCCGGCTCCAGCACCGCCATGCCGCGCTGCGCCAGGTACTCGCCCCACACGTGATAGACGTGCACCCCCAGTCCGGCCAGGATCATCGCCCCGACGCTGAACACCATGAAATTCCAGACACCGTGCGACACGGAGGTCTGCGGGCGCGGCGGCTCCTTGGCCTCCCGCGCCGCCTTCTGCTGCAGGGCCTGGTGGACGGTCACGCGATTGTCGGCGACCCGGAGCGCCAGCTCCATCGGCAGCCTGTGACGCTGCGACAGGCGCAGCGCCAGGACCCTACGGTCGCCCCGTTCCAGGGCCTGCCGCACCGACAGGCAACCGTCGCGCACCGCCCCCGCGAAACCCGGATCGTAGGCGACCTCTGATTCGGCCGGCGCCTCACGGAACGTCGCGGGCGCGGGTGCCATCGGCGCAAGCACCGTCGGTGCCGTCCTCGATCCCGGTTCCGAATCCGGCTTCTTCTCGGCGGCGGCCGCAGCGGCCTGGAACACGGCTTCTTCCAGAGGCGTTCGCATCGAAACGGGCAGGGTTTCACGGGTTGCGGCGGCCATGCCAGAGGTCACGCCGGCTCGCTGCTTCCCGGCCGGCGGACCGGCTGAGGCGGACGGTCTCACACTCGGGCTCGGCGGCGGCAGTCCTTTTCTGAGAGCGTGGGCCTCCTCGAGGGTCATCACACCCTCGAGGACCGAGTAGGCGCTCCCGAGGTCGATCTGGCTCGCCTCCGCGAACTCCTTGGCGCGCCGGTAGCGCTCCTGGTCGTCGGCGGCGCGCGGGCGGCCGACCGCGAAGCGGTACTTCCGCCCGCAGCCCGAGCAGGCCGTGACCAGGGGAGCGGTCATTTCGGCCGGGATCTGCACCTGGGTCAGGGCTCGGCACTGCGCGCAGCGGAACCGCATCGACACCTCGTCATGCCGGCCGAGAACGGCCCGCCCCCTCTCGGCGGGTCGGGGTTGACGGACAGAATTTAGGGCCCTAAGTTACGGGTGTCAAACCGGATGGCGCCTGTCCGGACGGGGAGCGCTGGAGTGCCCAACGTCTTCGAGAACCGGGTCGTCAGACCGGTGCGGATCTTCGCCGAGCAGCTCAGCTTCGACGGCCTGCTCAATATCAGCCTCGGCGCACGCACCCTCGACGAGCTCAATCTCGGCGCCCGTTCTTTTCTGACTCTGGCGACCCCGCAGCTCATGGCCGGCTCATGGGAGCTCAAGGAGGGGCCGGTCGCCATCAATAAGGCGTCCGTCCTGTTCGTTCTCGAGATCCCGGACCTCGGAGTCAGTCTCAAGAGGACCGATGAGGAGCCCGAGCTGCGCCGCTTCGGACGAGCCGCCGTCCGCCTGCGCGTGCGTGAGTACGCCGTGGAGGGATACGTCCACACGGGGCCCGGCGGAAGTTCGCTGACGCGGCTGAACCAATCGGCCCACCCGTTCATCGCTCTCCAGTCGGCGATCGTCACGGGACCGGGGGTCGACTTCAGCACGTCCTTCCTGGCGGTCAACCGGGCTCACGTCCTGTCGGCCCAGGAAATGTTCAGCGTCAATCTCGTCGCCGAAGAAGTCGCCGCCGGGACGGGCGACGAAGAATCCTGACGATCGCCCGCCGTCAGCGCTGACGGAAGCCCGTGATCGCGAACGGAAACTGGTTCTGCACTGAAGAGACGTCGGAACTGCA
>Ga0209058_1002091_pt1 | contig 16635 bp, 12 predicted proteins | sample GraSoiAngelo_147_FD_185904 | JGI IMG/M metagenome (GOLD analysis project Ga0209058, IMG submission 185904) | Grasslands soil microbial communities from the Angelo Coastal Reserve, California, USA - 14_1009_05_40cm (SPAdes) (version 2) | ecosystem: Environmental > Terrestrial > Soil > Grasslands ... | reverse complement strand
GCCGGTTGGCGAACCCTTCCTTGATCAATTTGCCGGTCTTCGCGTCATGGATGGCACCGCCTTTCACGATCACTTTGGTCGGCCCCATTGCGCACCTCCGGGTCCTACCTCCGAAGCAGCATGAATCTGATTCCCTGGCTTCCCCATCGGCAACAAGATGACGACGCGCCTGTTCTCGACCGGTCTCTGCCGTTGGACCGGCCTCCCGGCCGGGTTCGACTACTCACCGCCCCCCGCCTCTGCCCCTTCACCGGGCAGTCCGGCCAGGTCGCGCAAGGTCGGGACCAGGTCGGAATAGTATCGCAAGATGTCCGCGACCGACAGGACGCCGGTGATGGTCCCGTCCTGAGTGACCGCCAGGTGGCGGATGGCCTTTTCCTTCATCAGAGAGACGGCCGCCGGGAGCGGCTCGCTGTCTTCGATGCTGATGATCGGCTTGTTCATGCAGGCCTTGACCGTCGTGGCGGTCGGATCGAGCCCACGTGCCACCCCTTTCCGGCTGAGATCCGTATCGGTGATGATCCCGACATAACGGAGACCGTCGTCAACCAGGAGGGAGCCGACCTTCCATTTTTGCAGCAGCCGGCCCGCCTCTTTCAGGGAAGCGCCCAGATGGACGCTTCGGATATCGTCCGACATGTAATCGGCCACTCGCGCGTTGGTCGGTATTTTGGAATTCTGGAGCGCTTCGAGTTCGGAGATGCAGCCTTCCAGGATGCGCTTGCGCTGGTGCAGGCTCTCGCGGTAAACGTTCCGCGCCCCGCTCTCCTGGGCTTCCTCCGGCAAATTCACCATGCTCGCCGCCTCACCAAGCTTAGCATACTCGTACGCCTCCAACAATTCGGAAGTCTCTCCGAAAACCCGGCCGATCAGCCGTTCCGTGGCCGCATCAAACTCCTCGAGTGGGAGCGCGGTATTCCGCCTGGAGAGAAACGGCTGAAACTGGACAAGCTGCTGCCTGAGCCGCTCAATGTCACGATTCAAGAACAGTCCACGGGTCAGGCGCGTCGTAAATCGGTTCCGCATGGGGCTCCCTGTGTTAGAGGTGGGGATAGGAACAATACCCCACTTGGCTCGCGCAAAACAAGGGGGTTGATGCAGGTGGGGAAGGCCCGGGATGGGAGCCTGACCGGCAGCCGCGAGGTGAACCTGAGACCGAGTCTGTTCAGGGCGTCGACTTGCCCTTGAGCAGTGGGCACAGCTGGCAGGAGTTGTCCAGGTTCCTCGCCTTCTCGTACTCGCGGAGCAGTTCCGAGGCCCTGGCCACCTGCTCCGGCGTCATCTTCTCATAGAGGATATCTCTGGCATCCATCGCGTGCCCGTTCCCCTGGGCGGCCGAGAGACTGGTCCAGAAGTATGCTCGGGCGTAGTCCTGCTGTACACCTTGACCATTGGCGTACATCAGCCCGAGATTATACTGGGCCTTGGACTCTCCCTGCTCCGCGGCCTTCCGGTACCACTGCAGCGCTTTCTCGTTACTCTGCGGCACACCCCGACCTGTGTCATACAGCAAGCCGAGGTCATACTGGGCTCTGGCATCGCCCTCCTCGGCTATGTACTCTAATTCCTTGGCTGCCTTCGCGTAGTCGCCGCTGCGGTAGGCCTTGTCCGACCGGCGGGCCTCACAGGAGAGGGTGCCGAGACACAGTGCGAGCCCCCAGAGAACGACGAGCGAGCATGGTGTGAGCAGACCATGCTTCATGACTGTGAAGGGAAAAACATTAATGTAGGCCGCACGTTGCTAGACTCTCACCTCTTCAATCTTCTTGTCAACCATGAGCGAGTCCCGGCCCGGATTAGCGGAGCTGCTTGATGGCCACGACAGCTTGCGGGTTCTCGAGGCTGGAGAGATCGCCGGGGTCCTGACCAACGAAGGCGGCCCGGATCACCCGCCGAAGGATCTTGGCGTTCCGGGTCTTGGGGAGCTCGGGCACCACGTGCACGGCGGCCGGCCGGAGCGGCTTCCCGAGCTGCTCACCCACCCGGCCCGCTAGCTCGCTGGACAACGCCTCGCTCGGCGTCCACCCGTGGCGGAGGACCACGAAGCAGACCAGTGCTTCTCCTTTCACTGGATGGGGCACGCCGATCGCGGCGGCCTCGCTCACCGCCGGATGGCCGGTCAGGATCGCTTCGACTTCGGCCGGCCCGAGGCGCTTGCCGGCCACCTTGATCGTGTCATCTGAGCGGCCCAGGATGTACCAGAATCCGTCGCCATCCGTCGCCGCCCAGTCGCCGTGGACCCAGACCTGTGGCCATCGGGACCAGTAGGTCTCCAGATAGCGTTGCGGGTCCCGCCAGAAACCGTGCGTCATCCCCGGCCAGGGTTTCGTGACCACGAGCTCTCCCACTTTCCCACGCACCGGTTTCCCGTCTGCATCAAAAATCTCGGCGGCCATCCCGAGGCAGGGGCCGGTAAAGGCGCAGGGCTTACAGGGCTGCAGGACCGTGCCCCCTACAATCCCACCCGAAACCTCGGTGCCTCCGGAGTAATTGATGATCGGGCAGCGCCCTTGGCCGACATGCTGGAAGTACCAGAGGTAGGCATCCGGGGTCCACGGCTCGCCGGTCGAGCCGAGCACGCGCAGGGAGCTGAGATCGTGCTGATGCACGGGTGCGTCGCCATGCCGCATGAGGGCTCGAACCGCGGTCGGGGACAGTCCCAGGATCGTCACGCGGTGCCGCGCCACAACCTCCCAGAGCCGTCCCGGGTGCGGCCAATCCGGCACGCCCTCGTAGAGCAGGCACGTCGCTCCCAAGGTGAGGGCTCCCATGATCTCCCACGGCCCCATCATCCAGCCCATATCGGTGAACCAGAAGAGCGTGTCATCGGACTGAAGATCGAAGTGAAACGCCAGGTCTTGCGCCGCCTTGATGGGAAAGCCGCTGTGCACGTGCACCGTCCCTTTGGGACGCCCGGTCGTGCCTGACGTGTAGATGATCATGAAGGGCTCGTCGGCTGCCATGACCTCCGTCCGCACCTCCGTCGCAGGCCCCTCACCCTCGCCTGTGCTGAGCTCGGTCGAAGCACCCGGCATCACATCATGCCACCACACATCGCGGCCGGCTTGCCAGGAGACGGAGCAGCCGGTTCGCCGCACGACCAGCAGATGTTTGATGGTCGGGCAACGCGCCGCCGCCTCATCCGCGACTTGCTTCATCTTCACCAACCCGCCGCGCCGGGTGAAGCCGTCGGCTGTCACCAGCAGCGTCGCCTCGCAATCCTGCACCCGCGCCGCCACCGCCTCCGCCCCAAAGCCAGAGAAAATCGGCGTGTAGGTCGCGCCGAGCTTGGAGCAGGCCAGCGTGATGATGGCGACCTCGGGGAGCATGGGGAGAAAGACTGCCACTCGGTCTCCCCGACGCACCCCCAATCGCCCGAGGATGGCCGCGGCACGGCAGACCTCGGTATCCAGTTGCCGGTAGGTGAGGGACCGCTGCGTGCCGTCTTCGCCTTCCCATCGGATCGCCAGGTGAGCGGCGCGCGGGCCGGTGCGGTACTTGTCGACGCAGTTGTGCACCAGATTCAGACGACCGCCGACAAACCATTGAGGCCACTGGATCCCTTTGCTCAGGTCCAGCACCCGCGTGTACGGGGAAGCCCACTCGATCCCCATCTCCTCGAGCGCCGCCTTCCAGAACCACTCCATCTCGCCGATCGAGCGGTCGTAGAGCGCGGGATAGTCCGCGATCCGATGCCGCTGCATGAAGCGAAGCAGCCGGCTCCGCTGCACATAGTCCGGCGTGGGATGCCAGAGCTCAGATACGTTGGTCAATGGGGACATAGACTTGCGGCGGCGGCCCCGTGTACAACGAACGGGGGCGGATCAGCCGGTTGTGGTCCTGCTGCTCGATCACATGGGCACACCAGCCGGTGATCCGGGCGCAGACGAACAGGGGGGTATAGAGGTCTTGGGGAATGCCCATCAGGAGATAGGCGACGGCTGTGTAGAAGTCCAGGTTGGGGTACAGGTCTTTTTCCTGCTGCATCACCCGATCCACGATGGTCGCGATCTCGTACCAGCGCGTGTCCCTGCAAGTATGGCTCAGGGCCTCCGCATGGCGCTGAATGATCCGGGAACGGGCATCCCCTTTCCTGAGCACCCGATGCCCGAATCCCATCACCCGGCGTTTTGACGCCAGCGCCTCCCGCACCCACTGCTCAGCCCGGTCTCGGCTTTTGATCTCCAGCAGCATGGATGCGACCGCTTCATTGGCCCCTCCATGGAGCGGGCCCTTGAGCGTGGCGATGGCGGCCGTGATCGCCGCGTGGAGGTCGGTGAGCGTCGAAGCGGCGACCCGTGCGGCAAAGGTCGAAGCGTTGAACTCGTGCTCGGCGTAGAGGATCAGCGAGACGTCCAGCACGCGGGCCATGGCCCTGGCTCCCGTGTCCCCGTGCCGGTCGGTCAGCAGGTAGAGCAGGTTTTCGGCGAAGCCGAGCGCCGGGTCCGGTTGGATCTGCCGCTTGGCATGCGCGAGGCGGTGCGCGGTTGCGATCATGACGGGGATCTGGGCCAGCAAACGGATGGCCTTGCGCACATTGGCCGCCTGTGCCTCACCCGTGGCATCGGGATCAGTCATGCCCAGTAGGGACACGCCGGTCCGCAGAATGTCCATGGGGTGGGCATTGGGTGGCACCACGCCGAGAAAGGCTTCGACCGGCCCGGGTAAGACCCACTGCGCGCGCAACTGCCCGGAGAAGTCCTCCAGTTCCTTGCGCGTCGGGAGCTTCCCGAGCAGCAGGAGATAGGAGACCTCTTCAAACGTCGCCTGCTCCGCCAGGTCGCCGATGGCGTAGCCCCGATACCGCAGGCCGGACTCGCCCTCGTCAATCTGGCAGAGAACCGTCTCCCCTGCGATCACTCCCTCCAGTCCCGGACTGTAAGCCGCTCCCCCTCCCTTAGCCTCACCCCGAGTGCCTGTTGCTCGATCAGTCTTGTTCTTCCCGCCCATAGCGCTCATGTAGGTCCTTGTCCCGTTTCTCGTAGTCCGAGTATCGCAGCAGCTCGTAGAGCTGTTGCCTGGTGTGCATCCTGTTCAACAATCCCTGTTGAGTCCCGAGAGCCTTCACCTCAGCCAGCATGGTCTCGATCGCCTTGGTCGCCACACGGAGGGCCGTGACCGGGAACAGGACGATGCGATACCCCAGGTCCTCGAACTCCCTGACGGTCAGGTAGGGGGTCTTGCCGAATTCGGTCATGTTGGCCACGAGCGGCACCTTGATGCCTTCCTTCGAGAGCCCCTGCGCGAATGCCCGGAACTCCTCGGCGGACTCCAGGGCCTCGGGGAACACCGCATCGGCGCCTGCGCGCGCATACTCCCGCGCCCGCCGGACGGATGCATCCAGGCCTTCCACGGCCCGCGCGTCGGTTCGGGCCACAATGACGAAATCCGGGTCCCGGCGCGCCTCGACCGCGGCCCCGATCTTCTGGGCCATCTCGGAGGTGGACACCAAGCGCTTTCCCGGAAGATGTCCGCACTTCTTGGGGTTCTCCTGATCCTCCAATTGGATCGCAGCCAGCCCCCGTTGCTCGAACTCTCTGACCGCCCGCATGACAGCGAGGGGCGGACCATAGCCGGTGTCCGCATCGACGAGCGCCGGGATTGAGACCGCATTCGCAATGGTCCCGGCGTCGCTCGCCACCTCCGTCATTGACAGGAGCCCGATGTCGGGGAGTCCTCGAGCCGCCGCCAGCCCGGCGCCTGAGATATAGACCGCTTCGAACCCCGCTCCTTCGATCTGGATCGCCGTCAGCGCATTGAACGCCCCCGGCATCATCACGAGATGCCGAGCGATCAATTCCCGCAGGCGCCTGGGTTTAGAAGGTCCCATGTTTATCGGCACCAATTAGTCTATCCCTAATTTTCCCTCCCCCCCTTTGTGGGGGAGGGTTGGGCGGGGGGGTTCAAAGCATTCCAGATGGCTTCGGTGACAGCTTCCGGTTCCTTCAACACCTGATCATTCCAATATCTCAAAAGGCGAAATCCTCGGCCTTCGAGCCAGGCCGTGCGCTTCGCATCAGAAGCAGATTGCTCCAAATGTTGTCCCCCATCCACCTCGACAATCAATTTTCTGTCAAGACACACGAAATCCACGATATACGGTCCTAAGGGTTGCTGTCGTCGGAATTTATGTCTCTCCACTTGGCGCAGGCGAAGGTGCTTCCATAACACTTTTTCTGCATCGGTTGGGTTATTCCTTAACTTTCTAGCTTGCCCCCGATTCATTCCCCCCACCTTTATCCTCCCCCTCAAGGGGGGAGGAAAGACCTCCCTAGCCCTCGCTCGACTGAGCCTCGTCGCCCGTCGAGAGCCTCTGGGTCGAACGACAGGCCCCCTCGTGGTGGGGAGGGAGTCCTTTAGCGAGCCACCTTGAGCAACGGCATCAGGTCACCGACGTTTTTCAGCGCGTCGAGCTTCCAGACCAAGTCAATGACCTTACCGGCTCGAATCCGGTCCAGCCTCCCTTGCGCGAGGCTCCGGAACTTTTCCTCCACCTCGCGATCCGACATCGGGTTCCGAGGGTGGCCCAGCGGAAAGTCCACCTGCCTCACATACTCCTTGCCCGCCGCCGTTCGGACCGTGACCCGCGTGGGCATGGCCTGAGGATACCAGTCTCTCAACTCCGGTTGCTCGACGACGCGGATCTTTTGCATCAGGGCATGCAGAGCCGGATCCTCGAGCCGCTTCGGTCCGAACGACCGGACGGTCACCGTCCCGTCCAGCAAGGCGACGGCGACGCAATACGGGAAGCTGTGGTCGGCGGTCTCCCTCGTCCGTGGACGCCACTTCGCCTCATCCCGTCCGATAATCTCGATCGCCACGCCATAGCTGCCGATCTCCACCTCGGTCATTCCTGCGAGAGACCGGGGTCCTTCCGCATTCAGCACCTGCTCCCGGACGAGGAGCGCCGCCTCGACCGCGGTCTGCGCATGGTATTCCACCGGGTAGTGTTTAATGTATGTCTCGAGGATCTTGAACGAATTCTCGTCTCGCCGAGCCCGGCCCTCGCCGGCGAATGCCGGCAAATCGAACGGCCCCGACACCAGCTTCATGAAGCCCTTCTCGCCCTCAAAGATCGGGGATGGCCCGCTCATGCCCTGTTGGGCGAGGACGGCGGCGAACACGCCGTTCCGTGCGGCATTCGAAAAGGCGCAGGCCTTCCACATGGAGAGGGCTCCCACTCGCGTCTGCCGCAGCGCCACGTTGGCCACGCCGGCGAGATTGACCGCTTGGACCGTCTGGGTCTGCGACAGCTTCAGCACCTTGGCCGCGGCCAGCGCGGACGAAAAGGGACCGTACGTCACATGGTCCCACCCGCGCGGCCGGAGCGCCGCAGCGTCGCACAACCGGCACTGGATCTCGTAGGCGAGGGCGATGGCCTCAATGGCTTGCTTGCCGGAAGCATGGGTCGCCTCTGCAACGGCCAGGACCGCCGCGATATTGTCCGAAGGATGCGCGGGCTCCTGCGACAGGTAGGTGTCGTTAAAGTCCAGGTAGCGGACCAGCGCCCCGTTGGCGAAGGCGGCCAGATCCGGAAGGGTCCTATGCCCTGTCCCCCACAGCGTCGCGCCGTTCGCGCTCTTCACTGCTTGTGCCGTGCGGCGGGCGATCCGGCAAGGCTCGGCGGACCAGCCGCCGAAGGCACACCCGAGGCTGTCCAGGATCCGGCGTTTGACCTCATGTACCACGGCGGCGGGAAGATGCGGATAGGAAAGCGACCGACCGTACTCGGCGAGGCGATCGGCAATCACGGAACTGCCACCTCCATCCCGGAAAGTTTAGCACATTAATGACATGCGGACCCCGACTTTGTTAGCATGAAGACGGTCGCAGGCCGCGAGACTCTCCCGGGACGCAGAGTCGCAGGCCGACAGTCGAGGGAGCCCAACATGCCATACCGCTTCGTCAACGTCTCCGCCGGTGAACGCATTGCGACGGTCACCTTGAATAACCCCCCGTCGAATCTGCTCACGACGTCGGTTCTTACAGAGCTGGATCAAATCTTCGGCGAGCTGGAGGCCAGTGACGACATCCGGGTGGTGGTGCTGACGGCCACCGGCCGTTTTTTCTGCCCCGGAGCCGATATGAAAGAGCTGACGCTCCTCGCCACCGCGTACCAGGGGTCGGAGCTGTCCGGCCGGGGTCAGGCCCTGCTGAACCGTATCGAACGCTCCGACAAGCCTGTCATCGCCGCCATCAATGGCACCTGCCTGGGCGGGGGGCTTGAATTGGCAATGGCCTGCCACATGCGGGTGGCGGCCTCGGGGATTGCTCTCGGCCTGCCGGAGATCAAACTGGGCCTCATCCCGGGTTTCGGCGGGACCCAACGGCTCCAACGAATCATCGGTCCGTCACAGGCTGCCGAGTTGATCCTGACAGGGGAGAGCATCACCTCGGAGGAAGCCCTGGCCCTTGGATTGCTCAACCGGCTTGCTCCCGCCGACCAGGTGCTGCCGCAGGCGATGGCCCTGGCCCGCATGGTAACAACGAAGGGGCGCCTGGCCACCCAGGCCGCCTTGCGGGCGATCCGGACCGGCCTCGACAGTCCCTTCGCCGAGGGGATGGCGCGCGAGGCGGAGCTGTTCGGGGAGCTCTGCGAGACCGCTGACAAGAAGGAGGGGATCACCGCGTTCATGGAAAAACGGCCTCCCAGATTCACAAGTCGCTAGAAATCAAATAAAATTTGCCAAATCCCGCCTTGCTTACTACAGTAATCGCAGTAGTTCGGTAGCAACTGCGCAAGCTGTCACCGCCACGCGCCATCGCTGGTTTTCCTGGACCTGAGCCATCTTGGAGCAGGTCGAGAACCTTGCCATGTTGAGGCGGTCGGGGATGCCGGGTAGGCGGGATGCAGTACGAAGAGCTCATCACCTCTCTGAAACAGGTCGGCAAGGATCCCTCTCGCCTGATCTTTGAAGACGAGCTGACCGGTATCGCCAACCGTCGCTTCCTCCTCAGCTACTTCGAGAACAAAGTTCCCTGGGATGCCCTGAACGGCCACACCCTGTCGCTGCTCATGATCGATGTGGATTACTTCAAGTCGATTAACGATACCTACGGCCATCAATGTGGCGATCAGGCGCTGATGCTGGTGGCTCGTCTGCTCACAGAGGTGGCCGGAGAAGAGGGCCTGCCCATCCGCTTCGCCGGTGATGAGTTCATGATCCTCATGCCGCGCGCGTCTCGAACCGCGGCCCTGCAACTGGCCACGCGCCTTCACCAACGGATCCACGAGGAATCCCTCAACCTGGAAGACGAAAAAGCCGTGGTCCACATGACCCTCAGCATCGGTGTAGCCTCGGCACCCGAGGACGCCAAAACCGGCAAGACCTTGATCCAGAAGGCTGATACCGCGCTCTACCACGCCAAGAAATCAGGACGTGACCGGCTGGCGAACGCCGCGGAACTCGAACTCCAGGTGGTGTCCGACATGGCGGCCCTCCACCTGCTTGAAGAGGTCCACAGCGTCGGGCGAGGGTTGGAACTGGTCCAGGTCGCCGAATCGCTCAAGAAGTTCGGTCAACGCCAGAGTCAATTTTTACTCGTCGAAGGGACCGACGGAATGGGGAAGACTACGTTTTTGGAGGCCATTCGCCGCACTCTTGTCCAGGGCGAGGTCGAGGTGGTTGAGGCCAACGGGGTGCAACAGGAAGCGTTTCGCCCTTATTATCTGGCGGCCAACATTCTACTTATACTCCTGAGCCATCGATCGGACAAGGGAGCCGCGGTCTTCGAGAGCCTAAGCTCGACACAGATCGCGTATCTGAGTCATATCCTGCCTCAACTGGAGGAAGTGCAGGACGTTCGGCTCGACGAGGATGAAGCGGCCCAGCGCGAGGGCCTGTTCAACACGCTGGTGTTTCTCATTCCCAAACTGATCGGGTTCCGTCCCTTGATTCTGCTCCTTGACGATCTCCACTTCGCCGATGAGGCGACGCTGATGTTGCTCCGGGTGCTGATCTTGCGTCGGGAGGTCCCGGTCTTCATCTGCGGCGCTTTTCCTGGGACGGCGCCGGCCAGGGCCAAAGACCAGATGCCTCCTCTGGAACGATTCCTCGCAGTCCAGCAGGACGAACTGGGGATCAAAAAGATCACCCTGAAGCCGCTGACTCCCGCCGACATCGCCATCCATCTTCGCGGGCTGTTCCCCCAGGTCGGTCTGCCTCCGGATTTCGAGAAGCACCTCGCGCACGTCACCCAGGGCAACCCGCTGTTCCTCAGTGAAATCCTGCGCAAGCTCGTCATGGATCAGAAGATTTCCCTGGTGGGCCGGCAATGGGTGATCCAGCCTCTGGAGGAGAGCGATCTGCCGCGATCCCTGGAAGAGATCGTCAGCCAGCAGATTGCCACCCTTGATGAAGAAGGTCGTCAGTTGCTCGCCCGAGCCTCGACGTTCGGTGAGGATGTCTCCCTGAGCGTGCTTACCGGAAGCTCCCAGAAAATGGAGGCCAAGGTCTTGGAGTTTGTTGATCAGGCTGCAGCGCTGGGGTTGCTCCGCTCGGACTTTCAGCTCAATGATGAGACGATCCGCTTTCTCAGCAAGCGTGTGCTGGACATCACCTACGGTGGCCTCCAGCAGGATCAAAAGCAGGCCCTGCACGAAGGCATCGGCACCTACGAGGAGACCCTCTATCAGCAAGGAGTGTTGCCTTCGGCCGCCCATCTGGCCTATCACTTCAAGCGCTCGGCCAATCAAGAGAAAGCCAGAACCTACGAGGAACTGCAGGCAGTCTCCAACAAGAAGGTCTTTAACGTTCAGGAAGCCATTTCCTATTCAGGTGAGCAGTTTGAGGTCCATCCCGAGGACATCCCGCTCGATCCAGCCAGTCTTCCGCAGATTCCCGGGGTTATCCGCTCTCTGCAAACCGCAGTCCGCAACGTCAGGCTCTATCCCCCGGAAAGCAAGGCCGTTGCCAGCGCGGTTCTCCAGGCGACGGGTGCCATCACCCAGGCGCTGAGCCAGAACGAACGGCTGACCTTCAGTCACTCGAAACGGGCCTTGCTGGTGAATGGCCAGAAGATCGATGCCGGCGACTTTCGGTTCGTTGCCGATGCGTTTCTTGATTCCCTGAGTCGACTCGAGTTGCAGGGCATCGCGTTTCATCGGGGCGTGACCGAACAGGAGGTCAAGCTGCTGATCGAGGCCTTCGGGTTCGCCAGGCCTGAAACCATCGACCAGCGCTACTGGGCACGTTTTTCCTCCGAACGCGGCCTGATACACGTGAATTTGAAGCAGGTCCGGTACACCGAACGGACCAGGCGCAGGGGAATCTCCCACCAGTTGCAGGCTGCCGACCAGAAGGTGGAGCACGGGGACCTCGCCCAGATTCAAGACATCATCCGGTGCCTCCTCATCGCCGTCAAGAACATCAAGTTCTACCCCATCAACAGCAAGACCGCCTCGACTGCGGTTGAACAGCTCCTGGAAGCGTTGCGCAAACTCCTCTCCAGGCGGCCGGTCCTCACGCTGGCCCGGGCGAGTAAGGCGCTGCTGGTGGATGGCGAACGGGTGGACCCATCGGAGTTCAAAGCCTTGGCCGAAGGGTTCCTGGAATTTCTTGACTCCATCGAGCTCCATAGCCTGACCTTTCTGGAGCACACGTCGTACTTTGAGCTTGAGACCTTTATCGGGGCACTCCGCCAACTCCCTGCGTCAGGGTTGGGTCGGGAGTTTTGGAAACGCTTTGCCAAAGAGCAGGGGCTTTCCGGCATTCTCTTCGACGAGCGTCTCTACGAGGTCGGTGTGGCCGGGACGATGAAAGAATCCGGCAAGTGGGAAGGCGAGGAAGAGGGAGAGGACACCGCGACCCTCGACGGCTCCGACGGGAGCCAGGGAGAACTCTCCGAAGCCCGGTGGGCCGAACAGGTTGCCAAGGAGCCCTTTGATCTGTTGCTGGAGACGATGCCCGGACGGGTGAACGAGTTTCTCCTACAGGGTCGCCCGAAGCTTATTGAGCCGATGCTCGGACGGCTGTTCAAGGATTTCCAGGGGCGCGATCCCCTCCTCCGTGAAAAAGTTCTTGCTGCCTGGAGGAACCTTCTCAAGAGCGTTCCCTCGGGGTTCCAAGGGGACCTCACCAAGGTGATGGCGGAACCGCTCCTGCTCGCTTTCGCAGACGAGAGGGACCCGAGGATGCTCGAGGAGCTGGCTGCCATGGTGTACCGCATGGCCGCCAACCTGATCCAGTTCTCGGACTACCAGCTTGCATGCCGCCTGCTCTCGCAGCTCCATAGTCGGCACCGAAAACTCGAGGAGGCCAAAGACTCTCGTGCCCCGACGTTGGCCAGAATCTTGGAGAAAAAGTTGGAGCCGGCGGTGCAAAAGCTGCTCGTGGAGGACCTCAAATCCGGCGACCCAACCAGGCAACAGCATGCAACCCAAGCACTCGGCAGCCTGGGCCTGACGACCATGCCCGTGCTGATCGATCTCATCAAGCAGGTGGAGGAATTCAGGGTGCGGCAAATCGCAGCCAGCCTGCTTGCGGATCAGGGACCAATGGCTGCCAAGACCTTGAAGCGAGAGCTGGTGCTGGAGATCAGCGCCACGGAACGCGTCAGGATTCTGGAGGTCATCGATTCCGTGACTCGGTCCTTGAAGACCGAGCTGGTCTTCGCCCTGGGTGACAAGAACCCTCAGGTGCGCAAAGCCGGCTTTCGTCTGGCCGAGCGACTCAACGACAAAGAGGTTGTGGAACTGCTTCTGGAGTATGCCGGTCACCCGGAAACCGGGTTGGCGATCGGCGCGATTAAAGGCCTAGGGAAGCTCAAGCCGCCGGGGGCGGCCGAACGGCTCGCCTCCTTGTTGAAACCCACCAACGAGACGGACCGGGCGGTGGCCTTCTGCCAGGCTCTTGGTCAGATCGGGGACCCGGGCAGCTTCGCACCACTCGCCAGAGTCTTGGCGCCAAAACGTTTCCTCTCCCGTCGCCCTAAATGGAACGGTGAGGTTCGCGCGGCCGCCGTCCTTGCGCTCAGGCAAATCCCTCACCCTCGGGTGGTCGACGTGTTGGCGCCCCTGGCCGACGACCCCGACCCTCGGATCAGGCAGATCGCCCGCTCCTATACGAAAGGCTAGGTCGGAGGCCTCCCGGCACCGCTCAATCGGGGCGCACGCACGAGACCGTCAGGGCGAGGAAGACGCGACCTTGCGGGCGAGCCCCGCTGATGTGCGTGCCGAAAGAATGAGCGAGGCCCGACCAAGGTCGGCCGCCGAAGATCAGCCGACCTTGGATCGGAGAACGCCCCAAATTCTGATTTGGGGGATGGGGGGCGCCGCAGCCATTCTTCCGGCAGCTACAGCAGCGAGGGGAGCCTGCACGGAGCGGAATGCCTCGTCCTGGCGGGTGAGTCAAACCTTGCCTGCGAGGTCAGCGCTCCGTCGGTGCTCGGCGATCGCTTCGACGAGCTCCTCGACGCCTTCGCCCTTCACGGCAACCGTGCGGATCACCCGGGGCAGGCATTCCTGGAGGTCCCGGATCGTGGCGTCGGCTCCCGGATGATCGGCCTTGTTGACCACGGCAATGTGCGCCACCTCGAGGAGCCCCGCCTTCATCGCTTGCACCTCATCCCCCAGCCCCGGCACGACAACCACCACGACGGTCTGGGCGACGCGGGCGATGTCCACCTCGGCTTGCCCCACGCCGATGGTCTCGACCAGAATAATGTCGTAGCCGGCCGCCTCCAAGGCCTGCACGGTCTCGACGGTGGACCGCGCCAGCCCTCCGTGCTGACCACGCGTGGCCATGCTGCGGATGAAGACCCCCGCATCGGATGAATGATCCTGCATCCGGATCCTGTCGCCGAGGATTGCTCCTCCCGTCAGAGGGCTGGAGGTATCCACCGCCACGATCCCGACCTTGTGGCCCCGCCGCCGGTAGGCTCTCACCAGCTGGTCGATCAGCGTGCTTTTGCCGGCTCCCGGATAGCCTGTGATCCCGATCACGACCGAACGCCGGCTGGGCGACCGCAGCTTCTTCAGCGCCGTGATCCCGGCCGGCTCATGGTTCTCCAGCAGCGTGATCAGACGGGAGACGGCCCGGACATCACCGGCCTCGACCCGGTTGGCCAGAGAAGCAGGGTCCTCTTGGCCGTGGCGCTTGGTCATGGTCTGGGATGGAGGGGAGGGTGGGGGTCCGCAGGCTCAAACCAGACATCGGTCACTTTGAAGGAAGGAGTCTTGGCGAAACGGGCCGCCACCGGGAGACCGATCCGCAGCCCCCCTGGCTCCACACCCTTCAGGCGGGACAGAAACAAGGTATCGGCTCCATCGAACTCCACCAGGATCAGCGTAAAGGGGGTCTCCTTGAGAAACGCTTCGCCGCCATAATGGCAGGTGGTGTAGGTGTGCACTCGGCCGGTCAACGGCAGCTCGTGCCATGCGGTCGGCGCGCCGCACTCCATGCAATGGGACCGAGGCGTGGCGAAGGTGTACCGGCATGCCGTGCAGCGGGACCCCAGCAGTTTCCCTTTGCTCAGCCCGATGAAGAATGGCGAATCCTCCGCATAGCTGTGGCGGTAGTCGATTTCGTAATGATCGTGAATAATCAGCGGATCCACGCCCAGCACCACTGTGCCCTTTGGTTCCATAGTAATTCCTCGATCTCCACCCCCTCCCCTCCCTCCCCCTTCAGGGGGGAGGGGCAGGGTGGGGGTTACACCGCTTCCAGAATCGACACCGTAATATACGTCCCGGTGCCGGCGTGGCTGTGGATCAGGCCGCGCTTGGCGTGCTTCACCTGGAGCGTGTCGTTGCCCAGATGTTTGCCGATCGTGCCTTGCAACTGCCAGAAGGCGAAGACGGCCTGCATCAAGCCTGTCGCGCCGACCGGATGCCCGCAGGCCAGCAAGCCGCCGGAGGGATTCACCGGCAGGCGTCCCTGCTTGGGCAGCTCCAGACCATAGTCCAGGCCCGGCATGAACGGAATGCCGCTTTCCACGAATCGCCCGCCTTCCCCGTATCGACAGAACCCCAGGTCCTCGTACGTCTGGATCTCGGAGGAGGTGTAGGCATCGTGCAGCTCCACAAAGCTGAGCTCTTCCCCCGGCTTTCGGATGCCGGCCATCTGGTAGGCGAGCTTCGCGGCCATGCGGCCTCCACGGAAGGAGTGCACGCCGGGATACTTGAGATGGGCATAATCGCGTTCCTGTTCGTGCGGCAAGAGAATCACCCTGCCGTGTGGCCGATCGGCCATGCGCATGGCGTCCGAGCCCGAGCCCACGCCGGTGATCTTCACGGGGCGGTCGCAGACCTTTCCGGCCACCTCCTCGGAGGCCAGCACGCACACCGCCGCGCCATCCGACATCGTGCAGATATCCTCCATCGTGAGTGGCGTGGCCACCATCGGGGACTCCCTCACCTGCTTGATCGTCAGCCGCTTGGCCTTCTGAGCGTACGGGTTATAGAGCGCGTTGGCGTGGTTCTTGACCGACACCATCGCCATCTGCTCGACCGTGGTGCCGAACTCGTGCATGTGGCGCTGGACCATCATCGCGTAGTAGCCGCTGTAGAACCCGCCCACCGGAAAGTCGAAGTTGGTGTCCGAGGCCAGCGCGATGAACTCATTCCCCTTCCAGGTATTGACTCGCGACATGGTCTCAAAGCCGAAGGCGACACAGCAGTTCATCCGCCCGGAAGCGACAGCCTCCCAGGCGGACTGGAAGCAGAGGCCCCCGGTGGCCCCCCCGCCTTCTATTCGCTTCGACGGCTTGGGACAGAGCCCCAGGTAGTCCTGCACCATACTGGCCGCTTTCAGTTGCCGGGTGAAGTGATCGGAAAAGTAGGAACCGCCTGCGCCATCAATCATGCTTTTGGAGAAGCGAGGTACGTCACGGAGGGTGTAGTCGTACGCGTCCTTGACCATCACCCGGAAGTCCTTGTCGGGGTGGGCCTTGGCGAATTTAGTAATTCCGCCGCTAATCATGTACACCGGTCTCATGGTCCAGCCTGGATTGTTCATGACGGCTTGAGTTCCTTCGCAAAGGCGACGATCTCGTGCATGGAGGAACCCGGCGGGAACAGCGCCCGCACACCGGCCGCCTTCAGCCGCGGGAGGTCCTCGTCAGGAATGATCCCGCCCCCGAACACGGCGATCTCGTCCGCCCCTTGCTCCTTCAGCAGCTCGATGACGCGCGGGAACAGGTAATTGTGTGCGCCGGAGAGCAGGCTCAGACCGATGGCCTGCACGTCCTCTTGAATGGCCGTGGCCACCACCTGCTCAGGAGTCTGGTGGAGGCCGGTATAGACGACTTCGATCCCGGCATCCCGTAGCGCCCGGGCCACCAGCTTGACCCCGCGATCGTGGCCGTCGAGCCCGACCTTGCCGATGAGGATCCGAAGCGGTTTTATTCGCGTGGCGGCTCTCACCGCTCCCCTCCGAATGGCTTGAGATAATACTTGCCCTCTAGATCTTTCCGCACGTGGCCCATCTGGACCTTGGGATCATGTTCGAACACGAGGAGCCACTCTTCCTCCAAGGCGCGTTGCAGGAGCCAGCGCTTTGTCTCGATGGTCTGCAATGGGTACAGGTCGTACCCCATCACGTAGGGCAGCGGGACGTGGGACACGGTTGGGATCAGGTCTCCGAGGAAGACGGCCACCTGACCCTCGGATTCGATCTTGACGGACTGATGATGTCG
>Ga0209058_1002089_pt1 | contig 16640 bp, 18 predicted proteins | sample GraSoiAngelo_147_FD_185904 | JGI IMG/M metagenome (GOLD analysis project Ga0209058, IMG submission 185904) | Grasslands soil microbial communities from the Angelo Coastal Reserve, California, USA - 14_1009_05_40cm (SPAdes) (version 2) | ecosystem: Environmental > Terrestrial > Soil > Grasslands ... | reverse complement strand
TCGGGACATATGGGAATGTTTGCGTAGAGGTTGGTGGTTGGTTTTCCGCAGAATCTGCACGCTTGGGCAATGGTCTCGGTGGGTGTGTGTGACCTTTTCTCTTCCTTGTCGATCTCTTGGCTCAACACTCTGGGCTTCCAAGCCGATTATTTGGCCGTCGTAACGTAAAAATCGCATGTGTACAAATGAACACTTGATCATACTATTTTTTCCTGGAAATGATGTTACGGTTCATGCTTGGAGGTTAAGGGAGACAGGTGATGGCCCGTGAAGGGCGGGGCACGGGAAAAATCGACCGCCCCGGGGTCACCATGAAAGAGAATGTTTGGGAAAAAAGTTACACCAGATTAGGATTCGTGTTCGTAAAACAGTGAGATGTGGGCCTTCGTAGGCTTGCTTGGGTAGGGTACGTCTGCCCCCTAAACGGGGTTGTCCGAAGAACAGCAGGGGAACTCTCTCCTTGAGCTCTCACGGTTACAATTCAGTTTTGTGCAAGCAGAATCGATTTCTCCACAATACCAGTAGTTGATGAAATGTCGTCAAGGCCTCTGCTACTTCTCAGCAACATAGCCGCGATAATCGTGACCATAGCCGCCTTTCTCCAGGCATTATCATGGCCCATCGCGGGCGTGCTGATACTGGTCTCTCTCGTATTTCCATTGCTGGCCAACATCAGCCCGCCTAGAGGATCTATGACTTCAGACCCAGCTTCGAAGATTCCAGTGACAACCCGTCACTCACAAATCGAGACCAAGACTTCTCAACATCGGCCCGCTGAGAAACAGACCACTCCAAACTATCAATCGTCAACAAAAATCGATCAAAGGTCATCACCGAAACCGGAGTCAGTCAGAACACTCGGACCGAAAGCTGGCTCTAAACTAACCGCTTCTACGATCACCGCACCCAAACCTGGGGTACCAAATGTTGAACCTACCCCAAGACCCCCGGCTGTAAAGCTGCGACCCGATTTCAACCCGACAATTGCCAAGGGCGACTATACAGAGTACGAGGTTGAACTAGACGCAGGAAAGGATTTCACAGGCGAGGTCACGGCGTCTGGCCTCGTCAATGTCTATCTCCTTGATGACGATAATCTGGACAACCTAGATCAGGGCGAAGAATTCTGGAGCGAGACAGGCGAGGAAGGCGTTGAAAATGCGAAACTGGAATTTACGGCACCCTCGAAGGGAAAATGGTTCTTCGTCGTGGAGAATGCAGACGATGGCGCCGTCGCTGTCACCGTGAAGATTCAGAAGGGAACGGCTTCGCCAGCGCCCGCCTAAGTAAGGCATTTCCACCGGCTGAAAGGAGATCGGCTTATTGCGAGGTTTCTATGAACATCTCTCTCTATCCACGGCTGTCGCAGAGGCTGATTTTCTGGAAAAGTCATAAATCCTGATGCAGAAAGATACGAGAGCCACGGAGGTTTTAGTTTGAAAAAAATGTTGTCGATTGCTCTTCTCGTCTCTCTAGCGATCTTCGTAGTCACGGTCCAAGTAGCTCCTGCGCTTGCCGAACATCAAGGGCTTGAAACGTCAGACGAACACAATGAAGTCCAGCAGGTTACATTCCACGTCGACCTTACCGGGAGCCAGCAAGTAGGGCCGGTAACCACTGACGCATTTGGACTAGCGATGGTCAGGCTCATTGACAATGGCACCGCAATATCGTTCCGAGTGATAATATGCGACATCATCAACGTTACCGCCTCGCACATCCATGTTGGCGCGGCAGGGACGAATGGACCGGTTATCATTCCCTTCTTCCATGGTCTCTTCTCGTCGCCACACGGATGCAGGACCCTCGCCGAAGGAACCCGGACAGCCGCAGACCTAAACACCCAAGCCAGCCCATCGATTACCAGCTGGAACGACTTCGTCAAAGCTCTCCTCGCGGGCAACACCTACGTCAACGTCCACACCACAGCGAACCCGGGTGGTGAGATCAGGGGCCAGCTAGTACACGAGCACGAGAGCGAGAACGAGAACGACCAAGGCGACGATTAACCCTCGGAACCCACTTCGCCGACTATCCCCTTTTTTGCAGGCCTATTCACTAGCCCTGCGTTCAGCCTAGTTTTTCCTGTCCGTACTTTGTCAGGGTCCACCTGTTTCCCCGTCCAACAGCCGCGGAAGAGACGACTCTTTGCTTGAGAAGAAGTTTCAGGTGATGGCTCACGCAGCTCTCAGTGAGACCAGCTTTCTCGCTAATTTCGATGATTCGTGTTTTTCCCTTCTCCATGGCTTCGATGATTTTGGATCTGGACGCTAGTCCTCGGTTAACGTTTCTCATTCCGGAGATGTAGGCTCGTGGATGGTAGGGCGGTGTCACGCTTGCAGCCACTTTGCTAGGCGAAATCCCCTACCAAGAGCTTTGTCTGCGTCCTATCCGTCTCAATTGGCCTGAACGTCTCGTCCAGTTCAACCTTGATCAAGTCAAGTCTCTGTCGGTAGTATTCGCCGACATTGTACCGTTTGACCATGTCAAAGGCCACTTGGAGGTATTTCTCGACACCTGCTTTGAACACAGTAGGTCCCAACTTGCCTCCGCATTTCACGCAGACTCCTTTCAAGGGCGCTCGACGCGGCTTCCAGTTACACTTTGAACATCGAGATCTTTGCGACGTGAAAGTTCTCAAATTTCCAACCAAGTCACGTAGAATATGAGTTCCGAGAACCTTTCTTGCAACTTCTTCTCCTTTCACAGCCACGATCTTGTCTGCAAGATCCAGTTGCTCTTTGACCTTGTCAAGCATTGTTGGTAGCTCTTTGTACGCGCTGGTCAGTCGCGCGCGGTCTAGATCTTCTGTTGGGTGGGTAAAGCCGATGTTCCAGTTGTCCGACGACGATTCCCGTGCCTGGTTGAGGGTTGGGACGAGATCCTCTATCTCCTTCGGATTCACTCCCACTAGAGTTTTCTCATAGAAAGCAATGGGGAGAGTGGTGACTGTTTCGATGTTGAATGCTTGCCGGGCCACTTCGTTCGCGTTTAGTAGCGGAGCGAGCAACAACGGGGCGTCCATTAAGCCCCCTATCCTGTCTGGGAGATATTCTCTGGAGAAGTTCAACAGTACGTCAAGCAGTAACGATACCGAGTCCTCGTCTCCATCGCAGTCTCGCCGTTTTGCAGCGTGATATAGGGGATGGGCATAGCAGACGCTCGCCTTGGTGAATCCGACGATTCTTCCCACGACGCCGACAGATGTATGAGGCGATAACCCGACGACCAGATGCCCGATTAGGTCCTCTTTTTTCGATGCCTTGTAGAGCTTGTCCATTCCATAGTACGAAGTGAGCAGATCGTCTAGGAATCTAGTTACTTTCAGCAGGTACTCTCCGCAAGCTTCCGAGACGACAAGGTCCTGTATCTCCAAGGCGCACAACTGCCTGGGGTCCAAGAGTTCGTGACCGTCCATGTCTTTCGTGTACCCTATCTCGCGGGCTTTCTCGAGCGTCAGCCCGATTTCTCCGGGTCTGAACTGAGTCAGTACAGCGTTGGACGCATCAAACCGCAGGGTTCCATCTTTGAACACGGAGACATCTGATTTCGCACGCAACAGCGCCTTTTCCAAGGGCTCGGGCATTCGGGTCTTGTTGATCAAACCTTTCACTCCTTTCACCGACCCTTCCATTTTTCCCAGCCTGAGCCTCCCAACTGCTTCTTCCAGAATCTCGACTAGGTTTACATTGACACTCCGGTATGCGACTAGCGAGCCATTGCAAGTGGATGACGAACTATGTGATGGTTGGCCGCACTTGGAACAGTTCGTGCTCATCCTCGTCTCTCGTCCGCAGACCGGACACTTGAGTCTCGATTCCCAGCGACCACACTGTAGACATGTTCGGTCAACTAGGTCCAGCGTAACCACGGATTTCTTCGAGGCCTCCATCACATCACGACGTGGGCCCCCGGCCTGCCCGGTTGGAAATAACCCGTGGACCCGTGGAGTCATGATCCTCTCCTTTGCCTTTTCTGGGCGGCCCATGCGTGCCCCGACAAAGATCGGGGCCTTGTTCTTTACTGGGAATCCTGCCAGCAGGCTTATCGCTTCAAGCGAGCTTTCTCCCTTGACTTGGGTTGCTGGGGCTTCGAGGTTCAGAATTGTCCGAAGAATCAGCGCATCATCATCTCGGAGCTGAATGGCACCCGCCACCATCTTGTGCGGCATTCGAGCCTGTTCGAGAATATCCTTCAGCTTCTCATCATAAGGTAGAACGCAGGACTGGTCTAGGTAGTGAATGAGTTTCTCGCGGAGATAGTGTACGTCTTCGATCGTGATCAGGCTCCAGAAGTGCGTGTAGGTGGGGTGCAGAGGAATTCCGAGGCTCTGGGATAATCCAAGAGCCTCGACGGCTCGCGGTTTGACAGAGAACGGGTTGAAAGCGAATTGACGTAATCGTTCGGCTGAGATATTCAGCAATTGTTGTGTTTTGTTGCTGTTTTCCGGGTCGTTGAGCTTCTCCTCCAATAATTGTGCCCACCATGATTCGACGAACCCTGACGGTACCAGGGCTCGATTGTTTTCGAGAAATTCTCCATATCCTACCATTAGGTCGCCGAGGAATAGTATCTTCTGAATCTTGTCCCGCAGTGTTTTTGCTTCTTGAGGCGAGTCTATCCTCATCACTGAGCCATCGATGAGTTTCACGACAGGGGGCTCGATACTATCGACCGCGTTGACGATGCCAGCTTTCCCGGGCCTTTCCAGTCTCATCTGTACCCCTACTGCGAGAAAGCCTCCTAGAATCTCCATGGTGGCTGGGTGAACGCCGACCGATGCCATGCCAGTGTTTCGTGAGCGGCCATATCGTATTCTGAAGCCCCCAGCCGCTCCTGGGAACGCGAAGATCGGACGCCCTCCAACAACATCCTCCATGAACATGAACTCTTTCGCCTCCTCCCCTTCTGACGACGAGGTCTTCATCATAGCCAGCCATCCCCAGCCTTCCAGTCCAAGCTTCTCAACGATCTTCAGAACTTTGGTAGATCGTCCGAGCAACCCATCATTTACTACTCGTAGTGCTCCGCCTCGGACCCTGTTTGTCTCGATCCGAATCAGATTCCGGTTGACCGCTACCTCGACGGGGTCTGTTTCCACACCGTTCGGCTCAACGGTAAGGCGCATGATCGCGTCCTTGAGTACGCTGTCCGGGTTCCGGTATTGGAAACGAGCGATTGATCGTTCGTAGAGGCGTAGTTCTTCGACGAATCTCATCGCTTCCTGTTCCGACGCGTGATACGGGGGAATGTTCAGTTGCCGACGTACGTAATCAGCAACGATCATAGTCAAGCCCATTTCTGTCCCGCCGGCCGATCGCATCGGGCCTGCAAAGTATACGGCTAGGTGCTTTGATCCGTCCACGTTTGTTCGGATCTTGACATCGTGGATTCCCTGTATCGGCGCCACGGTTACCGCCTCATCCAACACTGCTAGCGCCGTACGAATCGCTTGCTCAGCAGCATCCTCGGGCTCAAGGCTCCCGAAATGGCCCAGAACAATGTCCTCGCTAATTTTCAGCGCTGTTTCTTCGCGCGAGATTAGTTTACTCAGCTCTCGGATTCTGGCCGCAACGCCGACTGGTCCAACCGATTTCTCAACTCGCTCAGCCAGATCATAGGTTGTCTGTGATTCAACCTTCCATGAAGGGTCGAGTCCTTTCGACCGGGCCTCCGAGGCTATCGCGTACTGCCGGTTGTATTCTTCCTCTACTCTCTTCGCATAAACATGGTTGGGCCGGTTCTCTAGAACTTGCACAGCGAGCCTTCGACTACCTGCTACCGTAAAAGGATTAATTGTCAATTTCTTGTTGAGATAACCGAAAGTGTTCCTGGGTCAGGTGATTACGCCGAATTCTAAGAGCGAATCTTAAGAGTCAGATGCAGATCACCTGAGAGGCGACACGCGATGAGCGATCGCTCGCGAGTCGGGAACATTGGAAGACGCTCTGTTTGGGATAACAGAACAACGGTACGTCGGCTTCACGGTATCGAATATCGAATGCTCGAGGATTCATATGACATCCACGATTTCATCAACACCGAAGTACGGAAAGAGCTGGAAGAAGATTTCGAGGGCATGGGCAAAGATCCCCGACATGACGCTTTGCTCAACTCGCTGCCGAAGCGGAAATGGAAGTTAGAAATTGTTGGCGTTGACGAGGTTCGGATGAATCCTTTGATCCTCAACTCCGCTGACCTCAAGACCGGTCGAAAGTTCATGGAGCGATTGACAGAACGTCGATCAGAGCTTCGTAAGGCCTTGGAGGCAGGTGGAGCGGTTCTCTGGCCGATAGTCCTCCTGCGCGAAGAACGGCTGCTTGTCGATGGATATTGCCGCCATTCAACCTTTCAGGAAATGAATATTCCCGAGGCATACAGCTACGTAGGACGCTTCGTCGACAAGTGAACCGATTAATCTGAATAGGGTTCGGTCGCACTTCGAACCCGAATCGTACAACCCTGTCCGCAGGACTCGATTTCAACGTACCACAGACCACTACGTGTTGCTCTGAAGCTTATTTGCTAGGAACACCTTGGTCTATTGTTGGTTCAACTCGTGTCCGTTGCATTCACCAGGGCGCTGGTCAAAGGCGAAAAGGGACAGAGAGATATGCAAAGAATTCCAATTGACACCGGTGCTTTCTTCACGATTCTGCCCTCCGAAATCCTATTCGAGATAGGGGCATACCCCGAGGACTTGAAAGCAAGGCTCGAACTTGAACGGGGAGATTCCCTGGAAGCCCAGGTCTATTCTGTCGTCGTCGCCGCTCAGGGACGCGAGGACGTAACCCTCGCCGTTACCTTCGAAGGTGCTCAGCCAGTCCTGGGCGCAAAGTTTCTGGAAGATCTTGGCCTGAACGTCGATTCTGAATCTGGCCTATTGGAGCCATCAAGGCATCATGGCTTCGCTTTTAACTACGAACCTTAGAAAATGTCTTCCAGCACTCGTGCCAGGATCATACTGCACTGTGACTTGGACGCTTTCTATCCCTCCTGCGAGATCCACCGAGACCCTTCAATGAAGGGCAAGCCATTGATCGTGGGCGCGGACCCGAAGAATGGCAAAGGGCGTGGCGTTGTCACGTCCTGCTCGTATGAGGCGAGGAAGTTTGGCGTTCGATCCGGAATGCCGATTAGTATGGCCTGGAAGCTTTGCCCTCAAGGCATCTACGTGCCGCCCGACTTCGAGCTCTATGGTGAAACCTCGGGAAGGGTCATGGATATCATGCGAGAGTTTGCGGATATTTTCGAACAGACCAGCATCGACGAGGCATTCATGGACGTCAGCAAGAGATGCAAGACCTATGATGACGCAAAAGTTCTAGCGTCCAATCTGAAAGAGTCTCTGAAGGAGCGAGAGGGTCTCACTGTAAGCGTTGGGATCTCCCCTAGTAAGTCGATCTCTAAGATGGCCTCGGACATGCGGAAACCAGACGGGCTTACCCTTGTTCAGCCAGAAGAGGTCGACAAATTTCTCGAACCGTTAGCAGTCAATAAGATCAGTGGAGTGGGGAAGAAAACAACCGAATTTCTCCAAAACAAGGGAATCGACACGGTCGGTCAACTACGCAGGGTAGAGGCGAAAAAGCTCACAGACTGGTTCGGAAAAGGTGGGGTATGGCTTTGGGCAATCGCGAACGGGATCGAGGAGACACCTGTGGAAGAGAGAGGACTACGAAAATCAATTAGTGTGGAACAAACATTCGAGAGAGACATTCAGAACAAGACCATGGTCCGGGATGCTCTAGAGTCTCTAAGTCACGAGGTTCACGACAGACTCTTGGGAGAAGGCTTGTGGTACCGTACTGTCGGGATCAAGGTCCGATTCGAAGGGTTCGTAACGTTTACCCGCGAAAAAACCCACACGGGGTATGTAGATGACTTGGGAGTCATCCGAGAATATGTCACATTACTCTTCAGAGAGTTCGAGAAAGACCGACGGAAGATGAGACTAGTGGGAGTTAAGCTGTCTGACCTCAAGCCCGCCGAAGGCAAACAGGTTAAGCTCGCATAGCATTTAGTTTTCAACCTAAACAAACTAGGGTTGAGGCCCCTCAGAAGAGGCCTCGATTGGACCCGAAACGATCGTCCTATGCGGTGAGGGGTCTCTCTTTGAGCTGCGGCACTTCGAAGAATGGCGCAAGTGTCGCCTTCACAGCCCGTTGGGCCTCAACGCCGAGTTGTTCAAAGCCCTTACCACAAAACGGGCAGTTCTCGAACTCGCCACGGTTAGCCTGCTTAGCGAACCATTCTCCACAGTGCCAACACTTCACTACTGCTGTAACGCACATGCCTTCTACTTCACCTCCCTCAGGACGTGTCCTAGTTCGAGTCTTGTTCCGAGTTGGGATTTAAGGGCGACGATGATCGCGGTGCCTCCCAGGGTCGCCACGGTTCGCTCTGTCAACATGAAAGGCGTAATGATTGCCCAAATGGGTCCTGGAAAGTTGAGGAGAGATATGCTGAGGATGCTCATAGTGACTTGCTCGGACATTGCTGTGTAAAGAGCGAGTAGTCCAATTCTATATGGCTCTCTGGTTTTCAACACGGCAGGTAGCGAGACTATCACAAGAATGTAGGGCGCAAGCCAGAAAAGTGTGCCTCCTCTCGAAAACAGGATGTAGTAGAGGGCGCCAGCCAGTATGTATGCCCAAGGGGTGATGGGTCCCCATTCATAGTGGAAAGCGATGCTGCCCAAAACGACAGCAAGTATCGGGACCAAGAGCCCTGGCAGTCCGAAAGTCTGGTAGAAGCTAGGTTGACCTAGTGCCACCCCGAGGCTTCCTACGAGGACAGTGACCATCGCTAAGATGGGTCTCAGAACTGCAGCTATGACGGGCAGCATCACGATTTCCAGAGTGATGAATGACGGGCCGCCGATGAACGGTGTCAGTGGGAAGAATGTAGAAACCACATAGACCGCAGCGAGAGTTGACGTCAGGGCTAGCTCTGTTGTCGTTAGAAAATTCTGGCTGATTCTTGGTCGAGTTTCCATTCTTTTCCTCCCCACTCCGGGATTTGTTCGAGGCGCAACGGGTGGGAGGCCCTACTCACGCGCCTATTGATTCAAACGAGTAGGGCGCTTTTTTTAAGACTTACGAGGAGTTCCCAACAATCCGTTGCATCGAACAAATCTTCTAAGATGAGCTAACTATTTCAGGGCTGAAGGCTCGTGTGAGCGTCATCAGTCTATCGTAGGCTATCCTGTGCCGGAGGGTAATCTTCTCCGGTTTTCCTTCCTTCGGTGTAATAACGATATGGCCAGTTCCCAGTAGGTCTGGTTTCTTGAGCTCTATTCGGTTTATCTGGTCCTTTTCCATCTCGAAATCTTTCATCCGATCAAGATCTGTTATTGCTTTGGCGCTCTCGTCTGGAGAGAGGCGTGGCATAAGTTCCCCATGGATAAAGCCGGCCATCGGGCCGCCCAAGGCTCCACCGCCGTTCGCGCCCTAGGTCTATGCCGATCAGTCTGCTCGTAGTGAAGTAAATTCCGTATCCGATATGGGTTAACCCTCTCGCGAGGAAACCGCTCGCGAACCCGCCGAGAAACATTTCACTATCTGCCATGCCATAGGCTCACAAACCAGGTTTGCTGGTTCTCGCTGATAAGAAAATCGTTCCCGGAGCCAGAGCATTTGTTCGAATTTGTCATTAAGGCTCAGGTTCAGAATCTTCCGGCCGGTGGTTGTGCTAGGGGCCGGGTCTGTCGCTGAACGCGCGAAATAAAGGAGGAAGTTTCCGAACGGGTCTCTATACGATTAGGCCTGTATCGTTGCTTCCACGGAGACGGCCCGTGCTAGGGCCTGTTCTGGAGTCAGATCGATGCTATGGGTGTCCTTTGCGTGAAGTTGGACATGTTTCACTAGCTCATCGTCAGATGGGGTCCGGAGCATGAAGCCGCAGTCGCAAGTTACTTGTTTCGCCATATTTGCTCGCGCTGGCTCGTTCGTAGTCGTCCCTAATAAAATGGGCCGTTGTCGATCTAGATGGGAGTTGTAGCTTTGCGTCAGCGACGTGGTCTGATAGAGGGCCAGTTGTCCGCGACTATTCCTCGGGGAGTCTCCTTAACCCAGTCTGGGATAATCACGGCTCGGAGAAGCTCTTGTAGGGAAATTCCTCGATCTATTGCAGCGCCGGTTAAGACGCGATAGTTCTCGTCGCGAAGCGACATCATGAACTTTGTCAAAATAATACCGCCCATTACCGTCGTCGCTCCTAATAGAGTCATGTTCCAGAAGCAAAGTCCAGATGTTTACTTTGCAGATCCTGACGTGATCAAAGAAAGAACTGGGTCACCCACGAATAGGCTAATAGTGGCAATCTGATTATGCGTTTTCGAATTCAGTCATGAGGCTCAGCAAACTGTCCTACCTGACCCTCTGGGCGGTTCATTTCGACGAGGTAAAGAAGCTCTACAAGGATACTCTCGGTCTCCCGGTTGCCCAGGAGAATGAGAACTTCGTCATGTTCGACACCAAAGGAGCGAGACTTGCGTTGCACCGGCTCACCAAAGCCCCTCCTCTCTCCCGCTCAACCGTCGAAGTACATCTGGAGGTCAACGACGTCGACGAAGTCTATTCCTCTCTCAGGTCTAAGGGCGTGAGGTTCGATGAGCCTCCCGCGAACCGGCCCTGGGGCACCCGTTCAGCAGGCTTCAAAGATCCCGAAGGTTACGTCGTGGAGATCGTGGGTCCCTTGAAACCAGGCGAGCCCTCGAGGGGAAACTAGCGCGCTTGGTTTACTCGTACTTATGCTTGGGCTTGGCCTTCCTTTTTTTCTCCGGCGTCAGAGCCGGAGTTTGTGGGAACAAGTACGGGGTCGTTTGAGCCGCGGTTGGCGGCGAGCCTATACGCTCCGGTAGGTGCAGTACATGCTTCTCAGGCGGCGCAACTTCTAGGACTCCACTCTGGCTTAGGACTCTGTAATGATTTAGGCCTTGGTGGTGGAGGAACTTGTGGAGTAGCAGTTTGACTTGTTTGGTTTTTGCGCCTTCGATCTGGACCTGTGTCCCTTTTGTTTTCATTTTGCCCTCGACCTTTGATTTCAGGAACTGGGTCGCTTCGCTAGCCCGGTCTCGCAATTCCTTCAACTCGACCGTCAGCACGATCTTTGGCATGCTAAATCATCACGGCGGTCTTGGCGCTATAAGACTAAAGCATGTTCTAAACGCGTAAATTCGGATATCGCCCATTTTAGCCCCTGATCCATGATCTGGGATCAGGAGTCCAAGAATGCCCTAGAATCCTTCGGGAACTGACCTAGATTACACGTTAACATGCTTTGCGATCAAAGCCCAGACCCTGCCCTGAATTGTAATATTCGCCCATTATCAATGCCAGACAGAAAATCTTCCCTAGAAAAAGGAGGGGGGGTATTGCACAGAGCACCTCGCGACGCAAGAGTGGTTTCTCCGGTTGTTCTGTTCTTACTATTGTTCCGTGAGAAGGTTGGGTCAGCACTATAGTCACATCTACAATTCCACATCTTGTGATTGATGCTGTAGTGCTCGCATGCTAAAAACCAGGATAATCGCCTTCCTCGGCCTCTCCCTGACACTCTCGTCTCTCCTGTTAGGTTCCCAGACGCTCGGATACTCACGAGCAGTCCTCAGTCTACAACTCGGCGGCTTATTCCTCGTTCTTGGCGGATTCTTCAGATTATTCGACAACCACGGTATACAAGATGCCCTCGCAGGCCTGTATGATCTTGAGGCCACGATGAACTAGAGGGTTCTTGATTCTAAGCTTCGTCCTTGTAGAACTTCGCAAGGTCCAGCGATTCCCGCGTTTGCTTCTCCAACTCCTCCATCGTCGGGTACACTGCCCTGAAGACCTCCAGAACACCATTCTTTGATCTCACATGCACCAAATATGTTGGATACGCAGCGTGCCGAAATATCCGCTTGCTATCCCAAGACTCCGACTTATCATTATCCACATAACGAACATGAACATTCGAGAAGTGAACTCGTTTTGCAAGATCCGAACTCATCTTTCTAGCAAGATCCCGAAACAATGGTTTCTGCTCCATGCATCCTGAACAGCCATCCCTCGTGATCGCTGTCACGTAAACAACTCCCAATTCTTTCACTAGGGATTCAAGAGCACCGCTGTCCGACAACCCTTTCAAGCTCTGAAACTCAACGAGCTCCACATTCTTCTCAACAGAAACTTGGCTTGAAACTATCAATACAGTTCCCTAGAAGACGGGGTTGCATCGTCGATATAAGCACGAACTCTTGCGTGGAAGATTGTCTGCACAAAGGAGTTCGGTCCTGACTACGATAGTCTGAATTTGAAAAGAGGCCTGGGAGCTATCTTTGCAGGGTTCCGGGTTCGGGTTGGAGTTCTACGATGAGGCCATCGCTCCATTGGTATTTCGCCTCCATCAGCTCTGACACCCGCTTAGCCAGTTCGGGCTCATCATCCGGATCGACAATCCGGCCCAGTCCCACGTACTTGTCGCTGTCCACCTCGAACGATATTCCGGGGTGGTTCTTGATGTTCCGGACCCAGTCAGCCTGATCACGGTATTGCGAGACGAGATAGAATCGTCCTTGATATCGGACATACCAGATTTCGATTCTGTGGGCTGCCTTGCTCTTCCAGCCTTCAGTAGTGAGATAGAGAAACTGGCGTTTGCTGTCCTTCAGAAACGACCCTTCTGACAAATCACGGCTAATGGTTACTTACTCTGTTTCTCTGGCACATAAGCCATGCCTTGGACCTCTACCTTCATCTCAAATAGCAGGTCGCCCGCCTGGACGGTCGTCCTCGCAGGCTTGGGATCATGGAAGAAACCGGAGTAGGCCTCGTTCATTCCAGAATAATCTGATAGATCTCTTAGATAGACTGTTGTCTGGAGGACGCAGTCCATATTGGATCCCGCAGCCTCCAAGATCCTCTTGAAGTTCTCCAGAGTAGCTTTCGTCTGGGCTCTAATATCTCCCGGAATGACTTTCCCAGTCTTGTCTATTGGCCCCTGTCCTGAGACAAACAATAATCCTCCGAACTTGACTGCAGGGGAGAAGGGAAGACCCAGCGGTGCAGGTCCCGTTTTCACAACTTCCTTCTTCATACCAATCGGGTGGCCATTTCCTGTCTCTCGGTGTTTAAGAGTTGAGAGATAACATGGAAGAGTGAATTGTCATGCGGGAAAAGGCAGATTCAGGTTCAGAACTTCTCGGCCCAATACCCCTGACACTAATCAAAGAGGCCAGGGAACGGATCAAAGGCGCAGTTCTACGCACCCCTCTCGTGCGCTTGAACGTTGACGAAGCACCAGCAGAAATCTTTCTGAAGCTAGAGAATTTGCAACCTACCGGCTCCTTCAAAGTCCGGGGCGCGAGCAATGCAATCGCTCTTGCAGGTCCAGAGGCGAAGAAGCGTGGAGTATACACCTGTAGCGCTGGAAATATGGCCCAGGCGCTCGCCTGGCAGGCTCGTCAAAACAAGATTTCATGCACCGTAATCGTTCCAGATAACGCTCCCGAGACGAAGCTAGAAGCTCTCCGAAGGTTCGGCGCAAAGATCATCCAGGCGTCGTTTGATGATGTCTGGAAAGTCGTCGTTACTCATCACTATCCTCCCCTCGACGGATCGGTGTTCATCCACCCATTTGCAGATATCCGAATGATGGCAGGAAATGGAACCGCTGGACTCGAGGTCCTGGAAGATCTGCCCGACGTTGAGTCGGTGGTGATACCGTTCGGTGGCGGAGGATTATCCGTAGGTATCGCCTCAGCGATCCGCGCGAAAAGGCCCCAGACTCGGGTCTACGCTGTAGAGCCAGAAACTGCAGCGCCATTGTCTGCCTCTTTCGCAGCCGGTTCAGCCCAAGAGGTCCAAAGGGTTCCCAGTTTTGTCGATGGTATCGGTGGAAAGAGCGTTCTGCCGGAGATGTGGGAGCGAGCAAGAAATCTGCTTCTCCCCTTGGTCGTTTCTCTTTCGGATATTGCCAAGACTGTCAAGCTCCTGATAGAGCGAAACAGGATTGTTGCTGAAGGCGCTGGCGCAGCATCTGTCGCTGCAGCCATGACGGGCAAGGCTGGGTGGGGAAAGATTGTTTGCATCGTGTCAGGCGGCAATATTGACTCTTCAAAGCTGGTGAAGATTCTTGCAGGTGACGTCCCGTAGCTACTGCGTTACGAGCTTGAGAACGTAGGACCCGAGGATTTTACTCGCCAGGATTACGAGAATTCCTAAGACTACCATTTTCAGCGCTGACTTTGCCGCTGACTGTTTCAGTGTGACTCCTCGGAATGCTCCAAGCAAGAAGAGCATCATGACTCCGATGATTATGGACGCTGTCACAGCATATGTTTCCGGAAAGAGGACCAAGGGAAACAGCAATAGAAGAGAGGCCAGGGCAGAAGTAATAGCCGTGACAATTCCCGACCCTAGGGCCCTTCGATTGATCTTTCCCAACAATCGATGGATCTTCGGATGTTCCGTTGTAATAGGGACATGCCTTTTCTTGTTACCGTTTGTTTGTCTTGATCGCTGGCGATTTGTCCGTGTTATCGCCTCCAGCAACTGTGTCTTCTTCTCATGCGTTTCCGACAGGTAGACTGCTGCGAAGACAGATAGCGCGCCTGCTACCGCTCCGCCTACGCCCGTTGCGAAGATCTGGACTGGTATCAGCGCTGCAGAGCCTGCGGCTGATATGATTCCGAGCACTGAGAATAGGCCGTCTATGGAGCCAAAGACGAGTTCGGCGCTTCGACTCCCTGTCTCTTCAACTACCAGTTCTGTGCTCTGCACTGCCAAAGTCGCGTCATCCCCAGAGGGGCATGCGACATGACTGTGTTCCCCGGCATGAGCATGCTGTTACTGGACGATAGCCTGACCAAGAATCGTCCCTCGGGTTCTCCAAGTGTTTCCTTTGTAGAGTTCCTGCTTTGTCGGTGGTGTCGGTTATGGGCGATTAGTTGCCGCCGGAATAGGCCGGGGTCCCGGATTCTTCTCCGGGCTCTTTCGCGTTTTGGCGTTCTTTGCAGTGACGGCCGCGGCGAGAAGGATCTCGGCCGTGTCCTCTATAGAGCCAAAACTCGTATCGAGGATTAGATGGTAAATCGACCAGTCATCGACGCTGAATCCATAATGTTTCCGATATCTCTCAGCTTGCACGGCTTCCCTGTGCAATGTCTGTCTCCGCGCCTCCTCGAGACTGATGTGGTCTCGCGCGGCAATCCTCTCCAGCCTCACTACTAGAGGAGCGGTCAACAAGATTCTCAGGTCGGAAATCTCCTTCAATACCCACCCGGCTAGCTGCCCATCAACCACCGCGTCACCTCTCTCCGCTTCCAGCATGGTCCTTTCATCTACTAAGCGGTCGATGCCTGGGTCCGCGGCAGCCATCTCCTGGAATTTTTCTAGTGAAACCTTTCTCTCTTCAGCTAGCTTTCTGAACAGCATTCCGGCGGACACATGACGGAGAGCAAGTGATCCCGCGAGTTTCGCTGCGTATGTGGACTTGCCTGACCCGTGCGGCCCGCTAACGGTCACAATCAATCCATAGAACCTGACGCGCGAGCAACTCGTCTAATCTCAGACGCCAAACAGTTGCCACACAGCACTCCGGCAAATGGGCGCGAGGGAACGCGCGAGCTCTTAGCCACTCCGACCGGTCTTCCTGTGACCACTCCGTGCAGGTTAGCTCCGCATCGGGAACACCTCGGGGTTCTGTGCGCCTTGGCTTCAAAGTGGATCGCTCGAACGCCAGACGGCAGTGTAAGCACCTTTTTTCGGCGCCCGCTAGTCCTCTGCGACGGTTGCGTCAACTAGATTCTCCTGAAGTTGGAGTCATCGAGAACGAGGACTGGACTCCAAACAATCTCGACAGTGGAATGCTCAGAGTGAACGAGCAGATTAGATACCAGTAGAACAGCGACAGTACTGAAAACATGCCATTTTTTGTTGTCGTTGTAAATGGTAGAACGAGCGGCGCATATGCCACAGGAATCGAGCCAATCGCCGTAACTACAGTGTAGTAGATCAAGAGAAAAGGTATGATCGTAATCGGGTATGTCTTAAACTGCTCGAAGGTCGATCGCGAGCTCATCTTCATCATGGCCGACTGACGTCTCATCAGCTTCTCGAGCGCCTTCTCGTCTCCTTCCTTCTTGGCCTTACGCACCGCACTCGTCCAGGCCATGTACTCTCGTCTTGAGCTGGCAATCATCTTGTAGTTCACAAGGAACCTGTTAGCGGCCATCGTGATGAGCGAGAGAACTATCGCCGCACCCAGAACTAGGAGGGTCGCAGCGGGGGGATGACTATATTGACGAAGAGGCTCCGCTAGGGCATTGAGAATATCGTCGATAAAGCTCATTGCAGGGTCCGCTTCCGGATCAGTGCCAAAAGGTCTTCTGCCGCTCGTCTCTGATGCCCATCAGGATTCAGGACTATCTGGATGGGCGCGCCTGCCAAGACGGCGTTGGCGCTCGCCATGTATCTCGACCATTCAAGGTCTGAACGAGCCTCGTCTACCGTCTTGCTGTCTCTCTCGCGCGTTCGGTCCGCATTCCTCCTCCTAGCAATATCCTCGGGGTCCGCTTCGATCAGAATGATGAGGCCAGGATCAAGCTCTTCCAGAACTCTTCGCGGCGTTCCGGGCCATATTCCATCCTTGGTCCT
>Ga0209058_1002082_pt1 | contig 16685 bp, 16 predicted proteins | sample GraSoiAngelo_147_FD_185904 | JGI IMG/M metagenome (GOLD analysis project Ga0209058, IMG submission 185904) | Grasslands soil microbial communities from the Angelo Coastal Reserve, California, USA - 14_1009_05_40cm (SPAdes) (version 2) | ecosystem: Environmental > Terrestrial > Soil > Grasslands ... | reverse complement strand
CGAGGTCGATCGGGAGGAAGTCGAAGAACAGCGTCCGGTCCGTCTGGGTGGCGAGCGAGACCATCCGTCCCCGGCGGCTCTCGGGGACGCGGCCGTAGACGTAGTGCAGGTTGGTCGTCTTCCCGGACCGTCCCGGGCCGTAGTAGACGATCTTGCACGTGATCTCGCGCGCCGTGAAGTTGACCAGGGACACTCGTTATCTCCCGAAGAGCGTGCTGAGGCTTTCGTTCAGCTCGCGCTCGAAGTCGGCCGCCAGCACCTGCTTGGGAACACCTTCCCGCGGGCTCCCCGCCCGCAGGTCGGTCACGAGCTGCTCGAAGAATAACTGCACCAAGCCGAGCGACGAAACATCGAGATCGTAGACCGCGAGCACGACCAGCGCTCCGCGCCCCGTCGTCAATCCCGACAAGAAAATGCCGTGCCGCTGGCCCTGGTGGTTCAGCGCGGCGAACGGCGGCTGCCCCAGCTGCCGCGCCAGCTCCGTCGTCGTGGCCATGATCGCTGCCCCCAAGGCCGCCGCGGCCATCACGTCCACGGCGCGAGTGAACCCGAATTGGGCGAGGACCTGCCCCGCCGGCGTCATCAACAGCACGAGCCGCGCCCCCGCCTCGTGCACGTAGTCGGTGAGCGGCTGTAGCGTCCAGGACTCCACCGCGCGCACGGTCATCCGACGGCCTCCGCCGCCCGCAGCAGCTCGAGCCGCACGAGCCCGGCGTTCACGTCCGGCGCGGTGATTGCGACGACGAGGATCCCCGAGGCCCCCGGCACGACCAGCAGCCCGCCGCGCTCGCAGAGCAGCTGCCAGAAGTGTCCGGCGCCGGTGCCCGCCGCCTCCATCGCGCGGCGCAAGCGCGTCGCCAGGCTCGCCGCGAGGGCCGCCACCGCCGGACCGCGGATCCCTTCCATCAGGTGCTCGGCGACGACGAGCCCGTCGTCCCCGGCGACGAGCATCGCGCCGCGCACGCCCGGTACGCGCGTAATCTGGTCGAGCGCCTGGGCGAAGCTCGCCGCGGTCATTGCTGCCGCTCCAGCCAGTGCCGCGCGGCCTGGGCCGCGCGCTGCGCCACGATCGCGAGACGTCCCAGCGGGACGGACCGGTCGCGCAGCACCAGGAGCAGTGAGTCGCCGGTCGGCGGCACGAGGTGCACGTGGCCCTGCCGGCCTTCGGCGGACAGGCCGCGCCAGGCGCCGAGCCCCAGGAGCTTGGCGGTACGGGCGGCCTCCTGCGAGACGCCCGCCAGGTACGCCGCCACCGCCTCGGTCACATCGTCGCCGGTCGGGCTCCGCAATCCGCCACCAAGCACCAGGCCCGCCGCGTCGAGGAGGAGGAGGCCTTCCTCGGCGCCCTCGAGGCCCGCGAAGACCCGGGACTCCGCGAGCGGCTTGGCTTCCGCTTCGTCCGGGGCGGGCGGAGGCGCAACGGGGACAGGCGGCGCCGGCTCGGCGCCACCGCGGACCATCGCCAGCGCCTGCTCGATCGTGAAATCGTCCGGCGTGACCTTCTTGGCCGCCTTGAGGTGCGACTCCGCCTGGGCCAGATCGCCGACCTTGAAATAGAGGAAGGCGAGGCCCTTCATCGCTCCGGTGTGCTCGGGCGCGATGCGCAGGGTCATGTCCCATTCATCGAAGGCGCGCTCGTAGTCGTGGCGGTCGGCGAGAATCCGCGCGTAGAGGTCGTGGGCGTCGGCGAGGTGCGGGTGGCGCTCCAAGCCGAGCAGCGCGACGCGCTGGGCCGCGTCGAGCTGGCGGCGCTGGCGCAGCAGCTCGCCGAGCCGCAGGAACACCAGGCTCTGCGGCTCCTGCGCGAGCTGCGCGGAGAGCGCCTTGACCTCGTCAACCATGGCCCTTGTCCCCCACGGTCGTCCCGGTCCCCCCGAGCACCTGCGCCGCCGCCCGCGCCTGGCGAACCACGTCGGCCTGCGCCATCTCCTCTTCCGCGCGGGGGGCGAGGCGCTCCCACTGCTCCCACTGCTCGATCGCCTCCGCGAAGCGGCCCACCGCGATGAGCGCGAAGCCGCACAGACGATAGGCGGCGGGCAGCAACGGGTCGAGCCGCTGAGCGCGGCGCAGCTCCTCGACGGCGTCGGCGGGGCGGCCCGCGCCCGCGTGGATTTTTCCCAGGACGAGGTGCACGGCCGCATCGTGGGGCTGGATGGCGGCGGCCTGCTCGGCCGCGGCGCGGGCGCGCTCGAAGTCGCGACGCCGCAGGGCGTCCTCCGCCTGGGCGACGAGCGTCGCGGCGTCCCCCGCAGCGCCGCGGGGCCGCGGTTGCTGCCCGGGGTCCACGAGGGTGATCAGCCCCGCGCTTTCCAGGCCGAACAGCGTCTTCGCGACGTCGAAGTCCGAGCGCCCCAGCGCCTGGGCGATGGCCCGGATGTCGCGCGCGCCGTCGATGGTCGCCAGCACTTCCCACTCGGGCGGCAGGAGGTCCAAGTCCCCGGCCGCGCTCTCGTCGGCGGGCGCGAACACGGCGACGACCCCGAGGTGCGGCACGCGCTTCTCGATGCGTGCCCACTCGTCGATGCGTCGCGCCCCCTCCATGAGGAGGGCCTCCGTGGGAATGCGCACCGTGGCTTCGGCGGGGACCTCGGTGTTCGGGCCTTCGGTGAAGGAGAAGTAGCCCTCGCGCCAGCTCATCACCTCGAAGACGACTTCCTCGATCTGGAAGCGGACCTGCCGCTGCAGCTCGCGCGGGCTCAAGGCGCCCAGGTCGACGAGGATTTCGCCGAGCCGCCGCCGGTCGCCCTGGCGCTGCTGCATGTCGCGGGCGCGCTCCAGGTCCGCTTCGGCGATCTTGCCGGTGCGCAGCAGCAGCGCGCCGAGCGGGTGCGGATTGCTGCGGATCTCGGCGTAAATGATCGCGCCGTCCTCGAAGGAGATGGTCCCGGCGTTGTGCCGCAGCTCGGAGGTGACGCGCAGCATCCCCGTCTTCCGGCTCAAGTCGAGGAGCTGGAAGACGTCGTGGATACCGAGCTCGCGGAGCGGGCCTTCGATCGCCATGGCTACGCCGCGTCCGAGGCGAAGATGTGCTGGAGGTCGAGCGCGGTGCGCGCATGCATGCGCGCGCGCTGCGCGAACGGCCCGCCCGGCTCGATGCGCGTGACCCGCTCCCACGCCTCCACCGCCTCGGCGTAGCGATGCACCCGCGCCAGCGCCACGCCGAGGTGGAACAGCGCGCCGATGTGCTCGGGGTCGAACTTGAGGATGCGGCGGAACGCCTCGACCGCCGCATCGGTGCGCTTGTCGTCGAGCAGGGCGCGCCCCAGCAGCAGCAGGGCGTCGAGGTCGTAGGGGTCCTGCTCGAGCAGGTTCGCGAGGCGGATGATCGCGGCCCGGGCGCGCCCGGTGCGGCGCAGCAGGTCCGCCAGCGCCATCGCGGCTTCGTGGAAGGTGGGGAGCTGATCGAGGGCCTGTTCGTACGCGCGTTGCGCGTCCTCCCATTCCTCTTTCTGCTCGTGGAGGCGCCCCAGCTCGAGCCACACCTGCACGTAGCGCGGGTCGAGCTCCAAGGCGGCGCCATAGGCGGCGAGCGCGCCGCGCCGGTCGCCGACCTTCAACGCCACGTCGCCTTGCAGCTTGTGGAGATCGGCGCGGCCAGGGGCGCGCCGCTGCGCCTCCTGGAGGGCGGTGAGCGCTCCCGCGGCGTCGCCCGCGGCGGCGCGGGCGCGCGCGGCGGCGACGAGCGCTTCCACGTCCTCGGGCGCGAGCTGCAGCAACTCTTCCGTGAGGCCGCGCGCTTCTTCGTGCCGCCGCAGGGCGAGCAGGGACTTCACTTCCCCGAGCCGCGCGTCGGTCCGGGCCGCGTCCTGGGTGCGCGCCTCGCGGTAGCGGTCCAGGGCTTCCCCGTGCAGGCCGCGGCGCGCGTAGATGTCGCCGATGAGGGTGGCCGCGTCGGCGGGATCGGCGCCGCGCTGGGTGGCGCGCGCGGCCTCGGCCACGGCGAGGTCGAGCAGGCCCTTGCTGACGTAATCGCGGGCGAGGGCGAGGGCCTCGTCCTTGGGTTTTTTTTCCGCGAGGCCGGCGGCCAGGGAGGGCGGTGGGGCGAGCTCCTGGAAGATATTGTCGAGGAGCCGCTGATCGAACGCGAAGTCGGTGCCGATCGTCTCCGTTGTGACGTCGGCGGAGATCTCGGGGACGACGCCGATCATCCCCTCCTCGAACTGCAGGTCGATGGTCAGCACGAACTTCTGCGTGACGTAGTAGGGATCCAGCTCGAGCGCCCGCTTGGTGGCCCGCAGGGCGCCGTCGAAGTCGCCCAGGTTGGACAGCGTGAAGCTGAGGTTGTAATGCGCGCCGGCGTGATTCGGGTCCGCTTCCACCGCGCGCACGAAGGCGTTGCGCGCGTCCTGGAACCGCTTGAGCTCGACGAGCACCAGCCCGACGCCGTTCCACGCGGGCGCCGAGTCCGGCTTCTCGGCCAGCACCTGGCGGTACGCCTCGAGCGACAACTGGAAGCGCCGCAGGTGGAAGAGCAGTAGGGCGAGGTTGAGCCGGGCGGCGGCGAACGCCGACTGCTGCCGCAGCGCCGTGCGGAACGCCTCGATGGCGTTCTCGGTCTCGCCCTGGTGGGCGAGGACCACGCCCACGTTGTTCCACGCGATGCCGTACTCGGCGTCCGCCTCCACGGCCTGGCGGTAGGCGACGAGCGCGTCCGCCGTGCGCCCCATCTGGTGCAGCACCACCCCACGCTCGTTCCACAGCTTCGGGGAGTCGGGGACTTCCCGGATCAGGGTCTCGTACAGCTCGAGCGCGGCGGCGAAGTCGCGGCGCAGGAGGTCGACCTCGGCCATCGCCTGGAGCACGAGCCGCCGGTCCTCGCCCCGCTCCAGGGCGAGGCGGTACTCGCGCTGGGCCTCGACGTAGTAGCCCTTCTGGCGAAACGCGAGCCCGAGGTTGTAGTGGGCGAGCGCGCTGCCTTCGGCGATCTGCGGCTCCGGTTGCTCGCGCAGGCGCTGCTGCTGGCTCTGGCGCTCGGCATTGTAGCGCTCGAGCGAGAGGTTGGTCTGGGCGCGCGCGAGCGGGGGGTTCAGCGCGATGGCGCGCTTGGAGGCGGCGCGCGCATCCTGATGGCGTCCCATGTCGCCGAGGACGAACGCCATGAGGTAATGGGCGTTGGCGTTGTCGGGGTTGAGCTGCACGGCGCGCTGCAGCGCCGCGAGGGCGGCGTCGTTGAGCCCGCGGTTGTAGTAGATCTCCCCCAGATAGAATTGCACCACGGTCGAGGCCGGCTCCAGCTCCTGGGCGCGCAGGAACCACTCCGTCGCCACCTCGGGGCGGCCGCGGTTCTTCTCGGCGAGCCCGAGCTGGATGATGGCGGCCACGTCCTTGGGCGCGTGCACGAGGAGCTCCTCGAACTCCTCGACGGCCTGGTCGTACTGGCCGAGGATCGCATAGGCGCGGCCCAGCTCCCAGCGCGCGTCGCGCTCGTCGGGGGCGGCGCGCAGCCGCTCCTTGAGCTCCGCCACACGTCGGTCGTAGAAACCGGTGTGGTGGTAGGCGATCTCCAGGTTGCGCTGGGCGACCTGCATCTTCGGGTCGAGCTCCAGCGCCCGCGTGAATTCCTGGATGGCCTCGGGGACGAGGCCCTTCTGGTAGTAGAGGACCCCGAGGTTGTTGTGCGCCCCGGCGTCCGAAGCATCGATCCGGCGAGCGAAGGACCGGAGGACGGCGAGGTCGCGTTCGGAGAGCGCCGGCGCCGTCACGGGTCAGGTTACGCGGATCGCGTCAAAGATGGCCCTGAGCGAGGCCAGATCCGGCAGGAGCAGGAAATGCCCCCGCAGCCCTTCCTCGGAATCGATGTGGAACTCCGTCTCCACGCAGAACACGAAGTCGCGGTCGTGGCCGAAGTTGAGGTAGGTGGTCGTGAGCACGGCCGCGGAGAGGTCCACGACGAGACTGGGCACCGACGGCAGCAGCAGCATCCCCATGAAATCGGAGAGCGCGTTCATGTACGCGCCGGAGAGGATATTGCCCGCCTCCTTGAGCGCCGACTGCTCGATGGCGTCGAACGCCCCGGTGCTGCCGGGCGCGCGCCGCAGCAGCATGTCGCACAGGCGGCGGCCGACGCGCTCGGGGAACAGGAGCAGCGTGCGGCCCGTCAAATCGCCGAGCATGTGCATCAGCACCGCGGCGACGACGTCCTGCGGGTTGCCGAGGAGGTCGGGCACCTCCTCGAGGCGCGCGATGTTGATGCGCGGCACGCTGATCATGATGCGCCGGTTGGTCATCTGCGAGAGCGCCGTGGCGGCGTGGCCGGCGCCGATGTTGGCCACCTCGCGCAGGGCGTCGATCTGCAGCTCTTTCAGGTCGCGGACGTCTTCCATGCCCCCCCTCCCTACAGCAGCCCGCCGGCGTCGAGGATCAGCGCCGGCACGCCGTCCCCCATGATCGTCGCCCCGCTGAACACCGGCAGCGTGCCGCGCGGCGCGTCGAAGGCCTTCACCACGATCTCCTGCTGTCCCAGCATCCCGTCCACGATGAGGCCCGTGCGCCGCTCCCCCATCTCGATCACGATGACCGGCCGCCGCGCCGGCGGCTGATCCCCGTTGACGCCGAGCAGCTGACGCAGGTGGACGAGCGGCACCACCCGATCCCGCAGCACCATCGCCTCGCGGCCTTCCACCGTCGTGATCGGCACCACGCCGAACTCGACCGTCTCGGCGACGTAGGTCAGCGGCAACGCGTAACGCTCGCGCCCCACCGCCGCGATTAACGCGCGCACGATCGCCAGCGTCACCGGCAGCCGCAACACGAACGTGGTCCCCTTCCCCGCCTCGGTGCGGATGTCGATCGTTCCGCCCAGCGCGCGGATCTTCGTCATCGCCACGTCGATCCCGACGCCGCGCCCCGACACGCTCGTCACCGCCGCGGCCGTCGAGAACCCCGGCCGCGCCAGCACGCGCAGCAGCTGGTCGTCGCTCAACGTCTCGACGTGCGCGTCGAGCAGTCCCTCGGCCTGGGCCTTGGCGAGAATGCGCGCGCGGTCGATGCCGCGCCCGTCGTCGGCGATGCTGATCGCCACGCTGGCCCGCTCGCGCACCGCCGCCAGCACGATCTCCCCCTCGGGCTTCTTCCCCGCGCGACGCCGGTCGGCCGGCGTCTCGAGGCCGTGATCCACCGCGTTGCGCAGCAGGTGCACGAGCGGGTCCCCCAGCTCGTCGAGGATCGCCCGGTCGAGCTCGATCTCCTTCCCCTCGACCCGGAACGCGACCGGCTTGCCGAGGTCGCGCGCCAGGTCGCGCACCAGGCGCGGGAAGCGGTCGAACACCTGCCACACCGGCGTCATCCGGGCCTGGATGATCTCGGCCTGCAGGTCCGCCGACAGCCGCGAGATCTGAATCGCGAGGTCGTCGATCGTGGGGTCGCGGCGCTCCGCCGCCAGCTGGTTCAGCCGCCCACGCGCCGTGACCAGCTCGCCGATCTGGTCCATGAGCGCGTCGAGCCGCCGCAGGTCCACCCGGATGTGCCGCGCCTTGCCCGACTCGAGCGGCGCACCGGTCTCGGCCCGCGCGACCGGCGCCGCGTCGTCGTCGACCCGCACCTCCTCGACGTCGCCCGCGGCCGCGAGCGTCGCCACGACGAGGTCGGCGGGGGCCGGCCCGGCGAGCCAGAAGGAGAACTGGCCTTCGAAGTCCTCCGCCTCAAGCGCCGCCGGTTGCGGCTGCACCTGCGACACCGTACCCAGCCCCGCCGCGCGCTTCAGCACGATCAGCGCGCGCGGCCCCTTGAGCGGCGCCTCCGGCCGCAGCGTCACCCGCACGCGCCGGCCCGGCCCCACGACCGGCGCGGAGACTTCCGGCGGCGGTGACGGCGGTGACGGCGGTGACGGCGGGGCGTGCCGCGGCGCGGTGTCCGGCGCGAACCGCTGCACGGCGCGGTCCAGCTCGGCCACGATCCCCACCACGTCGGCGTCCTGCTCGCGGCCCGCCGCCGAGACCTGGATCGCTTTTTCGAGCGCGTCGGTGGCGCGGAAGAGCAGCTGGAGGACGTCGTCGCCGGCGCGCCGGCCCGCGGCCCCCCGCCGCAGGTGGTCGAGGAGGTTTTCCATGCGGTGGGCGAGGTCGGCCACGCGGGCATAGCCCATCGTCGCCGCCATGCCTTTCACCGTGTGCACGGCGCGGAAGATGCCGCCGACCGGCTCGGGAGCCGCCGGGTGGCGCTCCCACTCGAGCAACAGCTGGTTGCACGCGCTCAGATGCTCCCGGCTCTCGGCCAGGAACAGCTCGGCGTACTGGGACAGGTCCACGCCCTACCCCAGGACGCGCTGGACCGCCTCGAGGACGCGCGAGGGCTGGAAGGGCTTGACGACGAAATCCTTGGCGCCGGCCTGGATGGCTTCGACCACCAGCGCCTGCTGCCCCATGGCGCTGCACATCAGGATTTTCGCGTCGGGGTCGAATTTGGTGATCTCGCGGACGGCATCGATCCCGCCCATGTCGGGCATGACGATGTCCATCGTCACCAGGTCGGGCTTGAGCTGCTTGTACTTGTCCACCGCCTGCACGCCGGTCTCCGCCTCGCCGACGACCTCGAACCCGGCCTGCGCCAGGATGTCGCTGATCATCGTGCGCATGAAGATCGCATCGTCGCAGACGAGCACGCTGTGGCTCACGGCGCCTCCCTAAGTCGTCAGCACTGGGCCCAGCAGCGCGTCGGTGTCCAGCACTACGAACAGCTGATCCCGCCGACGCCCCACCGCGCGCACCAGCTTGGGGTCGAGCCCCGGCAGCGCCTGTCGCGGCTCGAGCGTCTCCTCGGCCACCGCCAGCAGGTCCACCACTTCGTCCACGGTGAAGCCGATGGTCTTCTGCCCGCCGCCGATCTGGAGGAGCACCGTCGTCCCCCCCTCAGTCCGCGCGGCCGGCTCGGGCTGCCCCAGGGCTTTCCAACCTTCCACCACGGTCACCAGGGTGCCGCGGACGTTGACCAGACCCGCTACGACGGGCGGCGCCCCCGGAATGCGGGTCGTGTCCAACCGGGGCAGGATCTCCCGCACGACCTCCGCCGCGGCGGCGCAGGTCAGGCTTCCCACCCGGAACACGAGCAGCCGAACGACCTGCGCGTCACCCATCGGATGCGAAGAAGCGAAGATACTGCAAGGGGTTGGCTTCAGCAAGCAAGTTAGGATCAGCGGAAGCTGCGGCCAGCGCCGCGCGCAAGTCCGCAGGCCATTCCGATTGCAGCGCGAGCCGCTCGCCCGTGACCGGATGCGCAAACGTGACCGCCGCCGCGTGCAAGAGCTGCCGCGGCGCGAGCGCCTCGAGCCGCTCCGCGTCGCGCCGCTCCGCCGCCGTGACGCGGCGACTGCCGCCGAAGGCGTACTCGCGGTCGCCGACGACGGGGTGGCCCACGTGGCCCAGGTGCACGCGGATCTGATGCGTGCGTCCCGTGCCCAGCGTGACGCGCAGCAGGTCGGTCTGGGCGAAGCGCGCGACGACGGTCACGTAGCTGACCGCGTGGCGCCCGCCCGCCTTCACGGTCATGCGCTTGCGGTCCTCGGGGTGGCGGTCGATCGGCGCGGTGATCTCGACGGGACTCTTGGCAAAATGCCCCCACGCGAGCGCCGCGTAGCGACGCTCGACGCGCCGCTGCTCGATGGCGCGCGCGAGGCGGCGGTGCGCGAGATCGGTCTTGGCGACGAGCAGCAGCCCCGACGTGTCCTTGTCGAGGCGATGCACGATGCCGGGCCGGCCCTCGCCCGGCGCGCTCCCTCCCCCCGTCGACAGCGGCGTGCCCCGTCCCACCAGCACGTTGACCAGCGTGTCGTCCCAGTGGCCCGGCCCCGGGTGCACGACGAGGCCCGCGGGCTTGTCGAGCACCGCGAGGTGCTCGTCCTCGTACACGAAGCGCACCCCCCCCCCCACGCCCGCCTGCGGCGGGGTGACCGGTGCATATGTGCGCGGCGGCGCCTCAGGAGGAAACTCAACGCTGACTTCGGCGCCGCGCTCGAGCAGCGCCGAGGCGCGCAACGGGCGGCCCGCGGCGGTGACGCGCTTGTCGGCGATGAGACGGGCGGCCTGGGTGCGGGAGAGGGCGAGCTGATCGGCGAGGAAGCGGTCGAGGCGCTCGGTCGCGGGGACCGCGACGCAGAAAACGATCTGGGAGGGGGCGAGGGTCGCCGCGCGCGTCACGGGGCGGCCGTCCCGGCCTCCTTCGCACGTTCGTGCGCCCGCCCCTCGAGCCACAGGGAGATGGCGAGCGCGACGGCGCCCACGGTGATCGCCGAGTCGGCGACGTTGAAGGTGGGCCAGCGGTACCGACCGATGCCGACTTCGATGAAATCCACGACGCCCTGCGCGCTGCGCAGGCGGTCAATGACATTGCCGAACGCCCCGCCACAGACGAGCGCCAGCGCGAGCAGGCGGATCTTGTCCCCGGCGCGCGTCGCCCGCACCATCAGGCCCAGCACCACGAGCGCCACGATCGCGAGGCCGAGGAAGATCCAGCGGGAGGCGTCGCCTAGGTCCAACCCGAACGCGGCGCCGCGGTTGTACACGAGCCGGAGCACGACGTAGTCGCTCACGAGCTCGAGGGGGCGGCGCGCCAGCGTCGCCACGGCGACGATCTTGGTGACGATGTCCAGCGCGACGACGCCGGCGGCGGTCCCCCAGAACAGCCGCCGGTCAGCGCCGCTTGCCATCTTCCTCTTCCGCCTTGCACTTGATGCAGAGACGCGCGTGCGGCAGGGCGTCGAGGCGGTCGAAGCCGATGTCCTCGCCGCACTGCTCGCACTTGCCGAACTTCTCGGGGGTCTGGTACAGGCGCCGCAGCGCTTCGTTCACATGCCAGAGGTAGCGCCCTTCCTGCGACGCGAACAGGAACGCCTTCTCGCGCTCCATCGCGTCCGTGCCCTGGTCGGCCATGTGGAACGAGTAGCTGGAGAGGTCCCCGTCGGACGCCTGCAGGCTGGAGTTGAAGGACTCGCCGTAGTGGCCGAGCTCCTTCATCACGCGGGCCCGCTCCTCGAGCAGCCGCTTCTCGAGGTGCTGGAGCTGCTTCTTGCTGAGGCCGCCCTTGGCCTTGGATTTCGTCGGCATTATCGGGTCCCGCCCTTTCGTCCGTCGTGTCGTCTGAGCGCGATGGTCACCGGCCGTCCCTCGATCTCCACCGCGCGCGTAATGTCGGCTTCGTCGAATACGCTGCCCAGCACGGTGCGCCGCGCCAGGGTTTCTCCTTCCACATACCCCTGATAGGCCGCGGTCGCCGCGACCACGTCGTCCGCCCCGGCGATGCTGAGCTCGATCCGCGTGGTGTAGGCGTAGTCGGCCTCTTTGCGCAGCCGCTGCACCCGGTTCACCACCTCGCGGGCCAGCCCCTCCTGTATGAGATCCGGCGTCAGGTGCGGGTCGAGCGCGACCACGTAGGGGCCATCCGCCTCGACGAGCCAGTCGCTCGCCACCTGCCGCTCGATGGTCACGTCCTCCGGCCGGAACTCCCACGCCCCCGCCCGCACGGGCTCCCCACGTTCCAACGTTCGCAGCGCGTCCGCCGTGAGCTGCAACACGGCCTCCGCCGCCCCGGGCGTCTCCCTCCCGTAGCGCTTGCCGAGCGCGCGGAAGTTCGGCTTCCCCTGGAGGGAAACGAGCTCGTGGTCCGATTCCACGACCTCCACCGCCTTCGCGTTGACTTCGGCAACCAGGATATCTAACAGGTCCGCCAAGACCGGGCCCATCACGGCCGCCGGGACCGCCACCTTGATGCGGGCGACCGGCTGGCGGACCCGGAGATTCTTGGCTTCGCGGGCCGCCCGCGCCAGGGACGCCAAGCGGCGAATCGCGTCCATGGCGGTGAGCAGCTCGGGCGCCCGACGCCCCTGGTCCACGGGAAAGCGCGCGAGGTGCACCGAGGCGCCGGTCAGGGCGCGGTGCAGCCAATCCGCCAGGAACGGCGCGAGTGGCCCGAGCAGGCGGGCCGTCGTCGCCAACGCCTCGGAGAGCGTGGCGAGCGCCGCGTCGTCGGCCGCGCGGTCGGGAGCCCAGAAGCGCGGGCGGTTGACGCGCACATACCAGTTGGACAGGTCGTCGGTGACGAACTCCACGATGGCGCGCACCCCCGCGGTCACGTCGTAGCTCGACCACGCCTGCCGCACCGCACCCACCACGTGATCGAGGCGGGCGACCAGCCAGCGATCCACGAGGGGGCGCTTCTCAGAGGGCGGCGGTGTGGGCTCCGCCTGCCAGTCGCCGGCGTAGAGCTGGAAGAAGCTGTAGGTGTTGCGCACCGAATTGAGAAACCCGCCGGCGAGCTCGGGGATCTGCCGCGCGTCGAAGCGCTTGGGCAGCCACACCTGGCTCTGGCCCAGGAGGTAGAGACGCACGGCATCGGCGCCGTGCTCCTCGATCACCTGCCACGGGTTCGCCACGTTGCCACGGCTCTTCGACATCTTCTGGCCGGCCGCGTCGAGCACGAGCTCGTTCACGATCACGTGCTTGTACGCCGGCGCGTCGAAGACGCCGACGGCGATGGCGAGCAGCGAGTAGAACCAGCCGCGCGTCTGGTCCACTCCCTCGCAGATGAAGTCCGCGGGAAAATGGGCCGGGAAGTCCGCCTGGTGCTCGAACGGATAGTGCCACTGCGCGACCGGCATGCTGCCCGAGTCGAACCAGGCGTCGATGACTTCGGGCACGCGGCGCATCGTCCCGCCGCACTGGCGACAGCGCCACGTGTACCCGTCGATCTGCGGCTTGTGCGGATCGAAGCCGGCGGGGAGCGGCTTCCCCCAGCGCTCGGCGAGCTCCGCGTACGCGCCCATGACCTCGCGGTGCTCGCGGTCGCGATCGCACTCCCAGATGTTGAGCGGCGTGCCCCAGTAGCGGTCGCGCGAAAGCGCCCAGTCCACGTTGTTCTCGAGCCACTCGCCGAAGCGGCCCGTGCCCACTTCGGGCGGGTGCCAATCCACTTCGCGATTGGTCTCGAGGAGCCGCGCCTTGTACGCCGTGGTGCGCACGAACCACGAGGTGCGGGCATAATAGATGAGCGCCGAGTCGCAGCGCCAGCAGAACGGATAGGAGTGCATGATCGGCCGCGTCTCGAGCCAGCGCCCCTCCTGTTTCAGCCGCTCGATGATCATCTGGTTCGTCGCCTTGTCGGTGACGAGCTTGCCGTTGATCTCGGGCCAGCGGGTGTCCTGGAACGTGCCGTCGGGGGCGACCGGGTTCACGAACGCCAGGCCGTACTGCTGAGCGGCGGCGTAGTCGTCGGCGCCGAACGCGGGCGCCATGTGGACCAGGCCGGTGCCGTCCTCCGCCGACACGAACGCCGCCGCGACGATCACCGCGCGCTGGCCCTCCTGGGGGAGCGGCACGACCTCGAGCGGGCGCACGTAGCGTTTGCCGACGAGATCGCGCCCGGGGTACCCTGCCACCCGCGCCCCCGTGGTGAGCGGCGCCCCGTGCACCTTGACGTCGGCGGCGCGGGCGGTGGCCGCGATGTAGCGCACGCCCTCGAGCTCGTACTCGCCGTACTCCAAGTCGGGGTGCACCGCGACCGCCACGTTGGCGAGGAGGGTCCAGGGCGTCGTGGTCCACACGACGAGCTGCCGCTGGGCGTCGTCCTGCAGCGGGAAGGTCACGTACACGGAGTTGGTCTGGACCGTCTCGTAGCCGAGGGCGAGCTCGTGCGACGACAGCGCGGTGCCGCAGCGCGGGCAGTACGGGAGCACCTTGTGGCCGCGGTAGAGCAACGACTTGTCGTGGAGCTTCTTGAGCAGCCACCACACCGATTCGATGTACTTCGGATCGTAGGTGATGTAGGGGTGCTCGTAGTCGAGCCAGTAGCCGATGCGGTCGGAGAGCGCCTCCCAGTCCGTTTTGTACGTGAACACGCTCTCGCGACACAGCTGGTTGAAGCGCTCGACCCCATACGCCTCGATGTCCTTCTTGCCGTTGATGCGCAGCTGCTTCTCGACCTCGATCTCGACCGGGAGCCCGTGCGTGTCCCAGCCGGCGATGCGGGTGACGCCGTGGCCCAGCATCGTCTGGTAGCGGCAGACGAGATCCTTGATGGTCCGGGAGAAGACGTGGTGGAGCCCGGGGCGGCCGTTGGCGGTGGGCGGTCCTTCGTAGAAGACGAACGGCGGCCCGTAGCGCGTGGCCTCGCGCTGTTTCTCGAAGAGGCGCTCGTGCTTCCAGGTCGCAAGCAGCTGGCGCTCCAGCGCGTCCACGCTCTGCTTGGGATCGAGCGGCGGATACGGCATCAGTTGCTCCGCGCCAGCACGCCGCGCACCAAGGCGGCGAGCGCCGGCTCGGCGGCGCGCGCGGTGGCGATGATGCGCTCGACCGACGCCGGCTCCAGCGCGTCGGGGAGACAGCGGTCGGTGATGATCGAGAGGCCCAGCACGCGCATGCCGAGCTGGCGGGCCACGATCACCTCGGGGACGGTGCTCATGCCCACGACGTCCGCGCCGAGCAGCCGCAGCATGCGGTACTCTCCCCGCGTCATCGTACGCCCGGGACATGTCCGGGAAGCGCGGGCCGGCCGCGTCGTCGTTCGGACCTACGAGCGGGTTGTCGCCCAGCAGATTGAGGTGGTCGGCGAGCAGCACGAGATCTCCGGGATCCCACAGCGGCTGCATCCCGCCGCAGGCGTTGCTGACGATCAGCGTCTCCGCACCCAGCGCCCGGAGCACGCGCACCGGCCAGGTGACCTGCGCGAGCGTGTAGCCCTCATAGGCATGAAACCGGCCCTGCATCGCGGCGATGCGGCGCCCCTCCAGCGTCCCGAGCAGCAGGCGCCCCGCGTGCGTCTCCACGGTGGAGCTCACGAAGCCGGGGATCTCCGCGTACGGCACGCTCGCCTCGACCCGGATGTCGTCCGCGAGTCGCCCGAGGCCGGTGCCGAGGATGACGCCCACATCGGGGACCAGCGCCGTCCGGGCCCGCAGGGCTCGGACCGCGTCGTCCGTCGTCACCCCTGCTTGCCCTCCAGCGTGCGCACCTCGGCGATCTGACGCTCGAGCAGGGCGCGGAAGCCGGCGAGATACGCTTCGTACTGACGCTGCGCTTCGCCGAGCCGCGAGCGCGACTCGGTCTCCGCCAGGCGCGCCTCTTCGAGCCGGCGCTTGGCCTCGGCTTCCGCCTCGCGGACGATGACTTGGGCCTCGCGCTCGGCGGCGGCGCGCGTGTCGGCGCGCAGTTGCTGCGCCGCGACGAGCGCTTCGTTCATCGCCTTCTCGCGCTCGCGGAACGCGCGCAGCTGCTCGGTGAGCGCGGCGACGCGCTCCTCGAGCACCGACCGGTCGCGGATCACCCGCTCCAGCGCGTCGGCGACCCGCATGCGGAAGTCCTCGACCCCGATCGGCTCGTAGCCGCGCAGGCTCTTACGGAACTCCTGCTTGCGGACGTCGAGCGGCGTGAGGTGGAAGCTGTCTTCGTGCTCGGGCTCGATCACGCCGTCCTCGCCCCGAACAGCATGGTACCCAAGCGGATCACCGTTGCCCCCTCCTCGACCGCCGTAGCGTAGTCGGCGGACATCCCCATCGAGAGCGTCGGTCCCCATACTCCCTCCTCCTGCAGTTGATCGCGCAGCGCGCGCAGCCCGCGAAAGGCCCGGCGCTGCACGTCCGTGTCGTCGGTCAGTGGAGCCAGCGTCATCAGTCCCTCCAGCGCGAGCGCACTCCCCCACTCAGCAGCGATGCGCTTCGCCAACGTCGGCGCTTCGGCCGGTGCGCACCCGCTCTTCTGCGCTTCGCCCGCGACGTTCACCTGCAACAGCACCCGCTGCCGCGCGCCCGCCGCCGCGGCTCGCTTGCCGAGCTCGGCGGCCAGCTCCGCGGAGTCCAGCGAATGCACCAGCGCGAAGCGCCCGGGGACGAGCTTCGCCTTGTTGCGTTGCAGGTGCCCGATCAGGTGCCACGTCGCGCGCGGCCCGACGGGCGTCGCCATCTTCTCCAGCGCTTCCTGCACGCGATTCTCGCCGATATCCGGGAGCCCCGCCTCCAGCGCCGCCTGCACCGCATCGACGCCGAATCCTTTGGTGACGGCGACGATGGTCACCGGGTGCGACCAGCCACCCCGGGCCTGCCCCCGCGCGATCTCCGCCCGTACGTGGGCGAGGCGCGCGGCGAGGCCCTCAAAACTCATAGCCGACAAAAGTACGCGGAGTGCCGGGATGAAACAACGGCAAAGGCTGGAACTGACGGCGCCTCAGTGCGTTGCTTCGACGATCCGCTCCCCGCCCTCGAGGTGGTTGATGACCCCGGAGAGCAGGTCGCGCACCTGCTGGGGAGAGACCGGGCGGTGCAGCACGCCGTGGCTGGCGATGGAGATCGTCGACGTTTCCTCCGACACGACGAGCACCGTGGCGTCGGTCTCCTCCGAGAGCCCCAGCGCGGCGCGGTGGCGCGTGCCGAGCGATTTGTCGGTCACCTTGAACTGCGTGAGCGGCAGCACGCAGCCGGCGCCGATGATCTGGTCGCCGCGGATCAGGATGGCGCCGTCGTGCAGCGGCGAGTACGGCGTGAAGATCGTCGTGACCAAGTCGGCCGAGACCTTCGCCTGCATGGGCACGCCGGTGGTGATGAACTCCTCGAGGCCGATGTCGCCCTCGACGGCGATGATCGCCCCGGTGCCGGCGCGCGACAGACGGTCCATCGCCTCGGCGATCTCTTCGGCCACCGACTGGCGGTCGCCGCGCGAGAAGGCCCGCATCAGGCGCGACTGGCCGAGGCGGGCGAGCGCGTTGCGGAT
>Ga0209058_1002078_pt1 | contig 16717 bp, 16 predicted proteins | sample GraSoiAngelo_147_FD_185904 | JGI IMG/M metagenome (GOLD analysis project Ga0209058, IMG submission 185904) | Grasslands soil microbial communities from the Angelo Coastal Reserve, California, USA - 14_1009_05_40cm (SPAdes) (version 2) | ecosystem: Environmental > Terrestrial > Soil > Grasslands ... | reverse complement strand
GCATCGAGGACTTGGGGAACCGACGGGCGTTCCGAAAGCATGAGCACATCTCTCATGTTGGTGGAGGGGGAGCCGACCCGTCCGCAGCCGTCGCCGCTTCCCTCGACCGATCCGGTCGATACCGAATTACTGGATGCGTATTCGCGCGCGGTGAGCGGGGTCGTCGAGCTTGCCGCGCCTGCCGTCGTCAGTGTCGAGGTCCAGCACCGCCGCCGCGGCGGTCCGGGGGGCGGTTCCGGATTCGTCTTCACGCCCGATGGATTCATTCTCACCAACAGCCACGTCGCGCACGGCGCGATCAAGACCGACGTCGCATTCCCTGACGGCCGCCGGCTGCGCGCCGAGCTGGTGGGGGACGATCCGGAGACGGACCTCGCCGTGCTCCGCGTTGACGCGTCGTCACTCGTCGCGGTGCCGCTCGGTGACTCTGCCGCACTGCGCGTCGGGCAGGTCGTCATCGCGATCGGCAATCCGCTCGGCTTCCAGAGCACGGTGACGGCCGGCGTCGTGAGCGCGTTGGGCCGCTCGTTCCGGTCCGTGTCCGGACGTCTGATCGACAACGTGATCCAGACGGATGCCGCGTTGAATCCGGGCAACTCGGGCGGTCCGCTGCTCGACTCGCGCGGCAACGTGATCGGCGTCAACACCGCCGTCATCCTGCCGGCCCAGGGCATCTGCTTTGCGGTCGCGGTGAACACGGTGAAGCTCGTCGCCGGGCAGCTCATTGCGCACGGGCACATCCGGCGCGGCCGCATCGGTGTGGGCGGGCAGAATGTGTCGCTCCCGCGACTCGCCGTGCGCGCGCATCGGCTGATCCAGCCCAGTGGCGTGCTGATCACGACGGTGGAAAGCGGCGGCCCGGCCGAGCGTGCGGGACTACAGCCGGGCGACATCATTGTGGCGTTCGATGCGCGGCCGGTGCACAGCATCGACGATCTCCATCGGCTGCTCAGCGGCGAGCGCATCGGAAGCGTGACGACGATCACGGCTGTGCGCAAAGCGGAACGCTTGGAGCTGCCAATTACCGCCACGGAGACTCCAAAATCGTAACGGGGCGTTGACGCGTGCCGGCCCTCGTACGTACCATTCGTGCCATGACTAAGTGCGCCTGCAAGCCGAATTTGCTCCACACCGGGAACCTTTTGGGGGAGGCGGGCGCTAGCTGACGCGATGGAGAAAGTCGTACACGCACAGGACGGCCCGCCCCACGATGGAGCGGGCCTTTTTGTCGCGGAGCCGTCAACGAAGGGAGCTGTGATGAAACGGCATTATCTGCTGGCGAGTGACTTCGATCAGACCTTGAGCTTTAACGACTCCGGCATCGCGCTGAGCGAAATGCTGGGGATTGCGGGGTTTCGAGAGAAGGTCGCCGGCTTGTCGAATCTCAATCTTGTGCAACAGGGCGCGGAGCTTGCCTACCTCCTGGCCCACGATCCCGATTTCCGGCGCGTCACGCGCACCGATCTCCAGGAGGTCGGCCGGCGCGTGCGCCTCAAGCGCAATGTCGAGCTGCTCGCCCGGATGCTTGAGCAGGGCATCGATGGACACCGCTTCGACTTCTACGTGATCTCAGCTGCCCCGGAAGATGTCGTGCTTTCCGCGCTCGAAGGGATCGTGCCGGCGGATCATGTGGTAGGGACGCGCTTTCAGTTCCAGGAAGGCAACGGCCAGATCGGATCGCTCGTCCGCGTGGCGGCGGGCTACGGCAAGGTCGCCGCGGTCGAGGAGATCCGCGCCCGGCACGTCGTGCCACGTGACCAGGTGGTCTACGTCGGCGACGGGCAGTCGGACATTCCGGTGATGCTGCACGTCAATCGGGGCGAGGGCTTCACGATCGCCGCGTCGGAAGCGCGCGAGATCGCGCAGATCGCCAAGCGCACCGTGATCAGTGACGACGCCCTGTCGGTGCTCGTGCCGATTCTCGAGGAAATCGCGGGGTATGGTCCGAGCCAGATCCGCGCGCTATTCGAGGATCAGGGACTCGTGATTCAGGAGTGGGACCGCGTGCGCACCGACTGGCTGACGATTCGGGATGGCGCGGGCGACGGGGTCATTCGGCTGGACGCTGCGGCGAACGCCTAGGCGCGAATCGCTCCCAGGAAGCGCGCGGGATCCGGCACGTAGCCGGGGAAGACGGCTCCGAGGTCAATAGCGCCGAGGTGGCGCGCGAGAATCTCCCCGAAGAGATCACGGAAATCCGTGGTAACGGCGACGTCGCGTCCCTCGAAGCGCTGCTCGACGCCGAGTCCCGGCCAGCGTCCTAGCACGCGACCGCCGTTCACCGGCCCGCCGAGCGCAAGCATGGCGGTCGCGTGACCATGATCGGTGCCGCTGTTGCCGTTTTCGCGGATCGTCCGACCGAACTCCGACATCGTGAGCACCACGATGTTGCTCATCCGTTCGCCGAGGTCCTTGTTGAAAGCGGCCAGTGCCAGCCCGAGCTCCCGCAGCCGCGCCGAGAGCTGACCTTCGCTCGATCCCTGATTCACATGCGTATCCCAGCCGCTGCAGTCCGCGAAGGCGATCTCCAATCCCACATCCGCTTTGATCAGTTGCGCGATCTGCAGCAGCGTCTTGCCGAGCCGGCCGGGCGGATACTCGGCGCCGCTGGCGGGAACGTACTGTGTCGGGTTGGCGCGCTTCAACAGCTGCACAGCCTCGAAACCCTCACGCGAAGAAGTCGCCAGGAGTCCCGTTCCGGCGCCGTCGTATAACTCCTCGAAGGCGCGAGTCAGGCGATCGCGGGTAGCGTCCTGCGGCGCGCGTAATCCAAACGCCTGGAGATCGTCGATGGCGAGTGATGGCGCGCTACCCGCCAGGATGCGCGGCAGCTGCGGTCCGAAGCCAACGGCCCGGAACGGCGTGTCTGCGTGCTCTCGATCGTGCTGGCAATAGCGATTTACCCAGCCGTCCGCCGTGCGCTTCACGCCCGGCGTGCCGGTTTCCATGTAGTCCTGAGCATCGAAGTGACTGCGGGTCGCGTCGGGTGAGCCGACGGCGTGAATCGCGGCCAGGCTCTTGTTGACCCACAGCTCCTTCAGCGGCGCGAGGCTGGGGTGCAAGCCGAAATGGCCGTCGACATCGACGACATCGCTCGCGGGGATCGCGATCCGCGGGCGCTCCTGGTAATACGCAGGCTCGCCATGCGGGACGATCATGTTCAGGCCGTCCACGGCGCCGCGTTGGAAGAGGCAAACGAGGGTCGGACGGTTGGACGGTTGGACGGTTGGACGGTTGGCCGCGTATGCCGCCCTCGCAAGGAACAACGGGTCCAACCCCAGGCTGAACAACGCCAATCCACCCGCCTTTACGAAAACGCGTCTCGACACAGTCATTGTTTTTGAAAGTCCGGCCCACCGAGGGCCAAGCCGACGGCGAGGGTCTTTGCCTGCTGCGGGTCACCGGTATCCGTGAGCTGTTCCAGAATCACCGTCTTGGTGTGAGCGGACATCGTTCCCGCCATCAACAGCTGATCGATCTGGTCGACCAGCTGGGCGTGATCGTCGATCGTCGGGATGCTCGAGCATTCCTTCGCAATCACCATGGCGGCATTCATGCGCGCGAGCAGCGCCCCACTGTTCACCCAATGTGCCTCGGTCTCCGCGTAACCGGTCGGCGCCGGCTGCTGATAGAGGGGTTCGCCGAGTCGCGCGACCATCTGTGCCAGTCGCGGTGTGTCGTCGGGCTCCACGCCGGCGGCGCGGACCGCGCTCACCACGAATTCAAACGGCGTCTTGACCTTCGCGCGCACCGCCTGCGGCGCCCAGAAATCGGGCGACGTGAAGATGGCGCGCAGCACCGCGCGGATATCCCCGCGCGACTTCTGCCAGGCGGCCACCGCCGCGTCGATGCAGCCGTCGGGCGGCTCGTCCGCAACGAAACGGGCGCACAGCTTCGCGCTGACGTGATGCATCGTGGCCTGCTGCATTGCCAGAAACTTCAGCAGCCGGATCCCCTCGTCCTTCCCGTCGTCATGAAAGGTCATTCCGAAGACGTGCTTCGTGCCGCGATCGTGTGCCCAGTCGTGAAACACGAATCCCGCCCCGCGTTCCGGCCGCTCGATGCTCCAGCCCGTGAAAATTCGGGTGACTTCGATGACGTCCTGCTGCGTATACCCGCCGTCGACCCCGAGGGTGTGCAGCTCGAGCAGCTCACGCGCATAATTCTCATTGATGCCCGTCGGTTGTCGGCGCCGCCGCTCTTGCGGCATTTCGTTCCTGCCGAACCGGCGTGAGGAGCCCGGCGCCACACTCTGAGCATTATCCAGATAGAACAGCATGGCGGGACTGCGCGCTGTCGCGATGAGCAAGTCTTCGAAGCGGCCGAGCGCCCGGGGCCGGATCGTTTCCTCTATATAGGAAGGGACGAGAAAACGGTCTGCGCCCTTGCCCACGAAGACGTTGAAGTGATTGGTCCAGAAATCGACCATCACCTCACGGAGCTGGCGCTCGGAGAGCGCAGCCCGGACGAGCGCGAGCTGCTGGAGCTCACCACCCAGCTCGCGGAACTCGCGCATCGGAGCCGACCTCACCCCCTGACCCCCTCTCCTGTTGGAGAGGGGGAACGAATCTCCCACCTCGCGCTGCATGCGTTGACGCTCCCGAACCGCGTCCCGGTAGCGCCCCGCGAGATCGGCGCGATCATAATCGAGGATCTTGAAGTTGCGCTCGCGCGCCGCGAGACGGGCATCGGGAATGTGATTCGCATCGAGCTGCTGCTCGATCCAGCGCATCACGCCGACGTGGGCGACGCTGTCGGCTTCGCCGGGGCGCGCGCCGTAGGCGAGCCGATTGAGCGCATGAAACGCCGAATCGCGCGGCGTGAGGCTGGGGCCGGGCGCGAGACCGGGAGCCTGCGCGGTCAGCACGCCAATGGCGGCAACTATGGAAAGCATGTGTCTGGTCTGACGTCTCTCCCAGAGCCAAGTTAATGCCCATGGGCAAACGGCAACTGTATCGTGCTGCCCGCGTCGCTCACGGCGCCAGTCCCGACGCGCCTCCCACTTGGGGCGAGCGGCTCGCCGCATTGAAACACGTCCTCCCGCTGGTGCGGCTCGTGTTTCACACGCACCGCGGCTACACCATCACCATCCTGCTGCTCAGGGTCATCCGGTCATTCATCCCGGTCGCCGTTCTTTGGGTCGGCAAGCTCATCATCGACGCGGTTATCGCGGGCGTCGCGACCGTCCGTGCGGGCGGCCTGCCGGACTGGTGGCATCTCGCGCTGCTGGTCGGATTGGAGCTGGGCATCGCGGTTGTGGGCGAAGGGCTGGCGCGGCTGTCGTCCTTGCTCGAGAGTCTGCTGGGCGACCTGTTCGCGAATCGGCTCAGCGTGCGTCTCATGCTGCACGCCGCCACACTCGATCTCGCCCAGTTCGAATACGCCGAGATCTACGATCATCTGGAGCGCGCGCGCCGGCAGACCGTCGGCCGGATCGGCCTGTTCACGCTGCTCCTGGGGACCGCGCAGGATCTCATCACGCTCGTCTCACTCGCGAGCGTGCTGCTCGTCCAGCTGCCATGGCTGCTCCTCCTGCTGACTGTCGCGGTGCTGCCCGCCTTCCTCGGCGAGGCACACTTCGCCTCGCTGGGCTACTCGCTCCTGTTCAGGTGGACGCCCGAGCGCCGGCTGCTCGACTACCTGCGGTACATGGGTGCTTCCGACGAGTCGGCCAAAGAGGTGAAGCTGTTCGGCCTGTCGGATTTCTTGGTCGGGCGGTACGCGGACCTGTCGGAGCGGTTCTATCAGGAGAACAAGAAGCTTTCGATCCGGCGGAATGTCGTCTCGACGCTCCTCGTCACGCTGGGGACGCTGGGCTACTACGGCGCCTATGCCGTGATCATCTATCGCACCGTAATGGGCGACTTCACGATCGGCACGCTGACGTTTCTCGCGGGCTCGTTTCGCCAGAGCCGCGGCCTGATCCAGAGCGTCCTCATCTCGCTCTCGTCCATTTACGAGCAGAGCCTCTACCTCAGCGACCTGTTCACATTCTTTGATGTCCAGCCGACCGTTGTGTCGAGGAACGGAGCCAAGCCGGTCCCCCGACCGATGCAGACCGGATTCCGCTTCGAGAATGTCGGCTTCCGCTATCCGGGCTCGCAGCGCTGGGCCGTGCGTCATCTGACGTTCTCGTTCCAGCCGCATGAGCGGATCGCATTGGTGGGCGAGAATGGGGCGGGAAAGACGACGCTCGTGAAGCTGCTGGCTCGTCTCTACGATCCGGACGAAGGTCACATCCTCCTCGATGGCGTCGACCTGCGCGACTACGACCTGGACAGCCTCCGCCAGAACATCGGGATCATTTTCCAGGACTTTGTCCGCTACGATTTCATTCTGCGCGAGAACATCGGCGTCAGTCAGATCGATGCCATGAGCGACGCAGCGCGCATTCGCGAGGCGGCGCAACGCAGCCTGGCGGATTCCGTCGTGCAGCGCCTACCCCAGGGCTACGACCAGATGCTGGGCAAACGGTTCGACAACGGCGTCGAGCTCTCGGGCGGCGAATGGCAGAAGGTGGCGCTGGCGCGCGCCTACATGCGCGACGCGCAGGTGCTGATTCTCGACGAGCCGACCGCGGCGCTCGATGCGCGTGCGGAGTACGAGGTCTTCCTGCGATTCGCCGAGCTGACGAAAGGCCGCATGGCGGTCCTGATCTCACACCGCTTTTCGACCGTGCGCATGGCCGACCGGATCCTGGTGCTGAAGGGCGGGCAGCTGGTGGACGACGGCACGCACGAGGAGCTCGTGGCGCGCGGGGGACTCTATGCGGAGCTGTTCAGTCTTCAGGCGGCCGGCTATCGTTAGCGACATTTCCCGCCCGTTCGGTCTGATTGGGCTGTGGCTTGCAGCGGGCTGCGGCGGGGGCGGGGACTCGCGACTCGTGGGGAGCACGGCGCCTTGTAGGTTCCAGGATTGGATGCGGGCGCCCAAGTTGGCGGTCAACCCGACGATTCAAGCCGCTCTGGACGGAGCTCCGTTTACCAGCGTGCCCGGCAAATGGCTCACACTCGCCGATGGGTCGGGATACTTTGTGGCCATAAGTTTCGACGGTACGCGTGCGCGCAACGGCGTGCTGGTCGTCTTCACGTGCGACGGGCGCAACGCGCTGACGGAGCGGTTTGGACGCTCCACCTGGATTCGTCTGTTCCCGGGCTCCCTGACGAGTGGTCGTGCACCGAGCTACTTGGTGGTGCAGGAAGCACGCGGGGATTCGGGGCGCATCCGGAGTCTGGAGACCTATTATCGCTTCCGCCGAGGTCGCGTGACACCGGTCGGCCAGCTGATCCAAAGGCAGGTCGTTCGCCAGGACTCTGCGAACGCAACGGAGGAGTCCGCTACGTTGAGCTGGAGGGTTGGAAAACCCAACGTGATCCAACGGTGCGTCGAGTCGCAACAGCTCCACTTGGATTCAACCACCGGAGCTTGGAGACCGGACGCTTCGTCGCGACGCTACTTCGCCGAGATCTATCGCCTCGACGGGGATGAGCTGCACCTGGATTCCCGAGTGAACCGTTGCCTCGCCCAGTTCTGACCGCTGTGCTTTTACTCGCCCTCCTGGCGTCGACGCTGTGGTACAGCTGCCAGCCGGTGGTCGAGGTTCGGCCAGAGCCGTCATTCGAACCGGGCGTCAACCCGCCGGTTCCCGCGGAGTCGGTCCAAATTCTTACCGCCTCGACGTATGGTTGTGTGCCGCAGCGCACGCTGGCGAGGTTTTACGTACGTGGTCGCCTCTTTGGCCCCAGCGATGCCGCGGTGGTCCGCGTCATGCGCAGACGCGCGGGGGAGCTCGGCGCCAACGCTGTCGCGCCCACAACCCCGAGCATGAACGACCTCCCGGTGCTCGGCTGGCTGGACAAGGTGTTCGGGGACGATGTCGAGGACGACGACCGCCTGCGTCATACCGAGGAGCAGGCAGGCCGTGCGATCGCCTTGCGGTGCGGGGTAATCGAAGGTGACCCGCGGAGGTACCCCTAAGGCTTTAGGGCGCCGGCCGGACGTTCCCCCCGTCGGCCACGAATTTCCAACTGCCGTCCGCCTGCCGCTGCCAGATCGTCAGATATTTGCTGTAGTGCTTGAGGCTCACGATGCGCGCTTCACCCACCGTGCAGCCGAGATCACCGGATGGAGCGATCTGCGCCGCCACCGGCCACCACTCGAGCACCGCACCGGCCGGAAAGCCATCGAATGCGGCGCCGATGGCCTCTCTTCCTTCATTCATCTGGACGCCGCCGCCGAATGAAATTGCATTCTCTGCGGCGTATGCGAGGAATGCCGTTTTGGCGCCGCTCGCAACCGACATCGCGGCAAACGCAGAGTCAGCATGTCGCACTTCACCAGCATCGGCGCGACCACGCACCTGCGCGCTGAGCGGGGCGCTGGGAGGTTTGGGCACGACAGAGTCGGGCACGGCGACCGGTCGCGTCATGGTAAATGCAGCGAGGCGCCACCCAGCATCGGTCTTCTTCCAGCAGGCGAGATACTTCCCCAGCGCCCCGTCCAACCGCGTCCAACCGTACGAGTAGCCGAGACGGCCGTCCGCTGACACGTCGGCGAACGCCGGCGACCAGGTCGGCCTGAGAATGGAATCGGTGCTCGCGAGAAACGACCGAATCTCACTACTGCCGCGCAGTAGCGTTGCCCCTGGATACAGATACGCCGCGTCATCCGTCAGCGCCGGGGCGAAGCCTTGCATCAATCCGGACGCGGCAGTCTTGTCGGAAAGCGACCGGTCCGCGGCGAGCAGGGCATCGCGCTCCGATGCCCGGTCGGCGGAAGCGAGCAGGAGCGTAACAACGAGCAGCAGATAGCGCATGAGTAGCCTCCGGGCGGAGAATCTGCGCGTCGCGCGCTCGCGGTCGTAGAGGCCGCGCGTCACCGCTGTGTGAAGTTCACACGATTCTGACGACCGCGCTCGGCGCGCGCCGCCGCGCGTCTCGCCGGGTTTCCGTAAAATGCTACAATGAGGCTGATGAAGCGGGCATTGATCGTCTTCGGCGCGTGGTCAGCGGTAGCGCTGCTGTTCTCCATCCAGATGCATTTCCAGACCACACCCGACACCGCGCCGCGTCCCTGGGGCTGGATTCTCGCGTGGCAGTTCACCGGCTGGTGGACGTGGGCGTTGTTCACGGCGCCCGTCTGCGCGTTCGCGGCGTGGGCGGTGCGGATCCGGCGCCCGGTGCCGCTCATCACCGCCCATACTCCGATGGCGCTGCTCACGGCGGTCGCATGCGCGGGCTTCGAGGGCGGCCTCAAGTGGGCGCTCGGGTTGTGGCGTACGCCACACACGTTCCTCTCCGGGGTGTGGGACGGGATCGCGATCTGGTGGACGTTCAACGTGCTGGTCTACGCCATGGTCGCGGGACTGTACCACGCCTGGCGGGCGACCCGTCTCGAAATGCAGCTCGTGCAGGCGCGGCTCGATGCCCTCGTCGGACAGCTGCAGCCGCATTTTCTGTTCAACACACTGCACACGATCTCCGCTTTCGTGCTCGAGGATCCGAAGCAGGCGAATCGCATGATCACGCGGCTCTCGGAGCTGCTGCGGCAGTCGTTCAACCGGGACCGCGGCCCGCTCGTCACGCTCGAGCAGGAGTTGGAGCTGCTCGATCACTATGTCGCCATTCAGGAAGCGCGCTTCGGCGACCGGCTGCGCGTGACGTTTCGCGTCGATCCGGGCGCCGTCTCCGCGATCGTCCCCACCCTCTTGCTGCAGCCGCTCGTCGAGAATGCCATCCGTCATGGCGTGGCGCCCGAGGCCCAAGTCGCGGAAATTGAGATCGCCGCGACGCGCGAAGGCGATCGCCTGCATCTCGCGGTCCGCGACAACGGGCCGGGGATCGACAGCGGCCGCACGCGCGGCAACGGCGGTGGCCTCGGCATTGCGAACACGCGGGCCCGGCTGTTCGAGCTGTACGGCCCCCGGCATCGCTTCGAGCTGACCAACGCGCCGCCGCCCGGCGGCGCACTGGCGACGATCGAGATCCCGTACTCCGACCATGCGCGCGATTATCGTTGACGACGAAGCGCCGGCGCGGCGCCGGCTGCGCGGGGTGCTGCAGCAAATCAGCACGATCAGCCGGATCGACGAGTGTGCCAACGGCCGCGATGCGGTCGAGCTGCTGCGCCGCGGGACGCCGGATCTCGTCTTTCTCGATATCCAGATGCCCGATCTCGACGGTTTCGCCGTGGCGGCGGCCGCGAGCCATGAGCGCCCGCCGGCGATCATCTTCGTCACCGCGTTTGACGAGCACGCCGTGCGCGCATTCGAGATCCAGGCGTTCGACTATCTGCTCAAGCCGTTCGATGACGAACGCATCATCGGGACGGTCAGACGTGCGGCCGATTTCCTCGATTGGATCAGGCGCGAAGGCGCCGGGTCGGCCGACCCCGCGCTCCACGGGTTCGGCGACGTGACGGTCGATTTCGCGCGCCATCAGGTGCGCCGGGCCGGGAAGATGGCGGAGCTCCGGCCGAAGGAGTACGCATTGCTTGTCGCGCTCCTCAAACGCGGCGGGTGCGTCGCCAGCCGGCTCGAGTTGCTGCGGGAAGTCTGGGGCTATGCCGAGGACGTCATGAGCCGCACCGTGGACACCCACGTCGCAATGCTGCGGCGCAAGCTCGAGCACGACCCCGCGCGCCCGCGCCACATCGTCACGGTGCGGACATTCGGCTACCGGATCGAGCGCTAGCGAAACAGCAACCGGTCGGCGATGCGCTCCGCGATCGCCAGGGGTTCGCCGCTCGACCGATTGGTGAGGATGACGATCGTCAGCCGGCGGCGCGGAAACCGGAGAATCGCGTTCCGAAACCCGCTCGTCTCGCCCGTGTGGCGCCAGCGTTTCTCGCCGCGATAGCTGTCCACGAACCACCCGAAACCGTACTCCGTCTTCGCGCCGGCGGGCAGTTGCGGCGGGGTCGTCGCGAGCTCCAGTGTCGCCGAATCGACCAGCGTTGCTCCGGAGAGCGCCGCGTCCCAGCGCACCATGTCGTCTACGTTCGCGTAGATGCCGCCGTCGCCGAGCGTCGCGCTGGTGACGCTCTGGTCGGTCTGCACGAACACGCCGCCGCGCGGCGAGTAGCCGTACGCGCGGCGCGGGACCGTATCCGATCCCTCGACGTGCATGACCGTCCCGCGCATGCCGAGCGGCTCGAAGATCCGCACGCGTAGGAACGCGGGGAATGACACCCCCGACACACGCGCCACGAGCAGTCCGAGCAGCACGTAGCCGGAGTTGCTGTAGCGATACTGGGTGCCCGCGGGGAAGTAGACAGAGTCCTTGCCCGCGAGCAGCGACAGCACGTCATGGTCATCGAGCTGCGTCGTTCGGGTTTCCGGAATCAGATCTTCGTAGTCCACGAGACCTGATGTGTGACTGAGCAGGTGGCGAACCGTCACCGCGGCTGTGGCCGCGGGCAGCTCGGGAAAAAAGTCCCGCATGGGCTGGTCATACCGCAGTTTGCCGTCTTTCACCAACAGCATCACGGCCATGGCGGTGAACTGTTTCGACACCGACGCGAGGCGATAGTCGGTCTCGGGCGCGGCGGGGACGCGACGCTCGAGATCGGCCATGCCGTAGGCGCGCCGTAGGGTCACCTTCCCGTCCTGAATGACGATCACGCTCGCGCCCGGTACGGTCGACCCCGTGTAGGCCGCAAAAAGGTCATCCACCGTCACGCGGGGTTCCCTTCCGCTTCCGCTGGCACAGGCGGCGCACAGGACGAGGATCAGGACTTCGCGGCGGCGTACCACGCGTCCCAGGTGTCCTGCGCGAGGCCGATGGTGAGCTGCTGCTGGTTGCGGATGAGGGGCATCCGCAGCAGCAGCGGCTCGAGGCTCAGCTTCTCGAGCCAGCGCTCATTGGTGAGGATGGCCGAGCGCAGCCCGAGTTCCGCGAAGCGTCGGGAATCGCGGTCGAGGAGCGCGGCGACTCCAAACTTCTGGGCGAAACGCCGCAGCTCGCCGACCGACGCGGCTTTCTCGTTCAGGTCCACGAAATGGACCTTGATGCGCCGCTCGGCGAAGAACCGCAGCGCGGCGCGGGTGTCGGCGCTCTTGCGAACCCCGAAGATCTGCACTTCCACGGCGCCTAATATATTCCCCGCCACCATGAGCCCTAGATCCAAGATCATCGCGGCCGCGGTCCTGTTCTCCACCGGCGGCGCCGCCATCAAATGGTGCGAATTCGGAGCCTGGCAGCTCGCCGCATGTCGCGCGACTATCGCGATGCTCACGATTCTCGTGTTGCTTCCGGAGGCGCGGCGCGGCTGGAGCTGGCGCACCGTCGTCGTCGGCTTCGCCTATGCGGCAACCACGTTGCTCTACGTGCAGGCGAACAAGCATACCACCGCGGCGAGCGCGATCTTCCTGCAATCCACCAGCCCGTTGTTCATCCTGTTGCTCGCGCCATGGCTGTTAGGTGAGCACGCGAGCGGCCGCGACATCGCGCAGATGGCGGTCATGGGTGTCGGGATGGCGCTGTTTCTCCTCGGGATCGATCGACCCTCGTTAACGGCGCCGAATCCGGCGCTCGGCAACGTGCTCGCGGCGATCTGTGCGGTGACGTGGGCGTTCACGGTCATGGGCTATCGTTGGCTCGCGGGACGCGGCCATTCGATAGCCGCCGCTGCCGTCTCGGGGAACATGACGGCAGCGATCGTCTCGTTCGTCATGGCGCAACCCCTGGCGGCGGGACGGCCGGCGGATTGGGTGGTGGTCGTGTTCCTCGGCGTCTGCCAGCTCGGTGTGCCGTATCTGTTTCTGGCGCGGGCCGTGCCCAGAGTGCGCGCGCTCGAAGTGGGCCTCTTCCTTCTTATCGAGCCGGTGCTCAATCCGATCTGGGCCTGGCTGGTGCACGGGGAAACGCCGGGTCCGACGACCATTGCGGGTGGCGTTCTAATACTGGGCGCGACCGCGGGTCGCATGATCCTCGACGTGAAGCAGCCCCCGTCTATTGTATCGCTCGCCAGGCGTTGACACGCCCTCCGCCGTAGAAATCGTCGTTGCCGGGTTTGCCCAGATCATCTGACGAAGCGCGGAGCCTCGCTTCGACCGCGGCTGGGCCGATCCGTCCGAACTTGCCGATGATCAGCGCGGCAACGCCGGAGACAGCGGGTGCGGCCATGCTCGTGCCGGCTGCAAAGCAATAGGTCCCGTTGCTGGCGCCGCTGCCGCGACAGGGCGCCATCACCAGGTCGAACACCCAGCACGCCGTGGTGACGGTGCCGCTCGGATTGCGCGGCAGCGAGCAGAGGGCGTCACCAGGAAGCTGGAAATCACCGCCACCCGCCGCAAAGCTGACGGCCGACTGGCCGAAGTTCGTGTACGACGCCGGCCGGTCGTAGTTCATCGCGCCGAGCGCGAAGCCGAGCGGGCCTGTCGCCGAGACGGCGATCACGTGCGGGGCCATTGCTGGAAGGGCCATCAGATCGTTGGTGTGATCGAGGTCGAGCGCGCTGTTGCCGAGCGAAGCGACCACGGTGGTGCCCTGCTGATAGGCGTACGTCGTCGCTTTCGCGATCGCGCGCGCGAGCAACGCGGCGCCCCGGGCTGTATGGATCACCTTCCCGGTCAGCGTGTCTCGCAACACCTTCCCGGTGGTGTCGTGCGCCTGATGCTCGAACTCGGCGCCGAGGCTCATGTTGATGACGTCCGCGCCGGCTCCGCCCTGGGCGATGGGCGTCGCCGCGTAAACGATGCCCTGCAGGACCCACGAAAACGCGCCACTGCCGCAGTGCAGCACCTTCACGCCGATGATCGTCGCGCCCGGCGCAATGCCCACGGTGCCAATGTTCGAGTTGCCCGGTCCGCCGGGCGCCGCAACGATTCCTGCGACGTGCGTGCCATGCCAGAACGTATCGGCGCTATCGCACCGCATGGTCGAACGCCGCCGCGCCGAGTCGGTGTTGAATGGCCGGAATGTGCCCGGAGCCATCGGATCGGGGACGAACGAGCGCGAGCGCGCGACGTCCAGCTCCGGGGCGATGTCGAGGTGCGTGCTTCGGATCCCGCCGTCGAGGATTGCGACGCGAACGCCCGCGCCGCGCGCGCCGGCATCCCAGGCCGCGGGCGCGGAGAGCTGATCCGGCACCCACTGCTCTGCCCGGAACGTCTCGGCAGAACCGAATGCCACGTTCGGCACGACGTCACCGCCGGCACTCACGTCGACCTCGCCGGCGTCGACCACCCGTTCCGGTTCGACCCACTGCACCATCGGATCCTCATTGACGCTAAAAACGCCGCGAATCTTCACGGCGCGGTCGGAGAAGCTAGGATCGGTTGAGGTGGCGGTCGCGACGCCGATCTGGTCGATGCTCGCGGTGAGCGTCCCACCAGCCTTGGCGACCTGCGCGGCCAGATCCGTAGGCAACTGGTAGCCCGTAAAGTCGATGAGGTAGGATTTGCCGGTGCCGGCGCTCAGTTGCGCGGCGGGGCTGTTCGCCATGTTTGCTGCGGTAATCGTGTTGCTGTCGGGTGTGACGGGTGCATCGTAGACGCACGCCGCGGCGACGATCGCAGCCGCGATCGTGCCAGTTGGAATGACGATTCCGCGCATTGTGGCGCTCCTGAAGCGATGGGGAACGGAGGGGGCAGGGAGTCAAAGCTAGACCACAACTTCGTCCACGTCCAGCCGATTGGCCTTTCGCCCGGCCCGCTCCATCGGCTTCTCGAGCAGCGTGCGGTTCTTGTCCAACACCGTCCAGAAATCGACCGCGCGTTCCACCAGCTCGCGCGACGCCTCGCGCAGCGCGTCGCTGGCCTTCACCTGCCGCACGTTGTTTTGCATGTCCTCGGCGTCCCAGCCGCGCGAGTGCGCGATGAAGGGGAAGGGCGGGAACACAAAGCCGAGCTCCGACCAGAACGTCAGCATGCTGCCGGCGACCGCCTGGATGTTGTCCTGGCCGCCGGTGATGATGAATGCACCGACCTTGTTGCGGATCAGCACACGATTGCGGATCGTGATCTGGTTCTGCACGCAGTTGAGCCGCTCGGCCATCTTGTAGTAGAGCGACGACGCGCTGCCCCACCGGATGGGCGTCCCCACCACGACGACGTCGCACCAGTGAACCAGGCCTTCGTAGACCGCGGTCAGCTGATCGGTCGGATCCCGTTCTGTGATGGCGCACGGCCATGTGCACGCATGGGACGCCTTGGAGTAGTTGCCTTCACAATGCTTGAAATCGAGCGACCGCAGCTTGATGAGCTGCGTGTCCGCGCCCAATTCCCGCGCCCGGCCGATCGCGTGGTCCAGGAGTGCGTCTGACGTCGAGAAGCGCGGGTTTCCCTCGTCCATCGCGGTCGTCGAGATCGCCAACACGCGACACGGTGCCCCCGGCTCTTTGGGATGCTCCGCCAGCAGATGACTGGGCTTGTGCTTCAGCAGCTTGCGCGGCGCGATGGGAGGAATCTGGACATAGACGCCGTCCGGCCGCTCTTCCAGGGCATAGACCGGGACTTGCTCTTCGTCGTAGCCCGCCGGTCCCTTTCCCGTGACGACGCTGTATTCCCAGCCGTGCCACGGGCACGTCACGAATTCACCGCGCAGCCGTCCCTCCGAGAGCGGACCTCCCTTGTGATTGCAGATGTCCGAGATCGCGGTGAACCGCCCCTCATGGAGGAACACCGCGATCCGGTGACGCTCGACATCCACGGAAAAGGGAACGCGCGCCCGGACGAGACTCGCGTCTCCGATGCGGTGCCATGTGGCCATAACGGCGCTCCTGAGAAGGGCAGCGTAGATTCTAGCCCGAATGTCGCGATCACGCCTGCACATCGTGATTGGCGCCCTAGTGCTCGCGTGCGGGCTCGCGCGCATCGGTCGCAGCCAACTCTCTCCCTTCGCAGCCCAGAAGGCGCGAACGCTGTTGCGCGAGCGGCTGCCCTGTCTCGGTTGTCACCAACTCGATGGGGAAGGCGGCCGGCTCGGTCCCGACCTCGGGGTCCCTTCATCCGGTGCCACGACCGCCTTTGTCTACGCGATGATCCGCGACCCGCAACGGATGCGGCCGGGAAGCGCGATGCCGAAGACTCCCATGTCGCCCGAAACCCTCGAGCTCGTCGCGAGCTACCTGATCGCCCGCCGCGGGAGCCCCCCCGGTGGGAGTGTCACGATCGCGCCGACGGGAGCTGCCCCGCCCCGCGATACGCGCGCGCTCTATCTCACGTTCTGCGCGGGCTGCCACGGTGCGGCCGGACGCGGTGACGGTCCAAACGCGAAGTTCCTCCCGGTCCGGCCGGCCGTGCACGCGGACAGGGCAGCGATGTCCCAGCGCTCGGACGACATGCTGTTCGACGCCATCGCGGCCGGCGGCTACGTCCTGGGTCGCTCCAGCAGGATGCCGGGCTTTGGCGCCACACTCACCAACGCCGAGATCCGTGGTCTGGTCCGCTTTATCCGCGAGCTTTGTCGTTGCAAAGGCCCCGCCTGGGCGCGATGAGGCGGACAGTCCCTGTCGCGGTCGCGCTCCTCCTCGGTTGCAAGAGCGAGGCACGCGTAGCCTTCCCGCCACCCCGGCCGCTGTCTCACGCCGCCGAGCCACGCTTCACCGACTTTGTCGGTGCCGACGCGTGCGCATCGTGTCACGCCGCGCAGTATGCCGCCTGGCGACGCTCGACCCACGGCCGTGCGGGCGGCAGGCCCGGACCGGGCGTGGTCATCGCCCCGTTCAACGGGGTCCCGATCCGGTTTGCGGACGCCGTGGTCACGCCGGTCGCAAC
>Ga0209058_1002076_pt1 | contig 16724 bp, 15 predicted proteins | sample GraSoiAngelo_147_FD_185904 | JGI IMG/M metagenome (GOLD analysis project Ga0209058, IMG submission 185904) | Grasslands soil microbial communities from the Angelo Coastal Reserve, California, USA - 14_1009_05_40cm (SPAdes) (version 2) | ecosystem: Environmental > Terrestrial > Soil > Grasslands ... | reverse complement strand
GGAAGTCAACGGCGTTCGTAATTCATGCGACATCGAGGCAAAAAAGTCCGCCTTCATCTTGTCCAGCTCGTTTAGCTTTTGACACATGAGGTTGAATGAGGAGGCCAGTTCGCGGATCTCCGGAGGGGAAGTCACCCGGAGATCTGCCACGAATCGTCCGCTCGCGATCTCACGGGTTTTTTTCTTTAAAATCCCTATGGGCCGGGTAACGCTTCGCGTAATGACAAACGACAGCACCAGGATAATAACCAAAGCGACCAAGGTAATCATGACCGCCACTCGATGGGCTTGTGCGCCTGCGTCCGCCAGATTTTTTACTTTGTCGAAAGTCTCTTGTTGCCGCTCGGTCTGCAATCGATCCAAAGATGCCAGGACGGCATCAGAAAACTTGCTTTTCTCCTTGTTATACCAATCCTGAGGGTACTCCAGATGCGCCCTTATCTGAACGGTTTCCTTTGCGAATAAATCCTGGTAGCGCTGATAATCCTCTTTCACCTGATCCAGCATGGCCGCCGACTTTGAATCCGCAACCGCGCGGGTTTCTTCCAGATTGTGTTCAAAATCGCCTTTGAACTTGAGAAACTCTCGGTAGAGTGCCTGGTCTTTCGCAATCGTGAATTTACGCTCGTACCGAATCTGCGACAAAAAGCTATCGGCGAGCTTTTTCTCGTAATCCAGGACTCGGTTGTCTCTATCCAGGATAGATCGGGTGATGTCTTCAAAACGGCGCAGCTCCCCTACGGCATAAATGCTGACCGCCATCACCAGAGCGAAAACGACGAGGTACCCAAGGACCAGCCGGGAGAACAGACTTAACCGCATCGGAGTTGTTCCTGCCTAGAATTATTATCCAGTATTGCGATCGTTGGAGCTCGGCTCGGGAAGCTCTCCCGGGGCGGCGTCCGCACAAAGAAGTTTCTGGCCAAACTGGTCCAGCCGCTTTTCAGCATTTTGATAGGTCGATTGGACGTGACCCAAATGCTTACCCACTAGACCAAAATCGTCCCGGAACTTGGAGAAATCCCCCTGCAGCCGGTTTAGGTATTGGATGATTTCCTTGGCCCGTTCTTCGATTTTCATCCCTTTGAGTCCTAGAATAATCACCTGCAGGTACGCGTAAAAACAGTTGGGAGAGACCGGGATCACGCGTTTACTCAAAGCGTACTGACTGAGATTTTTCTCCCCCGGCAACTCGTCCTTGATAATCGTCTCATAGTAAACGTTTTCCGCCGGGACGTACATGAGCGCGAAGTCATAGGTCCCTTCGTCGGGAACGATGTACTTGGCGGCGATGGCATCGATGTGTTTTCGTACGTCTCCGACAAACTGCCGCTTTGCTCGCGTCTTGTCATCATCGGCAGTCGCTTCCAGGATGCGCTTGAAATTTTCCAATGGAAACTTCGAATCCACCGGAACCAATGAACCGCCGAGCTTGATCACCGCGTCGACCTTCTCGCCGCTACGGAAGCTGTATTGGGTCGAAAAATGCTGGGACGGAAGGATTTGCCCCAGCAAATCTTCCAAGAAGAATTCGCCCAGGCCTCCTCTCAGCTTCGGTGCTCGAAGAATTTCCTGCAGCGACGCTATATCCTTACCAACCTCATAGATCTTGCGATTGGCCTCTTCCAGTCCGCCCAGGCTCTTCTGGACACTGCCGACGACTCTGGCGGCGTTATCCAGCCTTTCGCCCAGACTCTGCTGGGTCCGCTGTAAAATCTCGGCGTTTTCCCTGAGCCGTTCGTTCACGTGGCCGAGGATTTGTCCCAACTGTTGTTGGATGATTTGGGTGCTGCTTTCGAGCACCTGTCCGAACTGAACTCCGAGCTGACCGATTTGCTGTTGCATCAATAGCCAGGACGGGTCCTCTCGTCTTTCTTGCAGGATGGATTGGAAACGGTTCAGAAAAATCCAGCCGATAAGCACGAGGCCGAGAAAAAAAATCACGATCACCAAAAATGGATTTAAAATTTCCACGACTGACGTGGCGGATTTAGAGAAGCCTTAGCGCGTATTCGAGAATTTCGCTAAGTTTACGGATCTGAGTAGCCCGGATGGAGCGCTGCTCCCGTGGAGAGTTGAAATACTCGTCGAGACTTTTTTTCAGGTTCCACTCCAGCAATTGCACGCATTGTTCCATGCTGACCTTTTCGGAACGGCGGCGCCGCGCCTGATGCAGTTCCTTGAGCTGGATGAGCTGCCCCATACGACGGATTAGAATATGGACGACTTCAACAAATTGTCAAGGCCCTGAAGGAACGGCAGGTTCTTGCTGTGTAACGCAGTGAATCGCCCCCAAGCCGGCTACGACGGCCGTACATGGCAACCCCACCACTTTTCGGTCGGGGAACAGTTCCTGCAAAATTCCCAAAGCCTTGACATCGCAAGGATCATCAAATAACGGAACCAGAACCACCCCATTGGCGATGTAGAAATTAGCATAGCTGGCGGGCAGGCGCGCGCCTTCGTAATAGACAGGACCGGGGCACGGTAACGGCACGATGGAAAGCTTGTGATCGTTTTGATCTCTCGCTGCTTGCAAGCGTTCTAAATTTTGTTGGAGAAGCGAATAGTTTGTATCCTTGGAATTTTCTTCCACGATGCAAACGATCGTCGCTGGATTGACGAACCGGGCGATGTCGTCGATATGTCCGTCGGTATCGTCCCCGACGATTCCTTGGCCAAGCCAAATCACCTGATCACCGCCCAATGAGTCCTTGAGGAACTCCTCGATCTCGCGGCGACTCATATGGGGGTTGCGGTTCTTGTTCAACAAACATTGCTCCGTGGTGAGACACGTCCCAAGGCCGTTGACCTCGATCGAACCGCCTTCGAGCACGACCGGATGGTTGAAGACCGGGACCCGGAGAAGCGAAGCGATTTCCTTGGCGATTTGCTCGTCCTCTTCATAAGACTCGTACTTGCCGCCCCAACCGTTGAAGATGCAATCGTTGAAAGCCAACGCGCTTTCCTGCGAATCTCTAATCACAAACGTCGGACCGTAATCTCTCATCCAGACATCGACCGTAGGAATTTGGAAGATGGTGACGTTGTCCAGTGCGGCTCGGGCGTTCGTAAGCCGCCTGATTACATCTTGGCGAGTTGGTTCGTCGTTGACCAACAGACACACTCGCTCCTGGGGTGACAATAGTTGAATCATTCTCAACCAGACTTCCCTCACCCGCTCTAATTGAGTTGGCCAGGTTTCACGATTGTGCGGCCAGGAGAGCCAGGTCGCGCGATGCCGCGACCATTCCGCAGGCATGGCGTAGCCCAGTGATCGTGGAGTCTCTGGCCTGATCACTAAATGACTCATGGAACGTTAAAATCGAAAAATGAATGCGACTACCCGTTGTCGATCTTGTCGAGAAAGCGTGACTGCAGTGATCCATAGGCGTCAATCCGGCGATCTCTAAGAAAAGGCCAGCTCTGACGAGTTTCTGCGATTTTTCCGAGGTCGCACTTGGCGAAGAGGACTTCTTCGCGGTCGCCGTCCGCTAGCGCGACAATTTCCCCGAAGGGCCCAGCGACAAACGAGCGGCCCCAGAATTTGATTTTACCTTCCCGTCCCACGCGGTTCACCGATGCGACATAAACACCGTTGGCGATCGCATGGGATCGTTGGATCAGTTCCCACGCGTTGCGCTGATTCAAGGCGACGGTGCGCGGTTCTCTAGCAATCCATCCGATGGCGGTCGGGTAAAAAAGAATCTGCGCCCCTGAAAGCGCTGCGAGACGAGCGCCTTCCGGAAACCATTGGTCCCAGCAGACCAAGGCGCTGATTTTCGCGTAGCGCGTCTGAAAACTGGGAAAGCCGAGATCACCGGGGGCGAAATAAAATTTTTCATAATACAGCGGATCGTCCGGGATATGCATCTTGCGGTAACGGCCGACGATGGAACCATCGGCATCGATAATCACTGCTGTATTGTGATAGATGCCCGCCGAGCGTTTCTCAAACAGCGAAGCGACGACGACGATTCGTCGTTTTCGCGCCAGTGTTCCCAGCGTCTCGGTGCTTGGCCCGGGGATGGATTCCGCCAGTTTGAAGCGGCGCGCATCCTCGCTCTGGCAAAAGTAGCGCGAACGGAAGAGCTCTTGGAGACAAACGATCTGCGCGCCTTGCCGCGCGGCCAGTTCGATTCGCCGCACGGTCTTCGCAAGATTGGCTTCGGGAGCTTCACTGGCGCTCATTTGAACGAGCGCCAGCGTTACCTGCTCTTTGCGTCTAGCCTTCGGCATAGTAACGAGCTTTACCCATTGTCTCACGCGCCATTAAAAAATAAAAAAGAGAGGGAAGGCCATAAACCTTCCCTCTCCCGAAACGATTGCATATCCCGATCACTTCAGATGTTGAGCGAAGAACGATTTTGTCTTCTCCCAAGCATCTTTGGCAGACTCCGCGTGGTAGCTCGGCCGCTCATCACAGAAAAAGCCGTGGGTCGCTTCGGGATAGACCTTCATCTCAAAATTCTTTTTCTTGTTGGTCAGCTCGGTCTTGATCTGGTTTACGTGATCCACCGGAATCATAGGATCCTTGCCACCGAAGAAAAGATGGATCGGACAACTGATCTCGCCCGTCCGCGAGAGAGGGCTGGGGTCACCCATGGGAATGGCCCCGCCGTAAAACACAACCGCCGCCTTCACGTCCTTGCTGTGATGCGCCGCCGAAAGATAAGTAAAGCGACCTCCCATGCAGAAACCAGTCACGCCGATGGAACCCGCCTTCACATTGCTTTGAGACTTCAAATGAGCAATCGCGGCCCCCACGTCATCCATGATCTTGGGGTCCTGGAGCCGGTTCATGATGCCAATGGCTTTCTGTAAATCGCTGTAAGGCACGATGCGTTCGGACTCGCGGTGATTGAGACCAAAGGCTTCCATCAGCACAACGATTCCAGGATACGATCCGTCACTCTTAGGTCGCGCCTCAAAAGCCTCCATTCTTCCGTCAGGGGTGTTGAGTTGTAAAGTTGAAGTTGTAATATCCATAATCGACGTTCTTAGAAATGACGTTTGAAAGTCGTTTTTATGTACCAGATTTTTTTTTGCCGGTCCACCCCTGTTGACCCGTCCACTCATCACTTTTAGAATTCAGCCGTTGCGCGCGGCGAAAGTCCAGTACGGGTCATAAACTTTTCGCTGCATCTTCCCATTGATCTGACCCTCGTCGTTTTCAATTTTCCGCGACAATGATACCGTAACACTTAATGCCCCTTGGTGGAACAAATAACCACGCGCCGCAGGTTTAAGGGAGGTCGATGTGAAGAACAGCCAATCGCCGGATGGAGAGTTTGGCGGGCTTTTGCAAATAATGGCCCAACTCCGCGGGCAAAATGGTTGCCCGTGGGACAAGGACCAAACGCATGTATCACTGAAGTCATCGCTCCTAGAAGAAAGCTATGAACTCTTAGACGCCATCGACGGAGGCAAGGACGAGACGCTACGAGAAGAGCTGGGCGACCTCCTGCACCAGATCATCTTTCACTGCCAGATCGCGAGCGAGCGCGGCGCTTTCACGGCAAACGATGTCATTGCGGAATTGAAAGACAAGATGGTGCGCCGTCACCCCCATGTCTTTTCCGGCAGCGCGCTTTTAAACTCCGACGCCGTTTTAAAACAATGGGCTCGACTGAAAGCGGAAGAGAAGGAGAAAGACTCAAGTAAATCAGCTTTAGGCAATCTTCCTAAAGCGATGCCGGCATTGGCGCGCGCCCAGACCATTACCGAACGAGCTTCCCGTGTGGGTTTTGATTGGCCCGATGCGATGCCCGTCTGGCAGAAAGTCGAAGAGGAACTGGGCGAACTCAAAGAGGCCTGTTCTTCCGGCGATAGGCAGCGCATGAGTGAGGAAATGGGCGACCTGCTCTTTTCAATGGTCAACATCGCGCGCTTTCTTGACCTCCGCTCGGAGGAGGTTCTAACCCGCGCAATCGAGCGGTTCATCCAACGATTTGGTTACATCGAAACGAGACTCCGTGAAGCGGGGAAAACGCCCGCGGCATCGACACTGGAAGAAATGGACACTCTGTGGAACGAGGCTAAGCAGCGCGAACGCAAAGACACAGATCACCTATGACAACGCTGCGGCCTCGAATCGTTTTTCTTGACGCCAGGACTTTCGGCGACGTTTCGCTGGAGCCATTCACCGAGCGCTGGCAGTGCGCGATTTATCAGATTACGAGCCCGGCGGAAGTCGTCAACCGGCTAAAGGGCAACGCGGTGGCAGTAACAAACAAAGTCCCCATCGATCATTCTATACTCAGTAAACCGGAAGCGCGGGATTTGCAGCTCATCGCCGTCGCGGCAACGGGAACCGACATCATCGACCGGCAATCGGCTAACAAACTTGGCATCAAGGTGTGCAACGTTCCAGGCTACGCCACTCAGTCGGTGGCGCAGTTCACGATGGCGCTCATTCTCGAACTCGCGACCCACGTAGGTGGATACGGAAAGGTTGTGAAGGCGGGAGCCTGGCAGAAGAGTCCGGTCTTTTCGCTTCTCGACTTCCCGACGATGGAGCTAAAAGGAAAAAAGCTCGGCATCATCGGCTACGGCAACATCGGCCGGACTGTGGCGGCAATGGCGCGGAGCTGCGGCATGGAGGTGTTGATCGCCGGCCGGCCCGGTTCCGACGAGCCGATATCCAGCGGTAGGATTTCCGTAGAGCAACTGCTTCAGGAATCCGATATCGTTACACTTCATTGTCCACTTACGCCGCGGACGGAAAACTTGATCAATGAACACACTTTGTCATTGATGAAACCTACGGCCTTTTTGATCAACACCGCTCGTGGCGCGCTTGTCGACGAAGCTGCCCTGATCGAAGCCTTGCGTACAAGACGATTGGCTGCGGCTGCGCTGGATGTGATCTCCCAGGAACCACCCGCTGCGGACCATCCGATTGTCGAAGCGGCCAAGGAACTGGATAACTTGTTGGTGACGCCGCACACGGCCTGGAGCGCCCGCGAAGCGCGTGAACGGCTACTTAGCGAAGTCGCAGACAACATTAGTGCTTTTTTTGACGGGAGACCGAGAAATCTCGTTACCTAGGGAGTCTGAGAGTCGAGCGCGCTGGTGGGTTTCGCCATCTCTAGAAAGGAATATCGTCATCCGTCGGCGGCATCCCGCCACCACCCATCTCCTCGCCCGCCCCAGCAGCATCCGCCTCGGGAGCCATTCGCGTTCCGCCGCCACCGCCTAAGAATCGCACCCGCTGCGCCACGATCTCCGTCACATAGCGTTTGTTCCCGTTCTTGTCGTCGTAGCTCCGCGTGCGGATACTGCCTTCGACATAAACCTGCCTGCCTTTAGCGAGGTACTGACCGCAGAGTTCGCCCTGTTTACCCCAAACGACGACGTTATGCCACTCGGTCCTTTCCTGCCGCTTGCCGTCGCGGTCGTTCCACTGTTCGGACGTGGCAATCGAAAAATTTGCGACCGCGCTACCCGTCTGTGTAAACCGCACTTCGGGGTCTTTACCTAAATTACCGATCAAGATCACTTTGTTGACCGACATGAATGCCTCCGAGACAAATATCGACTCGCGAGAGAAAAAGTGACCTCACCTTATCGCCGGCATAGAGCTTAGTCAATAATAAATCGCGCCTACTGAAAATTCGCAATCGCCCGCGCCGCACCGGTCAATTCCAAGACGTGGATCCCGGTATTGGCTCGATCGACGATATAGATATAACCGCGATCGTCGACCTCGACGTTGTTGGTCTGTATGGCCACCTTGCAGCTTTCGCCGCCGCCTGGATTTGGCACGCAGCGCTTGTCCGTTTCATCGGTAATTGCCGGGATGTAGTAAGCAATCTCTTTAGGCCGGTACGGATCACGGATATCAACCGCTCTTACCCCCGCGTTGAAATAGGACACAAACACGATCCGTTTATAGTAGATCGGAGTAAACGACTCGTTACTGGCATGCGCTCCGAAGCGGCCGCCGCGCGCGCAGAAATTGCCGCTCGCCTCAGGCACATCGAAATTGGATACGGAGAAAGGTCTCGTTTGGTCTGTGACGTCGACGAAAAAAACCATATGCCGGTACTCGCGGCATTCGTTCTGGGTTGCCTCAGTAACGATGACGACAAAGTCGGCGGTTTTTCCTTTCTCCATCTTCGAGAATTCGGGAATCGTCATCCCGAGCACCGGAAAAGCCGTATGCGCGCCGGTGTTCGGATAGAGCTCCAGACGAGAGATTTCCGCGTAGCGGATATTTTCCGCCGTCGGCGCAAAGGGATCTTTCGACGCGGGGTTTCCTTTTAGAAGCTTTTCCCGGTCCACGACCTGGAGGGTTCCGCTGGCGCTGGAGCCATAGCCGAAGTAAACCCGATTTCCCAGACGAATCGGTCCGTGCAGGGACTGCGGCACCGGTTCTCCTTTAGATCCGGGCTCCTGCCCGACCAAGCCGTAGTCGCGGATGTAACGGGGATGCGCAGGATCGCTCAAGTCATAGATTTTTACGCCCCGGCTTCTCCAGCCTTCGTCCTTCTTATAGGAAACCAGGTAGGCGATCCCCGTGTCGCATTCCCACCAGTTCTTGTGGGTCGTAGTGAGTCCGGATAGCACCGTGGTCACGCGGATCGGCTTGGTTGGCTCCGTTACATCAACGACCTCATGCGCCTCATTGCCAAGCGTACGGAGCAGGTAGGTCTTCGCCGGGTCGGCCTTCGGCAGTGTTTTGCCGTCGCAGACTCGGACCATTTGAGCGCCCCCCGCCTCGCCGCTGCCTGCTGCCGACCCGGGGATGTGGCCGAGATATTTGGGGTTGCGGGGATCGGTTACGTCAACGATCGATGTCCCATTGGGCTCGACCTTGCCGGTCAAGGGATTGAGGGCCTGCCCACCGTGATGGCCGATATAGGCAATGAACCGACTTCCTTGACGGTGAATGACCGGTTGATACGCTGAGCGCGCTTGAAGATCGCTGTAGCCAACCAATGACATGTCTTTGGCCTCGGGCACACGCCCGGAACTGGATTGGGGTTGTGCCGTGATTTGGGCGCATGCCGAAAGCACAAACGAAAAGATCAGGATCGTAACAAGTTTTATCATGTTGCCACCTTTCTTGGATCGAATACTCTCGTTCCCGGAGCCAACTCAATCGGATCGGCGGCAGAATAATGAGAGTGGCCGCCAAAAGTCAACAAGGATTTTGCCTTCGAAAAGAGTTTTTATCGCGTTGCTTTTTGACGCTTCGTGAACTAAGATGTTTTAACTTTTTCAGCCGTTTTTTCTAATCCGTAATTACGCAGACCTTCATGGTTTATTGCTTTAAGCTGGTTGTGATCGGCTTGGTCACTGTGCCGGCGGTCATCGTCACCTTCCTGATTGGACTTTTTGATCCCCACGGTAAGCAGGTTTATCAAATCAGCCGATTTTGGAGCTGGCTGATTCTGCGGATTGGCGGCGTCTCAGTGAAAATCCACGGTTTAAGCGACCTCGACCCGAAACGACAATACGTTTTCATAGTGAATCATCAGAGCAACATCGATATTCCGGTGCTTATCCAGAGCCTTCCCGCGTTTCAGCTTCGCTGGATCGCCAAAAAGGAACTGCTCTGGGTTCCTTTATTCGGCTGGGCCATGTGGGCCTCGAAGCACATCGCGGTCGATCGGTCCAATCGATTCCATGCTCTGGAGGGATTAAAAAGAGCCAGGAAACACATGAAGGCCGGCATTTCCCTGGTTGTTTTTCCAGAAGGGACTCGCAGCACAGACGGAAAGCTGTTGCCATTTAAACGCGGCGGTTTTTTGCTTGCAGCCAAGACTCAAACTCCCATCGTACCGGTTACGATCAACGGCAGCGGGCCGATTCTTCCAAAAGGAGACTGGCGCATTCGCGGCGGCCAAATAGAGGTGAGGGTCGGCGAGCCGCTCTTCATAGAAAACTATCGCCCTGGGTCTCTTCGCGGATTGTCAGCGCGGGTGCAAGAGCTTATCGGCAAGAATCTCCGACCAGCTTTTGAGTTCGCCAGCGAAAAAAAACAGCAACAACCTGAGCCACTAGGCGCGGCCAAATCGCCCATAGAGAAGCGAACGGTTTGAGGCAAAATGGAACCACTAAAAATCATACCTCTGGGCGGCCTTGGAGAGTTTGGCCTTAACATGATGCTCCTTGAGTGTGGCGGTGCAGCGATTGCCATCGATTGCGGTCTCATGTTTCCGGGCGCGGATCTTTTGGGTATCGACCTGGTCATCCCCGACGTGAGTTATTTGCTCGAAAACAAACAAAATCTCAAAGGCATTGTTCTCACTCACGCGCACGAGGACCATATCGGCGCTCTGCCTTATATCCTCAAACATCTTTCGGTGCCGATTTTCGGCACGCGTTTAACCCTCGGATTGCTGGACAACAAACTTCGGGAGCACCACCTCGAAGACACTGCCGATATTCGCGAGATCACCGCCGGCCAACTGTGGGAATTGGCGCCGTTTCAGCTGGAAGGCATTCGCGTCACCCACAGTTTGATGGACTGCTTGGCATTGGCCATTGAGACTCCCGTCGGAACCGTGATCCACACGGGCGATTTCAAGATCGACAATACGCCCATGGAAGGCGAGATGTTCGATTTTCAGAGGTTCGCCGCCTACGGTGAAAAAGGCGTGCTCCTGCTCCTCTCCGACTCGACGAATGTGGAGCGTGCCGGCTATACGCCTTCCGAACGGGAGGTGGGAACCAATCTGGAACAGATCTTTCAAGGAAGCACCGGCAAAATTCTCGTATCGACCTTTTCGTCGAGCATCCCGCGAATCCAACAGGTAGTCGACATTTCCGAGCGCTGCGGCAGGCGAGTGATCCTGAGCGGACGCAGCATGATCCGAAACAGCCAAATCGCCTCGGAGTTGGGCTATTTGCGCCTCCCCCGGAGCTTCATGACCGAAAATGAACGCTGGCAGGAATTGCCTCCTGAGCGCCTGACTTTTCTAACGACCGGCAGTCAAGGTGAGCCTCTATCGGTGCTTCATCGAGTCGCTTTGGATGATCACAAGTCGATCAAAGTTGAGTCTGGCGACACGGTCATTCTTTCTTCCAAATTCATTCCGGGAAATGAAAAGACCATTTCGAATCTCATCAACCATCTGTATCGCCGCGGCGCGGAAGTCCATTATGAAAAGGTCTCGGAAATTCACGTATCGGGCCATGCCAGCCAGGAGGAGCTAAAAACCATGCTCCAGCTGACTCGGCCGCGTTACTTCGTCCCGATCCACGGTGAATATCGCCATCTGGTCAGACACCGACGGTTGGCGCAGGATGTCGGTGTGCCGGAGGAAAATTGTTTCATTCTCGAGGACGGCGACGTGTTGGAATTAAGCGCTCACAGCGCGCGGAAGATCAACCCTATCCAGGTCGGCAGAGTCTTCGTCGACGGCAAAGGCGTCGGCGATGTGGAAGACGTCGTGATCAGGGATCGCCGTCATTTGTCGGAGGACGGCATGGTCCTCGCCGTAATGGCGATTCATCAACAATCCGGCGAGCTGGTGGCCGGGCCCGATCTGATATCGCGCGGCTTTGTGCGCGATGAAGAAGGCGAAGAAATCCTGGAACAGGCCAGAAAAGTCGTGCTGGAAACCCTGAGCGGGATCAACCGGGAAGCGCGCACCGATCCGGCCGAACTGCAAGAAGAGGTTCGCAAGGCCCTTCGGCGCTACTTTCGAAAAAGGCTTGAACGTCGTCCGGTGGTCCTACCGTACATTATCGAGACGTAGAAGCAACGCTTTCTATCAGCGCTATGGAAAAGAGTCGATTGAACCGTGAAATCTGGGGCGTGGTGATCGGTCTCACCGCGCTTTTGATTGCCCTAAGTCTCCTGTCTTACGATGGGAGAGATCGGTCGTTAAACACGCCCTCGGGCACGCTCGATACGCACAATTGGGGTGGTTTTGTCGGTGCCTTTCTCTCCGACATTTTGCTGCAGGGACTCGGGCTCCCGTCATTCCTTTTGCCCATTTTTTTATGTATCGGCGCTGCTCAATTGTTTCGCGCTAATTACAGGGGATTTTCGCTCACGAAGACAACGGGCTATACCACGCTTCTCGTCAGTGTTGCGGTTCTTCTGAGCATTTTCATCGACTCAGAGAACGCGCGAGAAACCGGCGGCATCGTTGGCGGCTTTTTGAAAGAAAGCGTCCTGGTACCCTTGTTTGGTCGCATCAGCGCGACTCTAATCGCTTTCGTCACATTTCTTCTATCTCTGATGCTCGTCACCCAAAACTCACTACTTGATTTTCTGAATCAGGCAAAAAAGAATTTTGCCGAACTCAGTAAGTCGGTTGTTCCTGCCGTCAAGAAACGCGTGCAGGCATTGAAAGAAAAAAGAGAAAAACGCAAGGGCGAAAACACCAAGAAAGAGCGGCGGGACTATATTCCACCGCCCATAGTGCTAAAAGAAGAGGGCAAGGAGGAAGCGGTCAAGAAAACGTCGAAAAAACCGTCAATGCCCCAGGAGCAATTCAAACTGCCGGAGATTGGTAAAGGTTATAAGCTCCCTCCTACAGAATTGTTGGATCCGTCCGATGGCGAGCAGTTCAAAATAGACAAAGAAACTCTCCACGCCAATTCCCTGATTTTGCAAAAAAAGTTGGCGGACTTTGGCGTTGAGGGTGAAGTCGTCGCCGTTCGTCCCGGCCCAGTGATTACCATGTACGAGTTCAAGCCGGCACCCGGCGTCAAGGTGCGCCGGATCGTGACGTTGTCGGACGATCTTGCCATGGCTCTACGTGCCGTGAGCGTTCGGATCCTTGCGCCAATCCCTGGAGAGTCCGTGGTCGGGATCGAGATACCCAATCCGCGGCGCGAGACCGTATTTCTTAGACAGGTTATTGAGAGCGAAGCTTATCAGAGTTCCGATTCCAAAATCACCCTCGCTCTCGGTAAAGACATCGGCGGCAGCCCGTTTGTAACCGATTTAGCCCGCATGCCACATCTCCTAGTGGCTGGCGCGACGGGGACCGGGAAATCGGTCTCTATCAATGCCATGATTCTGAGCATTCTCTTTAAATGCACGCCTCAGGATGTCCATTTCATAATGATCGATCCGAAGATGCTTGAGTTAACCGTGTATGAAGACATCCCCCATTTGCTCGTTCCCGTAGTGACCGATCCCAAAAAGGCGGCCGCGGCACTTTTTTGGGCGATGGATGAAATGGACCGTCGTTATCGTCTAATGAGAGACAAAGGAGCGCGCAACATTGATAATTACAACCGGACTTTAGAACGGGAGGGGACAATCAAGAAGTCAGTTATCGAGCTCACGGAACCACAATCCGCTGAAGAGGATACGGATGTTGGAGGCAGTCTCGATCAAGACACACCCGTGGTTCATGAGAAACTCCCTAGGATCGTGATCATCATTGACGAGCTGGCGGACCTGATGCTGACGGTAGGCAGAGATATTGAAGAATACATTACGCGCTTGGCTCAGAAGGCTCGGGCGGCCGGCATCCATTTGATTCTGGCCACCCAGCGGCCTTCCGTTGACGTTATCACCGGACTGATCAAGGCCAATTTCCCCGCTCGGATCTCGTTTCAAGTGACCTCACGGGTGGACTCGCGTACAATCTTAGATTCAATCGGCGCGGAAAAGCTTTTGGGCAGCGGTGATCTTTTATACCTGCCGCCGGGAACAGCGCGCGTCACGCGCGTGCATGGAGCCTTCGTCTCCGATCAAGAAGTGCGCAAGGTCATGAAATTCATTAAACAGCAGGCGCAGCCAAATTATCGAACCGAGGTTTTTGACGTCAAAAAAGACGTCGAAGCCGCCGTAGCTGACGAAGAGCACGACGAAATGTACGACCAGGCCGTTGCTATTGTGACAGAGACCCAGCAAGCGTCGATATCTATGATTCAGCGAAGATTACGGGTAGGATACAATCGAGCTGCTCGGATGATCGAGCAAATGGAACGGGACGGCGTCGTAGGACCGCCGGACGGCGCCAAGCCACGCGAAGTTTATGCGAGAAGAATCGAAGCGTAAAACGGAACTCGGCAAGCTGTGCGGGTTGCTGGTTATTTTTGCGCTCTGCCTAGATCAGAGCTTCGCGGCAGAAGGCAAAAACGCCGATGCCATCGTTGATAGCTTGCAAAAAAACTACGAGGCGACAGTCGACTTTGTCGCCGATTTTCGACAGGAAACCGAAGTGAAGACACTCAATCGTAACCTGAAGGCCTCGGGGCAAGTGTCTTTCAAGCGGCCCGGCAAGATGTTTTGGCGCTATGAAGAGCCGAAGGGTCAGTTCGTGCTTGCCGATGGAAAGTATCTCTATTTCTATCAGCCGGAGCAGAATCAAATCATTAAAAGCCCTTTAAAAAATGCCTTCCGTTCCGACATTCCGCTTTCCTTTCTGCTGGGCATCGGCAATCTGAAAAAAGATTTCAACGCCGTGCTCAAGGCGACTGAGGAAAGCCAGTATATTTTGCGCCTGGAGCCTAAGGGAGAATCGGGAGGCTTTAGCGAAATTCTTCTCGGAGTCGCCAAAAATTCATCTGATATTCTATGGGTGAGCGTCCGCGACGCCACCAATAATTTAACGACCATCCGACTGTCGGGCATGCGCAAAGGGGTGGGACTCAAAGATTCGCTTTTTCGCCTCGAGGTGCCGAAGGGGGTCGACGTAGTCGAACTAGGCCAATGAGTTTTCCAAAACAACGGGTCAGCATCGTAAGCCTGGGCTGCGCTCGCAATCTGGTCGATTCCGAAGTGATGGCGGGTCTCTTGCAGAAAAGCCACTATGAAATGGTTCAAGAACCCGGCGATGCCGACGTGGTCTTGGTCAATACCTGCGGATTCATCGAAGCGGCCAAAGCCGAATCCATCGACAGCATCCTCGAAATCGCCCGGCTCAAAGAGGAAGGAAAGGTCAAAAAGCTCGTCGTCGCTGGCTGCCTTTCACAGCGTTATCCGGAAGAGCTCGCCAAAGAGTTGCCCGAAGTGGATCTGTTTATTGGAACCGGCGAAGTCCCGCGGATTGCGGAGATCCTCCGTGAGCATGAATCCACCCGCCAGAGACGATACATAGGAATTCCAACTTACCTGTACGATCACGCGACCCCGCGCGCCAGAACCACGCCATCTTATAGCGCTTTTCTCAAAGTCTCGGAAGGTTGCGACCACAAGTGTGCATTTTGCATCATTCCTCAATTGCGGGGCCCCCACCGAAGCCGATCCGTTGAGTCTATCGTAAAAGAGGCCGCCACCCTCGCAACCGAAGGGGTTAAGGAGATCAATCTCATCGCGCAGGACCTGACCGCCTATGGCAGGGACCGAAAAGACGGCACAACGCTCTACCGCTTACTACGGGAAATGGTGGAGATTCCCGACCTTGTGTGGGTTCGGCTTCTTTATGCCTATCCCAACTTTCTGGATGTACCCCTGCTGGACCTAATCCGAACAAGTGACAAGATTTGCAAATACATCGACATCCCCTTTCAGCACATTAGCCCGCGGTTGCTGCAACGAATGAGGCGCGGCAAAAGCGGAAGCGCGGTGCGAGAGGCGGTAAATAGACTGCGTGAATCCATTCCAGGGCTGACGCTACGGACCTCATTGATTGTCGGGTTTCCCGGTGAAACGGAGGAAGATTTCGAGGAGCTTTTGGATTTCGTTGAAAAAACAAGCTTTGAGCGCTTAGGGGTCTTCAAGTATTCCGAAGAAGAAGGTACCTCGGCAGTCCAGTTGGACGGCAAGATATCGGAAGAGGAAAAGGAAAGACGATGGCAGGAAGTCATGGATCTGCAAGCGGCCATTTCGCGAAAAAACAACGAGGCCTTGATCGGGACCATTGAGCGAGTTATGATCAATGACATTGATCTGGATTCTGGACAGCTTGTTGGCCGAACGCAAGCACATGCACCAGAAGTTGACGGCGTTGTCTTCGTAGAGAAACATAGCTTAACCGGTGAGACAAACTCGCCGCAGCCCGGCGATATGACAGATGTCCGGATTACTGGCGCTTTAGATTACGACCTGATTGGTGAAAAACTCCATGGCTACTAAAACCGACCCCGAAAAAGAAAAGAAACAGCGAAGAGATTTCCTGAAGCAAGCTGCTGAAATGTTGGAGGAAACAAAGAAGCAGCTGCTTAGAGAAATGCACGGCCGCGTAAAAGAAGAGACTGAGGGCCAAAAAGATGAAGGCAGGGATACCTACGATTTGGCCAGTGACGAGAGAGACCGTGAAATAAACTTCATCCTCAATGACCGCGAGCGTGAAAAGCTGCTGGCCATCGACGAGGCGCTGCAGCGCATCAAGGAAAAGACCTACGGGATTTGTGAGAGCTGCGAGGGCGAAATCCAATTGGGACGCTTAAAAGTCCTGCCTTTTACCCGTCTATGCGTCAAATGCCAGGAAGAAAACGAAAAAGAAAGCAAACGCCAAAAGACCCTCGAAGACGAACGAGGATACCGCAAGCTTGTCATCAATGATTTCGAAGAAGAGGGATTCTAACTCACCCTCTCTCTCCGCATTCATCAGTCGAGTCGCCAAAACCTCACGTAGCTAACGGCTTGGTCTTCAACGGGTTAACTGATTTACCAAAAAAAAGAGAAGTGGGCTTGGGTTACAGTAAACCCACGTCGCGGCATGTGGATCTGATCTTTTTGGGATAGACGCTTTTTAATCGCCGCCTTTCGCAGGCGTAAATTCAATCTTACTGAGGACGTTCTTGTCGCCTTTTTTGGTGTACTCCACGACGGCAGACGACCCTAAGCCGATGTCCGACAA
>Ga0209058_1002075_pt1 | contig 16725 bp, 10 predicted proteins | sample GraSoiAngelo_147_FD_185904 | JGI IMG/M metagenome (GOLD analysis project Ga0209058, IMG submission 185904) | Grasslands soil microbial communities from the Angelo Coastal Reserve, California, USA - 14_1009_05_40cm (SPAdes) (version 2) | ecosystem: Environmental > Terrestrial > Soil > Grasslands ... | reverse complement strand
TGGGTAGAACGGCGAGGTGGATACTTGCAGCATCACCATCTCGTTGAACCGCTTGTGGTTGACCCGGTAGGGCCGCCCGCGAATGTGCGCGTCACGCACGTGGATCTGCGAGGCCTGCCAGAAGCCGGCCAGCTGCTTGTGGGTCGACTGGGTGGCGATGATGCCCGGGTCTCGCTCCGTGAGCCCGAGGCCCATCGAGAAGTGGTCCTTCAACAGCGGGTGGAAGGCCCCGAAGCCGGCCCAGGCCTCGTCGAAGTGGATGTACTCGCAGAGGTGGCCGATCTTCTCGACGATCTTGCGGGCGTTGTAGATGGTGCCGTCGTAGGTGCATTGCTCGATGATGGCCACGCGGATCGGACGCTCACGCTCGGCCGCACCGCTGCCCTTGAGGAGCGGGTGTGCCGCGATCTTCGCGCGGATGGCTTTCTCGTCGAGCGCCGCCCAGTCGATCGGCCCGACCATGCCGAAGCCGTTGCGATCGGTCTCGAGATAGATCGGGATCGCCCCCGCGATCATCAACGCGCCCTGGTGGTTCGATTTATGGTTGTTGCGGTCGAAGAGAACGATGTCGCCGTCGCGGAGAAGGCCCGTGTTGACCGCCTTGTTCGAGCTCGAAGTGCCGTTGAGCATGAAATACGTTCGATCGGCGCCGAAGATCCTGGCCGCCTCCTGCTGTGCCGACAACGCTGGACCCTCGCGGATCAGGAGATCTCCGAGCGATACCATCGCGTTGCAGATGTCGTCCCGGAAGATGTTCTCGCCCATGTGCTCGAAGAAGAGCCTCCCCACCGGGTGGCGTTTGAACATCTGGCCGCCCTGGTGACCGGGACAGGCCCAGGAGCGGTTTCCGTCGTAGTCGTACTCCAGCAGCTTGCCGAAGAACGGGGTGAGCAGCCCCTGCACGTACTCCTCCACAGAAGTCAGGAATGTCTTCTTATAGAAGTCTCGGGACTCGAGGCCGGCCACCAGTACCCCTCTCACGTCCTGAAGGTAGGGCGCGTGAAACACGTCCGCGCTGCGTTCGCTGACGAGAAATACGGGCATCTCGAACCCTCGTTCATGGCGCGCAGCAAGGACGAGGCTGGCGTCGCTCCGGCCTACCACGATGGCACATAGGTCCGCTCCGTTGTGAATGGCCTCGCTCGCCTGGTCCGCGCCGACGGTGACGGCGCGGAATCCAAGCTCCTTTTCGATGATCTCGGCGACGGGAGCGTACTCCTCACCCACGACAAGGACCTGAAAGTAGCGTTGAATCGGAATCTGCATTGATCGCGTCCTCTTCTCAGTTCGGATCTGCCTCGGAGAGCGTCCCGCCCGGAACCGAGGCCGCGCTGCGCAGGAAGACCCAGACCGGACCCGCCAGCAGGATCAGGATCAGCGACCACATGCCTGCTCCTGCCCCGGCGCCGTAGATCGTGCCCATCGAGAAGACGAACGCGACGATGGCGACGGGCATGAAGGGGCCGATGCGCAACGCGCGCGAGACCGGCCGACGGTTGACGTACAGGACCGCCTCGACCACGGAGCAAAAGACGTAGGGGACCATGGCGGCGTCGGTCGATAGGTTGACGATCAGGTCGTAGAAGGCGACCAGGGCAGATGTCCCGGAGGTCGAGAGGAGAACGAGAAGCGTCGACAGACCCACCGAGATCAGAAGGCCGCGGGCGGGGACGCCCCGCGCCGAGAGGTGACCGAAGACCGGCGGCATGGCGCCTTCGCGTGCCGCCGCCATGGGGACCTGAGAGAGCATCAGCGTCCAGCCGTTGAGGGCGCCCAGGGACGAGACGATCGCCGCCAGCGCGATCACCGTGGCGGCCCAGCCGCCCCACATGACGCGCGCGGCGTCGGCGAACGGGGCGGAGGAGCGCATCAACGTCTCCCGCGGGATCACTCCCATCACGACGGAGGTGCCGAGGATGTAGATCAGCGCCGAGATGAAGGTGCCGAGCACCGTGGCGCGGGGAATGGTGCGGCGCGGATCGATGACGTCGCCGGCCGGCACCGTCGCCGATTCGATCCCGAGGAAGGCGAACATCGTGAGAGGTGCCGTGGCGGCCAGCGCGCTGAAGAAGGGCTGGCCGCTCGGGTTGAGCGTCTCGAAGCTGTGCCAGTCCACCCAGAAGAGTCCGAGGACGGCGATCGATATGAACGGCACCAGCTTCGTGAAGGTCGTCGCCACCTGGAAGAGTCCGGCCTCCTTGACGCCGCGGAGATTCACGAGCGCAACCCCCCACATGGCGCCGAGCGCGATGCCGATGGCGAGGATCCGGTGGTCCACCAGCCCGGGAACGAGCGCTGCGAGGTACCCCACGAGCGCCGCCGCCATGGCGGGTAGCGAGGCCCAGATGGAGATCCAGTAGCCCCACGCGACGAGGAAGCCGGCGAAGCGACCAAAACCCATCCGCGTGTACGCATAGGGGCCGCCGGTGGCCGGTGCGATGCGCGCCAGGCGCGCGAAGACCATACCGAGGCAGATCGCGCCAATCGCCATCACCGCCCACCCGATCAGCGCCGTCGTGCCGAAGCGCGCCAGCGCCGAGGGGGCGATGAAGAATCCCGAGCCGACCATGTTGCCGATCACGAGAGCCGTACAGGTGGTGAGCCCGAGGCTCCGTTGCCCGGTCTCGTCGCCCGGCGCTGTCGGGGTCACGCCGTTCATGGCCTTACGCGGGTCATTCCGGCAGCGCGACGAAGCGGAAGAACGCCAGGACGTCCGCGTCGGGCTCCCCAAAGAAGCTCTTGTAGATGTCCCCGATCTCGCCAGAGCGGTAGAGGCGGCTGAGGGTGCGATCCACGAGCAGGCGGAAATCCTCGTCGCCCCGCGCGAAGGCAAGGGCGAGAGGCTCGTAGGTGAACTCGCGTTCGAGGACGATCAGATCGTCCGCCGATGGACCCCGCGTCGCCGCGTCCAGAAGGATCGCCCGGTCTCCGAACAGCACGTCCGAGCGCCGCCCCAATACCCGGTCGATGCCTTCCCGGTAGCTCTGCACCGTGACGATCTCTGCGTTGACGTTGAGCTCCTCTCGCCTCTTGGCAAGCCAGGATTTCGTGGTTGTCCCCGCCAGGGCCGAGAGCACCCGCTTCTCGAGGATCTGTCCCAGCGATGCGCGCCAGCGCGGCCGGTACGGCGGCTCCCGTCCCTCCAGCACCGCCTTGAGGCGCTCGGGGCTGTCCTTTCGCAGGAGCGCCCCGATGCCGCTCGGGAAGGTCGGAATCGAGAAGTCGACTGTCCTTCTCTGCTCCAGCGTGGCCGTAGCGGCACCGCAGAGCAGGTCGATCCTCCCCTCCTTCACTGCGTCGAAACGATCGTCACTCCCGACCTTCACGTACTCGACCGCGATCTGGGCGAGACCCGGCTCGGCCTTCACTGCGTCCGCGATCCTCTGGCAGAGCACCACGGAGTAGCCCGCGGCTTTCCCCGACTCCTCGTACGAGAAGGGTCGCGCGTCGATCCGATAGCCCAATTTCAGCTTGCCGAGGTCCAGAACCCGCTCCAAGGTACCCGCCCGCGCCGACTCGGCGGCCCCGAACAGGAAGAGCGCCACCGCGACCGGTATGGCGGCGGCCATCGTGAGGTCGCGCCGGCGAAGTAGCAGTGATCGTCGAAGCTGCATGATGCGTCCTCCGTCACGCGGCTCGGCCCGCTGCGGCCTGCACGGTCGTCGTCCCACTCACACCGAAGCGGGGAGCGAGGAAGCCGAAAATCACGAAGCCGATGCCCATCACCACCGTGCCGCCGAGCACCGCATCCGCACCCGACGCGTAGATCGCATAGACGCTGTAGAGCATCGCGACCATCGCCACCACGACGTTCCGCCGATACGTCGACTCCGGCACGGCCGCTTTCCGCATCATCTCGATCAAGGCGGAGAGCGAGATGATGTACGGAATCACGTTGGTGACCACGGCCAGGTTGACCAGCGCACTGAATTGCTCGCTGAGCGTCGGCGAGATGGTCGAGAGTGCCATCAGGGACTGGACGCCTCCCATGACGATCATCCCGGTGATCGGCGCGCTGTTCTGGGTCACCTTCGCGAAGAACGCGGGGAACATGCGATCTTCGGCCGCCGATTTCGCGGTTTGGGCGATGGTGAACTGCCAGCCCAGCAGCGAGCCGAGACAGGCCATCGCCGCCAGGGCCATGATGATCGAGCCCACTGTCGGATTGAACATCCGGGCGTAGACCAGACCGAACGGGCCCGTGGACTTCGCCAGGTCGGCGTTCGGCACGATTCCCTGAATTACCGTGGTCGAGAGGACGTAGATCACGGCAGCCCCGAGCGTCCCGAACATACAGGCAAGAGGCACGTTCCGCTTCGGGTTCTCGACGGCGTCCGAGTTCTGCGCTGCCGACTCCATCCCTAGGAAGGCCCACAGCGTGAGCGCGATGCTCGAGCCCATCCCCTTCAGCAGACTGAGCCCTTGCGGATTCCAGGCGGCGGCGAAGGTGTCCCTGCTGAACCAGAGCCAGCCAACGACCGAGAGACCGGCGACCGGAATGATGACGCCCCACACGGTTATTGCGCCGATACGGCCGGTCACCTTGGGGCCCCCGAAGTTTGCGACCGTGGTCAGCCAGATGAGCGCGATCACCCCGATGCAGGTGGCGATCGGCGTCGACGAGAGCCAGGGGGAGAACGTCGCCAGATAACCCACGGCGGAGATCGCGATCGCCACGTTCCCGATCGCCAGCGAGAAGAAGTAGAGGTAGAATACCATGAAGAAGCCCGATTTGCCGTAGGCTTCCTCGGCGTACGCCGACATCCCCCCCGGGCGCTGATTGAGGACGCCGGCCTGAGCAAACCCGTAGGCGATGGCCATCGAGCCCACCGCGGTCACGACCCAGGAAAGGAGGGAGATCGCCCCGACCTGAGCCATGTTCGTCGGGAGCATGATGATCCCGGAACCCATCATGTTGACGGCGACGATGACCGTCAGCTGGATCAGGTTCATCTTCTTTCGGGGCTCGTCCATGGCGTCTCCCTGGTTCGTCGCCGCGACGTTCAGGTCTTCAAGCAGTAGAGGGCATAGTAGGGGCGGCCGTTCTCGTCGGTCTTCACTTCGACACCGTGGGTGTCGTGCCCGAAGCCGGGGAACCTCGCGTCGAAGGCCTCGAGGCCCAGCAGGAAGTCGCCGACGGCGCGGGTTGCCTCGCCGAAGCGTTCACCCGGCATCAGCAGCGGGATTCCCGGCGGATAGGGAACGACCTGCACCGCGAGCACGCGGCCCTGGAGCTTCGCGGCGGGCACCTGCTCCACCTCGCGGTGGACGAGGCGCGCGAAGGTCTCCCGCGGTGTCAGCACGGGCTCGGGAAGGCTGCTGAAGGCGCCGTCGAGATTGCCGAGGATATTGTGCTCCCGGATGGCGGCATGCATCTCCGCGGCGAGCTCGCGGAGCCCGAGCCGGGCATACCGCTCGGGATGATCGGCGACGAGGCCGGAGAGTGCGTTGGCGAGCGGCGCGTTCGCGTCGTAGAGCTCTTTGAAGCGCATGAACGCGGCGACGAGCGAGCCCCACTTGCCCCTGGTGATGCCGATCGAGAAGAGGGTGAGGATCGAGTAGGGCTCGGTCTTCTCCACCACGATGCCCTGCGTGGCGAGGAACGCCGTCACGATGGCTGCGGGAATCCCTTTCTTCTCCAGGACGCCGTCCGGCCCGATGCCCGGAGTCAACGTGGTCACCTTGATCGGGTCGAGCATGCAGTAGCGGCGGCCCAGGTCGCCGAACCCGTGCCAGCCCTGCCCCGGCCGCAGGAGCCATGCGTCGCTCGAGGTCGCGAGCAGGTTGGGATCGGCCTCGAGGAAAGCCTCGCCTTCCACCTCGTCGGCCTGCCAGCTCTGGAACCACCAATCGCCCGACTTGCGACGCTCGAGATCCCGGCCGATGCGCAGCATGGCCTTCCGGAAGTCGATTGCCTCGCGGATGCACTCGTCCGTGAGCGCCGGGCCCGCGTCGTCCATCATCTTCGCGGAGACGTCCGTGGACGCGATGATACTGTACTGCGGCGAGGTGGAGGTGTGCATCATGAACGCTTCGTTGAAGAGCGCGGGCTTGACCGGGATCCGACCCGAACGGATGTGGATCATCGAGGCCTGGGAGAGTGCGGCGAGGAGCTTGTGCGTCGAGTGTGTCACCGTCACGGTCGCGTCGTCCGGCGACCGTTGGCCGCGGTGCATCCCGTAGCGGCCCTCGTAGATGGGATTGAACCGCGCGTACGCGTACCACGCCTCGTCGTAGTGGATGCGGTCGACGCTCTGGCTCAAGAGCCGCGTCGTGTGCTCGACGTCGTAGCAGAGGCCGTCGTAGGTGGAATTCGTGAGCACCGCGAGCATGGGCTTGCGCGGCGCGCCTTTCACGAGAGGGCTCTCTGCGAGCTTCCGTCGCAGCATCTCGGGCTCGATCTCGCTGGCAGGCACCGGACCGATCACGCCGCGCGCGTTGCGCCGTGGCTTCAGGTACACCGGGATGGCGCCGCTCATGTTGAGCGCGTAGTTGAGGGACTTGTGACAGTTGCGGTCGACCAGGACGATGTCGTCGTCCGCCACCGCCGAGTGCAGGATGATCTCGTTGCTCGCCGAGCTCCCCCCCATCGAGAAGAATGTGTGGTCGGCGCCGAAAACGCGCGCGGCGTAGCGCTCGGCTTCGGCCACGGGCCCCGAGTGGTCGTTCAAGGAACCGAGCTCTCCCACCGAAACGGAGAGGTCGGATCGCAGCATCTGCTCGCCGTAGAAGCCGAGAAAGGCGCGGCCGACGGCCGTCTTCATGAAGGCCGTACCGCCCGTGTGCCCGGGCGTGTGCCACGAGTACTCATGGGTGTCGGCGAAGTTCGCGAGCTTCCCGAAGAAGGGCGGCAGCACGGTGTCGAGATAGCGCCGCGCCGCCGCGTCGATGCGTCCGGCGATGAAAGCAGCGCTGTCCTCGGGCACCCAGATGTAGCCCTCGACCTGCTCCACGATCTCGAGCGGCACCTGGCGGGTAGCCCCCCGACGCGCGCCGAGAAGCACGGGCAAGGATGCCGCCTGCTGCCGGATGCGCCCGAGGATCCGCTTCGTCTGCGCGAGGGTCTCGTCGCTCGCCGCCGCCATTCCCCAGCCGAGCACCACGCAGGAGAGCGCTGGGTGCGAATCGACGGCGGCCTCCGCATCGTCCAGCGAGTGGGCGAGCACGACGGGGCGTCCGAGCGCCGCGAGCGCCGCCCTGATCTCCTTCACGCTGCGCCCGATCGCCGAGTCCTCGTCGACGCGGGCGCCAACGACGAGCACCGGAAAGCCGGAGGCGAGTGCGGCCGGCATCGGCGTGTCGCTGTACGACATGGCTGGCACTCCTCGGATCCGTCCTTCGACTTCAGCCCTCTGAGCGGCGTCGGCCGGCTCCGGCCCACGGGCCACCGGGGGCCGACATCAGAAGGTGAAGCTCATGAACAGATAGCCGTTGATCCACGTCGATGATCCGTTCACGGCCTCGCGAAAGCCCTTGTTGGGATTCGCCATCGAACAGGCCGCGGTGACCGACCACCAGTTCGTCAGCGCAACATCGAAAATTAGGTTGACCTCATCCGCGAGGGAGCGATCCACGCGCGAGGGGGTGAGGCCGAAGTCCTGGTTCCGATTGTTGAGCAGGAACTTGTAGTAGATCAGGTTGATCGCCAGGATTTCGTTCGGCTTGAGCTGCAGACGCACCTGGTGGGAGTTCAGGTTGCTGTTGGAGAGGACGTACTCTCCCAGGAGCTCTCCCTGGAACCAGGAGCCCCACTCCGGGAGCCCGGTGAAGAGGGAGTCGAATCCCCGCGTCCCGCCGCCGCTGAACGACGCATACCGGTAGCTGAGCTGAGGCTTCCAGGGCAGGGGCGACAGCTGGTACGCCGGTGTGACGTACCAGCCGTTGGCCTCCGAGAGGCCGGACGACTTCGACTTGTTCTCGTGGACGAAGGACGTCTTGTAGCTGAGGTCGGGAAGCGCCGGCAGCGGAGTCGCTTCGTGATAGACCTGGATGCCGTCCATGCCGTCGCGAGAAGGTGTGTCCGAGTGGTAGATGTCGAAGTACATGACGCCGACCCTCAGGTGCTTCATGATCAGGTCATCGATCGTGTAGTCGACCCGCCCCGCGCCGAGCCGGGTATTGGTATCCGGGTCGTCGTTGTACTTGAGGTGGACTCCCTCGACCGTGAGGCCCTTGTAGTTGAGCCTGACGATCCCCGTTTCGCGGAACGCCTTGCGCGGGGAGAGCCAGTTCGCGCCGCGGTGGGTGCTGTCCTGGCCTCCATCCCAGAAGAGCAGGCCGTCGAAGACCTGGTAGTTCTGGTTCCCGGCACTGATCTCGATGAAGTCGGAGCCGAGCTTCGGGAAGAGATCGCCGGATTTCCACGCGAGGTAGGCGCTCTCCAGCGTGTACTTGCTGACGGTGTCCTTCGAGCCGTTCGTCACCGGCCCATCGGGCCCGCTCGTCGTGAGAGAGTAGACGCCGCTGACCCTCCCCTGCAGGGTTCCGTAGTCCCCGAGCGGGTAGCGGGCGTTGAGGCCCACCTCGTTCGAGTGCTCCAGCCAGCTGTCGGCCTTCTCCACGGGCCCGAACGACCACCGGCCGTTGAAGCCGGCGTTGTGCGAGGCGGCGGCATACATCTGGAGGTTCAGGGTGGGACGGAGAAAGAGCGGGCCGGTCTTCACCTCCCCGAAGCCGAGCGTCTTCGGAAGTCGAGCGCTCGCGTCGGCCGGCGGTCCGCCCATCTCGCCGACGCTGAGCGTGATCCCGCGCGGGCCGATGCCGACCCCGAAGCCCGCGGCCTTCGCGTCGATGACGATGCGCACGCCCTTGTCGTTGCGCATGACGATCGTCCCCGTGCCCTGGCCGAAGGCCGCTCCCGAGGCGAGGGCCGTGTAGTCGCCGCTCAGGTCCTCTATCTTGGCGAGGCCGAAGATCCGGCCGGTCCCTTCGAGCGAGCTGGTCCCGAGGCCGCCGAGCACGAAGCCGTCGACGCGTACGGGGTAGGTCCTGCCCTGGAACTCCACCGTCGATGCGCCCCACAAGAAGCCGATGCCGACTGAGGCCGACCGCCCGCGGAAGGTGATCGTCGCGTCGGCGGCAGCGTGCTCACCGTCGGGCGCGGAGCGTTCCGCAGCCGGCGCCGACGCGGCGACGAGGCAGATCGCGGCGGCAGCCGCGCAGAGCACGGAGCGCGGCGAGGAGCCTCTCATTCGATCCCGGCCCCCGGCTGGCCGCCGGAAGACTTCGGACTCATCTGCCTCGACACCTCGATCTCGAGCCGACCCGCCACGAGCGGGAGCGGTGGTTCGAAGCGAATCGTCACACCGGAGGCGTTTCGCAGGGCCCTGTCGGAGGGCCGGAAGGTGCCCTCGATGTCGCCCGGGCGCAGGAGTCCACCGACGGACCCCACCGTGTTTACCGGCTCCGCGACGCCGCGTAGCGTCAGGAGATAGTCCTGACCCCGAAAGCTCATCACGCCCTCGACGAGGCGACCGCCGAGGCTCGAGCCTGACGTCGAGGACGAGACTGTGATCGTCGCCACGGGCGCTTCGTCCGCGCGTGCGGCTGTGGTCAGCACGAGCGCGAGGAGAACGGCACTCGCAACAAATCGTCCTCGATCTCGGCAAACAAACGCCTTCACGCGCGACCTGACGTGGGACGGAGCATCAGGGTTTCGACTGGTAGGCATTGTCCTCGATGACGCCATCAAACTTCGGGGGCGACGATGAACCTCGAAGCATTGAAGTCCTCCCGGCTCCCCTGTCCTCGGATACGTCGCCATTCCCGAAATGTCTTGCCTTTTTGCGCCAACGCGACTTCGGCAGATCCGGGACGTCTGTCGTCGAGGACCGTCAGGTACATCTGCCCGCTTACTCACCAGCATGGTGGACCGTTTCGTCGCGCGGCTGATGAGCCTCTACTCGCAGCAGCGGAACGACTGAGCGGACCTTCGCTGGCATCACGACCTCAGGACACCTCGGCGCGCGGCGCGTGCGGCTCGGGCTCGTGCCCCACCGGTGCCGCCGGGGCGGGCCGCCGCGTCGCCCGCCGGTCGGTCCAGCCACGGATGACCTCGTAGAAGACGGGTGTGAAGAAGATGCCGAACAAGGTGACCCCGACCATGCCCGAGAAGACGGCGATGCCGAGCGCGAACCGCATCTCGGCGCCGGCACCGGCGGTGCGCACGAGCGGCAGCACGCCGAGGATGAATGCGAACGAGGTCATGAGTATCGGCCGCAGCCGCGTCTTCGAGGCCTCGACGATCGCCTCGAAGCGTGGCTTGCCCTCGTCCTGGAGCTGCTTCGCGAACTCGACGATCAGGATCGCGTTCTTGGCGGCGAGGCCGATCAGGACGACGAGGCCGACCTGCGTGAAGATGTTGTTGTCGGATCCGACCAGCCAGACGCCGGTGATGGCCGCGAGGAGACACATGGGCACGATCAGGATGATCGCGCCCGGGAGCGACCAGCTCTCGTACTGGGCCGAGAGGACCATGAAGACCAGCACCGCGCCCAGAACGAAGACGAACACCGCCGTGTTGCCAGCGAGGATCTGCTGCAGGGTGAGCTCCGTCCACTCGAAGCTCATGGTCGTGGGTAGCTCCTTCGCCGCCAGCGCCTCCATGGTGGCGATCGCCTGGCCGGAGCTGACGCCCGGAGCCGTGCCGCCGGCGATCTCCGCCGACGCGAACATGTTGTAACGGTTCACGATCGCCGGGCCGGTGGTGTCGCGGACGGTCACCAGCGTCGAGAGCGGCACCATGCCGCCGTTGCGGTTGCGGACCTTGAGCTGGCCGATGTCGTCCGGGTTGACGCGGTATGCCGCGTCCGCCTGCAGGTTCACCTGCCAGTTCCGTCCGAAGCGGGTGAAGTCGTTGGCGTACGCCGACCCGAGATAGATCTGGAGGGTGGCGAAGACGTCGTCCAGCGAGACCCCCAGCGCCTTCGCCTTCGCCCGATCGACCTCGAGGTAGAGCTGCGGCTGCGCCGCCCGGAAGCTGCTGAAGAGGCCGACCAGTCCGGGCTGCGCCGTGCCGGCGCGGATCATGGTCTCGACCGCGCCCTGGAGCGCCCCGGGGCCGGCGTCGGCCCGATCCTGCACCTGCATCTTGAAGCCCGCGGTGTTGCCGAGCCCGTCGACCGGCGGCGCGCCGAACGCGACGACGATCGCGTCCTGGACCTGCCGGAACTGCGCGCGGAGGCTCGCGGCGACGGCCGTGGCGGGCAGGCGCTCGCGCACCCGGTCCTCGAACGGCGCCAGGATCACGAACATGCCGCCCGCGTTCGAGATGTTGTTGCTCGTGAGGATGGAGTACCCGGGCAGGCGGATCGTATGCGCGACGCCGGGCGTGGCGCGCACCATCTCGTCGAGCCGCGACATCACCTCCTCGGTCCGCTCGAGGCTGGCGCCGTCCGGCAGCATCGCGTTCACCACGAGGTAGCCCTTGTCCTGCTCCGGGATGAAGCCAACCGGCACGGTCCGGAAGCCGATCCAGGTGAGCACCATGAGCCCGGCGTACACGGCGAGAAGAACCCCGGTCACGCGCACGAGCCCCGCGACGATGCGGCCGTAGCCGTCGGTGAGCCACTCGAAGACGCGATTGAACCCCTTGAAGAAGGCGAGCAGGCTGCGGTTCGCCCGCTCGTTCAGCCGATAGCCGACGAATCCGCCCGCGCCGACGACGGCGAGCCGGACCGCCCACAGCGCCGCGGGGCTCCCGTGCGCCTCGTGGCCGTGCCCGCCGGCCGAGAGACCGAGCAGGCCCTGGACGCGTCCCGTGAGGAAGAAGTCGGCGACCAGGGCCCCCAGCAGCACCACCGCGGTCAGCGGCAGCGCCTCGCGACGCTCCTCGCCGTGTGCGTGCGGCTTGATCAGGGTGACGGCTCGCGCCGGCGCCATCGTCATCGCGTTGATCGCCGAGATGATGGTCGAGGCCGCGATGGTGAGTGCGAACTGCCGGTAGAACTGGCCACTGATCCCCGCGATGAACGCCGTCGGGATGAAGACCGAGCTCAGCACGAGGGTGATCGCGATCACCGGGCCCGTGATCTCCTCGAGCGCCTTGATCGTCGCCTCGCGCGGCGGCAGGCCCTTCGCCATCCAGCGCTCGACGTTCTCGACCACGACGATCGCGTCGTCGACGACGATGCCGATGGCGAGCACCAGGCCGAAGAGCGACAGGTTGTTCAGCGAGAAGCCCAGCAAGGCCATGACGAAGAAGGTCCCGATCAGCGAGACCGGGACGTCGATCATGGGCAGCAGCGTGGCGCGCCAGTCCTGCAGGAACACCAGCACCACGATGAAGACGAGGACGAACGCCTCGAACAGCGTCTTGTAGACCTCGTGGATCGACTCGTCGACGAAGACCGTCGTGTCGTAGACGATCTTGTACTCCATGCCCTCCGGGAAGCGGGCCTTCAGCCGCTCCATCTCGCCGCGGATGCTCTCCGCGGTGGCGAGCGCGTTGGCGCCGGGCAGCTGGAAGACCGCCATCGTGACCGATTCCCGCCCGTCGAGGTAGCTGCCGACGTCGTAGTTCTTCGCGCCGAGCTCGACGCGGCCCACGTCCGCGAGACGCGTGATGTCCCCGCGCTCGCCGGTCTTCACGACGATGTCAGCGAACTGGTCCGGGTCGAGGAGCCGGCCGAGCGTGTTGACGGTGTACTGGAAGTCGACGCCGACCGGGGCCGGAGGCTGACCGATGCGTCCGGCCGCGACCTGCACGTTCTGCTCGCGGAGCGCCTTCAGGACGTCGGAGGCGGTCATGCTGCGCGAGGCGAGCGCGGTCGGGTCGAGCCAGATCCGCATGCTGTAGTCGCGCGCGCCGAGGAAGCTGACGTCGCCCACCCCCGGCAGCCGGGCGAGCGCGTCCTTCACCTGGATGGTGGCGTAGTTGCTGAGGTAGAGCTGGTCGTAGCGCCCGTCGGGAGAGAGGAGATTCACGCAGAGGAGGATCATCGGCGACTTCTTCTTCACCGTGACGCCCTGGCGCTTCACCTCCTCCGGCAGCTTCGCCTCGGCGATCGAGACCCGGTTCTGGGTGAGCACCTGCGCGAAGTCGAGGTTCGTCCCGACGCGGAAGGTGACGTCGAGGTTCATCTGCCCGTCGTTGGTGCTCTTCGAGAGCATGTAGAGCATGTTCTCGACGCCGTTCACCTCCTGCTCGATGGGGGCGGCGACGGTGTCGGCGACCACCTTCGCGCTGGCGCCGGGATAAGTCGCCGACACGTTCACCGTCGGCGGGACGACCTCCGGGTACTGCGCGATGGGCAGGCTCTGGAGGGCCACGCCGCCGATGATGACGATGACGAGCGACAGCACCGTCGCGAAAACCGGCCGATCGACGAAGAAGCGCGCGAACATGGCCCGATCCTACGAGGCCGCCTTCGGGGGCGCTGCGGCGGCCGGCGGGCCCGGGCGCATGCTCACCTTCTGCGGCGTCACGGTCGCACCCGGGCGCGCGCGCTGGATCCCGTTCACGATCACCCACTCGCCGGGCGCGAGGCCTTCGGCGACGGCGCGAAGCGCGCCCTGGAGGGGGCCGAGCTTCACCGGCCGGTACTCGACGACGTTCTTCTCGTTGACGACCAGGACGTACTTCCGGTCCTGGTCGGTCCCGATCGCGCGGTCGGTCACCAGGATGCCGGGCCGCGGCTCGCCGACGGGCACGCGCACGCGCACGAAGAGCCCCGGCGCCAGCAGCCGGTCCGGATTGGGCAGCACCGCCCGCACGTGAATCGTGCCGGTGGACGGGTCGATCTGGTTGTCGACGAAGTCGATCGTACCCTGGTGGCGGAAGTCGTTCTCGTCAGCGAGCGCGACGAGGACGGGCGCCGCGGCCGCGCGGGCGTTCTCGGGCGCGGCGGCGCCGTCGCGCGCGATGGCGCCCCTCCGGAGGCGAATGAGCGCGCGCTCATCGGCGTCGAAGTTCACGTAGATCGGATCGAGGCTCACCACGGTCGTGAGCAGCGGCCCGCCGGACGCGCCCACCACCACCAGGTTACCCGCCGTGATCTCCGCCCGGCTGACGCGTCCGGCAACCGGCGCCTTCACCTGCGTGAACTCGACGTCGAGCCGCGCCAGCTCGAGCTGCGCGAGCTTGGCCTTGAGCTCGCCCTCGGCCGCTCCCTTCTCGGCCACCGAGCGCTCGAGCTCGCGGGCGCTGGCCGCGCCGGACGGGCGCAGCGCCTGGTTGCGGGCCACCTCGGACTCCGTGCGGGCGAGCTGCGCACGCAGCCGGGCGACCTCCCCCTCGGCGCGGAGGACCGCCGCCTGGTATTCGCGCGGGTCGATCTCGAACAGGAGATCGCCGGCCTTGACGAGCGCACCGTCGGTGAACGCGACCTTCGTGATGTAGCCGGTCACGCGCGCCCGTACCTCGACGCTGTCGACGGCGCTGATCCGGCCTGTGAATTCGAGCGTCTCCTGGACCGGCTCCTCGATCGGCTGGCTCACCGAGACCTCGGGCGGGGGTGGCGCGACCACCTTCGGTTCGCCGCGGCATCCGGGGCCGGCCGCCGCGACCGCAAGCAAACACGGCCCGAGCATCAGGGCCGCCGTCGCCCTCCGTCCGTTGGCTACCACTGTGGCCTCCACCATCGCCAGCGCCACCAGCCGCGGTCGTGCTCGGTGCCGGTGCTGGCCGCCTGCGCGATGTTGCGTTGTTCGTTCTCCGCCAGCAGGTCGCCCCAGCGGGTCCGGGCGCTCATCTGGCTCGCGGTCTCGTCGGAGATCACGCTGCGATTCATCCACGGCTCCCAGCCGCCGCCGAGGCTCTTGTAGAGCGTCACGAGAGTGAGCGCCTCCTGCCCACGACTGGCGGCGAGCTGGTCCTGCTGCTGCACGAGGAACTGCTGGGCGAGCAGCACCGTCGTGAAGTCGACGGCCCCCTCGCCGTACTGGCGGCCGACGAGATCGACGACCTTCTCGGCGGCCACGACGCTCTCGCGCAGCGACGCCGTGCGAAGCAGCGCCCCGCGGTGCGCCGCGACGGCGCTCTCGACGTCCGCCTGGGCGCGGAGCACCGAGGTCGTGTAATCGTTGACGAGCGCCTGGTAGGCGGCGTCCTGCACGCGCACGTTGTTCGTGATGCGCCCGTAGTTGAGGATGGCCCAGCTGAACGTCGGGCCGCCGAACGCTTCGAAGCTCCGGCCCTCGAAGAACTTGGCCGCGTCCTTCGCATCCAGGTTGATCGATCCGACGAGCGACAGATGGGGCAGCAGATCGGCCTTGGCGATGCCGATGCGGGCGCTCTGCGCGGCGAGCAGTCGCTCCGTCCGTCGCACGTCGGGTCGACGCCGGAGCAGGTCGGCGGGGATGCCGATCGCGATCCGGTCGGGAGGGCTCGGGATATCCGCCGGCGCGTCCCCGACGATGTCCTCCACCCGGCGCGGCGGGATGCCCAGCAAGGCGGAGAGGGTGCTCGCCTGCTCGTCGATCTGGGCCTCGAAGATGGGTATCTGCGCCTCGGTGGCATGCAGCAGGGTCGCCGACTGCGCCGGATCGACGTCGGTCACCGCACCCTCGCGGGCCCGGCGGGTCGCGATGTCGAAGCTCTTCCGTTGCAGCTCGGCGTTCCGGCGCGCCACGCCGAGCTCCTCCTGGGCGGTGCGGATCCCGATGTAGTTCGCGGCCACCTCCGCCAGCAGGGACACGAGCACGTCGTCGTAGTCGGCGATGGCGGCCAGCAGCTCGGCATCCGCCGACTCGATGCCGCGGCGGAACGCGCCCCAGACGTCGAGCTCCCACGCGACGTCGAAGCCGGCGAGGAACTGGTCGAAGCTGCGCTCGGCGGGCACCACGACGACGTTCTCGCTCGCGACCGTCCGGCGGTAGCCGCCGACGGCGTTCTGGGTCTGGGGGAAGAGCGTCCCGATCGCGATCCCCCGCCGTGCCTGCCCCTCGAGCACCCGGACGCCGGCTGCCTGGAGCGAGGGGTTCTGCCGGTAGGCCTCGACGATCAGGTCGGTCAGGACCGGGTCGCCGAACGACTCCCACCACGGACCGATCGGCTCGGCGGAGGGGGCGATGCTGTCCGGGTCCCGGGCGATCCAGTCGGGCGCGACCGGTGCGGGTGGACGCCGGTAGTCGGGTCCGACCATCATGCATCCGCTCACGACGAAGATCGCGAAGATCGGGACGCCCGCGCCTCCGGCACGCTTCGCTTTCTCCGTGCGCGTCGTGAAGTCGTGGCCGACCATCGTTCCCGGACCCCTCGTCAGTCGAAGATCGAATAGACCAGGCCGAGGGTGAACCGAAACACGTCGCCCTGAAGGCCCGGGCGCGTCCTCGCCCCCCTTCCCGGGCGGCCGGCCGGGCCCGTCCGCAGCACCGGCCCGCGCCCGGCGAGCGCGTGCGGTACGCGACCGCCGGCGAAGCTTCTGGAGGGTCCCGGTTCGGGCGCGTGGGATCCGGATTCGATCCCGAGCTCGTCGCATCCGGCGAGTTGTGCCCTTCGACTTTCAACCCGCTGGGGCATGGGCATGGCTCCTCTTAACGACGAGCCGGGCCCGGCGTCTTGCCTTTTCACGCCACGAAGACCGGCACGTCGCCCGCGGCCCGCGCACCACCCCGATCGCCGGGCAGCGGGCACCGCCCGCCAGTCGGGTCAGCCGCGTTCGACTACGATCTCGCTCAGCGCTTCGGCTGCGCCCACCGAGCTACCGACACCAGACCGAGGCCTCCCCATAGCAGCGGTAGAGGAGGCCTCCTCCGCCCTGGTCCTGCATCCACTCGGCGCTGCAC
>Ga0209058_1002072_pt1 | contig 16738 bp, 15 predicted proteins | sample GraSoiAngelo_147_FD_185904 | JGI IMG/M metagenome (GOLD analysis project Ga0209058, IMG submission 185904) | Grasslands soil microbial communities from the Angelo Coastal Reserve, California, USA - 14_1009_05_40cm (SPAdes) (version 2) | ecosystem: Environmental > Terrestrial > Soil > Grasslands ... | reverse complement strand
GCAACTGCAATCCAGACGGTAAGCAGCAAAGGATACGATGGCTTCGCGATTGCGCTCGTAAGAGCCGACCCGTAGCGACAAGCTTCCCCCGTAGGCTGTGCGCTAAGCCCAGCGCTAATTTTTCTTCAATTATCGCAAGTCGACTAACGGTGGGCTCCTTCCCCCCTGAAAAGAACAGCGCCAAGTCCGCCCAGAATTGCCGCAGGTACTCCAAAGACCATGAAGAACTTGGAATCGGTCAATGATACGTAGGCAAGCTCGATGGCCCGAGCAGGAGAACTACAGCAAATAACTAGGAGAGCATGGGCAACTCGATAACCCCTCGGACTTCGAAGCCGGATACTTCGGTGCGCAGCATCGCACACTTCATAGAGCGTCCTTGCATCTCTTAAATCCGCGGGGGGGAAAGTCAGTGAGCTGGGCAATCGCTCCGACAAACTAAAAATCGCCCATTCTCCTACCGACAGAAAGGGCCTTCGAAAAACTCGGTACGGATTCGGCCGTTGGAGCAGTGAAACATAGAATCCTAGAAGGACGCTTAGCAGTTGGTCCATGCAGTTTAAATGCGAAGCTGGCCTAGGCAGAATGCTTCCTGTTGGGATACATTACAATCTTGCCGCAGCGGCCCGACTTCATTAATGCAAACGCCTTCGAGAACTCGTCAAGATTAAACCTGTGAGTGATGACTCTTGACAGGTCCACTTTGCCGGTCTTCAAAACCTCAGCAGTCTCATACCAGGTTTCGAAAAGCCGCCGTCCAAACACACCACGGACCCGTGCGTCTTTGAAAACAATCCAGTTCTCCACGTCGAACTCGATCCGTTTCGACGGCAGACCGAACAGCACGGCGGTCCCTCCTGGTCTCAAGACCTCAAAGCCCTGCTGAAAAGAGGGCTCAGCACCGGACATTTCAAAAAACACGTCCACCCCATGACCATCTGTCAAACGCTTAATCTCATCGACAACCTTCACCTCCCCCGCGTTGAGAAGTGTGGTTGCACCCATGTCCGCAGCGAGCTTCAACCTGTAGTCAACAATATCCACCCCGAAAATACTCGTCGCCCCGAAGGACTTGCACAGGCCAATCAGACAAGCCCCAATAGGCCCACAGCCAAAGACCGCGACTCGTTTCCCGGAAATCTCCGCCGAAGATGCAGCGTGAACCGCGTTCCCAAGAGGCTCCTGCGCCGAGGCGACCTCAATCGGAATCTTACGATCGTTAAGCCAAGCAGTCTGCTCATTCAAGCGATGGTAGTTTGCAAAACATCCGTCCGTGTCAACTCCTCGAAGCTTCATCCGCTCACAAATGTGCGCGTTCCCCGTTCGGCACTGGAAACACTTACCACAGAAAATATGCGTCTCGCCTGAAACAATATCCCCCACTCGAAGGTCGGAAACCTCGGGACCCACCTCGACCACCTTACCCGCGAACTCGTGCCCCATGACAAACGGAGGCTTCACTCTGTCCCGCACCCAATCACGCCAATCGTAAATCTGCATATCAGTCCCGCAAATCGACGTTGCCTCCACACGGACAAGCACCTCGTGCAGTCCGGGCTTGGGCTGAGGCCAGTTCTCAAATACGGCACCACTACCAGGCTCGTCTTTCACAACAGCTTGCATCTGGGACTTCAACAAAGGGCCCTCGAGACTGAGCGTTTTGCTCCGTCGTGACCTGTAAACGTTTGTTCCTAGCGGTTGCTCCTAGAAATCTACGCTTTCCTGTATGGCCCGTAAGACAGCATTACCCTTCTACCAATGAGATACGAGACAACGCCGGCTGTCACGGTCGGGACCGGTAGAACAAATGGAAGACCAAGCACACTTGACCCCACCCCAGCCAAGGCCATGAACACTCCCACTAGTCGTATCATGCTTCCAACCAGGTGCTTCCAGAACCGCATTTGCGAACAAACGTTTTACTCTGGTCGCTAATTCTAGCTCTTGAGATTATGGGCCAGCAGTCCGGTTTCCAACGCCAACCCCTACTCACCGCGCTTCGTTCCGAGCTTGAATGTCTCGAAAAAGACGAGCTATTATGGCGGGTACGAACCCTCCAGACCCCATCAGCCCCTCATGCGATCGTTGACGGGAAGAAAGTCCTCGTTCTCTGCTCAAACAATTACCTGGGACTGGCGAACCATCCGAAACTGAAACAGGCCGCGATCGCAGCCACCAAGAAGTACGGCGCAGGCTCGGGCTCGGTCCGCGTCATCGCCGGCACAATGTCTATCCATCGCAAACTAGAACAGGCTCTCGCCAGGTTCAAGCACAGCGAAGCATCGATAACCTTCCAGTCCGGCTTCGCAACAAACGCGGGAACAATACCAGCCCTCGTCGACGAACACGACCTCATCATCAGCGACGAGCTCAACCATGGGAGCATCATCGACGGCTGCCGGCTCACAAGGGCCGAGAGACGCGTCTACAAGCACCGCGACGTCTCAGATCTTGAGAAGCAGTTCCAGAACACCGACCAGTACCGCCGCATCCTAGTCATAACAGACGGCGTCTTCAGCATGGACGGAGACATCGCACCGCTCAAAGACATCGTAAAAACCGTCCAGGACCACGGAGCAATACTCTACGTTGACGATGCCCACGGTGACGGCGTCCTAGGTAAGAATGGACGCGGAATCTCAAACCACTTCAACGTTGAAGGACAGGTCGACATTGAAATGGGAACCTTCTCCAAAGCGTTCGGCTGCGTTGGAGGCTACGTCGCCGGCTCTCGAGACCTCTGCTTCTATCTGCAGAACAAGGTCCGAAGCTACCTCTTATCCGGGTCCCAACCACCAATGGTCGTAGGAGCATGCTTGGCCGCCGTCCAGCTGGTAGAGAAACAACCGGGCCTAGTCAAGAGGCTCTGGGACAACACGGGCTACTTCAAAAAAGGTCTTAGGAGCCTCGGTTTCGACACTGGAAACAGTGAGACCCCGATAACACCAGTCATAACAGGCGACAGCAAGAAAGCACGAACACTAGCAGATGAACTATTCAAAGAGAAAGTCTTCGTCCTCCCAATCGTCTACCCAATGGTCGCCAAGGACAAGGCTCGAGTCCGAACAATTGTAACCAGCGCGCACACGCGCAGAGACCTCGACACAGCGCTCTCCGCGTTCGAAAAAGCCGGGCGGGCGCAACAACTAATTTAGCACACCACGAGCCAACCGGCAACTCAAGGCCCGAATGCCTGTAAGGCCCCATTCACGCGCGCTCACCGTCCGTACCGTGCAGACTCTGGACCTCGCAGACAAGCCCAATTCGAGCCCTAGACCACGAGACAAGCCTAAGACAGGCCCAAACCCACAACCAATCCCCTCAGGGGCGACCACCCTCAAACCCTACAGAACCCGATTCCCGGTCTCCTATGAAACCAGATTTACGATCCAAGAACCTGACCCGGAATGTCAAAAACAGGCGCAGCCAAAACCGTACGCCGCCTCCCAATCCTGTCAAGAAGCCTCAGATAAGCAGTAACAGGGCTCTTCCTTCTCAACAAGTACGAAAAGTGAATACCCTCAGCCTCATCCTCCAGCTTCTCGAACGCTTCCCCGGCAAGCTCCACCCCCACCTGAAGCCCGTCAGCGGACAACCTACGCATCACGGGGGCAGGCAACGGAATACCAAATTTTTGCGTGACATAGACAATATTGTTCAGACTGGCAGGTATTGACACCTGGATAAAAAGAGGAACATTAAGCCCGGCTGACAAGAGGGCATCACGATGGTCAAGTACCTTCTCACTGTCAAATGACATGTTCGTGATGACAAAGTCCGCACCCGCTTCGACCTTCGTGAGGGCTCTCAAAACCTCGGACTCAGTATCTTGAGCATACTGGTTTGTTGTCGCTCCAATAGACGGACGCTTTCCATTAGCGGAGTCTACAACTCTGCGGATCAGGTCTGCGGTCTTGGCGAACTCGTACTTATCCCGCTCCCGGTCAGAGAACGGGTCCCCGTAGAGAACGAGAATGTTCTCAAGCCCCTTCAAAAGCAAACCTTGAACTTTGACAACATCCTCCTCTCTACAGTCCCTACAGGTTAAGGTCGGCACCGTCTCGATACCGGCTCCTCTAGTCAGAACAGCAGAGGCTAGGCTTCTCTGCTGAGGACTAACATTGAATGTGACTGGATAGCTTGAGTCATGGTTGCCGTTTCTCAGAGCAGGAATAGTGATTGCGTCGACACGACCATTGAGACTTGAGAGGTCTTCTTTCGTCACCCGATCGGGAATGACTTCGACAGTGACGAGGCGTCTTTGTCGAGCCAGCTCACCCAGCTTCAGGAGTATTCCTCCCGAGCGAGCGCAGCTCCCTTCACAATGTTCGACAGTTTGCTGCTAGATGTTTCCCACGTCCTGGTCCGCAACCCGCAGTCAGGGTTGACCCAGACTTTCGCAGGGTCCCCGACTAGCTTTGTTGCGTAGACAATTCTATCCCGGATGAGTTCAGGAGACTCGATGATGTTCCTTCCCAAGACCCTGCCGGCTCCATACCCCACTTCTCCCGAGAAATCATGCACGTGAACGACTCCTACCCCGAACTCGCCTCCAAAGCCGCCGTCGACAAAATCCCGAATCGATTCGTATCCAACCCTCTCACTCTTGTCAGCCCCAAGTCGGGCCGAATCCCGATTGGCAAACTCCAATGCCAATTGACTGCACTTGTCCAGCTTCGGCGCATATTCAGCAAGCACCTTGTAACCGATTTCCGAGGGGTAGCAAGTGTGGTCGCTGAACTTACAGTTGAAACCCCGCACCGTCTCATTCCACCCCTCGACAAACAGCTCCAAGTCAAACGGTTCCGGGTGGGTTGTCACCGCGGGCTCATCGATCTGAATCCACTTCGCCCCAGCATCTACAAGGTCTCGAATCTCGGGGCGTATGACGTTCTGAACAATGTTGAGAAGAAACTCACGTTTCGCCTCCTGTTTTCGCTGTTTCAACCCGCTAGCGGAGCCACGCCTTAGATAGAACTCATTGAAAGACCACTCGACGAGTGTGTAGGGTCCGGTAATGGGGACCTTAACCTGGCTTCTAGAATTCTCTTTAACGTCTCCGAACTCTTGAAGGTAAATCGGATGCCGCCGTTTAACCTCTCCCAAAGCAACCGCTTTCTTGAAGTACTTGTAGTCGAAAGATTGGACGTGGCCGAGAAATTCCATTCCTTCAATCGCTTTGATTGCATGTTCGTACATCTCTACCCGCTGTTGTTCCCCGCCGACCCCGATGTTATCTAGCCCGGCGTTCTCGAACAAACGAAGTCCATACAGCGTGGAGAGCTGGAACACGAGACGCGATCGGTTCTTCGTGTCGGGCTCTTTCAGAACAGCATTGATCCTATCATGGAAGTCTCTAACTGTAAGCCTGTCGGCCCAAGCCTCAGCGTCTTCGACATCAACTGTCGATAATGGACGACGTATGCCCTCAATCCTCCATCTGGGTTTGGATAGGCTTCCTATTTCTTGAACTGGAAACAGTTTCTCCACTAGGGCCAATCCTCCGTGAGGAGTTTGGAGGCCTTGGCTAGGGACTGGGCTTTCTGGTCAGCAATGTTCCTCGGAACATGTCTTAGGTCCGTGTTGGGCGCGAGAACCAATTCCTTGGCTTCTAGCCTGCGGCTAACTTGTTTAGCCGTTTTCGCGATCCAGTCCGGTTCTTCGACATGTGATTCTCTCGAGTCTACTATCCCAAGAACAAGCTGTCCCCGTGTGTTTCCATGAATGGTTGAGAGGTCTGTTTCGTAGAGGTCTACCCCTACGCCTGCGACTGGAAGGTTTAGAAGCTCTTGAAGGACTGGTCCAGGGTCTCCGAAGAAGGTGTGGACGATAACCTTCGAAGCGTTTGCATTCGCAGCGATTTTAACTGCGCTTAGAGCTGAATCCAGCTCTTCTGGCCCAAATGGTTTCTTCCGATAGGGTCGGTATACGAGGCACGGTTCTGAAAGCTGAACTAGGGACACTCCTGATTCAACAAGTTTGTCAACGACCTGACGCTCGGCTCTGGCAACATCTCGAAGCAACTCCTCCGGATCTTCATAGAACTCGTTCTCCGAAAGCTCAGAAAAGGAAAAAGGACCAGGGATTGAGACTTTCCAATTTCCGATGATAGGAGAGATGCTTTTCTGAACGAAACCGTCGACATCAAACTCTCCTAGCCCCACCTCCCGCGTCACGATTGGCTTCTGGTAGAACGTATTCGTGTCGAACCATCTTGAGTATCTAGCGCCGTATGTCACACCGGAGAGCGAGCGCGTTAGAGGTCTCATCGGGTCCTGCCAGGTGAGAGCGCCATCCGACAAATAGTCGAAATTGAGTCCATGTTGGAGCTCAAGAAGCTGCATTGTGTCTAACTTGAGGCGCTCTTGAACCTCATTCCACCCGACCTGCCCTCTATCAAAGGCTCTTGTGAGCCCGATCAAGGCCTCGGACCGTGAGTGAAGACCTGAAAGGTGGACACCGGGACACATGAGCTTTCGCATGTGCCCGAGAATATTCCCGTTATATAAGCCGTCCCGTACTGCTATTCCCAAGAGAATATATAGGTGAGCCTATTCCCATGGGAATAGTCCCCGTCGAGTGTGATGAAACATAGGAATGCTACCGCTTCTTGAAGAGATTCAGCAGCGTAGGAGAGAACTTGGATTGACACAGTCGAGACTCGCGGTCCTAGCCGGCGTTAGCCAATCGATAATAGCTAAGATTGAGGGTGGGTCCGTGGACCCCTCCTATTCTATTGCTGGAAAATTGTTCGCCGCCCTTGACAGGGTTGGCGTAGCGCCCACTCGAAGGGTCAGCGAGTTGATGAGTCATCCCGTGGTCTCGGTTTCGAGAATGCAGCTGGTCCGTGAAGCCGTTGATCTGATGAAGCGGAGGGGGTACTCCCAACTCCCTGTTTTCGAGTCGAGTAGACCGGTTGGAAGCATATCCGAGAAAACCATCCTCGACCGTGCAGCGCGCGGCGAGACCCTTGAGGGATTGCTGGGACGAAGAGTGCGGGAGATCATGGACCCTTCCTTTCCCGTCGTCGATGAAGACACCCCCTTGGATTTCGTATTCGGCCTCTTGCAGGGAAACTACGGGGTTCTCATAACGAGAGGGGCGAACGTTGTTGGCATGCTCACTAAGTCCGATCTTTTGAAGATCAGAAGATAGCATGACAGATTGAGGCTTGTTTCTTTCGAACAAGACTCGAAGTAACAGTATCATTATTCGGGGTATTGATAGCCTGTTCCCTGCTGCTCGTGGGTTGTGTGAGTGGCTGTTAGGGTCAGGGAGAGGAAACAGAGTAGGCTAGACAGAAATGTTTCACATGTCGATTTTGGACCTGTTAATGTTTGCGCCCACACTTATTGGAATAATCACATTATTCGGCAAGAAGAAAGAGGAGCTTCACGTGCCTGTGGAGATACCGGCTCAGACTGGACAGTCAAATGATTCAGGGGCAGGCCTGGACTCTTCAACCCAGACCTCGACGCCGTTACCGGCAAGGTCGCTCCAACAGAGCGATGATAAGGCAAGTCGTCCGCCTCCTGAAGGTTCGTTGAACAACCTTCTGCAGTCGTTGCTAAACGAAGTGCCAGCGGGTGAGCGCAATTCCTCAGAAGGGAGGCTCCCGGAGCAGCTCAGTACTCCAGACTGGGTTCCTCGCAGAGCAACTCCTCCTAGCAGACCAATGGTTCTCGTTCCTGATGACACTGGAAAGCGGGTGCTGCAGCCTGTCGGAACACAAGAACAATCCGTACCCACCAAGCCAACGTCTATCCCCGTGACGGATTTTGGCCAGAAGCAGGCGCCCCCAATGACACCTGGAGCTGTTAACAGGACCATAATTTCCGAGCCGAAGAAACCTGAAAGGATTGAAGCGTCTCGAAAAGAGGAGGAACTGGCATCTTCGTCTCAGCCATCTGCTGCACGATCAACCCGCGTCTATGGGGGGTTCGGCCGCTTGTTCGAGCTGACCCAAAACGCCCTTGCAACCCCAGGGCTAGTACTGGTCTCAGGCGTGAAAGGTGTTGGGAAAACGAGTCTTTGCATCTCGCTCTCAGACGCCTATATCAAACAAGGCAGCCCTTGCGTTTTTGTCGAGTACGACCAGCCATGCTCTACTCTAAGAGAGAAGATGAAAACTCTAGGCTGCGACCCATCACCTAGCGAATCATCCTACAGGCTATTGATGGTTGATGGATTCTCGGCACAGTCAGAAGTCTTTTCGATGGAACCCTACTATGTTGAGAAGCCTCTCGATCTAGAAAACGTTCAGGACGTCGTTTCAAGGAATGCGAGCATCTTCACTGGGGAAAAGCTGGGAATCATATTGGACTCGTTGGACCCTGTTGCTTCCAAGATTCCTGCGAATGAAGCCATTCGGAAGCTTACCGCAATGGTCGCCAAAATGCGGGAGCTTGGAGCGACTTTTGTCGTTACGGTAACTCCTGACTCGCTTTCCAAGGAATTGGCTACGTCGCTTGAGGAATTGGCCGATTGCGTGCTCGACCTGGAAAAGTCTGGGTCCGGCGGTCGTTTGAGAGTTCGAAAACTCAAGGGGGCTGCTTCGAAGCAAAAGCCTGAAGACTTTGAGATAGGCTCAGGTAAAGGAATGGTGTTCGCCTAGTTCGACCAGGTACCAAGCTTTCTTCCGGGTTCGAAAACCTATGTTGCGTCATACCACCTCTCCGTCCTCATTGATTCTGCAGGGGGAGAGGTGACGATTTTCGGCGGCTTCGCACTAATTTGTGACCGGTTTCCGTTCTTTGGCCGGGAGCTGTTGGGAAATGTTGGCTAGGGGGTTTCGAAATACGATTAACATTTTCTCCAAGAGGTCACCTATCGGGCGATGGAAAGGAATGAATCGTTATTCTTCAGGTGCTGGCTGTTTCTCTTTCCTTGTCTCGACCGGTGCAGGTGCGGGGAGCAGGGATTCGAGTGGAACCCACCTTGATTTCTGAGCGCCCGCGCCCTTAACCCAGGCTCCATTGCCATCTATCCACTCGATTGCGCCTTCGATGACGTCTCCATTCATGAGTGTGACCTTTACGCTTTCTCCAGGCTTAGGAAATGGAGATGACATCGTGCGTCCGTTTCTTCACGAGAGCGACTGGATAAAACCCTGTTCTTAGGCAGGAAAACCCGAGCAAAGTCATGTACGTGACGCCATCTATCCTTTAGGGATGGTACGAACTCAAGATTGCACTCGTCCATAAGGGCTTCAGCTGGAACGCTAAGTCTGCGAGGGCCGTACCTGCTGCGTCCACCTGTAGCTAGTGACGAAACCCTGCCTCGACACGTAGCCAGCTAGGCCCTTCTTCAGACTCGCCAAGTGTCCAAATCCGACCACACCCACCACTAGACCGCTAGAAGCGTCCATAATGTCCTGCAGCCGCTCCACCATATGCTCCTCTCGCCGGTCAAGAAGAAGTCGGCTAAGATTCGGGTAACGCGACCGAAACGCGACCACCTGCTCTTGAATGTTCTCCGTCAAGCCCAGCAATCCCTGTCGCCCAAATGGCAACGTCGCGATCCCTGCAACAGAGTCGACCGCTACCCGGAGCTTCTCTTTCAAAGGAAGAGAACGAAGCCCCTCCACCGTAGCTGAAATTGGCAAATCAATCAGTTCAACCCTGGCCCCCACTGAGCGGGCCGCTTCCAGTGCTCGCAACATCTCAGTCCCCGGTGCAGAACCGGTCAACCGGCCCGCAAATCGTTCCAGCAATACCAAACCAAGATAGGATGGTCCAAGGGATCCGGTCGCTCTCGCAGACCCAGGCTTCTCGAGAGCCAGAAGCCTTGAACGGTCTAGTTCCAGTGCTACAACTTCCGGGCGTAGCCTAAGAATGGTATCCCTGACAAACACCGCCGCCCTCGGGTCAACGTGCACGGTCCCCACTAACATCAGCCGGTCCCCTACCTGTTCGAGCCCTGTTGTCTCTTCAGCCAAGTCCGCCCGCCTGGAGGTTGAACGTCTATAAGGCGGGGTCCTTGTGCCTTTCTACGCTCACTGGGAAATATCAGCGAAGGGGCCACAACCTGGAGAATCTTGACGAACTCGCGGACGAACGCGACAGGGTCAGGGTTCAAGAGCGCGAAGCTCTAGAACATCTAAGCCAGACCCGCGCAAAACTGTCAAGAGTCCGAACGGAACTCCAAAACCTCCGAAAAACCCGCGACGAGCTCAACGAAACCGTCAAGGCCTTAAAAAAGGCCCGGGACGGACTCCGTGATTCAGGCCGCAAGAACATAATTTCACTAAGCGGCGTCCAGAAATTCGCCAAAGGTATTCGCGAAGGGACAGAGGCACAGCGCGAACTATCTCGGCTTGAATGGAAGATGCAGACCTCGCCCCTCGAGAAAGAGGAGGAGAAACGCCTTATGATCAAAATCCGTGTCCTAGAGACAAAAGTAGCGGCACAGAAGAGAACGCAGAGACTCCAAGACAACGTAATAAAAAACCGCCAAGAGGCCGACGAGCTACACATGAAAATCCAGGAGGTCGCAGCGCGAAGCCAAGCCCACCATGAAGAGATAGTGAAGCTTGGAGAGGTGTTTCAAGCTTTGAGGACCAAAGCTGACGAGCAGAAGAAGATACTCGATGAGGTGCGGGCTCGGTCCGCCGAGATTCGCCAGAGGTTCTTTTCAATGAGAACAATAACCGCGGTGGCTGAGAGAAAAGCGCAAATGGAGAAGGAGAAGGCCCACAAGCAGAGCCTGAGAAAGGAAGCCCAACGAAAACTTAGCCAAGGTGGAAGAGTCTCGCTAGAAGAGCTCGAGGCTCTCTACGGAGATGATGAATGAAGCCACCAGTAGCCATCATAGGCGGGTCTGGAATCAGCAACATCATTAAAGGTCAAAGGCTAACCGTCGGCACTCCATACGGGCCAACGCCACCCCTCACCGTTGGCGAGCTGGAGGGAAAAAAAGTGATATTCATTCCTCGACACGGAGAAAACCATTCCGCGCCACCACACAAGGTGAACTATCGAGCAAACATACATGGTCTCAAGAAGCTTGGAGTAGAGCGAATAATCGCGACAAACGCAGTCGGGGCTATTGACCAACGCCTAACACCTGGCGACATAGTCATCCCTAACGATTTGGTTGACTTTACCAGATCCAGACACAATACCTTCTACGAAGGCCCACCTGTTACACACATTGACGTTTCCGAGCCCTATTGCCCGACTCTACGAGGGGTCCTGACAAGCGCAAATGGATCTAGCGGACATGAAAGTGTCGAACAAGTTGTGATGGCTTGCACGGAGGGACCCCGATATGAAACGCCTGCGGAGATACGAATGCTTAGAACTGTGGGCTGCGGCATTGTTGGTATGACAGGGGCTCCCGAGGTATTCCTTGCCCGTGAGCTAGAATTATGCTATGCTTCCATTTGTTTCATCTCCAATATGGCGGCGGGACTCCAGAATAGTCTTTCAGCCCAAGAGGTAGAAGATAGAGGGAGAGACACAACCAGGATTCTAAACGATATTATCGCAGAAGCCGTTCGAGAGATTCCTGACAGGAGAACCTGCCCGTGCGCAAAAGCTCTAGCTTCGGCCCAACTATCCAAGCCAGAGAGAGCAAGAGGGGGTGGCAAAATTGCTTGACCGAATGCTGAGGCTGGCGGGAGTCTACACTGCGTACGAAAAGTGGTTAACGCAGCAGGTCAAAGGGCAGCAAATGCCCGAGCATGTCGGCATCATCCTAGATGGGAATAGGAGGTGGGCTTGGCAGAAAGCTCTCACTCCAAACGACGGTCACTCTGTGGGAGCAAAGGTTGGAGAAGAAGTCCTCAATTGGTGCCTTGACCTTGGAATCAAGACACTTACCCTGTATACCTTCTCGACCGAGAACTTTGAGAGGCCAAGCGAGGAGGTCAACGCAGTTCTCAAGATTGTCGAGGAGGAGGCAAGCAAGCTTCGCAGAGATCAGCGCCTTCATTCCCAGAGGGTTCGGGTCAAGGTGCTTGGAAAGATTGATCTTCTCCCGAGCAGTCTAAGAGATGTTCTCGTCCAGCTTGAAAACGAGACTCGTAATTACGACGGGCACTTTCTGAATGTTGCAATAGCCTATACGGGAAGGGCGGAGATTGTCGACGCGACGAAGAAGATTGTTGAGGCCGTCTACCAGGGAAGTCTTTCGGCTGACCAGATTGACGAGGATATTTTCCACAAGTACCTGTACACCGCGCATCTGCCAAACCCTTACCCCGACCTCGTGGTTCGAACTTCCGGCGAGGAACGATTGAGCGGCTTCCTCCTGTGGCAGGCTGCCTACAGCGAGCTGGTATTTGTGGACGTATACTGGCCCGAGTTTAGGAAGATCGACTTCCTGCGAGCCATAAGACTGTACCAAAGACGGCACCGCCGGTTCGGCAGGTAGCAATGCAACTCACGGGACCTAGCCTAGACCGATCGGTCCAGCACGTAATCCGTAGGCCAGGCAGAAGGGGCCCGAGACTTTGGTGTTTATCAAGAGAATAGACATCCGCGGTTTCAAAACGTTCAGCAAGAAGGTCTCGATTAGCCTCGACAGAGGATTTACTGTAATCACCGGACCAAACGGGTCTGGAAAGTCCAACATTCTCGACGGGCTCAAGTTCGCTCTGGGAGAACTAAGCCCGAAAGAGTTGAGAGGTGCCAGTTTGTCAGATCTCGTCCACAAATCTCAGGCAGAAGGTGCCCGGTCGGCCCACGTAGCCGTCCAGTTTGAAAATGGAGATCGGAGGATTCCCGTCGAATCAGACCTAGTAACCATATCGCGAGAGTTTTCGAAGGGTGGTGAAGGTATCTACCGTCTTAATGGCAGGCGAATGTCGAGAAAACAGGTCCAGGATATTCTCAGCTCCGCTGACATTCAAGTCTCAGGCTTCAACATGATCGCACAGCATGCGATAACTCGGTTGGCAGAGATTGGATCGGAGGAGCGGCGAAGGATTCTCGAAGAGCTGATCGGAATTGGGGTCTTCGAAGCGAAGAAGGCCGAGGCGAAGCAGCAGCTCCAACAGGCAGACGTGAACCTGAAAGTTGCGGCGGCTAGGGTTGATGAGGTTCGGACTCGGATAGAGCAGCTTGAACTGGAGAGGAACAACTTGTTGAGGTTTCAACTCTTAAAGCGGGAGATTGGCGGGCAGCAGGCCAGGATACTTTCAGGCCAAGTGGCCGGTCTGGAGAGGAGGCGGACAAGTCTTAGCCAACAGCTGGAAGGCGAGCAGGAGAAACTCGACGCCGTGCGCGTGGAGAGGGATGCCCTCACAAAGCAGCGTGTGCGTGTAGAGGCGGAGAGGCAACGGTTCGAAGAGACGACGGTCACTAAGGGAAACCAGGAGCTTTTCGACATAGAGAGAAAAGTTGCAGAAGCTGGCAGTGAGATGGTTAAGGCGAGGACTGAGGTTGAGACTCGGAAGAATATTCTATCAACCCGGACCAAGCAACATGACGCGCTTCTCCTAGAAACCCAGGGGATAGAGAGCAAAGTCAAAGATCTCACAGCTTCTATCCGTTCACTGTCAGCACGAGGAGCTAGTGTTGAGGAGAAATATGTAGAATCGCTTGCGACCGTTCGGAAATTGGCCGAGAAATCCCGGGCCGCTCGAGAATCTCTTGTTGAGGATGAGGAGAAACTTGGCAATTTGCTAGGCGAAATTGACGGGCTAAGCAGGGCGCTCGTCGAACATACGGTGGCGAGCAAAAGTAGCTCGACGAAACTTGACTTGACGGCCGGTACGCTTCAATCTCTTGAGGTTAGGCGGCAAGAGTTCTCGCAGATGGTTGACGAGTTGAAGCTGCGGATACGTGAACTGGAGCGTTTGGAGAAGGACGAGGGGAAGAGACTGCTGGGTGTAGAGGAGAGGGCGGCTCAGAACCTGCAGCTGAAGGGACAGAAGGAGAGGGAAGTGGAAGAGGCTCTCGACGTAGCCAAGAGAGCACGTGTGACTGTCATAGAGTTCAATACCCAGAAGAGCCTGGCGGACAGCCTGCAGGCCGAGGAGCGTGCCCTTCAGAAGCTTGAGGAGATGGCGAAGCAGGGAGCCCTCGACGGAATCCTGGGAAGGCTAGAGGAGCTTGTCAAGTTTGGCGACGAACACAGGAAGGCGGTCGAAGCCGCGAGTGCCGGATGGATGAGCGCGCTCGTCGTGAAAGACCTGTCCGTGGCTGTCAAGTGCATTGAAAGTCTCAAACGGACAAAGCTAGGTCGGGTGAAGCTCATTCCATTGGACGATCTGGAGCTGAAGGACGAAGGGTCCGAGCTCACGGAAACAGTGGGTGTTGTGGGTCCACTTTCTGCAGTGATTAGATGTGATAAGATGATTGCTCCCGCCGTCGAGTTCGTGTTCGGTGATACCGTGTTGGCGAGTAACCAGAAAGCGGCGTTCCTCACGGCGGCTAGTGGCAGAAGGTGCGTTGTGATTAGCGGGGACCTCTACGAGCCGGGAGGCGGCTTGGAGAGCGGGTATTACAGGGCCCCGTTCGACGTCTCGACTCTGGTGCCCCGGTATAATGCGTTGGAGGGTTTGGAGAAGACTGTCAAGTCTCTGGAGTCGCTGGTGCAACGTCAGCGAGGAGAGATTGACCGACTGGACTTGGAGATTCGCAGGCAGGGGGAGGAGCGAGTTGAGTCTGCGAAGACGCGAGAGACACTGATGAAGGAGGTGGAGGCAGCGCGCAAGAGCCTTGAGCGGTTGAGGGAGGCGCTTCAGACGACGCGGAAGAGAATCGGCTCGCTTGAGGGGTCGATAGAGAGGGAGAAGCAGCTTCTCGACGAGATGGTTGGAAAACAGGTGGAGCTGAAGAAGCGCTTGTCCGTTCTCGAAGAGGAAAAGGCTAGGATGAGAGTCGAGCAAAGACGGCAGATTCTTGGAGAGATGGAGCAGGAGCGGGTCAGAGTGGCCGGGGAGACGGAGGCCTTGTTGAGGGAGAAGCTGGATTTGGAGAGTAAACTGGCCTCTCAACACTCCTCGCTTGACACTCTGAGGCCGAATTATGACCCGGTTCGGATTCAGCTCCGCTCGTTCGAGTCCGAGATTGGCAAAGAAGAGTCGCGAGTCAAAGAAGCCTTGGGCAGAATGGAGCAGCTTCAGCAGCAAGTGAGGGAGCTGGAGCATGAGAAGAATCGTGTGGTCGAGAGTCTGGGGGCTGTGAGCGGGGAGAGGGAGAAGTACAATGTGCAGTTTGGGGAGATTGAGAAGAAACTTCAGGCTCTCTTGGAGCAGATGGACCCCGTTAACTCCACCGTTTCCGAGCTGAAGGCGGGCTTGAGAGAGGTGGATACCCAACTTGCCATGTGGAAGTCCCAACTGTCAGGCCTGGGATTAGAGGCGCCGTTGGAGGTCGGCGAGGAGGTTGTCCGGGAGGCTGAAGAACTGAAACGTGTCTTGCAGGACGAGATGGACGAAATTGGAGCGGTGAACCAGCTCGCTGTGCAGCAGTATGACTCGCAGAAAGATGGGTACAAGCAGCTGTCAGTCCGGATAACGGAGCTAGAACGGGAGAAGCTCGGCATCATCGATTTCATGAACGAGCTCGAGTCGAAGAAGCGGGACGCTTTCATGTCAGCCTTCAACAGGGTCAACGACACGTTCCAGTCACTCTTCGCGGAGATGACTGATGGTCAAGGGCATGGCCGAATGGCACTGGAGAACCCTGACAGTCCATTCGAGGGTGGACTGGACGTGTTCTTACAGTTTCCCGGAAAGCCGGAGTTGACCATGGGCAGCGCAAGTGGAGGCGAGAAGTCTGTCGCTACTGTGTGCTATTTGCTGGCGTTGCAGCAGATTCACCCGATGCCGTACTACGTGATGGATGAGATTGATGCTCACTTGGATGTTCTCAACACGAAAAGGCTTGCGACTCTGGTCCGCTCAAGGAGTAAGGGTTCGCAGTTCATTGTCATCTCGCTGAAAGACACGACGATCTCCCGGGCGGATAGGGTCTACGGTGTCTTCCAGGAGAAGGGTATGAGCCAGGTCATCTCGCTGCCTGCTCGGGCGGTAGCTGTTGATTGAGCGAGCCTGTCGGGGACCAGTTCTGGCTGAAGCATCCGTACTCGGTACTCTTCGACCTAATTCATCTGCAAAGGGTGAAGCCTTGGGACGTAAATCTGTCAGCCCTGCTCGGCGAGCTGTTGAGGGAGATGAAGGGCCGTGGGTTTATCGACTTCTCTGTGTCTGGGACGGCTCTTTTGTCTTCTGCTATTCTGTTGCGGATGAAGTCGGAGCTTGTCTTGAAGATGGAGGATCCGCCTAAGCCGCCGGTGGCGAGGCCGACAGACTATGTTCCACCTCCGCTCATGTTCCCGTTGAGGTTCGAGTCGACGACCACCTCGCTGGACCAAGTGTTGAAGGGGATTTTGGAGGTTTTGAAGGCGGAGCGGCTCTTGCCAGCTCAGCTGCAGCAAGCGTCTCGGACTCCTGAAGTGTTCGAACAGGTTGACGATTTTCTCGTGAAGATTGAGGAGAACATCAAAGCATTCTATGCCAAGGTTATCTTGGAGCATTCGCGGGGGCGTAGCATTAGCTTTCTACGTTTGCTCGGGAAAGGTAGCGTGTTAGAAGCTGTCAGGACTTTCATCATGCTCTTGTTCCTCGCTGCAGAGGGTAAGATTGGTTTGTCCCAGGACGAGGAGTTCGGGGATATTAGGGTCGAGTTGAGGTTGAGTGGAGGCTCAGCAAGTCCAGCCGCAGCCTAGTCCTTCCTCGTCTGGGAGGTCGAAGGCTCAGCAGGAGCAGTTGTGCGAGGCTGCGTTG
>Ga0209058_1002062_pt1 | contig 16762 bp, 13 predicted proteins | sample GraSoiAngelo_147_FD_185904 | JGI IMG/M metagenome (GOLD analysis project Ga0209058, IMG submission 185904) | Grasslands soil microbial communities from the Angelo Coastal Reserve, California, USA - 14_1009_05_40cm (SPAdes) (version 2) | ecosystem: Environmental > Terrestrial > Soil > Grasslands ... | reverse complement strand
CGATCTCCTGCAGACCCTGGACAGATACCTTCGGATAAAGCCGCCCCTCGTGTACATCTTGGAGCACTTCGTCTACCGGCTGCCGGCGGGGCTACATACCTACCTGCCGGTGGTCATGCTCGTCGCGACGATCTTCCGCTTCCTGACACTCAGCCGCAATCACGAGCTGACCGCGCTCAAGGCCGCCGGCATCAGCCTCTACCGGGTGAGCGCGCCGGTCCTGGGCCTCGGGCTGGCCGTCGCCATCGGGGCCGGGCTCTTTCAGGAGCTCGCGCTGCCCGCCCTCAACGAGCGCGGGGACGAAGTTGACCGGGTCAAGATCCGCGGCCTGGCCCCCCGTCATCTCCAGTCGCGCCAGCGCCTCTGGGTGCGCAGCTCCGACTCGCGCTTCTACCGCGTCGAGCTGCTCTACCCGGGGACGAACGACATGTTCGGGGTGACCATTCTCGAAGTGGACCACGACTTCCGGCTCGTCGGTCGGCTGGACGCGCGGCGCGCGCACTGGACGCCGGCCGGCTGGGAGCTGAGCGAAGGCGCGTACCGGGAGATCGGCGCCGATGGCACGGTGCAGACGGTGCCATTTCTGCGGACGGCGCTGGACCTGACGGAGGAGATGGAGGACTTCATCCGCATCCAGAAGCCCGTCAATGCGATGAGCTTCCGGGAGCTCAAGGACTACATCGCCCGGCTCGAGGCGGCCGGCTTCAAGGTCCGCAAACATCTCGTCGAGCTCTACGCCAAGCTGTCCTTCCCGCTCGTCAATCTGGTCATGGTGCTCGTCGCCATCCCCTTCGCGCTCCAGTCGCCGCGCGGGGGTCGTCTCTACGGGATCGGTCTCGCGCTCGCCATCATGGCGGGCTATCTGGTCGTCCACTACGTCGCGCTCGCCTTCGCACGGGCCGACCTCCTACCGCCCCTGATTGCCGCGTGGACGGCGAACGTCATCTTCATGGGAATCGGCGTGTCCCTCCTGCTCCGCGCTCGCACCTGAGGCGGAGCGGCAGCTCGGTGTATCATCCCGCCAGGGAGGGGTCCCGTGGACGGGGACAGCCATTGCCGCCCCGCCCCGTGGCGCGAAAGGGGAACGTCCCATGTCACTCCGCGCGATGATCCAGCGGCCCATGCCGGTGACCGCTGGTCCTCAGTCCGTTGATGGCCCGCATGGCCGAGGCGGCGGGCTTCCCGGCGGGCTATCTCGGCGGCGGCTCGACCGGCTACCAGAAGGTCGCGCTCGACGCTGGCGGATCTCGGGAGCCTCGGCTACAAGATCGTCGCCGATCCCTCCACCCCGCTGCTGGCCGCCTATGCGGCGTGGAAAAGGATCTACGCGGAGCTGGCCGATGGGTTCGGCGCCAACGTGAGGACGAAACCGGACTGGAGCCCGGTGGAGAAGGACATGCTGGCCGTCATCGATCTCGAGAAACTCCTGGCGATCGAGCGCGCGACCGTCGAGGACGGCACGCGATGACGGCCGTGAGGACGACGAGGGGGTAAGGCGATGCTCTCGAGAGAAGACAACGAGCTCATGTGTCGCGTGGGACGCGGCACGCCCATGGGTGAGCTGCTGCGCCAGTACTGGCTGCCGTGTCTGCCCTCGAGGGAGCTGCCGGCGCCCGATGGCCCGCCGAAGAAGGTCCGTCTGCTCGGCGAAGACCTCGTCGCCTTTCGCGACACGCAGGGCCAGGTCGGACTGCTCTCGGCCAACTGCCCTCATCGCGGCGCCTCGCTCTTCTTCGGCCGGAACGAAGCGTGCGGGCTCCGCTGTGTGTACCACGGCTGGAAGTTCGACGTGACGGGCCGGTGCGTCGACATGCCGAACGAGCCGGACGCGAGCACCTTCAAGGACAAGGTGCGCGCCCGCGCCTACCCCTGCCGAGACGTGAACGGCGTGATCTGGACCTACATGGGCCCGCGCCCCGCGGCGCCGCCGTTCCCCGCGTTCGAGATCAACACGCTGCCGCCCGAGCACGTCTACCCGCCGCTGGTCATGCTGGAGGAGTGCAACTGGGTGCAGGCGCTCGAGGGCGACATCGACTCCTCCCACATCGACTACGTCCACGCCAAGCTCCGGCCTGATGGTAAGCAACGTGGTACCTTCCACCGGGACAAGCGGCCGCGGTTCGAGCTGCTGCCGACGGACTACGGCGCTTGCTACTCGGCCCGGCGGCGCTGGGACGTCGACGGCCTCTACTGGCACCGGATCACCCAGTTCATCATGCCCTTCTTCTCGATGATCGCCGCCAGTGACCCCAATCTCGTCTCGGCGCGCGCGTGGGTCCCCCTGGACGACAACTACAATCTCCAGATCATGATGCGCGGGCGGCTGGACCGGCCGGTGACGGAGCAGGAGCGGGAGCAGGTGCGCGACCCGTTCGCCGCCTGGGGCGGATACCTCGAGCCGACCAGCGATCCCCAGACGCGGTATTACACGAAGGCGAACATTCACAACGATTACCTGGTCGACCACCGGCTCGCGAAAAGCGACCTCATGATCGGCATTCCCTTCCTGGTCAATCTGCAAGATCGGGCGATGACGGAGACGATGGGCCCGATCTACGACCGGACCCAGGAGCACCTCGGGACGACCGACGCGATGGTCATTTATGTGCGGCAGCGGCTGATCGACGCGGCCACGGCGCTCCGCGACAAGAGCATAGTGGTGGCGAACGTCGACGACCCGACCCTGTGCCGCGTGCGTCCGGCCTCCATCCTCCTGCCCGAGGGCGACAGCTGGATCACGGCGACGGAGAAGGCGCGCCAGTCGGACGCGGGCGTGCCCATCGCCTGGGTGCCGTTCGCCCAGTGAGCGCGGTGGCGCCCGCCCCCGCCCCGGGCCTCGCGTATTACGAGGCCGTACCCTATCTGCTCGTGGTCGAGTCGGTCGAGCGCGGGGGGGAGTGGCTGCGGCGCGCGTCGTATCCAGAGCTCCCCGGCTGCGTCGCCGAGGCCGTCTCGGCCGTGGAGGCCATGGAGAAGCTCGAGCAGGCGCGGCTCCGTCTGCTGCGGCAGCTGTGGGACCGCGGCGCGCCGATCCCCGTCCCCCGCCCGCCGCTGCGGGGCGCGGTGGCGGGCTAGTATCCCTTCGCGCGGTCCACCAGGTTCAGGAGCGGCGCGCCGTCCAGGTACCGCCGCAGGTTCTCGACGAAGAGGGTGCAGCAGTCGTCGTCGTAGCTCGCGACGAAGCCCGAGACGTGCGGTGAGACGATGACGTTGTCGACCTTGTACAGCGGGTGCCCGGCCGGCGGCGGCTCCTGCGCGAAGACGTCGACCGCCGCGCCGGCGATGCGCCGCTCCGCCAGCGCCTGCGCGAGCGCTGTCTCGTCGACGCTGGCGCCGCGCCCCACGTTGATCAAGTAGGCGGTCGGCTTCATGGCACGAAGCTCGCGCGCGCCGATCATGTGGTGCGTCTCGCGCGTGAGCGGCGCGCACATCACGACGACGTCTGATCGGGCGAGCAGGTCCGATACGCGGTCGGGCGAAAACCACTCGTCCGGCAGGACGCCTTCAGGATCGCCCGTGCCGGGCGGGCAGTACCCGGGATCGGCGCGGCGCGCGGGCTCCCGCTTGCACGCCAGCACGCTCATCGCAAAGGCGGTCCTGGCGATGCGGGCGAGCTCGCGTCCGATGCTGCCGTAGCCGATCACGCCGAGCGTCGCGCCCCGCACCGCAGTCGGCACGAACAGCGGCCACCGCTGCTCGTCGGGCGGCCACGTGCCCCTCCCCTGCCATTCCACCATCCGCGGCAGGCGATGCGCGAGCCCCAGCAGGGCCGTGATCGCGTACTCGGCGACCGTCGCCGCGTGCACGCCGCTCGCGGTGGTGAAAGCAATCGCGCTGTTCGCGTAGATCGGGTGATCGCAGAGCGCGTTCACGCCGGCCATGTGCACCTGCACCCACTTGAGATTGGGCGCGCGGGACGGATCGCGCGGGAGACTTCCCGCGTAGAGAACGTCCGTGGGCGCGTAGTCGGCGGTCTCCGGATCGCCTTGCGTCACGGTGAGGCGTGACGAGACCTGGCGCAGCCGGTCCAGCTGAGCCTCATCGAATGGCGTCGTCACGAGCACGTTCGGCATAAGGCCGCTAGGGTTGGTCGAAGAGCTTGATCGCCAGTCCTTTACTTCGACTGCGTGAGGCCGCGCAGCGCTTCTTCGAGGCGCTTCTGCTCGGCTCCGTAGGTCGCCCAGTCGCTGCGGCGTAGCGCGTCCTGCGCTCGCGTCCAGCTCTCCCAGGCGCGCTGGACGAGCTGTCGCACGCCGGTGGCGGCGTCGCTCGGCGCACCGGCCGCCGGCGGCGCGGCGGCGGTCGCGCTTTGGCGGCCGCCGAAGATGCGGGAGAGGGATTGCTCGAGCGTCGGCTCCATCGCGATCTGGTTGCCGTACGCGACGATCACCCGCCGCAGCTCGGGCAGCGCTCCCTGCTCGGAGGCGGCGAGGTAGAGCGGCTGGACGTAGATCAGCGACTGGTCGATGGGAATCGCCAGCAGCGAGCCGCGGATCACCGTCGAGCCTCGCTGATTCCAGAGCGAGAGCTGCTGGGAGATCACCGGATCCTGGTCGATCCGCGCGTCGATCTGTCGCGGTCCGTAGACGAGCTTCTGCTTGGGGAAGTTGAACACGATCAGGCGGCCGTAGTTCGGCGGATCGGAGCGGGCGGCCATCCACGCGATCATGTTGTCGCGTCGCGCCGGATTGAAGAGGGTGAGGAGGATGAACTCCTCTTTCTGCTCACCCGGTGGCCGCATGATTGTGAAGTAGGGCTCCATGTCGCGGTCGCGGCCCTCGATCGCCCGTCGCGGTACCGCCCAGAGGTCTTCCTTGTTGTAGAAGACCTGGGGATCGAGCATGTGGTAGGTCGCGTACTTCCGCGCCTGGATGGCGAAGAAATCCTCCGGGTAGCGGATGTGGCGCCGGAGCCCCTCGGGCATCTTGTCCAGCGGCTTGAGGAGCCCGGGAAAGGCGCCGCCGTACGCGCGGACGATGGGGTCGGTCTCGTCGGCACGATAGAAGATCACCGTGCCGTCGTAGGCGTCGACCGTGACCTTCACCGAGTTCCGGATGTAGTTGCCGATGCCGGGAACCGGATCCGAGTAGGGATACCGGTTGGTCGTCGTGTAGCCGTCCAGCATCCAGATCAGGCGCCCGTCGTTGTCGACGACCATGTACGGGTCTCGGTCAAATCTGAAAAACGGGGCGATCTGCCGGACGCGCTGGACGACCGTTCGGTGGATCATGATCCGGCTCTGGTCGGTGAGGTCGTTGGACAGGAGCATCTTGATCTCACCGAATCGTACGGCGAACAGGACCTTCCGGAGGAACGACGAGAGCGGGATGCCGCCGGCGCCGCTGTAGGTCGTGTAGACGTTCTGGTCGCCGGAGGGATAGTCGAGCTCCTGCGACTTGGTTTTCACCAGGACGTACTCGTTCGACACCTCTCCGTAGTAGATCTGCGGCCGCGTGATCTTCGGGAACCCGCCCGTCGACTGGGGCGGGATGTCCTTGACCAGGAACTCCGGCAGCCCTTCGGCGGTGATGCGGTTGACGGGCCCGACCACGGCGCCGTAGCCGTGCGTGAACGTCAGGTGCTCGTTGATCCAGATCCGGGACTGGAGGTGCTGGTACGAGAGTTCGCGCGGCGACAGCATGAGCTGGCGGTACTCGCCGTTCACGACATAGCGGTCGTTGTCCACGTCCACGAACTTGTAGTAGGTCCGGATCTCCTGGAGCTGCGCGAACGTGCGCAGGAGGGGGCGGTAGTCCCACAGGCGGATGTTCTTGATCGTCGCCGAGTTGCGCTCGAGCGCCCGCGCGTCCAGGGTCTCGTCGGCAGGGAATTCGCGCTCGACGATGTGGTCGAGCCCGTACGCCTGGCGGGTCATGCGGATGTTGTGTTCGATGAACGGGCGCTCGGCCGCGAGCTCGTTGGGCGTGACCCGCAGGCGCTGCAGCAACGCCGGGTAGACGCCGAGGCCCGCCACCCACACCAGGGCCAGGGCGATCAGGCCGCCGGCGACCAGCCGCAGGCCCGACCGCGCGATCTGCGCGACGCACGCGACGGCGCAGAGCACCGCGAACACGGCGAGGGCCCCGAGCACGGGCAGCGACGCGTAAATGTCGGTGTACGCGGCCCCGAACACGATGCCGCGCGGCGAGAAGACCAGCTCGAACCGATCGAGCCAGAACCCGACGGCTTTGAGGGCGAGGGCCAGGGCCCCAAGGAGGAGGAGGTGCATGCGCGCACCGGCCGCCAGCCGTGGGCCGCGGCTCGTCAGCACGAGGCTCCGCTGGAGCACGTAGACGGCGAGCGTCAGCACGATCGTGCTGGTGACGAGGGTGATGGCCCATCCGTACACGAGCTTCCAGAGCGGCAGGACGAAGACGAAGAAGCTGAGGTCGCGGCCGAAGAGCGGATCGGTGACGCCGAACGACGTCGCATTGAAGTAGCCCAGCACCGTCTCCCAGTGGACGGTGGCCCGCATTCCGGAGGCCAGCGCGATCAGCACCAGCACGATCGGCAGGAAGCGGCGGATCAGCGGCTCGATGATCACGCGGCTGGGCAGCCCGAGCTGGTCTTCGAGCTCCCAGATGACGTCGGGCGCCGCCGTACGGGCCGCGAACGTCAGGTTGGCGTAGAGGAAGACGAGCACGGCGATGGCCAGCGCGGCGAAGAGCGAGCCGCGGAGCGAGAGCGTCTTCAGGAAGACGTTCGTGTAGCCGACCTCGCCGAACCAGAGCCAGTCGGTGTACAGCGGCACGACCTGGGCGACCAGGCCGAGAACCAGGAGCACGAGGAGCAGCAGCAGGACGGGCGGCGGGCGGTTCACGGATGTCGGCGGGGCGCGGTCAGGTCCCGTGCGTCCAGGACGCCAGGTAGTCGCGTTGCGCGGCCGTGAGCTGGTCGATCTCGACGCCCATCGAGGCGAGCTTGAGCCGCGCGATCTCCAGATCGATCTCCCGCGGCACGACGAACACCTTCCGGGCCAGCGTACGCCCGTGCTTGACCATGTACTCGGCGGCCAGCGCCTGGTTCGCGAAGCTCATGTCCATCACGGAGGCGGGATGCCCCTCCGCCGCCGTGAGGTTGATCAGTCGCCCCTCCCCGAGAACGTAGAGCCGCCGACCGCTCTCGAGCGTGAACTCTTCGACGAACGGACGCACGCCCCGCCGGCTGCGCGCCATCGCGCCGAGCGTCTCGAGGTCGATCTCCACGTTGAAGTGCCCCGAGTTGCACAGAATGGCGCCGTCCTTCAGCCGGCCGAAGTGGTCGCTCGACATCACCGACGTGTTGCCGGTCACCGTCACGAACACGTCGCCCTGGGCCGCGGCCGCGGTCATCGGCATCACCGGGAAGCCGTCCATGACCGCCTCGAGCGCCCGCAGGGGCTCGACCTCGGTCACGATGACATGGGCGCCGAGCCCCTTGGCGCGGGCCGCGACGCCGCGGCCGCACATCCCGTAGCCGGCGACGACGACCGTGCGCCCGGCCAGAAGGATGTTGGTCGCGCGGAGGATCCCGTCGATCGTGGACTGGCCGGTGCCGTAGCGATTGTCGAAGAGGTGTTTGGTGTCCGCGTCGTTGACCGCGATCACGGGAAACGCGAGGACGCCCTCGCGCTCCATCGAGCGGAGCCGGACCACGCCCGTGGTCGTCTCCTCCGTCCCGCCGATCACGTCGGAGGCGAGATCTTTCCGCGGGCCGTGGAGTTCGGAGATGAGATCCGCGCCGTCGTCCATCGTGAGCTGGGGTCGCGTCGCAAGCACGGCCGCGATGTGCCGATAGTACCGAGCGTGATCTTCGCCCTTATGGGCGAAGACCGGAACGTCGTACTCGCGAACGAGCGCGGCCGCAGTGTCGTCCTGCGTGGACAGCGGGTTCGAGGCGCAGAGCGCCAGCTGCGCTCCGGCGGCCTTGAGCGTGAGCATGAGGACCGCGGTCTCCGTGGTCACGTGCAGACAGGCGCCGAGCCGGATGCCCTTGAGCGGCTGCTCGCGGGTGAAGCGCTCGCGGACCTGACGCAGCACCGGCATCGATTGCTCGGCCCACTCGATCCTGAGGCGCCCCTCGGGGGCGAGCGAGAGGTTCTTGACGTCGTGCTCGATCATGGAGCGTCGTCCTTTGCCCGGTGCCATGGGCTGCCCCCGCCCCCGCGAGACGTCGGGGGCGCGGCCTCATCGGTGTGCTGAGCTACACTCCCACGTCGTCGCGCAGGTCCTTGACGCGGTTCGTCCGTTCCCAGGCGAACTCGGGCTCCGAGCGCCCGAAGTGGCCGTAGGCCGCGGTCTTCTTGTAGATCGGCCGGCGCAGGTCGAGATACTTGATGATCCCGGCCGGCGTGAAATCGAAGTGACGCCTCACCAGCGCCTCGAGGACCCGGTTCGGCGCCTTGCCCGTCCCGAACGTGTCGACCATGATGGAGACGGGCTCGGCGACGCCGATGGCGTAGGCGACCTGCACTTGCGCCCGCTGGGCCAGGCCAGCGGCGACGATGTTCTTGGCCACGTGGCGCGCCATGTAGCAGGCGGAGCGGTCGACCTTCGTCGGGTCCTTGCCCGAGAAGGCGCCCCCACCGTGCGGACAGGAGCCGCCGTACGTGTCGACGATGATCTTGCGCCCGGTGAGGCCGGTGTCGCCCATCGGGCCCCCGGTCACGAACCGCCCGGTCGGGTTCACGTGGATGACGCAGCGCTGGAGGTCGAGGAGCTCGGCGGGGATCGTCGGGACGATCACCTGCTCGATGACGTCCTCGCGGATCCGCGCGGCGCCGACGTCGGGGCTGTGCTGGGTAGAGACGACGACCGTCTCGACCGCGCGCGGGACGCCGTCGACGTACCGAACGGTCACCTGTGACTTCCCGTCGGGACGGAGGTAGTCGAGCGCTCCCGACTTGCGCCGTTCCGCGAGCCGCATCACCAGCTTGTGTGCGAGCATGATCGGCACGGGCATGAGCTCAGGCGTCTCCGTGCACGCGTAGCCGAACATGAGGCCCTGGTCGCCCGCGCCGAGCTTGTCGACGCCCTGCGCGATGTCGGACGACTGCTCGTCGATCGCCGCGATCACGCCGCACGTCTCGTAGTCGAAGCCGTACTTCGCCCGCGTGTAGCCGACCCCGCGGATCGTCTCGCGCGCGATGCGCGGAATATCGACGTAGCACGATGTCGTGATCTCGCCCGCCACGACCACGAGCCCGGTGGTCAGCAGGGACTCGCAGGCGACGCGCCCGGTCGGGTCCTGGGTGATGATCGCGTCCAGCACGGCGTCGGAAATCTGGTCGGCGATCTTGTCGGGGTGACCCTCGGTCACCGACTCCGACGTGAAGAGATACTCGTCGCGCACCATCGACATCCTCCAGCGCATCGCGGCCGGCGATGCAAACGCCGCAACTGTAACACGAATCGTCAGCGAGGCTAAGGGACTCGCAGCCGGCGCTTCATCTCGTCGAGCACGGGCACCGGCCAGGGGTCGATGCCCAGGCCGACCGCGAGGTAGTAGCTCGTCCACGCCCCGAGGTAGGCCAGCCCCAGGAGCCGCGCCGGCCGCCCCGCGCCCCGCGCCCAGCACTCGCTGACCTCGCCGGCGGCCGCGCCGATCAGCTCGCGGAGCACGGCGAAGCGCCGCGCGATCTCCGACGACTCGTCGTGGTCCCTGAGAAAGACCGCGTGCATCGCGGCCGCGGCGGGCGCGCGCCACGCCTCGACTTCGTTGTGGTTCATTTCTGGAATCGCGCCCGCGATCGCGAACCGCTTGGCGTTCTCCTCCACGTCGGTCTTCCACCGGTAGGCGACGCCGCCGGTCGCCGGACCCCCGTAGATCGCCGGCATGCGCGCGCCGACGGCGAGCGCGAGCCGCTTGGCCTCGTTCTGCGCGACCGGCCGCATCGGCGCGAGCTCCTGGCCGAGCGCAGTCAGGACCTCGAGGGCCTCCGCGATCTCCGCGTTGGTCGCGACCGCGAGCCCGACGTCGCCCAGGATTCGCAGCGCCGGGAAAAACAAATATCCGAGCGCCATGCGCGGCATCAGCCCGGCCGGCAACTTCACCCGCGGCAGGTCCCGCCGGGTCGCCAGCTCCTCCAGCCGGCCGCCCGCGGTGAGGACCACCACGGGGACCGCCCGCTCTCCTGCCGCTTCGACGGCCGAGAGCACTTCCACCGTATCGCCGGAATACGACGAGGCGACGACGAGCGCGTGCTTGCCGGCGGTCGGAGGCAGACCGTACCCGCGATGAACGACGATCGGTACGTCGAGGCAATCGGCGGCACACCCGGCGATCAACTCGGCCCCCGCGGCCGATCCACCCATGCCGGCGAGGATCACGAGCGCGGGGCGCGGGACAGAAAGCGGAGGCGCCGCGCGAAGGGCCAGCGCGGCGAGACACTGGGCGGGGAACGCGGCCAGCACGTCGCGCGCCCGGTGCGGATCCGTGCGCTCGAAGAGGCCGGGGTCGTCGAGCGTCATCGGCGGGCCAGCGTCAGCGTCGCGACGAGCTCGCGCTCGTCGTCGGGCCCGATGTCGAGACGCCAGACGAGCAGGAGCGCGGTGCCTTGATAGATCCGCTCGAAGCCGGCTTCGGAGACTGACACCGTCTCGACCGGACCCCAGGCGAGCTCGGCCGCGGGGCTCCACCCAAGCGTGGCTTCGACGCCCGCCCACTCGTCCACCAGCGCCACGGCGGAGAGGGCCTTCACGCGGCCGGCGCTGCCGAGCGAGGGTCGGTCGGCCAGGTCGAGATAGCGGTCCCGCGCATTGCCCGCGGTGAGCGCCAGGTTCCACTGCACCGCCCAGCGCCCGGTGAGTCGGCCCCCCGGGACGGGCCGCAGGCGGTAGCCGACCTCGATCGTCGCATCGCGGATCGTCACCCGCTTCTCGACGGCGAGCGGCGCCTCCGGCGTGGGCGCGCGCGCAAGCACGACGGCGACGCCGTCGGCGACCGCCTGCAGGACACAGTCCAGCCTCTCGCCGCCGACCACGGCGCGGGCGAGCGCCCAGGGGGCGACGGGATCGAGCGGCGTGGCGTCGTCCTCGAAGAACCCTTCGATCAGCGACCCACGCCGGAGCTCGTCGTAGGCGAGCAGGGCGTCGAGCCCGGCTTCCTTGGCCGTGGCGGCTTCGTGGATCGTCCTCGCCGCGGCTGATGGGCCCGCGGCGGCGCGCGCCCGCACCTGGTCGTGATACGTCTCGAAGCGGCGCGCCAGGACGTCGGCGACGTCGAGTCCTGCCGGAAAGTACCCGATCTCGGTGATCATTCCCCCGGCGTCGGGCTCCAGCGTGACGGCGAGCGCGCTCGTCCGAACGTACACTTCTGCGCGTCCGTCGCCGTTGCCGTCCTCGCGCGTCCAGCTGAGCCCGGGCGCGACGCCCGCCTCGACCAGCGACCGTTCGGTTTCCAGCAGAGCCGTCTTCACCGCGCGGCGCAGGTGCGGAAGGTAGCAGCCGCCGAACACGCCGTGCCAGTACGCGTCGTTGGCCTGCCCGCGCCAGAGCGCGACCTGGCCCCGGGTGAGCCGCGCGTCATCGGGGCGTTGAGCGAGGGCGGCGCGGATGGCCCGCGAGAGCCGGAGCATCTTCCAGTGCGTGTCGGCGACTTCGGGGTATTTGACGAGGAAGCTCCGCCAGAAGCCGCCGCGTAGCAGGCCCGCCAACCGCTCGCCGTCGGCGAGGCCGCGGATCTCGTCCCGGGCCGCCGCGAGCTCGCGCGCGGCCTGGGCCGGCAGCGCCCAGTCCCCCATCTCCCGGTACGAGGCGGTCGGCAGAGAGACACGTCCGCTCGCCGGAAGGCGCTCGACGACGTCGGCGAGCGTCGTCAGCTCGAGCCAGCTCGTGGACAGGAGGCGGTCGAAGAAGCGATCGAGCCATCCCTCGGTGTATACGCGGGTGTGGGTGCCGGGCCAGACTCCGAACTTCTCGCCGTCGTCGACCATGGTGAGCGCGGACACGGTCGTGCGACGTCTGTCCAGGTAGTCGAGCGTCTTGTCCACATCGGCGAACGGGATCAGGTACCGCAGCGGCTGGCTGATCGGGAAGACGCGGAGGCTGACGCCTTGCTCGTCCGTCAGGTAGTACCCGCCCAGAGCATCCGCGTCCAGGCCGGCGAGAGCGAAGTGGTGGTCGTCGAGAAGCACGTACTCGACCCCGGCTTGACTCAGCACGCGCGGCAGGTGGGGCTCCCAGACGCGCTCGGCAAGCCACATTCCGCGGGGGCGTACCCCGAAGTGCGCCTTGAGGAACGCCGTCAGCCGTTCGATCTGGCCGACCTGGTCATGGTCGGGCAGCCCGGCGCGGATCGGCTCGTAGAATCCGCCCGTCAAGAGTTCCACCTGCCCGCGCGCGGCGATGGTGCCGAGGAGGTCGAAGGTGCGGGGCGCCGAGTCGCGCAGCCACTCCAGGAGGCCGCCCGTACAATGGATGCTCAGCCGGACCTCGGGGCGCGCGTCGAGCCGCTCGAGGAACGGTCGGTAGGCGCGTTCCGTCGCCTCGACGAGGACGTGGTCGAAGTTGCCGATCGGCTGGTGGTTGTGGACGCCGAAGCAAAACGCCAGCCGGTCCATCACACCCGCACGGCTCTCACTCCCGCTGGAGGTCGCGGTGCACGACGGTCGGCGCGTAGCCGATGCCGCTGAGGAACCGCTTGAGCTCCTCCGCGACGGTCACGGACCGGTGGTGGCCGCCGGTACAGCCCACCGCGACCGTCAGATACGCCTTCCCCTCTCGCTCGTAGCAGGGCAGAACGAACCTCAGGAAGTCCTCGAGGCGGCGGAGCAGTTCCTTGCTCTCCGGGTGGTTCAGCACGAAGGTGCGCACGCGCTCGTCACGACCGTCCAGCGCGCGCAGGGCATCCACGAAGTGGGGGTTGGGCAGGAACCGGACGTCGAACACGAGGTCGGCGTCGAACGGGACCCCATGCTTGAAGCCGAACGACACCAGCGAGGGGGCGAGCCCGGGCCGGGCCTTCGGCGCGACGTAGAGCTCGACGAGCCGGTCCTTGAGCTGGTGGACGGTCAGCGCGGAGGTATCGACGATCCGGTCGGCGACTTCGCGGAGGTCGGACAGCGCCTTGCGCTCGGCACGGATTCCGTCCAGCGCGTTACCGTCGCCGGCCAGCGGATGGCGCCGTCGCGTCTCGTGATAGCGGCGCACCAGGGCCTCCTCGCTCGCCTCCAGGAAGAGGACCTCGACGGCGTGACCGCGCGTCCTGAGCTCACGGATGATGTCGAGCAGACGCGAGAGGTACGCGCCCTCGCGAACGTCGACGCCGAGCGCCACGCGGTGGATGGGCTGCTCGGAGCGCATGATCAGGTCGGCGAAGGTCGGAATGAGCGTCGTGGGCAGATTGTCGACGCAGAAAAACCCCATGTCCTCGAAGCACTTGATCGCGAAGCTCTTGCCCGCTCCGCTCAGCCCCGTGATGACAACGAACGACAGGGGCGCCGGCATCGCGCTAGGCTCCGGACGTGGTCGCGCCCGCCGGGCGGCGGGATCGCGTGCGCCGCCGGCGCGTCCGCGCCTCGCACATCTGTCGGCAGAGGCTGTCGATGGCGCCCTCCACGGCCGTCAGCAGATGGTCGGCGCTCGCCGCGCTCGAGAAGCTGCGCTGGCGCGTGCGCGCGACGAGCCTCGCCGTCCGCTGGAACCGCTCCGAGCCGCAGGTGACCCGCAGTTCGAGTGTCGACGGCCCGACCCGCGCGAGCTTCTCGATCTTCCGCTCGACCAGGGCCTTGAACGCCGTCGTCAGCGCCACCCCGCGCCCGCTGATGATGAGCTGCATAGGGGCTCTCTCCTCGTGGCCCGCGGCCGGCGCCTCACCGCTTCCGCGGTGTGAGACGCCGCTGGTGCGAGGGCAGGATGCCGAGCTCCTCGCGGTACTTGGCGACCGTGCGGCGCGCGATCGTGAGACCACGCTTCTGGAGCGCCTGCGCGACTTCCTGGTCGGACTGCGGCTTTGCCGGGTCTTCGGCGGCCAGGATGTCCTGGATCATCTTCTTGACCGAGACCGACGACACCATCTCCCCGTCGCCCGACGCGATGCCGCTGTGGAAGAAGAACTTCAGCTCGAACAACCCCTGCGGGGTTTCGACGTACTTGTTCGTCGTGACGCGGCTGATCGTCGATTCGTGCATCCCGATGTCCTCGCCGACATCGCGCAGCGATAGCGGGCGGAGGTGGGGCAACCCCCGGTCCAGGAAGTCGCGCTGGAATTTGACGATCGACTGCGTCACCTTGCGCAGGGTCCGCTGGCGCTGGTCCACGCTCTTGATCAGCCACAGCGCGGAGCGGAGCTTTTGCTCGACGTACTGCTTCGCCTCGTCCCCGGAGCCGGCGCCCTTGAGGAGCGACCGGTAGAGCGAATTGACCCGGAGGCGCGGGATGCCGTCCTCGTTGAGGACGATGGTGTAGTCGCTGCCGAGCTTGTACACGAAGACGTCGGGCACGATGTAGCGCGAGTCGTTGCCGCCGAATCGCCGGCCGGGCTTGGGCTCCAGGCCCATGATTTCCTCGACCGACTCCATGATCCGATCGACGGGAAGTTTCATGGCCCGGGCGATGTCCTGGTAGCGCCGGCGGCTCAGGTCGTCGAAGTACGTCTCGATGATGTCGACCGAGACCGGGTCGGGGAGCGGGTCGCGCTTCAGCTGGAGCAGGAGGCACTCCTGGATGGATCGCGCCGCCACGCCCGGCGGGTCGAAGCCCTGCACGAGCTCGAGGACCCGGGTCACCTCCTCGGCGGTGGCCCCGCACCGCTGGGCGATCTCCTCGAGCTCGGCCCGGAGGTAGCCGTCCTCGTCGAGGTTGCCGATGATCTGCGCGCCGATCCGCCGAACGGCGGCGTCCTCCGACGCGTAGCGCAGCTGTTCCTCGAGATGGTCGGCCAGCGAGACGTGGGTGCGGACGACATTCTCGAACGGTAGGTCTTCGCGATCCTCCTGCGAGACCAGCGAGCGCTCCTCGTGGTCGTCATCGGCGGACATGACCGCGTTGAAATCGAACGGGAGCTCGTCCGTCTGGCGCTCGGTGGTCGGCGGGGCCTCCGTCGTGACCTGCTCGACCGTCGGCGCCGGCGGCGAATCGGGCGTCACCGGCGCGTCGGTGGTCTCCGGCGTGTCCGGCGTGACCTCTTCGAGCAGCGGATTCTCGAGCAGCTCCTTCTGGACGACGTCCTGGAGCTCGAGCGTGGAGAGCTGCAGAAGCTGGATCGCCTGCTGCAGGAGCGGCGTCATGACGACACGCTGGCTCTGCCGTAACGAGAGGCGCGCCTCCATGGCCATGAGGGTTCTCTGGCCTCCCGCTAAAGCGCGAACCGGTCGCCGAGATAGATCTCCCGGGCGACCGAGTTGTTGGCGATCTCGGTCGCGGTGCCGGCGACCAGGATCTTGCCGTCATAGAGGATGTAGGCGCGGTCGGTGATGGCGAGGGTCTCACGCACATTGTGGTCCGTGATGAGAATGCCGATGCCGCGCTCCCGAAGCCGGGCGACGATCTGCTGGATGTCGCCGATCGCGATGGGATCGATGCCCGTGAACGGCTCGTCCAGCAGGAGGTATTGGGGCGAGGTCACGAGCGCGCGCGTGATCTCGAGGCGGCGCCGCTCGCCTCCGGAGAGCGTGTAGGCAGGGTAGCGGGCGAGCCCGCTGAGGTCCAGCTCGCCCAGGAGCTCGCGCGCGCGCTCCCGGCGCTCGGCGCTCGACAGGTCGAGCGTCTCGAGGATTGCGAGCAGATTTTCCTCGACCGTCAGCTTCCTGAACACGGACGATTCCTGCGGCAGATAGCCGACGCCCATCCGGCACCGCTGGTACATCGGCAACGACGTGATCTCGCTGCCCTCGAGAAAGATCCGACCACCGTCCGCCGGAAGCAGGCCGACCATCATGTAGAACGACGTCGTCTTGCCCGCGCCGTTCGGGCCGAGCAAGCCGACGATCTCGCCCCGCTGGATGTCGAGCGAGACAGTGTCGACGACCTTCCGACTCTTGAACCATTTCATGAGCCCCTGCGCCACGAGACCTTCCATGGGTCAGTTCCGGCAGGGCTCCGCCGACCGACGCGTGACGGCCCGGCCGTCCCGCTTGTCCTCGTCGCGGGAATAGAAGACCGCCTTGACCCGCTCCTGCTTGCCGCCCTGGACGATGGACCGGTCCTGAGAGATGAAGAGCGTGATCGTGTCGCCGGACACGACGTTGTCCTCTTCCCAGACCCGGGCGTTGCCGATGAGCGTCACCCGTTGCTCGAGGTCGAAGTACTCCGCGCGCTGCGCCGTCCCGGTCCGGCAGTCTTTGGTGATGATCCGGACGCTTCCGGTCGAAACCGTGCGCAGAATCCGGTCTCCCTTCTCGTCGAGGTAGACCTCGACCCGGTCGGCGTACTGGACGGAGTTGTCCCGGCGTGCCACGACGTTGCCGCTGAAGATGACGAGGTTCTCCTTGCCGAACCGTTCCATCCGGTCGGCGTCCACGGTAAGCGGCTGGGCCTTCTCGTCCTTCGCCTTCGCCCCGCTCGCCGCCGGCAGTTGGCCCGCCGCGAGCGCCGGCGCCAGGACGATGAGAACGGCCCCGAGGAGCGCCGGCCCTGTCATTGGCCCGGGCCGTTGAAGATCGTGCGGACGCGCCCGGCCAGTATCGTGGAGCCATCGGCCATCCTCACGTCGAGCGCCGTGCCGTCGGCGATCGCGCCGTCGCGCGAGAGGCGCACTGGCGCGTCCGTCCAGAGTCGTCGCTCCGCGGCCTGCCAACGGAGCACGCTGGTTTCGAGCCGCAGGCCGTCGCTCGAGATGACCACGA
>Ga0209058_1002058_pt1 | contig 16769 bp, 17 predicted proteins | sample GraSoiAngelo_147_FD_185904 | JGI IMG/M metagenome (GOLD analysis project Ga0209058, IMG submission 185904) | Grasslands soil microbial communities from the Angelo Coastal Reserve, California, USA - 14_1009_05_40cm (SPAdes) (version 2) | ecosystem: Environmental > Terrestrial > Soil > Grasslands ... | reverse complement strand
AAGGCGTGGGTCGAGACGAACATCCCGGTATATGAGGGACGCCCGGTGATCGACGACCTCGTGCGCATCGTCCACACGCAGAACAGCGGCGCCGCCTTCGGACTGCTTCCCGAACGCACGACGCTGCTCTCGGTGCTATCAGTGCTCGCGGTCGTGGCGATCCTCTACTACTACCGCCAGATCGCGAGCGCGTCTCCGTTCATCGCGCTCACGCTCGGGATGCAGCTCGGCGGCGCGCTGGGGAATCTCGTCGACCGCATTGGCCAGGGATACGTCGTCGACTTCGTCGACGTCGGTATCCCGGGCGGCTGGCGTTTCTGGGCGTTCAACGTCGCGGACTCGTCCATCGTGCTCGGCATCATCTTCGTGTCGTTCCTGCTTTGGCAGGAGGACCGCAGGTCGGCGGGGAAGACCGCGCGCGCCGCATGAACCCAGACGAGCAGCGCATCGCGCTGCACGTGGATGCGAGCGGCGAGCGCGTCGACAAATATCTCGCGAGCCACAGCCTCCTGTCCCGCAGCGCGCTCCAACGTCTCGCGCGCGAGGGTCGCGTGCGCGTAGACGGCGAGCCCGTCGAGCCGTCGTACAAGCTGCGCAAGGGGCAGGAGCTGACGGTCGAGGTGCCGGCGGCCGAGCCCGACGCGGTGCTTCGCGCGGAGGACATCCCTGTCGAGATCCTCTATGAGGACGAGGATGCGATCGTCGTGAACAAGCCCGCGGGGCTCGTCGTGCATCCCGCGTACGGGCACAACACGGGGACGCTCGTGAACGCGATGCTCGCGCGCATCGAATCGCGGACCGGGCGCGAATCGGGACGGCCGGGCATCGTCCACCGGCTCGACAAAGACACGAGCGGAGTGATGGTCATCGCGAAGACCGACGTCGCACAGCTCGCGCTCTCGCGCCAGCTGCAGCAGCAGCGATTCGGCAAGGAGTACCTCGCGCTCGTATGGGGTGACCCCGGGCCGACCGAGACGGTCGTGGAAGCGCCGCTGGTGCGCGACCCCGACGATCGCCGGCGTGTCGTCGTGCGCGGCAGCGGCCGCGAGGCGACGACGCGCTTCCGCCGCATCGCGGCGTGGATGAGCGGCAAGGACAAGCTCGCGCTGCTGCACGTCCGGCCGCTCACGGGTCGCACGCATCAGATCCGAGTGCACCTCGCGTACGCGCATTTCCCTATCGTTGGCGACCCGGTGTACGGACGGCGCGGCGACACGAGCGGGCTCGAGCGTCAGTTCCTGCACGCGTGGCGGCTCACGGTCCGTCTGCCGCACGGCGGTGAGCGCACGTTCACCGCCTCTCTCCCCGCGGATCTCGCGAGCTACCTCGCGAAGCTCGGACCACCGCTCGTCATCGACCCGCTCTTTACCGAGGTGCGTCCGCCGTGACGGGGATCGACGGCAAGGGTCTGCTCGTCATCATCTCGGCGCCGTCCGGTGCGGGGAAGGACGTCGTCATCGACGAGCTCGTGCAAAAGCTTGACGACGCGGTCGTCTATGTGACCGCGACGAGCCGCAAGCCCCGGCCCGGTGAGGCCGACGGGGTGCGCTACTACTTCTACTCGCCCGAGAAGTTCCGCCAGGAGATCGAGGCCGGCAATTTCTTCGAGTGGTCGATCGTGCACGGCGAGTTCAAAGGCGTACGCCGCGACATCCTCGGCGACACGCTGAGCAGCCATAGGATCGTCATCGTCAAGCCCGATCCGCAAGGTATGCGAAAGATCAAGTCGCAGCTGCCGGAGGCGCTGACCATCTTCATCATGCCGCCGTCGATCGAAGCGCTGCAGCGTCGTCTCGAACACCGCGGCACCGAGACGCCGGAGCAGCGCGCCGTGCGTCTGCGGAATGCGGAGATCGAGATGGCGGCGGCGCCTGAATACGACTACGTCGTGGTGAACGAGGACGGGAAGCTCGACAGGACCGTGGACGAGATCGCCAAGATCATCAGGGAAGAGACCAGGAAGCCCCGCCATTACGACTTGTGAGCCGCACCGCGCAGGTCGCGGTGTTCGCGGGCATCCGCGGACCGGCCCGCACCTTCAGCTATTCCATTCCTGACGGTCTCGAGCTGGCACCAGGTCACCTCGTTCGTGTCGGCTTCGGGCCGCGCGCCGTCGCGGGCGTTGTCGTCGCGCTCGATGCACCGTTCGAAGGAACGCTGCGCCCGATCGATGCGCTCGTGCATCCGCTCCCGCTGCTCCGCCCACATCAGCTCGCGCTCGCGGCGTGGATCGCCGAGCAGTACCGAACCGGGCTCGCGGACGCGGTGCGCGCCATGCTCCCGCCCGCGCTCGCGGGCCGCGCCCGCGTGGCGCTGCCCGCAGCGAAGGGCGAACGACGAGAGGCGGTCTTCGCATCGACCCCCGAGGGCGCGGCGGCACTCGCGGGTGGCGACGGCCGCCTCGGCGCGCGGCAACTCGCGACGCTGCGCGCGCTATCGCTCGGCGCGCGCACGGGCGCGGAGCTCGCAGACGCCGGCGGCTCCGCGATCGCCGCACGCGCGCTCGCGCGACGCGGTCTTGCCACCGAAGGCGCGCGCGCGGTCCGGCGCGTGCCTCGCGAGTTCGCGCTCACGGAGGACGACTCGGTGCGCGACGCCCCCGCGACCCCCGGCCAAGCTGCCGCTCTCGACGCGATCATCGCGCGGCTCGGTCGCGGCGACGCGTTCCTGCTCCACGGTGTGACCGCGAGCGGGAAGACCGAGGTCTACCTGCGCGCCTCGACGGAAGCGCTGCGACGCGGGCTCGGCGTCATCGTGCTTGTGCCGGAGATCGCCCTCACCGCCCAGGTCGTGGCGCGCTTCGTCGCGCGTTTCGGCGATCGCGTCGCGCTCCTTCACTCGGCGCTGAGCGCGGGCGAGCGGTTCGACGAATGGCGACGCATCCTCGACGGCGTGGCCGATGTCGTCGTCGGCTCGCGGTCCGCGCTCTTCGCGCCGCTCGAACATCCGGGGCTTGTCATCGTCGACGAGGAGCAGGAGCCGTCGTACAAACAGGAGTCGTCCCCGCGCTACCACGCCGTCGACACCGCTCTCGCGCTCGGGGGCCTTGCCAGTGGCGTCGTCGTCCTGGGCAGCGCGACGCCGCGCGTCGTCACGTATCACGCCGCCACGACCGGCGCCCTGCGTCTGCTCACGCTGCCGGAGCGCGTCAGCGACCTCGTGATGCCGCCAACGACGATCGTCGACCTTCGTCTCGAGCTGCGCGCCGGCAATCGCGGCACGCTCTCGCGCGCGCTCACCGTCGCGTTGCGGCGCACAGTCTCGCGCGGCGAGCAGGCCATCCTGTACCTCAACCGCCGCGGGTTCGCGACGGTCGTGCTCTGCCGCGACTGCGGCTACATCGCGTCGTGCCCCGCGTGCGAGATCCCCTTCGCCTATCACGTCGACGGCTCGCTGGTCTGCCATCGCTGCGGCCGTCGCGCCACACCTCCGACGGTGTGCCCGCAGTGCGGGGGCACGCGCATCCGGCATCTCGGCGTGGGTACGCAGCGCGTCGAGGACGATGTGCGCGCTGCTGTCCCCGGCGCGTCGCTGGTGCGACTCGACCGCGACGCGGTGCGTGCCAAGGGCGCGCATGCGGCGCTCTTCGAGAAAATGCGCAGTGGCCGCGCGCAGGTGATCGTCGGCACGCAGATGGTCGCCAAAGGGTTCGACCTTCCCGGCGTTTCGCTCGTGGGCGTCGTGAACGCCGACACCGTGCTCAACCTTCCCGACTTCACATCGGCCGAGCGCACCTTCGAATTGCTCGTGCAGGTGCTCGGGCGATCTGGGCGCGGCGCGGCGGGTGGGCAGGGCATCGTGCAGACGTACCTCCCTGATCACTACGCGATCCGCGCCGCCGCTGCGCACGATTACGTGTCGTTCGCGAAGGCCGAGCTCGCGGGACGCGAGCGCTTCGGCTATCCACCGTTCGGGCGGCTCGTGCTGCTGCAGACCCAGGCGAAGCGCGCCGATACGGTGACGAGGCGCGCCGAGGTGCTCGCGAACGCACTCCGCGCGGACGCGCGTACGGACGCGGAGGTCTTCGGTCCCGCGCCTGCGTTCGCGGCGAAGCGCGCGGGCGCGTACCGCATGCAGGTCATCCTTCGCGGTCACGATCCGCTCGCGTTGCTCGATCGCGTTCCGCCCAGCGCGGAGTGGACGGTCGACGTTGACCCGGTGACACTGCTCTGATGTTTCGCGCTCGCTTCGGCCCGCCCTTCGGGCGGCCTGCAGCTCGCCGCCTCGACCCCGCTCGTGGAGTTCGCTCCTCGCGAGTGAATCGCTCGTCGCTCACACTTCTGTCATGACCGAGGAGCAAGAAGAGCAGAGTCCGCCGCCACCGCCGCCGCGACTACGCATCGCCAAGGGAGCGCCGTGGCGCATCGATGCAGGCCGTCGCGCGAAGTGGTCCTCGCAGGAGTTCGTGGCGAAGAATGCGGTGAACGTCCGTCAGATCGGCGACCCGGTGCTGCACGCACCAGCAAAGAAGCCGCGACTGCCGCGCAGCGATATGGAAGCGCTCGTCGCGCGCATGTTCGCGTCGATGGTCGTCGCTCGCGGCGTCGGTATCGCGGCGCCGCAGATCGGCGTGGCGCTCCGCGTCGCCATCATGGACGTGGACGACGCGGGCGTCGTCGCGATCGAACCCGAGCTCGAATGGGTGAGCGATCAGGTCGAAGAGACGTCCGAGGGATGCCTCTCGGTCCGGGGTCTGTACGGGATGCTCGAGCGCCCGGTCGCCGCGCGTCTCGTCGCGACCGACGTGGCGGGAAAGCGCTTCACCGTCGAGGGCGAGGAGTTCGGGGCGCAGTGCATGATCCACGAGACCGAACACCTTGCGGGCGTCCTCTACGTCGATCGACTGAAGTCTCGTGACGATCTGCATCCCGTCGAATCCGAGGAGGAGACGCAGCGGGAGACCGCTTGAGCGCGCGCGTCGTCTTCTTCGGGACGCCCGACTTCGCCGTGCCGTCGCTCGACGCGCTCGCGCGCCTCGCGGAGTCTGGCGCGATCGACCTCATCGCGGTGGCCACGCAGCCCGACCGCCGCGGTGATCGGGGCCGTCTTTCCGTGCCGCCGGTGAAGGCGCGCGCGTTGGTGCTCGGCGTGCCGGTGCTGCAGCCGGCGCGTCTGGGACGCGATGCGGTCGAAGAGATCGTGCGACATCGGCCGGACGCGCTCGTGTGGGTGGCGTACGGCAACCTCATCCCTGCGGCGCTCATCGACGCGGCGCGCAAGCGCGCGGTGAACGTGCACGCGAGCCTTCTGCCGCGCTGGCGCGGCGCCGCGCCGGTCGCGCGCGCGATCCTCGCGGGCGACCGCGAGACGGGCATCACCTTGATGGAGGGAACGCCGACGCTCGACGCGGGTCCGATCCTCTCGCAAGAGCGGACGCAGATCGCTCCCGACGAGACCGCCGGCGAGCTGACCGCGCGTCTCGCGGCGCTCGGCGCACGCACGCTCGAGCGCGATCTGGGGCGTTACCTGCGCGGCGAGCTGCGGGGCCGGCCGCAGAACGAGGAGCACGCCACCGTCGCGCCGAAGCTCACGACGGCGGACGGCCTCATCGATTGGACGAGGCCCGCGGACGAGATCGCGCGCCGCGTTCGTGCGATGTCGCCACAGCCGGGCGCCCACACCACGATCAAAGGACAGCGTCTGGTCATCGTTCGCGCGACCGTCGCCGGCGGGACGCCGGAGCAAAACGGGACGGTTCGCGTGCGCGAAGGAATGCCGCACGTCGCGGCGGGCGCGGGATGGGTGCGGCTCGACGAGGTGCGTCCTGCGGGTAAGCGCACGATGCCGGGCGCGGACTGGGCGCGCGGCGCGCGTGACCTCGAGAGCTCGCGCGTCCCGAGCTGAGCCGTAGGCTCAGCCGATGCGACAGCGTCCGGACTCGATCGCAGCCAACATCGCCCACTGGACGAAGAACAATCGCGATCGGCTCGACGACGGCGCTCGGGCAGACACGTGGGCTGAAGGCGACCTTCGTTGGGGCATCTTCGGCGTCCGCGAGTCTGACCTGGGATCACCACTCGGCGACGTTCGCGGGCTCGACGTCGTCGAGCTGGGCTGCGGTACGGCCTATTTCTCAGCGCGCCTCGCAAAACGCGGCGCGCGGCCGGTCGGAGTCGATCCGACTCCCGCGCAGCTCGCGACCGCGCGGCGGATGCAGGAGAGCACGGGCATCAGATTCCCGCTCGTGGAGGCGCCGGGTGAGCTCGTGCCGTTGCCGGACGCGTCGTTCGATCTCGCGTTCTCCGAGTACGGCGCATCGCTTTGGGCTGATCCGGCGTTGTGGCTGCCCGAAGCCGCCCGTCTGCTACGAGCGCGCGGGCGCCTCGTGTTCATGACCAACTCGATGACCGCGATACTCGCGACGCCTGATGTCGGCGACGTGACGGAACGGCTCGAACGACCGCAGAAGGACATGTACCGATTCGAATGGCCCGGTGAGCTCGGTGTCGAGTTTCACCTCTCACACGGCGAATGGATCGACCGCCTCCGCGCGGCAGGCTTCGAGATCGAGAAGCTCATCGACGTGTACGCCACTGCGGAGTCGAAGCGGCACGACTTCTACGGTTATGTCGATCCGAGCTGGGCTCGGAAATGGCCAGCCGAGGAGATCTGGACCGCACGCAAGCGCTAGCCCGGTACGCTCGGACGGTGAAGGAATCGCGCCCGGCGATCACCGACGTCAGCGAGAACGCGCTCGTCGTGTGGCTTCGCGAGCGCGGCGAGCCCGCATATCGCGCGAAGCAGATCCGCCGTCAGGTCGCGCGCGGCACCGCGGACGACTGGAGCGGGCTGACGGACCTGCCGGCCGCGCTACGCGCAGCGCTCGCGCAGAGCTTCCGCTGGAGCGCGGTCGAGCCCGTGCGCGAGATCGAGAGCGCCGACGGCGAGACGCGGAAGGTGCTCCTTCGTCTCCACGATGGGCACCACATCGAGTCCGTGCTCATGCCGCATCACGGTGCGCGGAACTCGGTGTGCTTCTCGACGCAGGCGGGTTGCCCGATGGCGTGCGCGTTCTGCGCGACCGGCGAGATGGGCCTCGTCCGCAATCTCACCACCGGCGAGATCGTCGACCAGATCCGCCATTGGCAGCGCGAGCTGATCGCGAAGGGCGAGCGGGTCTCGCACGTCGTCGCGATGGGCATGGGCGAGCCGCTTGCCAACCTCGACGCAACGGTCACGGCGGTGAAGATGCTCATCGATCCCGAGCTCTTTGGGATCAGCCCACGCCGCGTCACGATCTCGACGGTCGGTCTTGTGCCGCAGATGGACGAGCTCGCGGCGCTCGATCTACCGATGAACCTCGCGGTGTCCCTGCACGCACCGAACGATCGCATCCGGTTCTCGATCGTCCCATCGAACAAGCGCTGGGGCGTCGACGAAATCCTCGCCGCGTCGAAGCGCTACGTCGAGAAGACGAACCGCCGCGTCACCTTCGAGTACGTGTTGCTGTCAGGCGTGAATGACGCTGAGCGTGATGCGATCGAGCTCGCGACGCGCATAACGAAGCTTGGCCGGACCTCCGACTACCAGAAGGCCCGCGATAGCGGGCCTTCGAGTACAGGCCGAGCAGGGCTCGGCTCTTATCACGTGAATCTCATCCCGGTGAACCCCGGCCCGGGCGGCTTCGCACGCCCGCCGGTCGAGCGGATGGAGCGATTCGCCGAGGTCCTGCAGGAGCATGGGATCGCCGCGACGCTGCGCATCAGCAAGGGACAGGACATCGCTGCGGGCTGCGGTCAACTCAAAGTGGCGGAAGGACGAGCGAGGGCGAGTTAGCGGGCGCGGGCCTTCTCGCGCTTCTTGGCCATTCGCGCATCCTTCGTCTGCGTGCGACGGCAACGCGTGCAGAGCAGCATCTTCTCGCCGCTCACGACGGCGGGGTGCAGGTTCGCGTCGAAGCGACGGCGCGTGTGCACCTTCGAGTGACTGACGTTGGATCCGAATGCTGCGGTCTTCCCGCAAATCGCGCAGGCGCGTGGCATTAGCGGCAACTCCTCAGGGAACTGAGGGTCAATGTTAGAGTCGCGAGCCTGGCGACGCAATGCGACGGTAGGACCCTGTTACGTGTCCTCGAGGCCGCTGCGGAACGTCTCGAGCGCGGCGTCGACGAAGTCAACGCGCTCAACGTGTATCCCGTTCCTGACGGAGACACCGGCACGAACATGCTCCACACGATGCGCTCCGCGGTGAAGTTCGCACACCAGGCGGAATCGACGCTCGCCGCGGTGAGCGCGGCGGCCGCACACGGGGCGCTCATGGGTGCGCGCGGCAACAGCGGCGTGATCCTCTCGCAGATCCTCCGTGGACTGAAGGAGACGCTCGCTGCGTCGACGGGCTTCGGTACGAAGGAGCTGCAGAAAGCGGTCAATCGCGCGCGGATCCACGCGCACGACGCGGTGACCGCACCGGCACCGGGGACCATCCTCACGGTCACCGCTGCGATCGAGGATGCCGCCGCGGACAACTCCGGAGACATCGCGGCGATGCTGAGGCGCATCGTGACGGCCGCAGGCGCGGCGGTGAAGCGCACGCAGGACGAAAACCCGACAAACAAGGCCGCCGGCGTCGTCGATGCGGGTGCCCGTGGCCTCGAATTGCTGTTCCTCGGTGCGCTTGAGCACGTCACCGGCAGGCACACCGCGTCCGCACCGACGGCGGTCGGCTCCGTGACGTCGTCCGCGGCCGCGACGCCAGCGGTCCACGCGCATGCCGAGGGCGTCGCGTCATGGAAGGGCGCGTACGACGTGCAGTTCCTCGTCGAGGATCCCTCGCGTCCCGTCGTCGACGTACGCAGGGAGATGGAGCGCTTCGGCGCCGACTGCGTCCTCGTCGTCGGTGATGAGTCCGTGATGAAGGTGCATGTCCACACGCTTCAGCCGGACCAGATCCTTCGCATCGGCCTCACGACAGGCCGTGTCGCGGATGTGGTGGTCGAGGATCTCGACGCGATGACCGTCGAGCACGCGCGGGCGACAGGGATCGTGGTCGAGGCGCCGACGCGGAGCGCGAGACGCGCGACGACGGTCGGCGTTCTGGCGATCGTCCCGGGCGACGGATTCGCGAACGTCGCCGAATCTCTGGGGGCCGTGTCGATGAGGGGTGGCGCGACGATGAACCCCTCGACCGAGGAGATCCTCGCGGGCATCAGAGAGGCGAACGCGCGACACGTCATCGTGCTGCCGAACGACAAGAACGTGATCCTCGCGGCGCAGTCGGCCGCGAAGCTCGCGGAGGCCGAGGTCACCGTCATCCCGACGCGCAACGTCGGTCAAGGCATGGCTGCGCTCGTCGCGTTCGATCCGAACAAGGACCCCCAGATCGTGGTGGAGGAGATGCGCGAGGTCGCGGAGCGCGCGCATGGCATCGAGGTGACGCGCGCGATCCGAGCGACGCGGATCGACGCGCAAGACGTGAAGGAGGGCGAGGCGATCGCCCTCCTCGACGGACGCCTCGTCGCGCATGGTGAGGACGACGTGAGCGTGCTCGTCGACGCGGCGAAAAAACTCAGCGATGCCGAGGTCTTCACGCTGTACAGCGGCGCGGACGTCGACGAGTCGCGGGTCGAGTACGCCGCGCAGCGCCTTCGGGCTTCCTGCCCGCGCGCCGCGGTGGAGGTCGTCGCGGGAGGGCAGCAGCACTACGCGTTCATCGTCGCTGCCGAATAGAAAGGAGTGGCATCGCCGCTGCAGGCGGTGTGGACATGCCGAAGGTTCCGCCGGAGCGCTGGAAGGGCGCGGACGATCAGATGACCGAGGCGCAGGCCGGCTACCTGAAGCGGCTTAGCGAGTCGGCTGGCGTGCCGTTCGATCCGAACCTGAGCAAGGCCGACGCGTCCCGTCGCATCGACGAGCTGCGACGCGCTGAGGGCAAGCCCTCGCGTCTTGAGCGCGACGACCCGACGCCCCGCAAGGGTCAGCGGACGCGTGAGGCGGCGAGCTTCGACGATCCCATGACCGAGGCCCAGGCCGCGTACCTCCGCGAGCTCGCCGACGAGGTGGAGGGCGAGGAATTTGACCCGGCCCTCTCACGCGAAGCGGCTCAAGTGAAGATCGCCGAGCTCCTCGTGAAGCGCATGAGCCACTCGCCGACGGAGTCGTCGCGCCGCTGACCTTCCGTCGTGGGGCACCATTGCCCCGATGGCTTCGATGACGCCAACGCGCACACCAGGCCACGGACCGGCCTCATCGCTCGACCTGCGGGTCACGGCGCTCCCTGGGGTGGGCGAGAAGTACGAGAAGCTGCTCGAGCGCCTTGGCATCAGGACGATCGGCAACCTCCTGTGGCACCTTCCGCGTACCTATCTCGATTACTCGAAGCTGATCCCGATCCGTGAGCTCCGCCCTGGCAAGCTGCAAACGGTGGAAGCGATCCTCGGGACGTTCAATCAGCGCCGCACACGGACGGGGCAGCAGATGACGGAGATCGAGCTGCTCGATCCCGCCGATCGCGCACCCACACGAGTGCGCGCCACGTGGTTCGGCCGGCGGTTCATCCGCGAGCGATTCCGTGAGGGTCAGCTGGTGCGCATCTCCGGCGAGGTGAAACCGTTCGGCGCGTCGCTTCAGTTCGCAAGTGACGTCACGATGGAGCCGGCTGCCGCCGAGGCCGTGCACACCGGGCGGATCGTGCCCGTCTATGCGTTGACCGAGGGCATCGGCCTCGGACAGCTGCGTCGCTGGATGCACACGGCGGTCGAGGGAGGCGCGCGGCGCTCGCCGGTCGTCCGTGAGATCGCGGAGACATTGCCGAACGAGATCCGAGAACGCCGGAAACTGCTCGGCATACAGGACGCCGTCCGAGAGGTGCATTTCCCATCCGAGTGGCCACAGCTCTTCGCCGCGCGCCGCAGGCTCGCATTCGACGAGCTGCTCGTTCTGCAGGTCGCGCTCGGCCAGCGACGCGCGCGGTGGACGAAGGACGCGAAGGCCATCGCGCTGCGGGTCAGCGATGAGGAGCTTCGCGGCTGGATCGACACACTGCCGTTCGCGCTCACGCGCGCCCAGATCCGTTCCCTAGAGCAGATCCGCACAGACCTGGCGCGTCGTATCCCGATGTCGCGCCTGCTCGAGGGTGACGTCGGCTCGGGCAAGACCGTCGTCGCCGCCCTTGCGGCGCGGATCGCCGTCTCGTCGGGAGCGCAGGCCGCGCTCATGGCACCGACCGAGCTCCTGGCAGAGCAGCACTTCCGGTCACTCGCGTCGCTCTTTCAGAGCGGCGGACCTCGCGTGGCACTGCTCACCTCCAGCGTCACCGGTGCCGCGCGGCAGCAGACGCTCGATCGTCTTGCGTCGGGCGACATCGACGTTGTCATCGGCACACACGCGCTCGTCGAGGAGTCGGTCTTGTTCATGCGCCTCGGCCTCGCGATCGTCGACGAGCAGCATCGCTTCGGCGTGCGCCAGCGCGCGACCTTCCGCGAGAAAGGCATCGATCCGCATCTGCTCCTCACGACTGCCACGCCGATCCCGCAGACGCTGTCGCAGACGGTCTATCGGGATCTCGATATCAGTGTGCTCGACGAGATGCCCTCGGGCGCGCAGCAGATCCGCACCGAGGTGCGCGGCGCCGACGCACTGCCGAAGGTCTGGCCGTGGCTACGCGAGCGCGTCGCGCAGGGCGAGCAGGCGTTCATCGTCACGCCGCGCATCGAAGAGAATCTCGACGACGACATCCCGAGCGCCGAGGCGACGTTTCGCGATCTGAGCAAGAAGGAGCTCGCGGGACTCCGTGTCGCGCTCATGCACGGGCGCATGCCCGGCAAGGACCGCGACAAGATCATGTTGCGCTTCGCGGAGGGCGAGATCGACGTGCTCGTCGCGACCACCGTGATCGAGGTCGGCATCGACATTCCGAACGCAACCGTGATGGTCATCCTCGGCGCGGAGCGCTTTGGCCTCGCGCAGCTTCACCAGCTTCGCGGGCGGGTCGGCCGCCGCGGTCAACGCGCGTATGCGGTGCTCGTTTCCGAGAAGGCCGAGGAATCGGAGCGGCTGGCGGCGATGACGGAGCGCAAGCGACTCGCGGATGGATCCGAAGTGCCGCTCGACGGCTTCGACCTCGCGAAGCGCGACCTGGAGATCCGCGGTGCCGGCGAGTTCCTCGGCAAGCGCCAGAGCGGCGAGTCCGAGCTGCGCATCGTCGACCTCGCCGATGTCGACCCGACGCTGATCGATGAGACGGCCGCGGAGGCGGATGCGCTGCTCGCGCGCGATCCGCAGCTCGAGGCAGCTGAGCACACCGCGCTCGCAGCCGCCGTGGACGAGCTCTGGCGTCGCTTCGCCTTCGCCTAGGTGCGCATCATCGCGGGCGAGGCGAAGGGCCGCACGCTCGTCGCGCCGAAGGGCAGCGGCACCCGGCCGGCCACAGACCGCATCCGCGAGGCGCTCTTCGCGATCCTGCAGCCCGACCTCACCGACGCCCGCGTGCTCGACCTGTTCGCCGGCGCGGGCACGATGGGGCTCGAGGCGCTCTCGCGCGGCGCGGCGCACGCGACGTTCGTGGAGCGCGGCGCGCCCGCCCTCGACGCGCTGAGGAGGAACGTCGACGCGACCCGCTTTGCCGACGGCGCCGAGATCGTGAACGCGAACGTCGTCGGCTTTCTCGATCGGCTCGAATCCGCGGCGTACGACATCGTCTTCGTCGATCCGCCCTTTGCGGACGTCGCGGTGATGGAAGCCACGCTCGCGCACCCGAATCTCCGCCGCGCGCTCGCACCGAACGCGATCGTCGTCGCGCGCGTCCTGCGCAAGCATCCACCCGTGCTGCCGGCGTTCGCGCAGCTCTTCCGGACGAGGCGCATCGGTGAGGAGGACCTTCTTTTCCTGCGATACAGTGGCGTCGGCGGAGGAGGGTGATTTTGGACATCCAGTTCCTCGTGGAACGCCTCGAAGCGATGGTCGTCAACGCGCGCAAGGTCCCGATGACCAGCCAGATCATCCTCGAGCAGGCGACGGTCCTCGATCTCATCGACCAGCTTCGTGTCGCGATCCCCGAAGAGGTCCGCCAGGCGCGCCGCATCAATCAGGAGAGCGACCGCGTGCTCGGGAAGGCACGCGAAGAGGCCGAGGGGATCATCGGCGCGGCGCAGGAACAGGCGGCGATCCTTCTACAGGACCAGTCGATCTTGCGCGAGGCCGAGAAGCGCGCCCAGGAGATCCTCGACGGAGCGCACGGCAAGTCCGACGAGACGATGCGCGGCGCGGACCAGTACGCGGCCGACGTCCTCGTGCGCTTGGAGAGCGATCTGGTGAAGACCCTGTCGATCATCAAGAAGAGCCTCGAGGTCATCGAGGAGAGGGCGCCCAAGGCAACAACGGAGGGCTGACCCGTGATCATCAACGTCGCGCCGCTGCTCAAAGAGCCGGTCGGCGCGCAAGCGGACTACCGCGTCTTTGAGGATCCGATCAACGATCACGGCGAGAACGCCGGGCTGCGCGAGGCCGGTGCCACCGCGATCGACGCGGATGTGACCGCGACGCACACGAATCCGGGCGCGTACCTCGAAGGCGCCGCCGATGCGCGTGTCGAGATGGAATGCGGCCGCTGCCTGCGGATGTTCGAGGGCCCGGTGCACGCGGACTTCGCGGAGCAGTACTACGCGACGATCGGCGTGGCGAGCGGTGAGCCGCTCGCGGAGGCGCCGCGCGACGCGAAAACGATCGGCTCCGACTTCAAGATCGACCTGGTGCCGCTCTTACGCGAAGAGCTCATCCTCGCGATGCCCCTCGCGCCGCTGCACAGTCCCGACTGCAAGGGGCTCTGTACGGTGTGCGGCCGCGACCTCAATGTCGATCCGCATACGCACGACGACGTCGACGAGCGCTGGGCGAAGCTCGAGGCGCTGAAGGACTTCCACGCCGAGCGCGAATAACGAAGCGAGCGCCGAGCGCGAGTGATCAGCGGCCACCGGTGATCCATCGCCAGATGCCGATGACGGCATCGAACGCCGAGAACTGATCGAGGAAGCGGTCGTAGTGAAGGAAATACTCCTGCGCTTCCTTGCCGAGGAGCAGCGCGACGAGCGCGACCGCGGCCTGGCGAGGCGCGAGTGATCGACCGGATCGGTAGTGATGCCACGCGGCGACGGCGACGAACCAGAACTCGAACACGTTCGGGAATACCAGGAGCACGAGCCGCTCACCGCTCCATTCGAAGACCGCGTCGCCGACCATGCGGAACGCAAAGAGCGCGACGGCGACGGACCGCTCCAGCCCGACCCAGCGCAGCGACACCACGAGGAAGACGAACATGTAGGCGAGGTCGCAGACCTTGTCGAGCCGCTGGTAGTCCTCGATGCCGCCTATCGCGTCCATGAGGAAGAGGTCGCAGAAGTCGCCGACGATCGCGATGAGCGAGCCGGCGAACGGCCACCGCAGCGTCGGCAGCGCGGTCGCGACGCGATACGCGACGAAGACCGCGACCTGCCAGGTCACCGTATCCCTTCCACCGGATAGAATCATTGCCGAATCCCCTCAAGGAGCAACGACGTTGGCTGCTCATCCCAAGAAACGGATCCCCCATGCGGCACAGGGCGAGCGTCGCAGCCATCTCGCGCTGCGCGCGACAAACCTCGTGCCGTGCCCGCAATGCCGCAGCCCGAAGCCGCCGCACCAGGCGTGTCCGCACTGCGGCACGTATCGCGGCCGGCAGGTGATCAAGATCAAGACGAGGCGCGCGGCCGCGACCTAGTAGGACAATGCGGCACTGATGCGCATCGCCGTCGATGCCATGGGCGGCGACCACGCCCCGGACGACATAGTCCGGGGCGCGCTGTTGTATCGAGAGGTCGTCGGCACCGCTGACCTCGTGCTCGTCGGTGACGAGCCACGGCTGCGCGGGCTTGTCGGCGAGAAGACGTCCGGCATCGACATCGTGCACGCGGGGGGCGTCGTCGGGATGGACGAGCACCCCGCCGCGGCGCTGCGCCGGCGCGATGACACGTCGATCGGCGTCGCGACGCGTCTCGTAAAGGAAGGGCGCGCCGACGCGGTCGTCTCCGCGGGCAACACCGGCGCGACGATGGCCGCCGCGCTCCTCATCCTCGGACGCGTTCGCGGCATCGACCGGCCCGCGCTCTGCGGCATGCTGCCGGTGACGAGCGCGCGGAAGGCCACGTGTCTGCTCGATGCGGGCGCGACGATGGATGCCGACGCGAACAATCTGCTGGAGTACGCGCGCATGGCGACCGCGTTCATGGAGAAGGTGCACGGCGTGGACCGTCCAAGCGTCGGCCTCATCAATGTCGGCGAGGAGCCCGAGAAAGGGGACAAGCTCCGGCTCGACGCGCACGCGCTGCTGCGAGCGGCGGCCGATCTCAACTTCTTCGGCAACATCGAAGGGCGCGACGTGCTGCGCGGCACGACCGACATCGCGCTCACCGACGGCTTCAACGGCAACGTACTCGCGAAGGGACTCGAAGGCGCGTTCGACGTGCTCGCGAGCGGCATCCGCACCGACATCTTTGGCGGGCCCCTCGGCAAGATCGCCGGCGCGTTCGCGTTCGCCGGCATCCGGAAGTTCCGCGGACGGTTCGACTACGACCCGTACGTCTCCGCGCCGCTCTTGGGCATCGCGGGCGTGTCGGTGGTCACACACGGGCGCGCGCGGGCGAACATGATGCGCTGGGCGATCGCGGTGGGTGAGCGCGCCGTCGACACGCGCCTCGTCGACGCGATCGGCACGCTGGCTGCCCCGGCCGCATGAGGCAACGCCCGCCGCGGGCCGGCCGTCATCCCGCGCGGCGGGTCGCGCTGCAGACGCTCTTCGAGATCGACTTCAATCGCGCTGACCCTAAGGAGACATGGGAGCGCGGCGCGTTCCGCACGGGGCTGACCGAGAACGCGGCCGCCTTCGCGTGGCAGCTCGTCGAAGGCGTCTTGCAGCACCGCCGCGAGCTCGATGAGGAGATCTCCGTGCTGGCACCGGAGTTCCCGCTCTCGCAGATGGCCGCGATCGACCGCAACGTCCTGCGGATCGCGCTCTACGAGCTCCGCGTCCTGGGCGACGCGCCCGCGGCGGCCATCATCGACGAGGCCGTGGAGCTCGCGAAGCTCTTCGGTAGCGAAGTGGCGCCCAAGTTCGTGAACGGCGTCCTCGCCACGGCCGTCGGCGGCCGGAAGGAGCGCGAGGCCGAGCCCTAACCGACCTTGAGTCGCACGCGGACGAGACCCTGCTCGAGGGGATCCCCGGCGCTCTGCCAGTAGACCTCGAGCCACTGATCGCCCGTCGCCGAGGCCGCGCCTGGGAGCGCGAACTCGAAAGCTGCCCACTGGTGCCCGGTGTGCGTACCCACTGGGGCGACTCCGCTCGCGATGACGTTCTGCGATGCGTCGCGCAGCCGCCACCGGACGGTCTCTTCAGGCGCGCTCGTGAAGCCGGTGACGGTGAACCGGGGCAGCGGTGGTGCGCCGGGTATCGGCGTGTAGACCGCGATCGAACCGCTGATCGAGCTCGTGTAGCCACCCATGTCGAGCTGGATCCGATACGGGTCACGCAGCGTGGAGACGCGCCACGGGCGGAGATCGTCGAGCGCGAGCTGGTACGTCGTCTGGCCTGAGTCGACGGTCGTGCGAACTGCCCGTAGCGGTGTGCGATCGACGATGGTGAGCCCCGGGTTCGCGTCGGCACCGGACACATCCAGGCGCAGTACGTACTTGCCGCCCCACGGTGTCTTCACGTCGTCGAGCGCTGTTGGCTCGATCGTGAAGTGGGATGGCTGCCCGGAGTCGACCTGGATGGTGAAGCGCGTCACACCCGGCGCGACGGAGTCG